>Ga0209062_1005085_pt1 | contig 13047 bp, 12 predicted proteins | sample Coa_R2_2_FD_187158 | JGI IMG/M metagenome (GOLD analysis project Ga0209062, IMG submission 187158) | Surface soil microbial communities from Centralia Pennsylvania, which are recovering from an underground coalmine fire - Coalmine... | ecosystem: Environmental > Terrestrial > Soil > Unclassified... | reverse complement strand
ACGACCGCATCGACCTCGTTGCTGGCATCGGCCGCCATGAGCGCAAGGAAGGCCCCGAAGGACTGGCCGGCCAGCGCCACGCGGCGGTATCCCTGCTGCTTGAGCTTGTGGACCTGCTCCACCAGCCCCTCCGCGCTCGCCGCCAGCGTGTCGCTCCGGCGCATGCGGTTGAAGCGGAAGGCGTCCCACCCGCCCTCGCGCAGCGTCGCCATATAGGGCGGCGTCGGCGCCTTGGAGTCCTCGGAATCGACCGAGCGGCCATGGCTCCAGATCACCGCGCCTTCGGCCTTTGCCGGCCCGAGCAGCGGATGCTCGGAATAAGCCGGCTCGAGCCAAAGCTGTGCATGCGCCGCAGGGGCGAGGCACAACATCAAGGACAGCAAAAGAGTTCCGATAAGAAAATTGCGCGCCATCATTTTTCGTCTCTATAGCAGAAAGACGGCGCTAGAATCTTTCGGAAATCGTTTAAGAAAAGTTTCCGAGATTCGTATGCAGGACATAATGTTCACGCTGTAATCGTGCTGTGAGCCTTTGAATTATACTAGAGGTTATCTCTCGCGTCCAAATACGCGCACACTAATCTGAGATAATCGCGTATTGCGCTAGCGGCCTTGGGAAGGAGCGGGGGGAATCGGGAGATTTCCTCTATTCAGCCGGGAGCGGTCTCAGGACCGGCTGCGACACCAAGCCGCAGGAGTGGCGAGGCGGGCGTCAGGCGCGAAGCGTCATCAGCACCAGCGATGCGATGACCACGCCCGCGAATTCCGCGCCGGCGGTGATTTGTCCGAGCATCAGCCCGCAAACCGTACTCACCAACGTCACGGCGCCGACGAGCGAGCTCATAAAGGCCTCCCCTGCTTGCTCCCGATGACGAGAGTGTCGGGACAACGGGCCGGCAGGGAGTTTATTCCGCGTTTTCAGGCGTCGATTTTCGCCGTAGCGGCGAGGCGGGCGAGCGCCTGGGGCGTGTCGATATCCGTGAGCACGCCGTCGCTCTCCATCTCGATCTCGGTCACCAATTCGGGATGGCCGGCGACCACGTCGCGGGCGCCGACATCGCCCGAGATCGAGGTCAGCTCGGCGAAGAGGCTCTTGGCGATCAGCACCGGGTTCCCGCGCTTCCCCCGCCGAGTCGGCACGCAGATGGCGCGGCCTTCAACAGGGTTGAAGGCGGCGATCAGCCGGTTGATCTCCGCCGCGGCGACGCGCGGCATGTCGCCGAGGCAGATCACGGCGCCGTCGATCTCAGCGGGAAGCGCGGCCAGGCCCGCCTTGACCGAGGTCGAAAGGCCGGAGGCGTAGTCGGGGTTGTGGACGAAGCCCGCGGCGATATCGGCGAGCGCCGCTTCGACCCTTTCGCGTTCATGGCCCGTCACGACGAGGAGCGGGCTTGCCTGCGAGGCCGCGACGGCTTCGGCGACATGGCGCACCATCGGCTTGCCGTCGATGCCGATGAGCAGCTTGTTGAGCGTGCCCATGCGGCGCGATTGACCGGCGGCAAGGACCAGCCCGGCGATGCGCGGCGCGCGCGGCAGTACCTTCGCCGCCTCGGCGGCGACCTTGGCCCGCGGCAGCGGCCGGCTCGGGGTCGGGATATCGGCAAGCAGCCCGCCCACCCCCATGCTCATGATCTCCCGGCGTCCCGCAGGCAGGTCGGCAAGCAATCGCTGGAGCACCCAGTCGAACCCGTTGACCTTGGGCGAGCGGGCACAGCCGGGAAGACCCAGGACCGGGGTGTCGCCGACCCGCCCCATCAGCATGAGATTGCCGGGATCGACGGGCATGCCGAAATGATCGATCGAGCCGCCGGCTAGCTCGATCGCCTCGGGAATGACGTCGCGCCGGTCGATGATGGCGGAAGCGCCGGCGACCAGGACGAGGTCGCATCCCGCGCCAAGCGCGGCGGTGATCTCGGGCGCGAGCTTCTCCGCCTCGTGATCGCAGCGCCGCTCGAGGAGAAGATCGCTGCCGAAGGCGAGGAGCCTTTCGCGCGTGGTGTCGACCGTCTTGGCGAGCACCGTCTCCTTGAGTCCGGGCAGCCGCGTCTGGATGAGGCCCGCGCGTCTCGCGCGGAAGGGGGCGACATGGAACAACGGCCCGTCGCTCGCCGCCTCGCGCAGGCATGCCTCGACGGCGGCGCGGCGGACGGCAAAGGGGATGATCTTGAGCGTCGCCACCATCTGCTTGGGCTCGACCACCGCGTAAGGCTCGAGCGTCGCCAGCGTGATGGTCTCGTCCACGAGATTGAACCGGTCGATCCGGGCGCGGTCGAAGACAAGAAGTCCCGAGACTTCCGCGAAGAAGTTCACGCGGCCGGTAAAGGCGGTGGCGACATTGACACGAGGGCCGGCCAGCGCCGCCGCGATATCGGTCGCCGCGGCGTTCTCGCCGATGTCGTCGGCATCGAGAAGGGCGGCGACGATGGAGGTGCGGCCCGAGGCGGCCAGTGCGGCCACGTCCTCGGCGCTCAGCACCCGGCCCTTGCGCAAAGTGCGGTCGCCGAGCTTGAGCGAATGGGCGAGGACCGCGCCGGTCGCCTCGGCGAGCGGGACCTCGCCGAACCTCATGCGGCTTCGCGCTCTTTCAGGTGATCGGCCCTGAGGACTTGCGTCACCTGAGCCATGATCGCAATCGCGATCTCCGCCGGCGAGATCGCGCCGATCGCGAGGCCGACGGGGCCGTGAATGCGGGCGAAATCGGCCTCGGTGAAGCCGAGCTTGGCGAGCCGGTGGCAACGTGCGGCATGGGTCTTCTTGGAGCCGAGCGCACCGATATAGAAGGCGTCGGAGCGCAGTGCCGTCGCGAGCGCGGGATCGTCGAGCTTGGGGTCGTGGGTGAGCGTGATGACCGCGGTGCGCCGGTTCGGCTTGAGCCGCTCCAGCGCCTCGTCCGGCCATTCGGTCGAGATCTCGACATCGGGGAAGCGGGCATCGCTCGCAAAGGCCGTGCGCGGATCGACCACGGTGACAAGATAGCCCGTGAGCGAGGCCATGCGCGCCAAGGGCTGCGCGATATGCACCGCGCCGACGATGATGCAGCGAAGCCGCGGGTTGAAGACCTCGATGAAGACCGCGCCCTCGGGCGTGTCAATCGTCGTATTGCGATCCTCGCTGAAGGCCGTGCGGATGGCCGCGTGGACCGCCTCGCTGAGGTGAAGATCGCCAGTGACTTCAGAGCCTTCAACGAAGCTTTGAAGGCCACTCTTGAGGTTCGTCGCCAGCGCCGCCGCGCGTCCGCTGCGGCTTGCGGCCAGCGCCTTGCCGAGGAGAGCCAGATTCATTCGACCCTCTCGACGAAGACCTGGATCTTGCCGCCGCAGGCGAGTCCGACCTCCCAAGCGCGCTCATTGGTGACGCCGAAGCTCAAGAGGCGCGGCTGGCCGTCCTTGATCGACTTCAGCCCCTCCTCGATGACGGCCCCCTCGACGCAGCCGCCCGAGACGGAACCGATGAAGCCGCCGCCATCTTCGAGCGCCAGCTTGGCGCCGACGGGGCGGGGGGAGGAGCCCCAGGTGGTCACCACGGTGGCAAGCGCCACGCCCTTGCCGGCGGCCCGCCAATCGGCCGCCTGTTGGAGGATTTCTTCGTTGTCGCCCATGCTGTCACCCCGCTTCCCGCCAAGCGGCCGCCGCTTCGAGGCGGCGCGGCCCTGGCCGGCTCAATGCCGTGACGAGTTCGTCCAGGCTTTCCAGGCTGTGCACCGGGCGGAACTCGTCGACATGGGGCAGGATTGCCCTCATGCCCAATGATTTTGGCGCGAAACCCTCATAACGCAACAGGGGGTTCAGCCAAATCAACCGCCGGCAGGATTTGTGAAGCCGGTCCATCTCCTTGCCGATGCCGGCACCGGCCTCGCGGTCGAGCCCATCGGTGATGAGCAGCACGATCGCTCCCTGCCCGAGTACGCGGCGCGACCAGCGGCGATTGAACTCCGCCAAGCATTGCCCGATCCGCGTGCCGCCGGACCAATCCTCGACGGCATCCGCCACCTGATCGAGCGCGATATCGACATCTTTCTGGCGAAGATAGCGCGTGATGTTGGTGAGCCGCGTGCCGAAGAGGAAGGTGAAGACGCGGTCGCGGTCATTGGTGACCGCATGTATGAAATGCAGAAAGATGCGGCTGTAGCGGCTCATCGAGCCCGAGATGTCACAGAGGATGACGAGAGGCGGCGGCCGCACGCGCCGGCGCTTGCGCTTCAAAGTGACGAGACCGCCCGCCCGCAATTGCGACCGCAAGGTGGCGCGCATATCGGCGCGCTCGCCGCGCGGGTCGGGCGCGAAGCGGCGCGTCGGGACATCGGCGAGCGGCAGCGCCATCCGGCGCAGCGCCGCCTTGGCTTGCGCCAGCTCCGCATTGGACATCTTCTCGAAATCCATCTTTTGCAGGAGCTCGCGGTCGGAGAAGGTCATCGTCGCCTCGACGCGCACCTCCTCTTCCGCCTGTTGATTCTGTCGGCCGTCGCCCGGCTGATGCAGCGCTTCGGCGAGCCTTCGGCTCATCTCTTCTTCGTCCGCTGCATCGGTGCGCAGGACCGGCAGCATCATGCCCATCATCTTCTCCAGCAGCTCGGGATTGCGCCAGAAGATGTGGAAGGCCTGATCGAAGAGCTCGCGCTGATCGCGCCGATTGACGAAGACGGCGTGCAGCGTCCAATAGAAATCCCGCCGGTCGGTGATCCCCGCGGCGCGCACGGCTTCCACCGCGGCGAGCACCTTGCCCGGTCCGATCGGCAGGCCGGCGGCGCGCAGCGTGCGCGCGAAATACATGATGTTGTCGAGGAGCCGCCCGCCCTGGGGCGCCGCCTCGTTCCGCTGTCCGGCGCAGGCCATCACTGGGCGGCGGCAAGCTCCTGCTTCACTTGCGTGAGCAGGCGTTGCGCCTCGGAGCCCTGGATCTTGACGATGTCGTCCTGGTATTTGAGCAGCACGCCGAGCGTGTCGTTGATCGCTTCGGGGGTCAAGGCCAGCACATCGAGCTGCGTCAGCGCATGCGCCCAATCGATGGTCTCGGCGACGCCCGGCAGCTTGAAGAGATCGTGCGTCGCGCGCAGCTTCTGCACGAAGGCAACGACCTCGCGGCTCAGCTCTTCCGCCGCACCCGGCGCCTTGACGCGAAGGATCTGCCGCTCGCGCTCGGCGCTGGGATAATCGATCCAGTAGTAGAAGCAGCGGCGCTTCAGCGCGTCGTGGATCTCGCGCGTGCGGTTCGAGGTGATGACGACGAGCGGCGGCTCCTGCGCCTTGATCGTGCCGATCTCCGGGATCGTGATCTGAAAATCGGAGAGCGCTTCGAGGAGATAGGCCTCGAAAGGCTCGTCGGTGCGGTCGAGCTCGTCGATGAGCAGCACCGGCGCGCCGCCGATCGCCGGCTCGAGCGCCTGGAGGAGCGGCCGCTTGATGAGAAAGCGGTCGGAGAAGATCTCCTCCTCCACGGTGTCGCGGCTCTCCGCACCGCTTTCGGCGAGGCGGATCTCGATCATCTGGCGCGGATAGTTCCACTCATAGACGGCTGAGGAGACGTCGAGCCCCTCATAGCATTGTAGCCGGATGAGCGCGCGGCCCAGCGTCTCCGCGAGAACCTTGGCGATCTCGGTCTTGCCGACGCCGGCCTCGCCCTCGAGAAACAGCGGCCGCTTCAAGGCGAGCGACAGATAGACCGCGGTCGCGAGACTCCGATCGGCGACATAATTGCCGCGGCCGAGAAGCTCGAGCGTCTCGCTCACGGATGAGGGCAGGGAGGGCATGGCAATCCGATCCGATGAAGCATCGGGTTTTAAGAGATTGACGGCACTATGACAAGAAACGCCCCCTCACCCCGACCCTCTCCCCGCTGGGGAGAGGGAGGGACCCGGCGCGGAGCGACGGGAGGGTGAGGGGGCGTTTGGGTTCGACGCTCCGCTTCAGATCGATGCAATCGCCCGCTTCGCCATTACGCCGACGAGATGGGCGCGGTATTCGGCGCTGGCGTGGATGTCGGCGTTGAGGCCGTCCTCCTTCACCTTGATGCCGGCGATCGCATCGGCGCTGAAGTTCTTGGAAAGCGCCGCCTCCATCTCCTTCTGGCGGAAGACGACGGGGCCGGCGCCGGTCACGGCGACGCGAACGCCGCCGGCGGTCTTGGCGACGAACACGCCGACGATGGCATAGCGCGAGGCGGGGTTGCGGAATTTGGCATAGCCCGCCTTCTCCGGGATCGGGAAGCTCACGGCGGTGATGATTTCGTCCTCGCCGAGCGCGGTCTCGAACATGCCCTTGAAGAAGTCGTCGGCGGCGATCTTGCGCTTGTGGGTGATCACCGTCGCGCCAAGCGCCAGCACGGCCGCGGGATAATCCGCGGCCGGGTCGTTGTTGGCAATCGAGCCGCCGAGCGTGCCGCGATTGCGCACCTGGGGATCGCCGATCATGCCGGCGAGGCGGGCGAGGCCGGGAATGGCGCTCTTCACGACATCGGATGTCGCGACCTCGTCATGCCTCGTCATGGCGCCGATGACGATCGCGTTGCCGTCGCGCTTGATGCCGCGAAGCTCGGCGATGCGGCCGAGATCGACGACATCGGACGGTCTCGCGAGACGCTGCTTCAAGGTGGGGATCAGCGTCATGCCGCCGGCCATGAGCTTGCCGTCGCTGGCGGCGCCGATGGCCTTCGCCGCATCCGCGACGCTTTGCGGCCGATGATATTGAAAGTCGTACATGGCTTCGCTCCCTTATTCCGCCGCCTGAGGCATGCTGTGCTCGTGGATCGCGCGCCACACCTTCTCCGGCGTTGCCGGCATGGTGAGGTCGGTGACGCCGAGCGGCGACAATGCGTTGATCACCGCGTTCATGATCGCCACCGGCGCGCCGATGGCGCCCGCCTCGCCGCAGCCTTTGACGCCGAGCGGGTTGTGCGTGCAGAGCGTGACATTCGTGCCCACCGTGAAGGAGGGCAGGTTGTCGGCGCGCGGCATGGTGTAATCCATGAACGAGCCGCTGACGAGCTGTCCGCTCTCGGCATCATAGACCGCGTTCTCGTAGAGCGCCTGGCCGATGCCCTGGGCGAGCCCGCCATGCACCTGACCCTCGACGATCATCGGATTGATGATGCGCCCGAAATCATCGGCCGCGGTGAAATTGACGACCTCGACGATGCCGGTGTCGCGGTCGATTTCGACCTCGGCGATATGCGCGCCCGAGGGGAAGGTGAAGTTCTTGGGGTCATAGAAGGCGGTCTCATCGAGACCGGGCTCGAGCGTGTCGATCGGATAATTGTGCGGCACATAGGCGGAGAAGGCGACGGCGCCGAAGGGCACGTTCTTGTCGGTGCCGGCGACGGCGAAGGCGCCGTTCTTGAACTCGATATCGGCCTCGGAGGCTTCGAGGAGATGGGCCGCGATCTTCTTGCCCTTGTCGACGATCTTGTCGAGCGCCTTGACCAGCGCCGAGCCGCCGACGGGCAGCGAGCGCGAGCCATAGGTGCCCATGCCGAATTGAATGCGGTCGGTATCGCCATGGACGACGTCGATCATCTCGACCGGAACGCCCAGGCGGTCGGAGACGAGCTGGGCGAAGGTGGTCTCGTGACCCTGGCCGTGGCTATGCGTGCCGGTGAAGACGGTAATCGACCCCGTCGGGTGCACGCGGATCTCGGCCGATTCATAAAGTCCCGCGCGGGCGCCGAGCGCACCCGCCACCGCCGAGGGCGCGACGCCGCACGCCTCGATATATGTGGCAAGCCCGATGCCGCGCAGCTTGCCGCGCTTGGCGGCGTCCGCGCGCCTCTTCTCGAAGCCGGCGTAATCCGCCGCCTTCAAGGCCATGTCGAGCGTCGCAAAGTAGTCGCCGCTGTCATAGGCGAGCGCCACCGGCGTCTGATAGGGATAGGCGTTCTTGGCGATGAAGTTGCGCCGGCGCAGGTCGGCCGGATCAATCTTCATCTCGCGCGCGGCGGCATCGACGATGCGCTCGATGACATAGCACGCTTCGGGCCGCCCGGCGCCGCGATAGGCGTCGACCGGCACGGTGTTGGTGAAGACGCCCTTCACCTCGGCATAGATCGCCGGCGTCGTGTAGGTGCCGGCGAGCAGCGTCGCATAGAGGTAGGTCGGCACCGCCGGCGCGAAGGTCGAGAGATAGGCGCCGAGATTGGCGATGGTCGAGACGCGCAGCGCCAGGAACTTGCCGTCCTTGTCGAGCGCAAGCTCGGCATGGGTGACATGGTCGCGGCCATGCGCGTCGGTCATGAAGCTCTCGCCGCGCTCGGCCGTCCATTTGACCGGCCGGCCGATCCTGGCGGACGCCCAGGTGACGATCGCCTCTTCGGCATAGTGATAGATCTTCGAGCCGAAGCCGCCGCCGACATCGGGCGCGACGACGCGGAGCTTGTGTTCCGGCAGTTGCAGCACGAAGGCGCCCATCAGCAGGCGAATGACATGCGGATTCTGGCTCGTGGTGTAGAGCGTGTACTCGCCGCTCCCGCGATCGAATTCGGCGACGGCGGCGCGCGGCTCCATGGCGTTCGGCACGAGGCGGTTGTTGACCACGTCGATCTTGGTCACATGCGCCGCCTTGGCGAAGGCGGCGTCGGCGGCAGCCTTGTCGCCGATGCTCCAATCGAAGCAGAGATTGCCCTTGGCGGCGTCGTGAACGAGCGGCGCGCCCGGCTTGATCGCGGCCTCGGCGGCGACCGTCGCGGGGAGCGGCTTGTAATCGACGGCGAGGAGCTCGGCGGCATCCTTGGCTTGCGCTTTCGTCTCGGCGATCACCACGGCGACGGGATCGCCGACGTGACGGACGCGGCCTTGCGCCAAGACGGGATGCGGCGGCTCGATGCAGGGCGAGCCGTCCTTGTTCTTGACGCCCCAGCCACAGGGCAGGCCACCCACTTGCATATCCGCGCCGGTGAAGACCGCGAGCACGCCAGGTGCGCTCTTGGCCTTGCTCGCATCGATGCCGCGGATCTCGGCATGAGCATGGGGGCTGCGCAGGATATAGGCGTGGACTTGTCCCGGGCGATTGATGTCATCGACATAATGGCCCTTGCCGGTGAGGAAGCGCGCGTCTTCCTTGCGGCGCACCGGCGCGCCGATGCCTGTCTCGGCCATCACGCACTCCTTCCCATCGCTTCCGTGCCGGCCTTGATGGCTTTCACGATGTTATGATAGCCGGTGCAGCGGCAGAGATTGCCCTCGAGCCATTCGCGGATCTGCTGCTCGGTCGGGTTCTTGTGGCGCTTGGCGAAATCGACGGCGCTCATCACCATTCCCGGCGTGCAGAAACCGCATTGCAAGCCATGATGCTCGCGAAAGGCCTCTTGCATCGGGTGCAGCTTGTCGCCATTGGCGAGTCCTTCGATCGTCAGGACCGAGGCGCCGTCGGCTTGCATGGCGAGCATGGTGCAGCTCTTCGCCGAGACGCCGTCGACATGCACGACGCAAGCGCCGCATTGGCTCGTATCGCAACCGACATGCGTGCCGGTAAGCAACAGATGCTCGCGCAGCAACTGAACAAGCAGCGTGCGCGGTTCGACCGTGGCGGTCACCGGCTTGCCGTTCACGGTCATGGACACAGTCACCATGGGCTTCTTCTCCCTTATCTCTGTTCGGCCTCATTCGTGCAGTCGCTTGCCGAGCTGCGCGAGGAAAACGCTTGTGGACGAAGTTTCCTGCGGCGGGGGCGTCGGGTCAAGCCGCTCCCAAAGAGGCTCTCCGCGCCGATGCTCAGGTGAAGATATAGAGCAGAATGGCGATGACGACGATGAGGCCGGCGACCCAGGCGACGGGCGAAAGGCGCCGTGGCGAAGGGGCGGGTTGCGGCGGCGGCGGTGCCGCGGTCGGCGTCGCCGCGGCAGGAGCCGACGGCTCCGCCGCCACGGCCGGCGCGGCCGCGCCGCCCACGACCTCGCTGAATCGCGCGAAGAAATCATCCGCCATCTTGCGCGCGGTCGCATCGATGAGCCGCGAGCCGATCTGCGCGAGCTTGCCGCCGACATGCGCCTCGACGGTATAGCTGAGAAGCGTGCCGGCGCCGTCATCGCTCAGCCGCACCGTGGCGCCGCCCTTGGCGAAGCCCGCGGCGCCGCCATTGCCTTCGCCGGTGATCTTGTAGCCATTGGGTGGATCGAGATCGGAGAGCGTGACCTTGCCGCCGAAGCGCGCTTTCACGGGGCCGACCTTCGCGGTGACCTTGGCGGTCATCTCGGTGTCGGAAAGCTTCTCGATCTCTTCGCAGCCGGGGATGGATTGCCGGAGGATCTCCGGATCATTGAGCGCCTCCCACACTCTTTGACGCGGCGCAGGAATCCGGGATTCGCCGGTCATGTCCATGGCGGGCATCCTTTGCGTTCTTTGCGTGGGCGGAGCCTATCGCGCAAGGATGGGACGAGCAAGCGCCCGGCCAGGCGGCATCGCCGATGGCGGCGACGCGCTATTGATGCGTGAGTTCGACGACCGCCGTCTCGATGAGGCGGCGCTTCAGTTCTTTCCGCCAATCGGCGGCCATGCGCCTGCGCTCGGCGAGAAAGCTCAGCAGTTCTGCGTCGAGAATGCCGCGCCGATCGGCCAATTGGTGCAGCATGAGATTGGGCGTGCAGTTGGACTCTACGATGACCGCGCCCGTATCGACGGCGGCGACGTCCCAGCCGATCATGCCGACCTGCGGCACGACCTTTGCCGCCTCGATCGCCGCTTCGCTCGCCGCGTGCCAATTCGGCACCCTCGTGCCGAGGAGCGGCCTTCCACTGTCGGGATGGTGCGAGACCTCCTCGATCCCGTCGGCGGTGCGCCGGATCACGCGGTGGATGCGGCCGGTATCGCGATCGAACTGGGCCAGGAGATTGCCCGGCCGCCAGAAATTGTCGGCGCCATTCTTGCCGGCGGGAATTTTCCAGCAGGCGCGAAGGATTCGCGGCTTGCCCTCGGCGAAAATCGTGAGAATGCGCAGCGTCGCCAGCCGATCTCCGCAAATATCGCGCACCGCCGCATGGGGAACGACGCGGCGCTGGAAAAGATAGCCCCCGCCGTAATAGGTGGTGAGATCGGCGATGAAATCGTCAAGCGGGATCGCGTCGCCGGCGATATCGACGAGGTGGTCGTCGGCGCGCCGGTAGCGCACGAGGCTGCTCGATCCCAAGCTCTGCGTGCCGCCGATCGGCTTGCCGAACAGCGGATAATGCGTCTCGTCCGTGAGGAAGCTGCGCAGCGCGTCGGCATCGGGCAGCAGCGACGGCGCGGCGACCCCCGCGCGCGTGCTGAACATCGCGAGTGTGGGAATCGTCGGAAGGCCATAGGCCGCGAACAGCGCTATTCCCGCGACCTTGTTGCCGAGCAATTCGAGAAACTCGGCGCGGAAATTGGCCTGGAGCCAGATCTTGCGCGCCGTCCGGATTCCAACGAAAGCTTTGCTCTCCGCAGTCGCGGGGAATTCGCAGCCTATCGAGCGGAGCTGGAAATATTCGGGAAAGGTGAGCTGCCCCGGCCCGAGCGAGAGCCGAAAATATTCCCGCATCACCTGGAAATACGAGCTGCCCGTGTCGCGGACGAGCTTGCGCAGCGCCGGCGCCAGAGATAGCGCGGCTTGGGGTTTCCTGGTGACGACGGACCGGGCTGGCAGTGCTTCGGTCGCGTCGGAGTTGACAGCCGCCTGCACGATGAGCGTTCCGAAAGGCTCCGCTTACTGCAACATTACAAGGTTGCCAAGAATTCTTAATAAGCGATTGAAATGGGAGTTCAGGCGTCGGTTTTGTCGAAGCAATTAAGCGGAAATCGCGTAATCGAGATCGGCGATCAGGTCTTCCACCGCTTCAAGCCCCACGGAGAGGCGCAGCAGGTTCGGCGGCACCGGGCTGTCCGGCCCTTCGATCGAGGCGCGGTGCTCGATGAGGCTTTCTACTCCGCCGAGCGATGTCGCGCGTTTCCACACCTTGACGCGGCCCGCGGCGGCGATGGCGGCCGCCTCTCCGGCGGCGACGCGCAGGCTCAACATGCCGCCGAATCCGCCCCGCATCTGCCGCATCGCCAGCGCATGGCCGGGCGCGGCGGCGAGGCCCGGATAAAGCACGGCCTCGATGGCGGGATGGCCGTGAAAATGATCGGCGATCGCCTGCGCGGAGCGGCAGGCATGGGCCACGCGAAGGAAGAGGGTGCGCATGCCGCGCAACAGCAGCCAAGCCTCGACCGCGCCGAGTATGGCGCCGTTGCCCGAGCGCAGCGCAACGATGCGGTCCCAGAATGCATCGCGCCGGGCCGTGACCAGGGCGCCGGCGATGACATCGCTGTGACCATTCAGATATTTCGTGGCGGAATGCATGACGATATCCGCGCCGAGGGTGATGGGCTGCGTGAGCACGGGCGTGGCGACCGTGTTGTCAACGGCAAGCCGCGCTCCCGCGCCATGCGCGACTTCGCCCGCGGCGGCGATGTCGCTGACCGCCCAGGTCGGATTGGCCGGGGTTTCGAGCCAGACAAGCTTCGTCCGGCCGGGCCGCATCGCGGCGCGCAGCGCATCGAGATCGCCGGTATCGACGAGTTCGACATCGAGCCCCCAAGGACGCCCGACGGTGACGAGCCATTTGCGCAGCGCCCAGTACATGACGGTGGGCGCGACGACGTGGTCGCCCGGCTCGAGCGCGAAGAACACCGCCGAAGCCGCCGCCATGCCCGAGGCGAAGGTGAGCGCCGCCGCGCCGCCTTCGAGCCGCGCCAGCAGCGCCTCGGGCTGGTCATAGGTCGGATTGTCGGCGCGGCCATAGGCACGGCCGCTGCGATATTGATTGTCGGCATCGCGAAGATATGTGGTGGCAAGGTGAAGCGGCGGGATCACGGCCTTTGTCGTATCGTCGATCCAGCCCAGCGCCTGCGCCGCCAGCGTCTCGGGCCGCAACTGGCCGTCATCCGTCATCGCGTCCTCCCGTGCTCGCGCGCTCTCTAGCAAAGCGCCGCATCCTGGTAACGTCAATTGTTGTGTGTCAGCAGGAAAGGGGTGCTGACGCCTTGTAGCTTGTTTTCATGGGAGAAGACGGCGAAGAGGATTCGATCCATTGAGGTTTTGTCCTGGAAGGTTCCCATCGGTCT
>Ga0209062_1005082_pt1 | contig 13051 bp, 9 predicted proteins | sample Coa_R2_2_FD_187158 | JGI IMG/M metagenome (GOLD analysis project Ga0209062, IMG submission 187158) | Surface soil microbial communities from Centralia Pennsylvania, which are recovering from an underground coalmine fire - Coalmine... | ecosystem: Environmental > Terrestrial > Soil > Unclassified ... | reverse complement strand
TGCCGGCGTGCGGGACCATCGGCGCACCGGGGCATCGCTCGGCGAGACCCTCGTCAGCGGGGGTCACGTCCGCGCCGACCACGTGGCGCAGGCCTTGGCCCGCGAACACGGCCTCGCCGTCTTCGACCCAGGGACGCTGCCCGATGCGCCATTCGCGGACGACCAGGATGCGGAGTGGTACCGCACGCGCCGCCTCGTCCCACTCGGGGCTCGGGAAGGGGTGTTTCAGGTGGCCACCGCGGACCCGACCGACGCGACGCTCATGGACGAGGTGCGGCGGCGGGTAGGCCTGCCGGTCCAGCCGCTGGTTGCGACCAACCGGGACATCGAACGGGCCTTGCACGCGCAGCACGCCCGGGCGGACCTGTACCGAAGCACGCATCGGTTGGCCGAGCAGTCGCCCGACGACTCGGCGCGGCGCGCCCTGAGCGGGGCGCAAAAGGTGGTTGGACTGGGCGGCGTGGCCGGGTGCGGCGTGGCCCTGCTCCTGAACTGGAGCCTGACGCTCACGATACTGACAACGGGTGTGATGTTGGTGCACCTGGCCACCTCCGCCTACAAGCTCTATCTGGTCAATCGGGGGTGGCGGGCGGCGGCGCCGCCCGCCGCGGCGGACCAGGCCCCGGCGCCCCAGGACGAGCGGTCGCTGCCCGTCTACACGGTGCTGGTGCCGCTGTATCGCGAGGTGGCGGTCCTGCCCCAGTTGCGCCGCGCCCTGGACGACCTGGACTGGCCCAAGGCGAAGCTGGACGTGCGGATGCTGCTCGAGGAGGACGACCGCGAGACGCTGCGGGCGGCGCGCGCGGCGAACCTGCCCGCCTACGTGACCCTGATCGTGGTGCCCAAAGGGGAGCCACGCGGGAAGCCACGGGCCTGCAACTACGGCCTGGCGCACGCCCGCGGCGAGTACGTGGTGATCTTCGACGCGGAGGACATCCCCGAGCCGGACCAGCTCAGGAGGGTCTACGCGGCCTTCCAGTCCGCCGGGCAGGACCTGGGCTGCGTGCAGTGCCGGCTAAATTTTTACAACCCGACCCAGAATCTGCTCACCCGCTGGTTCACCGCCGAGTACTCGCTCTTGTTCGACCTGCTGCTGCCCGGTCTGCAGGCGGCCGGCATGCCGGTGCCGCTGGGCGGGACCTCGAACCACTTCCGGCGCAGCGTCCTGGAGCAGCTCGGCGCCTGGGATCCCTACAACGTGACCGAGGACGCCGACCTGGGCGTGCGCATGGCCAAGCGCGGGGTGCAGACCATCATCCTGGACTCGACGACCTACGAGGAAGCCAACCCCCAGTTGGGGAACTGGCTGCGGCAGCGGTCGCGCTGGGTCAAGGGCTACATCCAGACCTGGCTGGTGCACATGCGCCATCCCCTGGCCTTGTGGCGCGCGTTGGGGCCGCGCGGGTTCTGGGGTTTCCAGTTCATGATCGGGGGGACCTGCCTGGTGCTCCTGCTCAACCCGCTCTGCTGGGCGCTCGGCCTGCTGTGGCTGACCGGGCATACCGCGGTCATCGACCGGGTGTTCTCCGGCCCGAGTTTCTACCTGGGCGGGATGGCGCTGTATATAGGCAACGTGAGCTTCGTCTACCTCTACATCGCGGGTATGCTCGCGCGCGGCCACCATGGGCTGGTGAAGTATGCGCTGCTCAGCCCGCTATATTGGGTGCTGATGAGCGTCGGGGCCTGGAAGGGGGCTTTGCAACTGCTGTACCGGCGCCACTACTGGGAGAAGACGCGGCACGGCCTGGCCGGGGTGGCCGAGGCGCGGGAGGCGAACGCGCCGCTGGGCGGGACGCCGGCGCTGCGTCCCGAGGCGCGGGATCAGCGATGCCGCTGACGACGCAGAGATGCGGGACGGGATGGGTATGAGCGAGTGTAGCCATGATGCCGGCGGAGGGCGCGACGGCGCGGCGGCGCCTCCGGCACGCTTCACCTGGGAAGACACGGTTATCTGCTATCTTGGCTTTCTGCTCTACCTCGGGGTGGCCCTCTACCTGCGGCGCCTGGACTTCGTATTCGGCGATGCGGTGTCGCGCACGGCGCAAGCCTTCGCCATCCTCTATTCGCGCGACCCCCACCTGGCCGCCATCGGCTTCGCCTGGAACCCGCTGCCCACCCTCGTGCAGGTCCCCGTGGTGGCCCTGCTGCACACCCTGCGCCTGGACGTGGTGGCCGCCGGCAGCCTCGTGAGCGCCGCCGCCGGCGCCGCCACGCTGGTGGCCCTGAACCGCGCCGCGCGCCGCGCCGGGCTGCCGGGCCGCCTGCGCCGCCCCCTGCTCGCCCTGTACGCGACCAACCCGATGGTCGTGCTCTACGGCGCCAACGGCATGAGCGAGGCGCTGTTCATCCTGCTGATCGTGCTGATCGTGGCCAATTTCATGCAGTGGGCCCAGACGCGGGCGGCGGGGCCCTTCGTGGTGCTGGTGGCGGCCTCGGCCCTGGCGGCGCAGACCCGCTACGAGGCCGCCGCGCTCGCCGTCGCCGTCGCCGTGGCGCTCGCGCTCAGTTGCGTGCCGCTGGCCGGGTTGGCCGGCCTGACCGCCGCCTGGCAGCGCGCCGAGGGCTACCTGATCGCCTATTTGGTCGCCCCCGCCTACTCCCTGGCCAGTTGGCTGTTCTTCAACTGGGCCATCCAGGGCGATCCGCTGTTTTTTCTGCACAGCGTCTACAGCAACGCCGCGCAGACGGCGGAGATCCGGGCGGGGGCGGTGGGCTACCTGCACGGCGCGCTGTACACGCTCCCCGGGGCGCTGCTCTTCGGCCTGGACCGCAGCCTGCGGCTCTTCCCGCTCGCCGGCGCCGCCACCGCGGCGGCGGCGCTGCTCGCGCTGGCGCGGCGCGACGTGGCGTTGGGCGGCGTCGTGCTGATGTCGGCGGCGATCCCCCTCTTCGAGGTGGCGATGGTCTACCTGGGGGAGTCGTTCGGCTGGCTGCGCTTCTTCATCTACGGCATCCCCTTCACCTACCTGCTGCTGATCGCGCTGTGGAGGGCGGCGCCGGGGCTGCGGCGGGGCCGGGGGGGCGGGGCGGTCTGGGGCGTGGTGCTCGTGGGGCTGCTGGCCTCCAACCTGGCCACCTGGACGGCCATGGACACCCCGGCCCTGGGCCGCGAGGAGAACGACATCACGTGCAGGGTCTTCCGCCATCAGTGCCTACCATCGGCGTACGCCTTGCAAGGCCCCCGCGAGGTGAGCGCCTACATCGAGCGGGCCGTGCCGCCGGGGAACGTGCTGCTCGACACCTATCGTGGCTTCCCCATCCCGCTGGTCTCGGCCCAGCCCACGCGCTACGTGGTGACCTCCGACCGGGACTTCGAGCGCGCCGTCCTGCACCCCTACGGCGCGGTGCGCTACCTGCTCGTGCCCAACCCCCACGGGTTCAACGGGCTGGGGCGCAACGACCGCATCAATCGCGCCTATCCCTCCTTGTGGCGGCGCGGCAGCCGCTGGACCCGGCTCGTCCGGGCCTTCCCGGACACGCGCGATGGCTGGAAACTGTACCGCGTCGTCGCTGCCCCCTGACGGATCGGACGCTTGGAAACGCAAAAACCCGGGCGGACTGGGCGCAATCATATCGCCTGTGTCCGCCCGGCCACGACGGGGAACTCAGACCCGGTTGCTGGTTACTCGGACTCGGCCGAATCCGGGTCCCCGCCACCTCCGAGTAGATCCTTAGCTTTCTGCAGAAGGCCACCGACACCCTGTGTGTCGGCCCCCGATTCGCCGGCCTGTCCGCCGAGCAGTCCTTCCACGGTCTGCAGAATGCCGCCAAGGCCCTCTCCACCGGTGCTCTCGCCGGCCTGCCCGCCGAGCACTTGCTGCACTGCCTGCAGAAGGCCGCCGTGACCATCGCCGGCAACTCCTTCGCCGGTGCCTTCGGCGTCACTATCCAACATGATACGCCTCCCTAACATCCGGTCGTTGCCGGAGTAATGATTGTCAGGCCGCCAAGAAATAGTCGTGAAGCTACGTGATTTTGAAGTGATACTGTCCCGATGCCCGGTCTTGCCCCTTGATGCAACTGACCGTTGCATCGGCCGTGCCCGTCTTCTTGGTCTGGGGCGTCCAGTTCCAACTGACCCGGCCGCTGCTGTCGGCCGTCGTCGTGACCTGGAGCGCGGAACTCGTGGCCCTCTGCCCGGTTGGGTAGACGACGCTGACTGTACAGAGCGAACCTGCCGATGTCGTCGCCGTGACCGTCGTCGATTTCCCGTTCGATGTCGGGTTCGGGCTGACGTGGACGTGCACATGCATATGGCTCGCGGCATGTCGCGCATGCCCTTTCACTTGCGCAAGAGACGGCGCGGCTGTACCATTGAGCAGCCCGAATGCAATTACCGCGACCGCGAGTGCTGTCAAAGCTCTACTCATCACTGCTCCCTCCCTTCAATTTGTCCTGTCTCGTCCTGTCCTGCTTGCCAATGGGGGTAGGCCCTTACCTCTTCGATCATCGCCCCTCCTTCTCTGGCTCACGAGCTGTGGGTTCGACCTCGCCCATCCTGGCGGGGTTGGGGCCTGGGCGGCAGGCCGTTTCGATCTACGGCGCGTCGCCGGGATCTACCCCTCCTTACCTGTTCTGTTTGCCAACCCCGTCCTACTTCTTACGGTAGCCAGGGCGGAGCGGCGGCACACCGTCCAAAAGCCGTGGACGCGAGCTGCAAAAGGTTGCGCGACCCTCGCGCCGTGGCGGAGAGCCAGATGGAGCAGCACTACCGGGCACCCGGCGTCGCGGCGTGACGCTAACAGGCGTTAGGCGTTAGCGCGCCCGGAATCTATCGCCTAGCGCCTAACCTGCATTATTCACGAGGACCGCGGGGCACCGTTCCTGGGACCGCCGGCATCCTTGCCGGCAGGGATGCCGGCGGCGTCGGCCCGCGGGCCGACGCCAGGCAGGGTCGTCCCGCCCTATCAGACGCCCAGGAATAATCCAGGCTAATGGGCTGGCGGCAGCAGGCCGTAGACGGCGAGGTAGCCTGAGAAGGTCGGAACATAGACCTTGCCATTGGCGATGGTCGGCGCGTTGAACTTAGCCCATCTCCCGACGTCGTCGCGGGCCGGGTCCTGGCCGCTGTTCCACAGCTCTTTGCTCAGATCAGACGCGTCGAACGCACGCAGGGTAGCGTCCGCCGTGCTGATGCTCGCGTCGCCGTTGTGGGGGCACAGGGCCCACACGATGCCGCTGCCGGCCGCATTGCCGTTGGCGGAGACCGACAGCATGCAGCCGGGCCAGTCGGCCAGCGGGATTGTGCTCGTGATCTGCGATGCCGCCGTCGTCAGGAACTTTCCGCCGTCCAGCCTGAATGCCTTGAGGCTATCAAACGCGCTCCACACGTAGACCTGGGCGCCGGTGGGGCCGTCCCAGAACGCGACGCCACCCTGGATCGGCCCCTTCATCGCCTCGAAGCGCTGAACGATCTGTGTGTCGCCATGCGGATTGAAGTGGCCCAGGTTGTCTCGATTGAGCACGTAGAAGTTGGGGTACTTGTCGCCGCTGAACAGCAGGTCTGTGCCGGGGATTAGCATAACCCCCGTCGAGCCGAGGTCTTGATCGTCGGCCTTGCTGGCCACGTCCCACGGGGTGTACCAATCCTCAACGGTCAGGTCCGCGCCCAACTTGATGATCGATTGGGCGTAATTTGGGCCGCCGCGGTCGGCGTTCCAGTCGCCGTTGGAGGTCGACACGTACACGTTGCCGTTCTCGTCAGCGGCCGGCCCCCAGCCGGATTGCCAGATGCCGCCTGCCCCTCCGTTTGGCGTGACGTTAAAGATCGCGACGCGCCTCAGGGTACGTGCATCATAGGCCAAAATCCATCCGTGGTAGGGGTCGGTATCGGCATAGGGTCCGAATGCCACGTAGACGCGCCCGTTGGCGAGGAGCAAAGCGGGGCGCTGCAACTGCTGCTTGTTGTTGAAGGTCACTCTCCCGCCAACGCTGTCCACGCCCGTCCCGGGGACGGACCCCTGCGTCTCAACCGGCCCGCCGAACTTTTCCGCGCCGGTAGCCAGGTCGAGCGCGTGCAGGCGGTGCACGTAGCGGCCATCGCCGTCCCGGTTTGAAGTCAGCACATAGATTGTGTTACTGGCAAGGTCGATTACCGGTGTGCTGACAATACCGATTTCGACCTTGATGTCGTGGTAGGCGCCGTATTTGCCGCCAAAGTCGGCATTCGTAACGGGGATCGACGCCCCCAGCGTGAGGTGCCACAATGGTGCCGACGCCGTAGGGTTGTCTGCATCGAAGGCATACACGCTATTGTGCATCGTGGCGACGAAGACCACGTCGTGGACTCCCTTGTGCGCGATGTTCAGCGACGAGACGTAGAGTGGCTGGGCGTAAATCTGGCCGTCGACCGGCCGCGTGAAGAGCTTGCCAAACGTCCGAATATTGACATTCGTCGTGTTCAGGATCGTCTCATTGAGATTCGCACCGGTGCGGCCGGGGTCGTTGTGTTGCGTCAGGACGTCGACCGGCGTGCCGGGACCCTGCGCGAGGCGTTGCCCTCCCAATCCTCTGGACAACCAGCGCGGGGCATTGAGGATGCTTGCCTCGGGCGGTCCCAGCAGCAGCCCTATGAGCACGAGGCCGATACTGAGCAGAAGTAGCAGGGAGACAGCGCGACGCAATGCAGGTCGATACAACATGGGCGGAGCCTTCCTGCCTTTCTGTCGCGGTCGTGCCGGTGGGTCTGACATGGGCACCGACTAGAGATCGTCAAGTTTGTGCCAGAGTGTGTCGTCGACCCATGCATCCATGGGCCGGGACGTCGCATCCGGACCGGCTCTGAGGCCAGAGCCGGTCCGGCTCTTGCTTGTACACTCGGGCTCTGCCGGCGTCTCCCGCGTATGCACTGTGAGGTCGCAATCAGACGGGTCGCAGCCTATTCGCATCTGTGCCGCGCGATGGCTGCGGAGCGCCAGCACACCGTACGCAGCCAACCCGCTGCACGTGACCAATGCGGTCCCTAATAGCACGATCTCCAGCACTGTCATGTGCGGCCCTCCCAGCCCAGCCCGCGGCGAGGCACATAGGCGGCGCGAGGCGAGCCACATCGGCGTGAGATCGGCGTCATCTTACTAGCCTCCCGGGGTACCGGCGCCGACCGAATTGTCACCTGCCTGCACGTTGAACGCGACGCTCACCGGGGTGACACTCTTGTCGCCAGCAAGGATAAAGTTCATCTTGCCCGGCGGTGTACCCGGCTTGATGAGGATGAGACCGGCGCGCGCCATCAGATTGCCGTGGTTGTCGGTGTGCATGACTGCCACCTGGGTGTGAGCGCCACCGGGCAGGCCCTCAAAGACCCGCACCGTCTCGTTGCGCGCGAAGCCTGTGCCGTAGAAGGTGATGGCCGTGCCGGGGCCGCCTCCGTAAGAGCTTGGCGCGGCGATCGGCAGATAGGGTTGCACCGTGAAGTTCACGGTCGTGCTGGTGTGGCTGTCCTCACCGGTCAGCACAAAGGTGTTGCGTCCCTTCATGCTGAAGGGTATGCGGAAGTGTCCCTGATTGCGGATGTTGCCCCCGCCGTCGGTGTGGAGTATGCCGACGGCGAAGCCATTCGGCGTGTTCACGCGCACGTCCACGTTCTCACTGGGCCCGAAGCCGGAGGCGCTGAAACTGAGGACTGTATCGGCCACGGCGGAGTAGTCGTTGACGGAGGCCGTGGGATACAGGCCCAGCATTTGGAACGGGATGGCCGCCAGGCCACGGCTGCGCCGGCCTAGCAGCAGCAGCGCCGTCGGGCCAACCGGGCCGTAAGGCACGGGAATGGACGCGAGGCTCAGATTACCGCTACCGTCGGCGCGTAACGTGGTCACCGGGCTGGTCCCCAGGTTGTTGAGATAGACGTCGACGGCCTCGTGCGGGGCGAAACCACGCGCTGAGGCGTAGACGGTATCGCCGGGCTTGCCGGCCGCGGTGCTCAACGTGCCCGACGGACTGCCAACCGCGATGGACCCACGCGCGGCGGCGCGGGCGTCGCCGTTGCGTTCCTGGGCGATTATCCAGAAAGAGCTGCCACGCATCGTGATCGGCAAGTTCACATTCTTGCCGAAGGTGCCGTCGCGCCCGGCCTGCGCCGTGTCCAGGCGGCGCCCAAGTGCCTGGTCGCGGTCGTCGGGGCCCTTGGCCAGGATCAAGGTGATCAGCTTGCCGCTGTGGAAGCCGCTGCCGATGACGTTGATCGTGGCCCCTGCCGCCGCTGAATTGGGATTGAGCAGCAACACCGGACCGACCGGGGGCAGCATCACAGTGGACGGATCGACGACTTGCACCTGATCGGGCTGGCTGTGCCTTACAGCCGACCGGTCGGTGTGAGCGCGCCGAGGCGTGACGGTGGGGCGTGACCGCGGCGATGCTTCCTGGGGGGCCATGTTGCCTCGCGCCGTTTGTCGCGCAACTGACCCACCGTTATCTACTTTCGAGGTAGTAAGGTTGGCGAACACGCGGGCGCCGATAACCAGCGCCGCAACGACACCAACGACCACGGCAAGTCGTTTCATAGGTCTGTCTGCCTCCCTGATCCTGTCTCTAGTGGGCTCTCTAGTGGGCTTCGCATGATCTACCGTTGTCGGCAACGCGTGGGTGGTGCCCCCTATTCCCGCCGCGGTCACGCCATCCAGAAGTTGGCACGCCCCGATCTGAATCAGGTTGGTCGAGCGCTGCCGCTTCCGGCCCTAAACGACACGATCTGGGCGCTCAGGCGCCCAGATCGTCGAAAGCTCCCTCAACCGGCCTGCCCGTGACAACTGTCGTCAGGCCTCATCTCCGTACATGTGGTGCATATCGGACGCCGGCAGAACGATGATGCGCAGCGCCTCCAGCGTCTGTCGGTTCGCGCCAAAGGTGCCCTGCGCGACGATGAAGGAGCCGACATGGATCGAGGCCGCCGAGGTCGGGGTCGGGGTCGGCGTGCCTCCAGGTGCAGCCGTGCTCCCAGGCGCAACATATAAGGTGCTACTGGAGGTCGTGACCGTGTATGTGATCCCTCCAAGGCCCGACACGGTCAGCGATGTGCCGTTGATCGACGTGACCCGCCCGATCACGCGCGGGACCTGGATCATCACCGCCACGGCGTTTAGCGAGCCGTCGCTGTTCCGCGTCCCTTCGGCCACGATTGCCGTGCCCACCTTGACGTCCGCGGCAGTCGCCGGGTGGCCGGCCCGCTCATAGTGGGTCTGGGGGGACACGACGATTGTGTTGGATGAGCCGTCGAACCCCGTCACCGTGAGCCTTGTGCCGTTCACCGCCATCACCACACCGCCGACACGCGGCAGGATGATCGCCACGTGGGTCGCCGCGATGGTGCCGTGCCCAACGAGCGATCCACGCACATAGATCATGTATCCCGCATGCACGTCGGAGAGTGAGGCGTTCATATCGTCCTGGTGGTACTGGGTGCTCCCGCTCACGGTGACCGTGACCGGCCGGTTGTCCCAGGTCGTGGCGCTGATGTCCGTGCCGCTCACGCTCGTGACCCTGAGCATCACGCACCGCTCATCGGACGTGCCCTGGCCAGACATGCCCTCGTGATCGTGGCAACCCCGCATCTCTCCTGTACCGCTGTGGCCGAAAGCGCCGACCCAGGCCGTGTCCCGTATGCCGGCCGGCCCGGCCGGAGTCGAGGCGGCAGCGGCCTGCCCGACATTGAATGGGGCGATGGCGAAACCTATGGCCGCCACCAGGCCGCCGGCGATTAGCATCGCCGCGGCATGTCGTCGAAAGTTCATCGGTATCATTGCTATCACTCCTAATCCTGGCCGTGTCCGATCCATGTCTCGCGTCGCCTGAGTCCAATCCCGCGGGACTCTCCACGACGGCCCGCATAGCCTCTACCCCCAGGGTAGGCAGCGCGCGGCGGCCGCACAGCGGACGAAGGCCGCGCAGTGGCGCCGGCAATTAGTGACAGGCCCTTAGCGCGGCGCGGATGAGCCGGAAGGTGTGAGACAACTGGACAGTCTAGGGCCGGGACCTGTACGCCCTCACGACTTTCTCACCACGGGACCCCAGTCCTGTCTCCCGGTACCGCCCCGTCTATCCATGGTAGCGCGAGGGTCACGACACCTTTGGCATGGAACCGGGCGCGGCTTTTGGCCGCTGTGCCGCGCGCGCCCATGCCCTACGATGGAACGGAGAGGGAAACTGGGACGGAACGTGCAAGGAGAAAGACGTCGGCCGGGGTACGGGCTCAACCGCGCTGACAAAGGAGCGCGACGATGAGTGAGGTCACAACTGGAAAGCGACCGATGTATGAACGTCGCGGGGTGGTGTGCGTGGCGGGGTGCGGCGTCCCGGCGTTCCTCGCCGTGTCGCTGCTTGCCTCCGGTCTCCCATCAAGAGGAGCCGTCCCCGCTCCGCCTCATCGCGGGCAGTCGCTCGACCGGCGGCCAACAGTTCCAGGGGCCTTCCGAAGCGCCGGGCCGGTAACGCGCCACCCGGCGTCAGCCGTGGCCTCGCCGGATCGCATGCTCGTGACGCCGGACCGAACATCAGGCCAACCGGTCGGCACTACGGTGCGCTGGACGGCCACGGCGCCGCACCGGCTCGGTCGCGGCGCGGTCTATCGCTTCAGCATCGGCGCGCCCGGTGGTCCCATGCGCGTCGTGCGCGATTTCAGCCCCGCCCGGTCGTTTGCGTGGACCGCGTTGCAGACGGGGGTCTACGTGGTGGCGGTGACCGCCAAGGAGGACGTCACGGCGACCACCGGCCTGACGGCCAGCACAGCCTTTCGCATGACCTCCCGTATCACTGGAGCGGACCCGGCCGTCACATCCACGACAAATCCGCTCGTCGCCCTGTACAGCGCCCCGGCCTGCCGGTCTGGCCACCTGCGCGTGCAGTTCCGGACGTCCGGCGCCGGCAGCGAGTCCTGGACATCGACGGCGGCGCAGCCGTGCCGGCCGGGCCAAAGCCTCACCTTCATCGTCGCCGGCCTGCGCGCGGATACGCCGTACTTGCTGCGATCCGCCCTCACGACGGAGAGCGGGACACGCACGTCGCCTGCCCGCCCCTTCACCACGGGCAGCCTCCCGTCCGACCTGACGTTCCCCGCGTTCACTGTGTCGCTGGGACCTCACCCGCTGTTCGATCGGAGCGACTCCTTGCTCCTGCACTTGCTCACACCCGTCGTACATCGCGCGCCCAATCCCGTGGCCACGGACCTGGTCGGGCGCGTCGTCTGGTACTACGCTCCGTCCGACCTCACGGCCGTTTGGCCCGTCAACATCGCTCCGGGAGGGACCATCCTGCTCCTCGGCCGCGACCGGTATCATGCCCGGGGTGAAGATGTGTTGAGGGAGATCGATTTGACCGGCCAGACCTTGCGCGAGACCAATATCGATGCCCTCAACGCCCAGTTGGCCGCGCGCCGGGCGGAACCGATCTACAGCCTGGACCACGAGGCCCTGCGCCTCCCCAACGGCGACACGGCAGTCCTGGGGACGACGCAGCGCACCATCAACGGGCAGGACGCGGACGGGACGATGCTGCTCGTGCTGGACGCGAACTTCCAGGTGGCCTGGGCATGGGACGCCTTCGACCATGTGGACCCGGAGCAGTGGCAGCCCATCCTGGGCGGGACGTGTGCCGACTCCGATGGCGGAGTGGGCCTGTGCGGTCTCCCCGATCCGCAGGCGCAGGACTGGTTCCACGCCAACGCGATCGGCTGGTCGCCGGCCGACCACGACCTCATCCTCTCCTTGCGCCACCAGGATTGGGTGATCAAGATCGATTACCGGGACGGCCAGGGCACCGGCCAGGTCCTCTGGCGCCTCGGCCGCAACGGCGATTTCACCCTCACCTCCGATGATCCTTTCCCCTGGTTCTCGCACCAGCACAGCGTCTCTTACGTCGATCCGAGCACGCTCGTGGTCTTCGACAACGGCAATACACGCTGCCAGGATCAGTCACCGGCGCGCTGTCACAGCCGCGGCCAGGTGCTGGCTCTGGATGAGATACACCACCAGGCGCACCTGCTGCTGAGCGTCGACCTGGGCGGCTACTCATTCGCGGTCGGCGGCGCCCAGCGCTTGCCCGGGGGCGATTATGTCTTTACCTCGGGCATGGAAAAGGGTCGCGCCGGCTACACGGGGCGGTCCATCGAAGTGACGCCCGGTGGGAAGGTTGTGTACGTGCAGGGCGTCAATATCGCCGAGTACCGCGCCTACCGGGAAGGCAGCCTTGACGCCGGGAATGCACCCGTGCAGAAGTAGTGCGCCGCCATCACATGTCTCCATGGAACCAGCTCAGCCGGCGCAAGCGCTCCGCGAGCGCCAGCAAGAGGACGCCGAAGCCGACCAGATAGAGGCAGGCCAGCCATTCCAGGTTGCCCAACAACGGCGCCTGCACGGCCAGATCGAGGACAACCAGGACGCTGAAAAGCATCGAGGCGCTGCCCCATAACAGCAGGGGCCACATGGGCAACGTCGCGGGAAAGACGGCGCGCCGCTCCCACGTGCCGGCGACGATGGACGCGCCCTGTATGCCGATGCGCAGGGCGATGATGTCCATGCGTACCGGCGCGGGTAGCCCCGCGCCGACCAGGTTGGCCAGTCCCACCAGGACACCCAGGAGGCCCTGTCCGAGCGGCCGGTACCAGGGCCGACGGGCCTTAGCCGCGCGCGCCGCCGCGACCAGATCAATCAGCCCGTCGATGAGCAGGTACGCGCCGAAGACGCGCAAGAGATTTTCGACGTGCGGGATGGGCGTCACGGCGACCACCACGGCGGCGACCAGCGCGACCACGCCGCGCAGGGCCACCGACCACCACGCGCCCGTCACCTCGGCCACGGACCTCACGCTTCATCATGCTCCTACTCAGACGGTCGGGCCGCTCTGCAGCCGGCCCCGGGCCGTGGCCGCGGACGGCTGCGATGCGACATGCGCAGGGGTACGGCGAGCGGGCCGCACAGACACATAGGGTCGTGCGGGGTGCCAAAGAAGCCCGACGAGGGCCACCGCCGCTTGAGGTTGCAGCGGTGGCCCTCGTCGTCGCTCGTCTCGGGTGCAGCGTCAGGTCAGGGCGACCTTGGGCCGCTGCGGCATCGGCACGCGGATC
>Ga0209062_1005073_pt1 | contig 13071 bp, 9 predicted proteins | sample Coa_R2_2_FD_187158 | JGI IMG/M metagenome (GOLD analysis project Ga0209062, IMG submission 187158) | Surface soil microbial communities from Centralia Pennsylvania, which are recovering from an underground coalmine fire - Coalmine... | ecosystem: Environmental > Terrestrial > Soil > Unclassified ... | reverse complement strand
CTGGCAGGAGCATCTGAAGACCTACGGCGACCATCTGCGCACGCCCTATATCGGCACCACGCCCTATCCGCGGTCCTCGCCATTGATCGCCCGGCGCGATGCCTGGCCGCCGACCGGCGGGCCGCCGGGCTCCGATCTCGCCTTCATGCGCAAGCAGCATCTTGATCCGCTCGATGTCGAGTTCGGGCTGTTGCAGGTACTCGACCTCTTCATCTTCTCGCAGCAGAATCTCGAATTCGGCGCGGCGATCCAGCGCGCGATCAATGAGTGGCAGCTCGCGCATTGGACGAGCCGCGAGCCGCGGCTGAAGGCGGCCATTCTTGTCGGCCAGGATGACACCGCGGCGGCGGTCGAGGAGATCGAGCGCTGCGCGAAACTGGGCCAATATGTCCAGGTCAACATCTCGCCGCGCGCCAACGAGCCGCTCGGTCGCCGCCGCTACTGGCCGATCTACGAGCGCGCGCAGGCGTTGGACTTGCCGCTCGGCATCCATGTCGGCGGCTATGGCGGGCATGCACCGACCGGCGGCGGCTGGCCGTCCTACTATTGCGAGGAGCATCAGTCCAACGCGCACACGATGGCGGCGCAGCTCGCGAGCCTCGTCATCGAAGGCATTCCCGAGCGCTTCCCGAAGTTGAAGATCGTGTTCATCGAAGGCGGCTTCGGCTGGATTGCATCGGCCATGTGGCGTATGGACCAGCATTTCGCGCGCTTCCGCAGCGAGGTGCCGCATCTGAAGCGCAAGCCGTCCGAATATGTGCGCGAGCATTTCTGGTTCACCACGCAGCCGATCGACGAGCCCGATGAAGCGCGGCACCTGCGCCAGCTGATTGAATGGGTCGGCGTCGATCGCCTGCTGTTCTCCTCGGACTACCCGCATTGGGACTTCGACGATCCGCGCTTCGCCTTCAAGACGCCGCTGACGGACGAGGAGCGCCGCAAGATCTTCAACGCCAACGCGCGCGCGGTCTACAAGCTTTGATGCGCGGCGATGTTGTTTGACGAGCTACATCCACGCGCTCGGTCCACCTCTCCCCAGCGGGGAGAGGTCGGATTGCGCGCCAGCGCAATCCGGGTGAGGGGCCGCAGCACCCGGACGAACCGTAACCCCTCACCCGGATCGCATCTGTCGATGCGATCCGATCTCTCCCTTCGGGAGAGGTGAACGTCTCACTCGCGTTCGTCGCAAGCTCCAGGTCTATAGTCATGCCCCGTCACATCGTCGCCCGTACCACCGAGATTCCCGAAGGCCGCAACAAGGTGGTCGAGGTCGACGGCCGCGACATCGTGGTGTTCCATGTCAATGGCGAGTTCTTTGCATTGCTCAACCGCTGCCCGCATGAGGGCGCGCCGCTCGACAAGGCTGCGTGCGTCGCGCGGCTGACCTCGCCGGAGCCCGGCGTCTACCAGCGCTCGCGCGTCGGCGAGTTCCTGCGCTGTGCATGGCATGGCTGGGAGTTCGACATGCGCAACGGCCAGTCCTGGTTCGACCCCAACCGGGTCAAGGTGCGGTCCTATCCGGTCAAGGTGGAGAACGGCGGCGAGCTTGCGAAGGGGCCGTATGTCGCCGAGACGTTTCCGGTGCATGTCGAGGATAGTTACGTGATCGTCGAGGCGTGAGGACTTTGTCGTTCCGGCGAAGGCCGGGACCCATAACCCCAGGGAAGAGTTTTGCGAAGATCGTCCGCCACGGAATTCCACAGATGGATTCCGCGGTATGGGTCCCGGCCTTCGCCGGTACGACAGCGGAAGCCTGGACGACAGCGGAGTTGGATCGCGCGGGTTACTTCCCCTTCACAAACGCCGCGAACTTGTCCGCATAATCCGGGTGCCAGCGCGACAGCGCGGGGCGGTTCTCGACGATGTCGCCGGCGGCCCAGAGGATGCGGCGTTCGTCGAGCGCGCGTGGCACGTCGTTGTCGGGGCAGAGGATGTAGAAGTCGCCAGCCTCGAGGCGCGTCAGCATGAAGTCGATCGTCTGCTCCGGCGTCCAGGCGGCCGCTGGCTTTTCGGTTCGGCCATGCGCCGTCAGCGGCGTGAAGACGAAGCCGGGGATCAACAGATGCGCGCTGATGCGGCAGCCGGCCGTGTTGCTGAGCTCATGCGCCAGCGCCTCGGTGAACGCCTTCACGCCAGCCTTGGAGACATTGTAGGCGGGATCGCCTGGCGGCGTGGTGATGCCCTGCTTGGAGCCGGTGTTGATGATCTGCCCCGGCCTGCCGCGCGCGATCATGTTGGGTGCGAAGATCTGCGTGCCGTTGATGATGCCCCACAGATTGACCGCGAGAATGCGCTGCCAGTTGTCGGACGGGCCGAACATCTTGCTGCCCGGCTGGATGCCGGCATTGTTCATCAGCACATCAGTGCCGCCGAAGCGATTGCGCACGGCGGCTTCCAGTTCCTTAACGCTTGCGGGATCGGCGACATCGGTCGCAACCGCCATGATGCTGCCAGCACCGGCCAGCGCCGCAGATGACAATCTTGTCTCAGCCTCGTGCAGCCGCGCGCCTCCCATGTCGGCGATACAGACCTTCATGCCGGCTTGCGCAAAACGCAGCGCTGCGGCAAAGCCGATGCCGGAGGCGCCGCCGGTGATCACAGCAACATGATCGGGAGCAAGGACAGGATGCGGCATGCGGAGCCTCCAGGAGTTGTCAGGTCGACCTAGGTCGTGCGCGGCGCGCACGCCACCCGCGCCGCCGCATGGGAGCTCTTCGCATCAGGGCCCACGCGATCGGCTTTACGCCATAACACCATCGCGGTAGATTTTCACCTTCAATGGTCGGGTCAAGGCGATCGACCATCCGGCGATCGGTATCAACAACATCAAGGGAGAGACAATATGGCCGTATCTCAGGCTGTTCCGATCACGCGCCATCCATTTGCAGATGGCTCCTACAAGAAGATGCTGATCGACGGCAAATGGGTCGACGCCGCCTCCGGCAAAACGTTCGAGACCTTCAACCCCGCAACCGGCGAACTGCTCGCGACCGTCGCCGAGGGTGATGCGGAGGACATCAACCGTGCCGTTGCTGCCGCCCGCCGCGCATTCGACGGCCCCTGGAGCAAGGTCAAGCCGTTCGAGCGGCAGAGCCTGCTGCTCAAGCTTGCCGATCTCGTCGAGAAGAATTTCGAGGAGCTGTCGCAGCTCGACACACTCGACATGGGCGCGCCGATCAGCCGCACCCGCGGCAACAAGCTGCGCGTGCTCGGCATGCTGCGCTACTATGCCGGCCAGGCCACTGCGCTGCATGGCGAGACCATCGAGAACTCGCTGCCCGGCGAGATCTTCTCCTACACGCTCAAGGAGCCGGTCGGCGTGGTCGGCGCCATCATTCCCTGGAACGGTCCGCTGGCGGCAACCGTGTGGAAGATTGGACCTGCGATCGCGACCGGCTGCACGGTGGTGCTCAAGCCCGCTGAAGAAGCGCCGCTGACCTCGCTGCGCCTCGCCGAGCTCGCGATGGAGGCAGGCGTGCCGCCGGGTGTCGTCAACGTCGTGCCGGGCTATGGCGAGACCGCGGGTGCTGCGCTGGCATCGCACCCTGATGTCGACAAGGTGGCCTTCACCGGCTCGCACATCACGGGACAATCGATCATCCGCGCCTCCGCCGGCAATCTCAAGCGCGTCTCGCTCGAGCTCGGCGGCAAGTCGCCGGACATCGTGTTTGCCGATGCCGATCTCGATGCGGCGGTGCCGGGCGCGGCGATGGCGGTGTTCGCCAATTCGGGCCAGATCTGCAGCGCCGGCACGCGGCTGTTCGTGGAGGCGAAAGTCTATGACGAGTTCGTCGGCCGCGTCGCCGAGTTCGGCCGCAAGCTGCAGGTCGGCAACGGCCTCGATCCGAACACGCAGATCGGTCCGCTGGTCTCCGAGCAGCAGCTCGAGCGCGTCACCGGTTATCTCGCCATCGGCCAGAAGGAAGGCGCCAAGGCGCTCGCCGGCGGCGGCCGGGTGACGGAGGGCGCATTGGCAAAGGGCTATTTCGTGCAGCCCACCGTGTTTGCCAATGTGCAAGACAATATGCGCATCGCGCAGGAGGAGATCTTTGGTCCCGTGATCTCGGCGATCAAGTTCACCGACATGGACGAGCTGATCAAGCGGGCCAATGCCACCACCTTCGGCCTCGGCAGCGGCGTCTGGACGCGCGATGTCTCCAAGGCGGTCCACGTCTCAAAATCGCTGCGCGCAGGCTCGGTCTGGGTCAATTGCTACCAGGCGATGGACCCTGCTGTGCCATTCGGCGGCTACAAGATGAGCGGCTATGGCCGCGAGTCCGGCAAGCAGCATTTGGAGGAGTATCTCAACGTCAAGGCCGTGTGGATCAAGACGGCTTGAGGCGATTTGCGTTGCCATCACGAATCTCCGCCGGGCGGCGCGATATCACCGTAAGGCGGGCACAACTGGCTGGGCTCCCTTCCCCCATGCGGGGAAGGGTGGGGAAGGGGGTACCACGGTCTCCAGCGCTTGTGGCCTGGTCCCAAGAGCAACATGCACCGAACCCGGGGCTTACCCTCCTCCCTGGCCCTCCCCCGCATCCGCCTTCGCCAGAAGGCGGCTACGGCGGACAAGAGGGGGGAGGGAACGGATAGAGATTGGGAGCGGCTAGATTCCAATAGCCACTCCCTGTTTTATGTCGGGCCGTGCTTAAATATGATATCCATCCTTCAATAAACCTTCGGGGCAATTATGAACCTTCCTCACTTGTTTTCACCGCTGAAACTCGGTCCCTACCAGCTCAAGCACCGCGTCGTAATGGCGCCGCTGACGCGGATGCGCGCGGCAAAGCCGTCGCTGGCGCCGCGGCCGCTGAATGCGGAATATTATGCGCAGCGCGCCACGCCGGGCGGACTGATCATTGCGGAGGCTTCGCCCGTGGCGGCGACAGGGTTCGGCAATCCCGGCGTGCCCGGAATCTACACCGAGGCGCAGATCGCAGGCTGGCGTGAGGTCGTCAATGCTGTCCATGCCAAGGGCGGGATCATCTTCCTGCAGCTCTGGCATGTCGGCCGTGTCTCGCACTCATCCTACCAGCCGAACGGGGCGCTACCGGTTGCGCCGTCGGCGGTGGCGATCTCCACCGAGTACAAGACGGTGACGGCTGACGGCAAGCCGACCACCTATGAGACGCCGCGCGCGCTCGAGACCGAGGAGGTCGCAGGCATCGTCGCCGCCTTCGGGCAGGCCGCGCGCAACGCGCTTGCTGCCGGCTTCGACGGCGTCGAGATCCATGGCGCCAATGGCTATTTGCTGGAGCAGTTCCTGCAGTCGCGCACCAACCTGCGCACCGACCGCTACGGCGGCTCGATCGAGAACCGCGCGCGGCTGTTGCTCGAGGTCACGCAAGCCGCGATCGATGTCTGGGGTGCCAACCGCGTCGGCGTGCGGCTGTCGCCCTATGGCATTGCCAACGATTCCGGCGAGCCGGACCCGATGCCGCTCTATGGCCACGTCGTCAAATCGCTCGATCGACTCGGGCTCGCTTATCTGCACTTCATCGAGCCGCGCTCGTCCGGCGCCGGCCGCGCCGAGGTCAACTGGCAGAACGTGCCCTCGGCCATGGTGCTGTTCCGCCCGCTGTGGAGCGGCGTGCTGATCGCCGCCGGCGGCTTCACCGGCGAGGCGGCGGAGGCGGCGATTGCCGACAAGCATGCCGATGCCGTGGCCTTCGGCCGCATCTTCATCTCCAACCCCGATTTGCCGCGCCGCCTGCAGCACGGTTTTCCGATCACGCCATACAACCGTGCGACGTTCTATGGCGGCGAGGCGGCAGGGTATACGGATTATCCGGTTTATGACGAGATGGCGCCGGCGTAAGTAGGTACTCCGTCATTCCGGGGCGGTGCGAAGCATCGAACCCGGAATCTCGAGATTCCGGGTTCGCCTCTTCGAGGCGCCCCGGAATGACGGCGGAGATAGAGCGTCAATGGTAAAAGCAGCAGCAGCAGCCGGAATCGCAAAAGCCCAATGCCTCTGCGGCGCCATCACCTTCGAGATCGACGTGCCGGCGCGCTGGGCCTGGCATGATCATTCTGCCGCAAGCCGCCGCGCCCATGGGGCGGCCTATGCGACCTATGTTGGCAGCTGGCGCAAGCGCTTCCGCATCACCAAGGGCGAGAGCGCGATCACGCGCTATGAGGATGCGAAGACCGGCACCGCGCGCAGCTTCTGCGCGCGCTGCGGCACGCCGCTGATTTACGAGCGCCCCCGCTCGCCGCACATGGTCAACCTGCCACGCGCGCTGTTCACCGGCCGCACCGGGCGGCAGCCGCTCTACCACATCGGAATCGATGAGCTGCAGGAATGGGCCTACACCGGCGAGCCGCTGGTGCCGCTCAAGGGCTTTCCGGGCGTGGTCTGGCAGCGCACCAAAAAGAAACGGCGCGCGGCGGGGGAGGATCCGTTCGAACTCGCACGCGACGAGGTCTGACCGGGGCACGGACCGCCATGCGAGGCAGCCATGACTCGCTCCATTGCCCCGGCTGACCAAGTTTGGTGATGTGTCCTCGCCCGCGACCACGATCGCGCACGGGAGGAAACATGAAGAACCGCATCACCGGCCGCTCGGCCTTTCTCGCTCTTCTCAAGGACGAGGGCATCACGCATCTGTTCGGCAATCCCGGTACCACCGAGCTGCCGATCATGCATGCGCTGAAGGACCATCCTGACCTCACCTATGTGATGGCGATGCAGGAGAGCCTGGTGGTGGCGATCGCCGACGGCTTTTCCCGCGCCTCAGGCAAGCTTGTCGCCTGCAACGTCCATGTCGCGCCCGGGCTCGGCAATGCCATGGGCTCGCTCTACAACGCGCAGTTCACGGGCACGCCGATGATCCTGACCGCCGGCCAGCAGGAGCAGGGCCACGGGCTGATGGAGCCGTTGTTGTATGGGCCGCTGGTGCGGATGGCCGAGCCACTGGTGAAGTGGGCGGTTGAGGTCACGCGTCTCGAGGATCTGCCGCGCATCGTGCGCCGCGCGGCGAAGATTGCGACCACGCCGCCGACCGGGCCGGTGTTCATATCGCTGCCCGGCGATATTCTCAATTCCGAGGCCGGCATCCAGCTCGGTCGCTCGACCCGCGTCGACGCGCGGGTGCGCCCGTCAGATGAGGCCGTGCAGACGCTGGCGCAACGCATTCTGAAAGCGCAGCGGCCGGTCATCATCGCGGGCGATGAGATTGTCAAAAGTGACGCGCTGCAGGAGGCCGCGCAGCTTGCCGAGGCGCTCGGCTGTCCCGCCTACCAGCAATCCGCACCCTATGGCGCGCATTTCCTGTCGGAGAGCCCGTGTTTCATCGGCGCGCTGTCGCGCTCGCAGCCCCAGGTGCGCGAGGTGCTTTCGGCTTACGATCTCCTGATCGTGCTCGGCGCCGATCCCCTGCGCATGTCGGTGCACAGCGAGGTCGAGCCGCTGCCCGATGGTCTGTCGATCGCGCAGATCGGCCTGGTCGATTGGGACATCGCCAAGAACTACGGTGTCGAGATCGCGCTGAAGGCGGATGTGAAGGAGACGCTGAAGGCGCTGCTGCCGGCGCTGAAAGCGATCGGCGGCCCGGCGCTGCAGGCCCGTGCGCAAAAAGGCCTGGCGGAGTTGGCGCCGAAGAATTGGACGGCCAAGCGGAAGGCGCTGGTTGAGCAGATCGGCAAGGCGGCTGCCAAGTCGCCGATCGACCCGGACTATCTCACGCTGCAAATGGTCGAGGCGATGCCGGACAATGCGATCCTGGTCGATGAAGGCCTGACCTCGGGCCGGCAGATCCTCAATCTGCGCCCGCATCGCGACCGCTACGGCTATCATGCGCTGGCCTCCGGCGGCATCGGCTGGGGCCTGCCGGCCTCTGTCGGCGTCAGCATGGCCAATCCGGATCGGCCGGTCGTGTGCTATTCCGGCGACGGCAGCGCCATGTACTCGATCCAGGCGCTGTGGACGGCAGCGCATCACAAGCTGCCGCTCTCGGTGGTGATCGCCAACAACGGCGGTTATCGCATCATCAAGCAGCGGCTGCTGTCGTTCCATGGCGACAGCAATTACATCGGGATGGACTTTGCCGATCCGCCGGTGGATTTCGCGGGGATCGGCAGGTCGCTCGGGCTGGATGCGGTCCGGATCACGGATCCGGCCGATCTGAAGCCGGTGCTGTCGTCAGCGTTCAAGCGGCCCGGCGCGAAGCTGATTGAAGTCGTGGTGGATGGGAGCGTGTAAGCGTCGAAGCGCGATCAGCGACTTCCCGTCATGCTGAGGCGCCGACGCGAAGCGGCGGCCTCGAAGCACGACGGCCCAGCTGCTGCGGGGGCCGTTCATCCTTCGAGGCTCGCGTGCCGCGAGCGCCTCAGGACGATGGAGCAGGCAGTGCGCCGTTCACTTCGTTTTACCCACCCGATACTGCACCGCCGGATGCGGCGCCGTGAGCCGCGCGCGGCCCGTGCCGAACAGCTTCTCCCGCAGCGTCCCCGGCGCATACTCGCTCTTGAATCGCCCGCGCTTCGTCAGCTCCGGCACCAGCATGTCCGCGATATCCTCGAAATCGCCCGGCGACACTGCAAAGGGCATGTTGAGCCCGTCGACATCGGTCGCCTCGAACCACGCCTCGATCTCGTCGGCCACCCGCTCCGGCGTGCCGACGATCACCGGCCCGATGCCGCCGATGCCGACATGTTGCGCGACCTCGCGTACGGTCCAGACCCGGTCGGGATCGGCGCGGGTGATGTTGTCCATCGCCGAGCGGCCGGCGTCGTTGGTGACGTGGCGCACCTCCTGGTCGAGCGCATAGGTCGAGAAGTCGACACCGGTCCAGCCCGACATCAACGTCAGCGCGCCTTCGGGGCTGATGTGGGCGCGGTAGTCCTCGTACTTCGCCTTCGCTTCGGCCTCGGTGCGGCCGAGGATGACGGTGAACATGCTGAACATCAATATCTCGCGCGGATCGCGCCCGAGCTCGGCCGCGAGCTCGCGGATCGCCTTCACCCGCGGCGCGATCACCTTGGCCGACGGTCCCGACATGAACACGCATTCGGCGTGTTGTGCGGCGAATTGGCGGCCGCGCGGCGAGGTGCCGGCCTGATACAGCACCGGCGTGCGCTGCGGCGACGGCTCGCTCAAATGAATGGCATTGAGCCGGTAGTTCGCGCCTTCATGCGTCACCCGATGCACCTTGGCCGGATCGGTGAAGGTGCCGCGCACGCGGTCGCGCACCGCCGCATCATCCTCCCAGCTGCCTTCCCAGAGCTTGTAGACCACCTCCATATATTCGTCCGCGATATCGTAGCGGTCGTCATGCGCGGTCTGCTTGTCCTTGCCCGCGCCGCGCGCGGCGCTGTCGAGATAGCCGGTCACCACATTCCAGCCGATGCGACCGTCGGTGAGATGATCCAGCGTCGACATTCGCCGCGCGAATGTATAGGGCGGCTCGAAGGACAAATTGCTGGTGACGCCGAAGCCGAGATTTTTGGTTACCGCGGCCATCGCCGATATCAGAAGCAACGGCTCGTTCGCCGGCGTCTGCGTCGCATGACGCAGTGCGGCATCGGGGCTGTTGCCATAGACGTCATAGACCCCGAGCACGTCGGCCAGAAACAGCCCGTCGAACCGGCCGCGCTCCAGCGCCTTCGCGAGATCAATCCAATAGGGCAGGCGGTTGTAGTCGGCGGTGCGGTCGCGCGGATGCGTCCACAACCCCGGCGATTGATGCGCCACGCAGTTCATGGCAAAGGCGTTGAGCCGGATTTGTTTGGACATGAAAATCTGCCGGAACGGTAAGACCAAGACAGGGGCGAAATTGGTGTAGGCTGGCCCCTTTAGCAAGGCAAATCTGGCACGCGAATTGCTGTTATCTGGCGCCGCCGTCAGTTGCTACGGTTGTCCTACCGAATGAGCTGAGCAAGAGAAGATATGACCAGAACCGACGCCATCGCCCATGCCCATGACCAGCTGCGCTCCGGGGCCTTTCTGCGCGAGCTCGATCGCCGTGTGGCCTATCCGACCGAGAGCCAGAATGCGAACCGGCGCGATGTGCTGCGGGCCTATCTCGAGAAGGAGCTGATCCCGGCCTTTGCCGAGCTCGATTTCGAAAGCAGGGTGGTGGAATCTCCCAGCGGCAAGTCGCCGTTCCTGGTCGCGCAGCATATCGAGCGGGCGGACGCGCCGACCGTGCTGACCTATGGTCACGGCGATGTCGTCGATGGCATGGCCGGCGAATGGCGCGACGGGCTCAATCCGTTCCAGACCACGCAAATCGGCAATCGCGTCTACGGCCGCGGCACCGCCGACAACAAGGGCCAGCACTCGATCAATCTCGCGGCCCTTCGCGCGGTGCGCGCCGCGCGTGGCGGCAAGCTCGGCTTCAATGCCAAGTTCATCATCGAGATGGGCGAGGAGATCGCCTCGCCCGATCTCAACGCTGTCTGCGCGTCGCTCAAGGACGAGTTGAAGGCCGACCTCTTGATCGCCTCCGATGGGCCGCGATTGTCCGCGGAGCGGCCGACGCTGTTCCTGGGCTGCCGCGGCGGCTACCGCATCCACCTCGACGTGGATTTGCGCGAGGGCGGGCATCACTCCGGCAATTGGGGCGGCGTGCTCGCCAACCCCGCAACCATCCTGTGCAACGCGATCGCGACACTGGTCGACGGACGCGGGCGGCTTCTGATGGAGAGCATGAAGCCGCCGCGGCTCACCAACCAGATCCGCAGCTGGCTCGCCGACGTCAAGGTCGAGCCCACGGCCGACGAGCCGTCGCTGTCGGAGAATTGGGGCGAGGACGGCTTGTCGCCGGCCGAGCGGCTCTATGCCTGGAATACGCTGGAGGTGCTGGCGATCTCCGCAGGCAATGTCGACAACGTCGCCAATGCGATCCCGGGCCGCGCGCGCGCCATACTGCAGCTGCGCTTCGTCGTGGGGACAAAAATTAATAACCTGATCGAAGCTGTCCGCGACCATCTGCACGCCAATGGCTTTCCGATGATCGAGGTGTCAGGCGCGCAGCGCTTTGCGGCCTCGCGCACCGATTTCGACAGCCCCTGGATCAAATGGGCCGCGGAGTCCGTGCGAGAGACCACCGGAAAGCCGCCCGCTGTGCTGCCGAATTTCGGCGGCTCGCTGCCGAACGACGTGTTCTCCGAGACGCTCGGGCTGCCGACCATCTGGGTGCCACATTCCTATCCCGGCTGCTCGCAGCATGCGCCCGATGAGCACATCCTGCTCTCCGTGACGGAAGAGGCGCTCGGCATCATGGCGGGCCTGTTCTGGGATCTCGGCGAATTGCCGGGTCCGCTGGCAAAGAGCGCCTGATCATGGCAACGGCCCGGCTGCGCGTCGATGGGGGCTGGTCCAAACCCGCGCCGCCCGGCGTTACCGCCGAAAGTCACATTTCTCATTTGGCCCGGTTTGTGCAAGCATCCGGGCAATCCAAAAAGGGGGAGTAACCAACCATGAAACACATTAACATCCTGGGCCTTGCTGTCGCAGCCGCGTTCTGCGCCGGCTCAGCCCATGCCGAAGACCTGACCGGCACGCTCAAGAGCATCAAGGACTCGGGCAGCATCACGCTCGGATACCGCGAATCGTCGATTCCGTTTTCCTATCTCGACGACAACCAGAAGCCGATCGGCTTCGCCATGGACATTTGTTACAAGATCGTCGATGCCGTGAAGAAGGAGCTCAAGCTCGACAAGCTCGACGTCAAGCTCGAGCCGGTGACCTCGTCCAACCGCATCCCGCTGCTCGCCAACGGCACCATCGACCTCGAATGCGGCTCGACCACCAACAATGCCGAGCGCGAAAAGCAGGTCGCCTTCACCAACACGCATTTTCTCACCGCAAGCCGTTATGTCTTCAAGAAGACGAGCGGCCTGAAGTCGATCGACGATCTCAAGGGCAAGTCGGTGGTCTCCACCGCCGGCACCACCAATATCAAGCAGCTGACCGAAGCCAACGCTTCGCGCAATCTCGGTGCCAACATCATTCCAGCGAAGGATCACGCCGAGGCGTTCCTGATGGTGGAGACCGATCGTGCGGTGGCCTTCGTGATGGACGACATCCTGCTGGCGAGCCTGGTGGCGAGCTCAAAGGATCCCTCGGCTTACGTCATCTCCAAGGACGCGTTCTCCACACCCGAGCCCTACGGCATCATGCTGCGCAAGGATGATCCGGCCTTCAAGAAGGTGGTCGATGCGGCGACGGCTGCGGTCTACACCTCCGGTGAGGGACAGAAGCTCTACGACAAGTGGTTCATGTCCAAGATCCCGCCGAAGGGGCTGAACCTCAACACCCCGATCTCGCCGGAGCTGAAGGCGGAGTTTGCGAAGCCCTCGGATTCGCCGGATCCGGCGTCGTACAAGGCGATGTGAGACTATATCTTGCGGGCCGCGGACTCGGTCCACCTCTCCCATAGGGAGAGGTCGGATCGCATCGCAAGATGCGATCCGGGTGAGGGGTTACGGTCCCTCGACAGAGCTGCGGCCCCTCACCCGGATTGCGCCGGACGATGCTGCGCATCGCCGGGTGCAATCCGACCTCTCCCCGATGGGGAGAGGTGGACGAGCCCCGTGGCAACCACCTGACCCAGGCAGAAAGCTCCCGTGACCTATCACTGGAACTGGCACATTTTCTTCGAGCCGAACCCGACTGGCGGCGGCACCTATCTCGACATGCTGTTGTCAGGGCTGTGGCTGACGATCCTGACCTCGCTCTGCGCCTGGATCATCGCGCTGCTGACGGGTTCTTTCATCGGCGTGATGCGCACGCTGCCGTCGAAGACCGCGAACCTGATCGGTTTTTGCTATGTGGAATTCTTCCGCAACATGCCGCTCCTGGTGCAGATCTTTCTGTGGTTCTTCGTGCTGCCGGAGCTGCTGCCGAACGCCTGGGGACTGTGGCTGAAGCAGCTGCCGCATGCGCCGTTCTACACCTCGGCGATCGGCATTGGCCTCTTCATGTCGGCGCGCGTCGCCGAGCAGCTGCGGGCCGGCATCTCCTCCCTGCCACGCGGCCAGAAGCAGGCCGCAACGGCGCTCGGGCTGACCACAACCCAAGTTTATATCTATGTGCTATTGCCGATCGCCTATCGCATCATCCTG
>Ga0209062_1005070_pt1 | contig 13074 bp, 11 predicted proteins | sample Coa_R2_2_FD_187158 | JGI IMG/M metagenome (GOLD analysis project Ga0209062, IMG submission 187158) | Surface soil microbial communities from Centralia Pennsylvania, which are recovering from an underground coalmine fire - Coalmine... | ecosystem: Environmental > Terrestrial > Soil > Unclassified... | reverse complement strand
GTCTTCGACGCCCAATTGAAAAAGCGTCTGATCGACGTCCACCAGAAAGTAAGTGCTGCCCGGCGATTTCCGCGCCGCGTCGCGCAGGCCCAAAACCAGCGCTCGAACATCGCTGGAATGATCGCGGAACCACCGGGTCGACCCCTCGATTGCCAGCGCCGATCCGGCAAGCCAGGCCGCGGCAAGAAAAATCGTGATGCCGCGAAGCGCCGGGCTTGCGCGGATTCCCGCCGCGGCCGCCCAACCGCCGAGCCACGCCAATCCGAGCTCGGGAAGCGTCACGTAGTAATCAAAGACGTGCTTGGGCAACGGCAAAACCGGCGCGATCAGGATCAGGAACCATCCGAGAAAAAACAGCGGCAGAAAATCGCGGCGGCGCAAACGATTCAGCGAAAAAACAAAAAGCGCAATAGCGATGAGCGACAAACCAAGGATCGCCGGCCAGCGCCCGTGCCGCAGCCAGCGTCCCAGATCCGCCGGTCCGAGCGACCACGACAAATATCGCAGAAATGTTTTGAAAAGCCGCTGGTCGACCGAAATCGCGTAGTATTCGCCAGCGGTTTTCGGAATAAAAAAATAATCGATCACGGCGAAAATCGCAGCCGGCAGGAACAGCGGAAGCGTCGATTTAAGCTTTTTTCGCGCGAATAGCAATGCGTGCAGCGCCGCAATCAGCGGATACACCATGACGATTTCGAGGGCGCCGAAACCGGCCAGGTAGGCGGTCCATTCCGTGATCCGCCACTTCCGTTCGCCCGATTCGAGCCATCGAAGACGCGCATAAAACGCCAGCAAAATGCAAAGCGAGTACAAAAGCTGGTTATAAGCGCTCACGCGGGCGAGCGAATACGCGAGGTTCACGCTGGAGGCCCACAGGATCGCGCCGATCAGGCCCGCGGCGCGCGATCCGGTGAGCTTGGCCAGGATCAGGTTCGCCAGCGTCAGGCAGGAAAAAAACGTCGCGAACTCGATCACCCGGTAGGGCGGCGCGTTCAGGCCGAATAGCGGGGTGAAGATCAGGAAAAACAGGCGTTCGCTGAGCACGCGCACGGTGCCCTGCGCTTCCGGCGCGAAGATGGCGCGCGGCAGATCGCGCCAGCCCTCGATTTCCAGCGGTTTTCCGAGCCAGGCGAAATCGTCGCCCAAAAACCAACTGAACAGGAGTCGCCGGAACAGCAGAAGACACAGAGCCGGCGCGGCGGCAAACAGCGCCGCCCGTTTCATTTGGGCAGCAAGCCGATCGAGGTGACGATCAGCGACAACTCGCGCGTATCCTGCTGGCCCGGCGGCAGGCCCTTGTCCACCGAAAAGTCGACCGCGACCACAGGCGTTCCCAGAACGGCGGCTGGAACGTCGCGGCGGTAAGTAAAAGAGCCCGCGCTTGGATATGTTTCGGAGCCGAGGTCCTGGCCGTTAATGTGCGCATCGACGGTCATGGGGCCCACGCGATTGAACATCACCTCCGGAATCGTGAATTTGAGCTCCAGGGCCGCGCCTTTTTCGGCCGATCCGGCGGGCGGCTTCAGCGCGACCGTGAAATTTTTCATGGTCCAGCGCCAGGCGCCGCTTTCCACGGTCCAGAATCCTTTGGTGAGCTGAAAATCGGCGCGCGGATCGGCGACGTTCACAATGCTGACCGGCTCGCTGTCATTGATCGAAGCCCGCTCCCGCGATGCGCGCGAGTAGCGGCAGGCGGGCGCGGCGATTGCCGCCATCAGGACCGCGGCCAAGGTCAGTCGCCGCATCGCTCCACCTCAACCAGGCAGCTATAAAAGGTCGGGCCGCCGCCGATATCGGTCAGCCGGTCCGACGTGAGGGCGTTGGCGTTGCGCGCATCTGGGGCGCGCTTGGCCCAGCGGACCGAGGGGACGCGCACCACTCCGGGCGGGACCACGCCGTCCACTTCCGCGGTGAGCACCAGACTGCCGCGATCATTGAAGGCGCGAACGCGGTCGCCATTTTCGATCCCGCGCGGCGCGGCATCATCGCGATGAATGTGCAAAATGGAGGTGGCGCAATCGACGGCATCGCGATGGCCGAAAGTGGAGTTCATGCTATCGTCGTTTTTCGAGGAAATCATTTCGAGAGGATAACGTTTTGTGAGCGCGGCGCTGCCGTGCCGTGACTCCACCGGCGGCGCATAGTCGAGCGTGTCCGCGCCGAATTCGAGTTTGCCGGAAGGCGTGGCGAATCCGCCTTCGGCGAACGGCAGAAACGGATCGGGCATATTCAGGCGCACGAAATGCTCGCGATCCAGGCGCTCCAGCGTGATTCCGCGCAAGAAAGGATGACCCGACCCGAGGAGGCCGCGGATCATATCGTCATCGGTGGCGTCAAAGCACGGATCGTCGAAATGCATGCGCTTGGCGAGCGCGCGGAATACCTCCACGTTCGATCGCGCTTCACCGGGAGCCGGAAGAGCCGGACGCGCGAGCTGAAGATAATAATGGCCGTAGGCGAAGTACAGATCCGTGTGCTCCAGGAACGTGGTGGCCGGAAGAAGGATGTCGGCGTAATCGGCGGTGTCGTTCTGGAACTGTTCGAGCACCACCGTGAACAGATCCTCGCGCAGCAATCCGCGCCGCACCAGGTTCTGATTGGGAGCGATCGCGGCGGGATTGGAGTTGTAAACCACGATGGCCTTCACCGGAGGCGCGTCGACTTCGGTCAAGGCTTTGCCGAGCTCGGCCATATTGATCAGGCGAGCCTCGCACCCGAGCGATTTCATTTGCAGCTCCGGCATTTCCAGCGATGCCTTATCGAAGTGAAACGCCTGGGACGTGGAAAGCTGCAATCCCCCGCCGCGCTCGCGCCAGGACCCGGTGAGGGCGGGCAGCATGGAGATCGCGCGCACGGCCGCTCCGCCGCGCTCGCTCCGCTGGACCCCGTAGTTGAGCCGGATGGCCGCGGGCCGGCTGAGCGCGTAGGTGCGCGCCAGCTCGACGATGTCCTCCTTGGCGATTCCGGTCAGCGAGGAAACACGCTCCGGATCGTACTTGCGCGCCAGTTCCTTCAGCGCGTCGAAGCCGTTGGTGTATCGGGCGATGTACTCGGCGTCGTGAAGATTTTCGCCGATGATGATGTGCGCCAGGCCGAGCGCCAGAGCCAGATCCGACCCCGGATTGATGCGCAGATGTTTATCGGCCACCGCCGCGGTGCGCGTGCGAATCGGATCGATCACCCAGAATTTCGCGCCGTTGCGCCGCGCCTCGACGATGAACGGCCACAGATGCACATTGGTCCCGTGAATATTTCCGGCCCACGCGAGAATGAATTTCGAAAAGCGGAACTGCTCCGGCTCGGTCCCGTAGCGGACGCCCTGCGTGGCGGTGAGAGCCGCGCCGCCAGCCGATGAGCAGATAGTCCGGTCCAGGCGCGTCGCGCCGAGCCGGTGAAAAAATCTGCGGTCCATGCCGGAGCCGTTGAGCATCCCCATGGTGCCGGCGTAGCTATACGGAAGAATCGCTTCCGAGCCGAATTCGCGCGCGATTTTCGTGAGTTTTTCCGCGATCGCATCGAGCGCGTCGTCCCAGGAAATTCGCTCGAACCGGCCTTCGCCTTTTTTGCCGGCGCGGCGCAGCGGATAGAGCAGGCGCTGCGGCGAATACTCGCGTTCCAGATATTGCGCGACCTTTCCGCAGAGAAAGCCGCGCGTCACCGGATGATCGGGATTGCCGCGAAGCCGCGTCGCGCGCCCGTTTTCCACGTTCACCAGAAGCGAGCAGCAATCCGGACAATCGAGAGCGCAAACCGAATGGCGAAGCTCCATGTTTCAAAGGATAGCGTGTTCGAAATGTGCCGGAGATGCCCTCAATGAAGCGTTACGCGCTGCACCCGCCAGTTGCCGATCTCGCCCACCAGCAGCTCATTCTCGCTTCGGCAACTGATCGCGTTCACCGTTCCGAACTCCTTCGCCGATTTGCCCGCCCGCCCGAATTTTCCGATCACCTTGCCGGTCAGATCCAATTTGTAAATCTCGCCGGCCGAATCGATATCGTCGGGCGGATTCGAATTGGAGCTGTAAATTACCTGATGCGCGCCCGGCGAGATGCACAACGCCGATGGAGCGCCGATGCCCGTGAACTCGGTCTTGTACCCGCCGTCGCGATCGAAAACCTGAATGCGTTTATTCCCCGCGTCGGCGACGTAAACGTTATCCTGCGCGTCAATCACGATACTCCGCGCCTGATTGAACTGGCCCTGGCCCGATCCGGTCTGTCCCCACGATTTGATGAACTTCCCGTTCGGATCGAATTTCGCGATGCGCGAGTTGCCCAGGCCGTCGGCGACATAAATATTTCCGGCCGAATCCCAGGCGACATCGGCCGGACGGCGGAACAGGTCGCTCTGCGCGCCGGCTCCCGGAGGTCCGCCGCGACCGCGCCCGCCGGGCGCCGCATTCAACGGGCGGGCCGGAACCTGCTCGGATTCATCCTTTCGCCCGAGCAGCAACTGAACCTGCCGGTTCGGATCGAATTTGATGACCATGTTCGACATTTGGTCCACCACCCAGACGTTATCCTTGGAATCGACGCGAACCTGCTGCGCGACCAGGAAACCGTAGGAATCCTGGCCGATCTCGCGCACGAATTTTCCGCCGCGATCGAACTCAAACAGGCGCGAGCCGCCGTGCGCGAACGGGCGGGCGGTGCCGATGGTGATCGTCGGATGGCCGGTGCGCGTGTAGACGAAAATATTTCCGTGCGAATCCGCCGCGACGCCCGCGACCTCGCCGAGATATAAATTCGGCGGCAGCTTCAAAAAATCGGCGTTGGCGTCGAAGTTGATTTCCGGCTGGGCGGCAAGGCCGAAGCTCAGCAATAAACCCGCGAAAATCCTGTTCATCGTGTTGGTCCTCATCGCGCGCTCGCCGAAGCCGCCGGCGGCTTCAATAAAAGCTTCTGCACCCGCCAGGATTCGATCTCGGCAACGAAAATTTCATTCGGATTGCGGCAATCCATGTTGTGGACCACCTGGAATCCGCCGAACTGCTTGCTCGCGTGGCCGAATCTTCCGAGCACCGTCCCGTCCAACTCCATCTTGTAAATCTCGCCCGTGTTTTCCCACGATCCCGGCGGGTTTCCGTTGGGATTCGAGTTGGAGGAAAACAAATATTGATGCGGCCCCGGCGAAACGCACACCGTCCAGGACGTGCCGACGTTGGTGTACTGCGCCTTCGGATTCAGATCATTGTCGAACACCGCCACGCGATTGTTGGACCGGTCCGCCACATACACATTTCCCTTGAGATCGACCGCGATGCCGTGCGGCAGGCTGAGCTGATCCGGACCGCTGCCGCGCTTCTCGCTGCCGACCTGTTTCAGAAAGCGCCCGTTCCGGTCGTATTTCACCACGCGATTATTCACGTATCCGTCGGAGACGAAAATATTGCCTTGCGGATCCCAGGCGACATCGGTCGGGCGGCCGAAAATATATTTTTGCGCGGGCGCGGGCGGAGCGTTCGTGGTCGCCACCGCGCCGTTGACCTGATCCGGCCGGTGGCCCATCACCATCACGATCCGCCCCTGGGGATTGAACTTGATCACCAGGTTCGTGCCTTCATCCACCACCCAGATGTTCTCCTCCGGATCGACGCGAACCGAGTGCGCGAACTCGAATCCGTAATTTCCCTCCCCGATCTCGCGCACGAATTTGCCGCTTTGATCGTATTCAAAAAGCCGGGTGTTGGCGCTGCGCGTATAGACGAAAAAATGTCCCCTGGAATTGGTCGCCACGCCCATCGCCTCGCCCAGATACAATCCGGGCGGCATTTTGATGAAATTGGGGACCGAATCGTAGGGAATTTCGGGGACGTTCTGCGCCGTGGCTTTTATCTGCGCCGGCAGCGGCGCCGAAAGCAGGGAAAGCGCCGCAAGACAGGTTGCGAGTCGCCGCATGGTGGACACCTCCAGGTCCTAACAATCTATCACCGATTCGGCCGGTTGTTTCGGACCTGGGTTGCCCGCGATTACGCCGTCGTCACTCGCGGATGCGCCACCGCCGCCGCGTCGGTCAGATACTCCATCGCCGCCGCGACTCCGCCTTTTTTGTGCGGCGCGCCGGCCAGCGCCAATCCCATCTCGATCCCGCAGAGCGTGCCGGCGAGCATCAGATCGTTGAAGTCGCCCAGATGCCCGATGCGAAACACCTTGCCCCCCAGCTTTCCCAACCCGCTGCCGAGCGACATATTGAACTGCTCCAGCACCACTTTGCGAAATTCATCGGCATTGTGCCCGGAAGGCATCATCACCGCCGTCACCGAGCTGCTATACGCTTTCGGATCCTGGCACACCAGCTCCAACCCCCAGGCGCGAACCGCGCGCCGCGTCGCTTCGCCGTGGCGATTGTGCCGCGCGATCACATTCTCCAATCCAAACTCGCGCAGCATCGCCAGCGACTCCTTCAGCCCGAACAAAAGATTCGTCGCCGGAGTGTAGGGGAAAAATCCGCTCTTATTCTGGCCGAGCATCGCTTCCCAATCCCAATACGATCTCGGCAGCCTCGCGGTCCTGGACGCGGCCAACGCCTTATCGCTGATCCCGTTGAAGCTCAAACCTGGCGGTAGCATCAATCCCTTTTGCGACCCGCCGATGGTCACGTCGACGCCCCATTCATCCTGCCGGTAGTCGAGCGAGCCCAGTGACGAAATCGTATCCGCCATCAGCAGCGCCGGATGCCTGGCGCGATCCATCGCCTTGCGGATCGCGGCCAAATCATTCACCACCGACGACGACGTTTCGTTGTGCACCACCCCGACCATCTTGATCTGATGATTGCGATCCTCCTTCAGCGCCGCTTCGACGAAGGCGGGATCCACCGGATGACGCCAGTCGCCCGGCACGAAATCGACCTCCAGGCCGAGCCGCTCCGCCACGTCCTTCCATTGCGCGGCGAAGTGCCCCGTCTCAAACATCAGGACCTTATCTCCGGGTGAAAGCGTGTTCACCATAGCCGCTTCCCAGGCGCCGCTGCCCGAGGATGGATAAATGACGATGCGCCCCTTCGTCCTGAAGATCGGCTTCAGCTCTTCGAGAAGCTCATGCGTGAGCCGGGCGAACTCGGGCCCGCGATGGTCGATGGTCGGCCGCGAAGTGGCGCGGAGAATCCGCTCCGGCACATTCGTCGGCCCGGGAAGTTGCAGAAAATGACGTCCGCCGGCGGTTGCGTTTGACATACTTCGATTGTAAATAAAATTGAAAAGTGCCCACCCACGCGGAAGTGATCGCGCGGACGCTGGCCTCGCGCGGCGTCGAATATATCTTCGGATTGCCCGGCGGCGAAATCGTCGCCCTGATGGACACCTGCCGCCGCCAGGGGCTGCGCTTTCTGCTGACCGGACACGAAGCGAGCGCGGCGTGGATGGCGCAGGTGCTCGGAGAGATCACCGGCGTGCCCGGCGTCGCCGTCTCCACGCTCGGGCCGGGCGCCACGAATCTGATCACCGGCGTGGCCAATGCATTTCTCGATCGCGCGCCGATGCTGGCGATCACCGCGCAGATCCCGGAAAAATCCATCTCCACGATGACGCATCAGCGGCTCGCGCTGAATGCGTTGTTCGCGCCGGTCACCAAGGCGTCGTATTCGATCGCCGGAAACGACACCCCCGGTTTGCTCGCGCAAGCGATGAACCTTGCGGCCGAGCCGAGACCCGGCCCCGTGCACCTCCTGCTGCCGAGCGATGTCGCCCTTCAGGAATGCGCGCACGGCGATCCATCGGCCGAGCCGGAACGCGCGCGCCACAACGATGCGAGCGCGATCGCCGCGCGCATAGCCTCCGCCGAACGCGTGCTCGTCCTGATCGGGCTCGGCGTCACGCCCGCCATGGCTCCGCCGGTCCGCGCTCTGATCGACCGGCTGCAATCGCCGTTCCTCGTCACGCCGAAGGCGAAGGGAATTGTCGATGAGGAGCATCCTTTGTTCGCCGGAGTCGCCAGCGGGATGGCCATGGATCGCGACGTTGTCGAAACGATTGAACAGGCCGGCCTGGTGCTCGCGATCGGCTTCGATCCGGTCGAATGCGATAAGACCTGGTTCGCGAAGGCTCCCATCGTGTCGATCGATTCCGTTTCGATGAAGGAGGGCGATTACGCGCCGTTGGAGGCGATCGGCGACATTGTGGCTCTGCTCTCGCAACTGCCCGATACCGCGAAACCCTGGCCTTCCGATCTGCTGCGAAAGCGCCGCGACGCCATTTGCCGGACGCCGGCGGCCGGTCATTCGCCGCTGCGGGCCATCGAAGAGTTGCGGCGCGTGTTCCCGTCCGGCGGCATCGTGACCTGCGACGTCGGCTCGCACAAGCTGGCGATGGGACAGTTCTGGCGAGTTCGCGAGCCCGGAACATTTTTTATGTCGAATGGTTTATCCGGCATGGGCTTCGGCGTTCCCGCGGCCATCGCCGCCCAGCTCGCCTATCCGGATCGCGCCGTGATGGCCGTGGTTGGCGACGGCGGGATGCTCATGATGCTGCACGATCTCACGCTGATCCGGCAACTGAATCTGCCGGTGGTCATCGTGGTCTTTTCGGATCGCAGCCTCAGCCTGATCCGCGTAAGCGAGCATCGCAAGGGAATCGAGCCCTACGGCGTCGATTTCTGCCCGCCGGATTTCGCCGCGGCCGCCAACGCGTTCGGAATCGGAGGGAAGCGCGCGGCCTCGATCGACGAGGCGCGCGACGCGGTCGAAGCCGCGCTGGCCCGCCGGGCGCCTTTCCTGGTGGACGTGCCCATCGACTATCGCGAATACTACTCGCTCGTGTAGTTTGGAAAGATGGCTGCCCCGATTCCCGATCGAAGCTTTGGATTCGCCACGCGCGCGCTGCACTCCGGACAGCGTCCGGATTCCGATACCGGCTCCCGCGCGGTGCCCATCTATCAGACGACCTCTTATGTTTTCGAGGACACCTCGCACGCCGCCGCGCTCTTTAATCTTCAGCGATTCGGCAACATTTATACGCGCATCATGAACCCGACCACGGCCGTGTTCGAAGAGCGCATGGCCGCGCTTGAAAACGGCGTCGGCGCGCTGGCGGTGGCAAGCGGGCAGGCCGCGCAGTTTATCGCCCTGATGAGCCTTCTCGAAGCGGGCGATGAGATCGTCGCGGCCAAGACGCTCTATGGCGGCACGTACACGCAGTTCGACGTGAGCTTCCGCCGCCTCGGTATTCAAACCACGTTTGTCGATCCTGAAGACGCTGATAATTTTCGCCGCGCGATCACCCCGCGCACCCGCGCGATCTACGGCGAAACCATCGGCAACCCGCGAATTAACGTGTTCGATATCGCCGCGGTGGCGCGAGTGGCGCACGAGAATAATCTTCCGCTGGTCATTGACAACACCTTCGCCTCGCCCTATCTGTGCCGTCCGATCGAGCACGGCGCCGATATCGTGGTCCACTCCGCCACGAAATTCATTGGCGGCCATGGCACCTCGATTGGCGGCGTGATCATCGACAGCGGCCGTTTTCCCTGGGATCAGGGCCGCTTCCCGCAGCTTCTGGAGCCAAGCAAGGGTTACCACGGCATACGCTTCTATGAAACCTTCGGCGACATGGCGTATATCATGAAGGCTCGCGTCGAAGGCTTGCGCGATTTCGGCCCGGCGCTCAGCCCGTTCAACGCTTTTCTGTTTCTGCAAGGACTGGAAACCCTGAAGCTGCGCATGGAGGCGCATTCAGCCAACGCCTTGCGGGTCGCCGAATTTCTGGAATCGCACGATCGCGTCGCCTGGGTGAACTATCCCGGGCTCAAATCGAGCGCCTATCATTCCCTCGCCCGGCAATATCTGCCGCGCGGCTGCGGCGGGATGCTGGCTTTCGGAATTCGCGGCGGGCTCGAAGCCGGAAAGAAATTCATCGAATCGCTTCAGGTCTTCTCGCATCTGGCCAACGTCGGCGACGCCAAAAGCCTGGTGATTCATCCGGCTTCGACCACGCACCAGCAGTTGAGCACGGAAGAAAAACTGGCCGCCGGCATTACCGACGATCTGATCCGGCTGTCGGTGGGAATTGAGGAGATCGAGGACATTTTATGGGATCTGGATCAGGCGCTGAAACAGAGCGCGTAAGCTGCTCGCTGTCTTTTTCGGGCGGGGTCGGCGGAAACTCCGCCGTGAACCTCAGCCGTTTCGCCACCACCGCGGCGGACCGTTTGCGCATTCTCGAAACGTACCGGCGCATCGCCATGGTCGGGCTCTCGTCGAATCCGTTCCGGCCCAGCCATTTCGCGGCGATTTATCTGCTTTCGGAAGGCTACGAGGTGATTCCGGTGAATCCGCGGGAAACAGAGATCCTCGGGCGCAAGAGCTATCCCTCAATTGGCTCGATTCCCGGCGGCGTGGAAGTGGTGGATATTTTTCGCGAGCCGTCTGCCGTGCCGGCGATTGTCGAGGAGGCGATCGCGGCCGGCGCCAAGGTGGTCTGGATGCAGCTCGGCGTGATCCACGAAGAAGCGGCCGAGCGCGCCCGCCAGGCCGGACTTGAAGTGGTGATGGATCGCTGCATGAAAATCGAGCACGCGCGCTTTTTCGGCGGATTGAACACCATCGGAATGAACACGGCGTTAATCACGTCGCGACGCCGGAAACGGAGCTGACGTCAAAAGCAGCCTTGCGCGCCAGAGCTCGATTTGTTAGCCTGTATTTTTGCAGTTAATCTCTTGGGAGGCGTAGCTGGATTTCCGCCGCGCCGTTTGGACCAGTTAAAATATGAGCCGCACTCCAGGGAAGAAATACGCCGCCGCCGCCGCGCAAATCGAGCGGAAACCCTACACGATCGAACAGGCCGTTCCGCTTGTCCAGAAGGTGAAATTCGCCAAATTCGACGAAACCGTCGAGCTGCATATGCGGCTGGGGGTCGATCCCAAACACGCCGACCAGATGGTCCGGGGCACCGTGGTGCTGCCCAATGGACTCGGCAAATCGAAGAAAGTGCTGGTGATCGCTTCGGGTGATAAACAACGCGAGGCGGTTGAAGCCGGCGCGGACTTCGTCGGCGGCGAGGATATGGTGCAGAAGATTCAGACGGAAAACTGGACCGATTTCGACGCCGTCATCGCCACGCCGGACATGATGCGGTCGGTCGGCCGGCTCGGTAAGGTGCTCGGCCCGCGCGGGTTGATGCCCAATCCGAAGACCGGCACGGTAACCGTGGATATCGCGCAGGCGGTGAAGGAAGTGAAGGCCGGTAAGGTGGAATTTCGCGTGGATAAAACCGGCGTGATTCACGTTCCGGTCGGAAAAACCAGTTTTTCGAGCGAAAAACTCACCGAAAACGCCAATACGCTGCTGAATGCGGTGGTAAAAGCGAAACCGGCGGCGGCCAAGGGCAAGTACGTCCGCAGCGTGACCATCTGCTCGACCATGGGTCCCGGCGTTCCGCTGGATGTGACGCCCTACAATCAAAAGGCGGTATAGGGCGCGGCGAAGGTCGGCGCGATAAGGAAAACTCCCAATGAAAAAGAAGTCCGACAAACAAAAAGACATGGAGGCGTTGCGCAAGGAGCTGGAAAAATCCGGCAACGTTTTTCTCACCGGCTACGAGAAGCTGACGGTCAGCCAGGATTTCGAACTGCGCAAGGCGGTTCGCGGCGCGGGCGGAAATTACAAGGTCATCAAGAACCGCATCGCCGAGAAGGCGGCCGAGGGCACGGCGGCGGCGGATCTTTTAAAAGAGCTGAAAGGCATGTGCTCGCTCGCTTATACCTCCGGCGATCCGGTTGCGCTGGCCAAGGCTTTGACCGCTTACGCCAAGGCGAACCCGAGCTTTACGTTTCGCGCGGGAATGGTGCAGGGCCGCGTGGTCGACGTGGGCGCGATCAACGAGCTGGCGAACCTGCCGTCCAAAGAAGAGATTTACGCCAAGCTTCTGTGGTTGATCAACGCTCCGGCGCAGCGGCTGGTGACGGCGATCAACGGAGTGGGCCGCAATCTGGCTGTGGTTGTGGACCAGGGTGTGAAGGAAAACAAGTTTAAAGGATAAAGGAAATGGCTGACATCAACGCGATTGCGGATCAGATTCAGGGCTTGACGCTGCTCGAGGCGTCGCAGCTCGTTAAATTGTTGGAAGAGAAGCTCGGAGTTTCGGCTGCCGCGGCGGCGGTAGCGGCGGCTCCGGCAGCCGGCGGCGGTGCTGCTGCGGCCGCGGCGCCGGCGGAGGAAAAGACCGAATTCTCGGTCGTGCTGACCTCGGCCGGTTCGAACAAGATTAACGTCATCAAGGCGGTCCGCGAGGTCACCAGCCTTGGTCTAAAGGAAGCGAAGGACCTGGTGGACGGCGCTCCCAAAACGATCAAGGAAGGCGTGAACAAGGAAGAAGCCGAGGCGATCAAGAAAAAGTTCACCGACGCCGGCGCAACCGTCGAAGTGAAGTAACCGGACTCCGGCCGCCTCGCCCGCTTATTAGTCTCGGGAAGAGGGTCGGTGTGTGCGCCTTTTGCGCCTTTAAAACCCGGACTCGCTACTGGACGCTCAGCAGTACGGTTTGGCTGTTGGCGAAGGCCGAGTCAATCCGGATTGTGAGATCTCCGGCTGGTAAGTCAGGTGGAAGCGCCAGGTTGATCTGGTATACACCCACGAATTCAGGAGCCAGGCCGGCAAAGTAAATTGCCGCCGTTTCGCCGCCGATCGTCACCGCGAATGCGTCCTCGGTGTCGGCCAACGGGAACGACGGCGCGGCGAACCCGTCGGCCACGGGTTGGTTCACCGGACCCAGGCCGTTCGCATAAAGAACAATTATCTCCCCGGGAGAAGCCGGGTTGTTGGGGCCGATCAGCGTAAAGTCGTCATGCAGGGCGACCGCGTAGGTGTTGCCGTACTCCTGGTATCCGAAGATTCCCGGATCCTCGGTGAAGGAGTCCACAACCACGTCGGCCACCAGTTGACCGTAGTCGTAGACTTGAACTTCCGCCGCTCCATGTCCCGTTGGAGTTTCCCAGGGGACCTGGAAATTGATTACATCCTGGCCGTCCTCATAAGCAACGCTGAACATGGGCGCCGGCACGCCATTTACATCGACGGCCACGTTCGCCAGAACCAGCGGCAGCGGGTTGCCGACCGCCGAGATCTCCCCGTTGACGTCGG
>Ga0209062_1005068_pt1 | contig 13081 bp, 12 predicted proteins | sample Coa_R2_2_FD_187158 | JGI IMG/M metagenome (GOLD analysis project Ga0209062, IMG submission 187158) | Surface soil microbial communities from Centralia Pennsylvania, which are recovering from an underground coalmine fire - Coalmine... | ecosystem: Environmental > Terrestrial > Soil > Unclassified... | reverse complement strand
CCGTTCCAATGCGTCGCCATGCTCGAGAGTTCCGCCGCCAGAAAATTCCCGACTTCTTGCTCTCGCCCGGTGGTCGAATCCAAATTCACCAGCGCGCGTGTCAGCGCAAAAATGTCCATCGCTTTGGCTCTGCCTGGCTATCTGTTGAGGGAAACGCCAACGAAAGGAAAGACCGCGAGGGGGAGTCGGCGCGGCTGCCTCTCGATAGCGCTCCATTCCCGTTCCTTCGGGAATGACAGTGATCAGGCCTTGGACCTGATCACCAACCGCCGCGCTTCCGCTCGCGCTGCGATTTCGGCGGACTTGGCTGCCTCGCCTTTCGGCTCAACAGCACCCCTTTCACCGGCCTTCCGAAGCAGATCGGAACTCCAGCCCGGCTACTCTTGGCGTCCGCGCCTCTACCAAGCTCCTCTACCCTAGCACAACTTCCGCCGGACACAAATCTCAGAGCGACTTCATCGTCGTCTGCGTTCTAGCGCCGTCGTTCTTTGGGCGGCGGCTAAGGAACTCCAAGTCTCGCTCGATCTAACGAGACGAACTGCGCTGTAAGCGCGGGCAGGCTAAACTTGCAACGGCTTCAGCGGCTCGTGCTGCAGCGCCACCAGCAGCTCTCCGCCAAAGGCTGCCTCCGCCGGGCGACGGCCCAGCGCTTCTTCCGCCGAAAGCCGCGCCAAATCCGGATTGTTGTTTTCTTGCGAAATGTGTGCCAGCACTAGATATCGCGTGTTTCCGTCAAATCCTTCCGGATCCGCCAAATATTCGCTCACGGCATGATTCGAAAGATGTCCCGTCCGCGATAGCACCCGCTGCTTCACCACCCATGGATACGGACCCACTTTCAGCATATCCAGATCATGATTCGATTCCAGAATCACGCATTGCGATTGCCGCAAATGCACCCGCACGTGATTCGGCATGTAACCCAGGTCCGTCACCAGCGCCACCTTCACGCCTTCCGCCCGGAACGTGAACCCGATCGGATCCGCCGCATCGTGCGGAATCCCGAACGCATGCACTTCGATATCGCCGACCACGAAATCCTGTCCTGAGTGAATCCTCTCCAGACCCCGCAATCGCTTCCCAAAGGTCTCCGGCAACGTGCGATTCAGCGCATCCATTGTCGGTTCCGTCACATACAGCGGCGCTTTCCACAGTCCCAGCATCTGCGGCAATCCGCTGCAATGGTCATTGTGTTCGTGAGTAATCAGAATTCCGTCGATGTGCTCGACGTCCCGCTCAATCGCCGCCAGCCTCGCCAGCGTCTCGCGCTTCCCCAATCCCGCGTCAATCAAGAGTCGCGTCCGCTCCGTCTCCAGCAACGTCAGATTGCCGGAGCTTCCAGAGGCCAATATGGACACGCGCAACCCGATTGCTTCCCCCGATACACCGATATCGTCGCACGGGCGCCACAGGCAGCGCTTCCTGCGCGCCCGCAATCCAGCCGCACGCCACAACGCCGAGCACCGCTTTCATGCACAAGCCGGCTCGTTGCTAGGGCGCGACCTTTGCATACCCACCTCTGAGCCGCGTGCCTCTGCCGAAGCGCAAATTTTCAGCATCATCGCAGAGAGCACCTCACGCGTCAACAGACGTTCTGTCCTAATTGCCGTGTTGACTGGCGGTCTGTCGAAGAGAGTGGCCCGGAGAAGCGTGCTCAGCAAGCCAGCCGCGAGCGGTCGAGCTTGAACCCGTTCAGCGGCCCCAGCACCGTCACCGCAATCTGCTCGGGCCGGAAAAAATCTTGCGCCAGAGAACGCAGCTCTTCCCGCGTCACCGCTTCGATGCCCATCAGAATCTCGTCCATCGAATAGAACCGTTCAAAATACAGCTCCTGCCTCGCCAGATTCGACATCCGCGAGCTTGTCGATTCAAGCGACAGCATCAGTGAACCCTTCAAATGATTCTTTGACCGCAACAATTCCTCGTGTGGCACCAGCTCCTCCTTCACGTTGCGGAATTCCGCGATCGTCAGATCAATCACGTCTCCGACTGCTTCCTTCGCCGTCCCTGCGTATACCGTCAGCATTCCCGCATCCGAATACGGCGTGAGCTCGCTGAAAACCGCGTATGCCAGCCCTCGCTTCTCGCGGATATTCTGAAAAAGCCGCGACGACATGCCGCCGCCCAGTAAATTGTTCAGCACCGCTGCGCCAAACCGCCGCTCGTCCGCCAGGGGCAGCGACGGTACCCCGATGCACAGATGCACCTGCTCGAGGTCCTTCTTTCTCTCTACGTGAATTGGCGCGTCCGTCCGGGGCGCCTCGTGTCCGTCAAGGCCGCCTCCGCGCGGCATGTTCCCGAATTCTTTCTGCACCAGCTCCAGCACTCGCTCGTGCGCAACATTTCCCGCCGCCGTTATCACCAGCCGGTCCGGCGCAAACCAATTCTGGAAGCGCGCCCGCAGCGCTTCACGGTTGAACCGCCGCACCGTTTCCGGTGTCCCCAGTATCGGCCGGCCGAGCGGATGCTCCGGCCAGAATCCGCGCGTGAAAATTTCGTGCAGTAGATACTCGGGATTGTCCAGGTCCATCTTGATCTCTTCCAGCACGACCTGGCATTCCTTCTTCACGTCTTCCGAATCGAACTTTGGTCGCAGCACCAGGTCCGCGATCACGTCGAGCGCAATCGGCAGGTGCTCGTCCAGCACTTTCGCGTTGAAACAAATTTGCTCCTTGGATGTGAACGCATCCAGCATTCCCCCAATCGAGTCCATCTCCCGCGCAATCGCTTCCGCCGACCGCCGCTCTGTCCCCTTGAAAACCATATGCTCCATAAAGTGCGCCAGCCCATTTTCCTCGGCCATCTCGCGTCGCGAGCCGTTGCGCACCCAAACGCCCACGGAAACCGACCGAACATGCCGCATCGTCTCCGTGATCACTACTAAGCCGTTCGGAAGGACATGCCGTTGAATATCGCGTTGTTCGGAAGCCATGCCCGCATTGTGACATAGGAGCAAGCTTGCGGAAAACATTCCAAAAGTGACAGCCAAGTCGTTGTCGTACAGATATTTATGTACTCGCGTATACGGCGTTGTTTCGTCTCGCGTAACCCCTCCCTGCTCTTCACGCCACTGGGATCTCGCTCTGTCATATACTCCCCTGGAACCCCAAAGCGGCAGCATCTTCGAAAACCTCGTGCGCATATTGACCTTTACCAGCCTTTTTCCGAATTCGGTTGAGCCTAATCTTGGCGTCTTCGTTCAACAGCGCATGAGCGCCTTTGCCGCTCTCGAGGCAACCGCGGCGGCTGCGTCCTCCCCGCGGCAAGACGGGCAACGTACGACCCGCCATTCTGTGGAAGTCGTTGCGCCAGTGCCTTGGGCGCCGCCCCTGTACGCCGGTGGGCGGATCCAATGGCGGGATGTACCGCGGCAGGAGCAGATGGGCGGACTTCCAGTGCATCACCCGCGATATCCACTGCTTCCCAAGGTGTCCATGCCGTTGCATGCACGGCTCATGGCTCTGGGCTGCATGCCCCTGATCCGGCGGCTACATGCCGTGCAGCCGTTCGACCTGATCGATGCGCACTTCATCTATCCTGATGGCGCCGCTGCCCTCCGCATCGGCAATGCCCTCGGCATTCCCACGGTTGTTTCTGCGCGCGGTTCCGACATTCACTTCCATCCTCGCTTTCGGTTCGTTCGCCCGCAGATTCGCAAGGCGCTGCTCGGCGCCGCGGGCCGAATCGCGGTCTGCGATGCCTTGCGCGACGAAATGGTTCGCATTGCCGGAGCGTCGCTGACTGTTCGCGTAATTGGCAACGGCGTGGATCTCCAGCGGTTCTTTCCCCTCGGCAGGTCAGAAGCGCGTCAGTCGCTTCGCATCCCGGCAAATGCGCGCGCGTTGCTATGTGTCGCGTCCCTGGTTCCCGTGAAGGGTCATGAACTTCTGCTGCGCGCCTTCCAGCGGGTTCGTGCGGCCATTGCGGAGTCTCAGCTCTATCTGATTGGTGACGGCCCGCTCCGCTCGCGCCTGGAGGACCTGGCCGCTTCACTTGGCTTGCGCGATCGCGTTCGCTTTGTCGGCTCTTGCCCTAACGCTCATCTTCGCACCTGGTATAGCGCTGCCGATGTCACCGTACTGGCCAGTTCGCGCGAAGGCTGGCCCAATGTCGTCCTGGAATCGCTCGCCTGTGGTACACCGGTGGTGGCAACTCGCGTCTGGGGAACGCCGGAAATTCTGCGTTCGCCGGAACTCGGTCTGCTCGTCGAGCAAACACCCGAAAGCCTCGCCGAGGGGTTGCAAACTGCTCTTGCAACTAGGTGGGACGCAGCGAAGTTGATCTGCTACGCGCGCCAGCGCGATTGGCGCGTCGTCGCCGGCGAACTTCAATCCTATTTCCAGGAACTTCTCGGATCTTCCGTGCGCAAGACGCACCCTGTCGGCGCCGGTCCTTAGGCCGAAAAGAGTGGGTACGGCACTCTAGCTGGTGTGCCTCGGCCAAGCGAAAGTCTGTCAACGCCGGGCGCGTCTCCCGAGAATCCCTCCGTCTCAGTTCTGGCGTTCTTCCGAGGCTTCCGGCCAGGCGGTAACGGGGCGTGCTGGATCAAATCAATCGTTCGTCTGGATTCAGCCGTCCGTATTCGCTCGTATAATGCAACGGCACGTCCCGGTACGTGCCGCGATCCCGCTCGTAAACCTCGCACGAATCGAAGGGCTTCGAGTAAATGTGAATGCTTACGGCGCGCTGATTGAACTCCGCCGGATTGATCACCGCATGCACGGGCTCCAGCGGATTCACATACACCGGATTTTCCGCGTTCATCTCGTAAAGGCCGGTCGGAACAATCCGGCACGTTCCGTTCTCCGTGTCCTGCTGCTCCACTCGATAGTTTTGCACGCGCAAACGCCCGATCGGCGCCGACATCCAGCAATTTTGGTCGCGATGATTGTGAATCCGGCTCTGCTGCCCGACCTCCCAGCAAATCGCCAGGCACTCGAAAACCGAATTCTTGAAGATCAGATTCCGTGTGTAATTGCCCTTAGAAAAAAACAGATACTTGTCAAGCGTCTCCGGCCGGATGTGATGCCTCTGCACATAGTCCTGAATATTTTCCAGCTGGAATTCCGCTTCGGGAATATCGGCCAGATTCGCCACCCACTTGTCTATCGCCAATTCAGTCGCTGTTATCTGCTTTGTCACAAAGGCTCCGCAGCTTTTCTTCTCGCTGTAGGAAAATTATACCGCTGACACCCCTGCCGGGTTTCTGTTGATGCGAAAAATCTCGCTGAAAACACGACGTTCCGACTGGGGATTTTCGCCCACCGATGGGTTCTTCGTGGCGGTTCGCGCTACTCACCCTTTGTGGTCCCGTCCGGCTCCGACGACCCGGGTGCGGCACTGTGTCGGTTCCAATTCCCGCGCTGCGGACTCGAACGAAGTACCATATAGCCATGGAGTTGCTAGCCAAGTCCCGCCAGGAACTGCGCGAGTTCTGTGCGAAGCTCGGCCAGCCGGCCTACCGCGGTGGTCAGATTTATCACGCCCTCTATGCCGAGCGGAAGTTCGACTTCGCGGCGATGACCAATCTGCCGGTGTCCTTCCGCGAGCAACTCGCCAACGAAGCGCGAATCACCCTGCCCGAAATTAAGCAACGCTATGTTTCCAGCGACGGCTCGACCCGCTATCTCTTCGGACTTCCTTCCAGCGGCGAAAAACTGCCCGCGCGCCCCGCTTCCGTGGAGGCCGTTTTCATGCCCAGCGAAGGCCGCCAGACTATTTGCGTTTCCACCCAAGCTGGCTGCGCCGTCGATTGCCGGTTTTGTCTCACGGCGCGGCTGGGGCTGGTCCGCAATCTCACGGCGGGCGAGATCATCGCGCAGGTGCTTCTCATCCTCGAGGAACAAAAGAGCGCGCTCGCGCCGCAGACCAATGTCGTTCTCATGGGTCAGGGCGAGCCACTGCTGAATTTTGAGAACGTAATGGCCGCGCTTCGCATTCTGCTGGATGCCGAGGGAGCCGGCCTCTCGCCAAAACACGTTACGCTTTCCACGAGCGGCATCGTTCCGGGAATCGAAAAGCTCGGTGGCGAGCCGGTCCGCCCCAAGCTCGCCATTTCCCTCAACGCCTCCAACGACGAACAGCGCGACGCGCTCATGCCCATCAACAAAAAATATCCGCTCGCGGCGTTGCTCAAGGCGTGCCGCAGTTACCCTTTGCGCAAGTGGGAGCACCTCACTTTCGAGTACGTCATGCTCGGCGGCGTCAACGACTCCCCGGAAGACGCGCGGCGCGTCGTCCGTCTCCTTGCTCCGCTCGAGTCCGTGAAAGTAAACCTGATTCCCTGGAATCCCGGCGACTTGCCCTATCGCGAGTCCACGGAAGCCGCCATCGAAGCTTTTCGCAGAATCCTCGCCGAGAAAGGCGTCCCCGCCTTCGTCCGCTACTCCCGCGGCCGCGACGTAATGGCCGCCTGCGGGCAGCTCGCCTTAAATGCCGCCGGCTTGCAACCCATTCCGTCGCCCGGAAGCCCTTTCGCGACCTAGCTCGCAAGAACCCGAGTTCGGACCTTGCTTCACCAGTCGCCCTCCAATGGTCGCCGGTCCGCCGGCACGGCCCGGCGCAAAAGTTGCCGCTCCCGCAACCCAATGCAATAATTTGTTCGAGAGCTCGCGGCGGCGACTGCACTGCGACCGCCAGTCACCAGTCACCGAACGCGAGTCACTGCTCACGGAGAACTCCATGGCATTGCGTGATAGCTGGATCGAAAAGCGGGAAGCCAGTCAAGCTTACACTGGCGGCGGCAACCATGACGCGCCTGCGTCCAAGGAACGCAATATGTCGCAGATGCACCTCGCGCGGCTCGGGACTATCACCGAGGAAATGCAATACGTTGCCGCGCGGGAGCGGCTAGAACCCGAACTCGTCCGCGCCGAAGTAGCGCGAGGCCGCGCCATCATCCCCGCCAATATTCATCACCGGAATCTCGAGCCAATGGGCATCGGTGTTGCGTTCACCTGCAAGATCAATGCGAATATCGGGAATTCCGCAACAACCTCCAATATCGAGGAAGAACTGAAAAAACTTCACCACGCCGTTCACTACGGCGCCGATACCGTCATGGACCTTTCCACCGGCGGCGATATTCCAAAAATTCGCCGGGCCATTATCAACGCTTCGCCCGTCCCGGTCGGCACCGTTCCGGTGTACGAAGCGATTTCGCGCGTCCGCCGCCCGGAAGACCTTACCTTCGGCCTCATGCTCGAAGTGATTGAAGAACAAGCCGAACAGGGCGTGGACTACATGACCATCCACGCAGGCGTGCTGCGCGAGCATGTGCCCTTGGTCCGCAAACGCATTACTGGCATTGTTAGCCGCGGTGGCTCGCTGATGGCCCACTGGATGGAGCATCACAAAAAGCAGAATTTTCTCTACGAGCGCTTCGACGAAATCTGCAAGGTTTTCCAGAAGCACGACGTCAGTTTCTCTCTCGGGGATGGCCTGCGCCCAGGATGCATCGCCGATGCGAGCGATGAAGCGCAGTTCGCGGAATTGAAGGTGCTCGGCGAGCTAACGAAAAAAGCCTGGGAGTACGATGTCCAAGTGATGATTGAAGGTCCTGGCCACATCCCAATGGATAAAATCAAGGAGCAAGTTGACAAGGAAGTGGAGTGGTGCCACGAAGCGCCGTTCTACACGCTCGGCCCGCTCGTTACCGATATCGCGCCCGGTTACGACCACATCACCAGCGCCATCGGTGCCGCCATGATCGGATGGCATGGCGCCGCGATGCTCTGCTACGTTACGCCCAAGGAGCATCTCGGCTTGCCGAACCCCGAGGATGTCAAACAAGGCGTGATCGCCTACAAAATCGCGGCGCACGCCGCCGATGTGGCACGCCATCGCCCCGGCGCCCGCGACCGCGATGACGCACTGAGTTACGCGCGTTTTCTCTTCGACTGGAACAAGCAGTTCGAGCTTTCACTCGACCCGGAAACCGCGCGGGCCATGCACGACGAATCGCTCCCGGACGATTTCTACAAGGAAGCAAAATTCTGCTCCATGTGCGGGCCAAAATTCTGCTCAATGAACATTACCCAGCTAGCTGAAGCCGAATCCGGCAAGGATCAGGCCGAACGCAAACAAAAATTCGTCGAGCTGCTGGCAAGGGTCGAAGGCGCAAAGGCTCGGGCGGCCGGCGCGAACTGATGCAACACGGGCCCGTCCGGCTGTTGAGCTTTCCTTGCTCGTTTGCGGCTGGCTTGTTGCCGTTCGGATGAAAAAAGAAGCGGGACGAAACAAAATGCAGCAGATCTGCGTATCTTCAGGCAGGCAACGGAGATAAGGAACGGCTTTGCCGCCAAAGCTCAAACACCACCCGATGGGTCCCACTTACAAACGGAGTGCGCCATGCTGACTCTGCTCTGCCTGCTTCTCCTCTACTTCCTGCCCACGATTCTGGCCCGTCACAAAACCGACGCTCTCGGCATCTTTCTCGTAAACTTGTTCCTTGGGTGGACGGTGATCGGATGGGTCGTTGCGTTGGTCTGGGCCTGCGCGGCGGAGGAAGTGGTTCGCGTGCGCGACGTGCCGTACAACTATGCCGCCGCCGGCTACGGTCCGGTCAGCGGAGGACGTTTTTGCTCGCGTTGCGGAACTCTTGCGCCACTGGCCTCGCGCTACTGCAGTTCGTGCGGCCACGCATTCTGAATGGCCCCTCCGCGGTCCTAATCCGCCAATCTGCCGCTCAGCTCTGCTCCGAGAGAACGGCGGTTTCCGCTGGGAAATTGCTCCGCGAAATTTCGCGCACTGCTTTGCTGCTCTGCTAGGATGAACCGACCCCCTTCCTGAGTAGACCGGCTGCTCGCCCGCTGGCTCAAACATAAAACGAGAAGAAGCCAAATGACTCAATTTGCGCCGCCCAGTTGCGTGTTGGTAGTGGACGATTCGCCCGTTTCACGAAAGCTCCTCGAGCACGCTCTCGCGGAAGAGCCTTACCGTGTTGTGTTCGCCTGCGACGGAGCGGAAGCGTTGCATCTTCTCGAGATACACCGGCCCGCATTGATCATTACCGATTGGATGCTCCCCGACTTGACTGGTCCCGAGCTGTGCCGGGCGATCCGCGCACGTCAGCGTGAGGACTATGCTTACATCATCTTGCTGACGAGCAATACCGAGAAGGAACAGATCGTCGAAGGGCTTGCGGCCGGCGCCGACGACTACTTAACCAAGCCGTTCGACCGATCGGAGTTGCTCGCGCGCATCGGCGTGGGGTGCCGCACGGTGCAGCTACACGGCGAGGTCGCAGCGAAGAACCGCCAATTGGAAGAGTTGGTGCGTACCGATGAACTGACCGGATTGCCGAACCGGCGCGCACTCGAGGAGTACGCGGAGCGCCAGCTACGAAGCGCCGCTAGGCACAAATTTGAATTCTGGCTCGTGCTTGCGGACCTGGATCAGTTCAAGGAAGTGAATGACCAGTACGGCCGCGCAGCGGGTGACGCTGTGCTGAGGAAATTCGCGGACGTGCTGAAAGCGAATACCCGCGTGGCAGATTTCTGCGGCCGATGGGGAGGAGATGAATTTGTGCTGGCCATCAGCCATGTGGAACCGCGGAACGTAGGAATCGTTCTGGAAAAGCTGCGGACTGGCCTCGCGCGCGAAAAATTCGAATGGCAAGACTGGAAAATGCAAATCAGCGCCAGCTTTGGCATTGCCGGATTTCCGGGCGGCGCCGCGCCGGCGCTGCAGGAGTTGCTTGCGCAAGCGGAGATAGCCCTCCGCAAAGCGAAGCACAGCAACGACCCCCGAGCGCGAAGGAACGAGGCCGCGCAGGAAGCGCAACTGCGCAGCAGTTAAGCGGCAACGGGGATGGAACGGACGGATCTCCCGCTGCTCCACAGGCGCCCGCCTTCCGGAACCGAGCGGAGTGTTGGACCTGGGAAGAATTCGTTTCCCCAGTGCGTTCCGAAGCCAGGAAGCTGGCTTTTGTGCCGTGGCAAGCAGGCGGGGTAAGATGCTGTAGCTGCTCGCCTGGCGCAGAGGGATCGTTTGCTGCATCCGCATGGAGTGATTCGGACCGCGGTGCTGATTGTGGCGGCCCTGCCGCTGCTATACTACGCGCTGGCGACGTTTGCGGGACTGCGCTTCTTCTCGGTGGAGCGCGCCAAGGACCCGGCCCCGCATTCGCCACCGGTGAGCGTGCTTAAGCCGGTCCGCGGCGTGGACTTCGGCTCGCGCGACAATTTTGCCAGCTTCTGCCGGCAGGCCTATCCCGAATACGAAATTCTGTTTGCGGTGAACGAAGAGTCGGATGCAGCCGTGCCGCTCGTGCGGCAGCTGATCGCGGAGTTTCCGGAACGCCCGATTCGCCTGCTGATCGGCGCGGTGCAAATCGGCGCAAACCGAAAGGTAAACAAGCTGGTCCGGCTCGTGCGCGAGGCTTCGCATGACGTGCTGGTGTTAACGGATGGCGACGTGCGTGTGGGGCCGAATTTTCTGCGGGAAGTGGTTGCTCCGCTGGCCAAGCCCAGCATCGGCGCGGTGACGTGTTTCTATCGCGGAATTGCACAGCGGAATTTCTGGGCCGAACTCGAGGCGCTGGGCACCGCCACGGACTTTGCTCCAAGCGTGCTCATAGCGAATTGGCTCGAAGGCGTGCGCTTTGGGCTCGGCGCCGCCATTGCGACAAGCAAGCCGTGGATCGAGCGAATCGGAGGGCTCGAGCCGATTGCTTCCATGCACTCGGACGACTACGAATTGGGATATCGAATTGCGAAAGCCGGCGGGACGGTGCAGCTTTCGCGTGAAGCGGTCGAGACGATGTATCCGGCGGAATCGTTCGCGGGATTCTGGCATCACCAGATCCGGTGGGCGCGCACGGTGCGGTTGTCGAGACCTGGGTCGTTTGCGGGGCTGATTTTCACACATGGATTGCCCTGGGCCATTGCGGCAGCAGTTCTGGGGCGAAGCACCGCCATTGCCGCGGCGTATTTGGGCGCGTATGTGCTGCTACGCCTGGCCATGGGTTGGACCGTCGGAGTCTGGGGCATAGGCGACCAAGTGGCGCGGCGAAAGCTGTGGTTGGTGCCGCTGCGCGACGCTGTGCATTTTATGGTGTGGGTGGCGAGCTTCGGGTCGAACAGGATTCGCTGGGGCGGGCGCCTGTTTGCGATGGATGGAGGGAGGATGGTGGCGCTGGAAGGACCGGCGGCGCGGGCAGCAGCGGCGGATTCGAGATCGGCGCCGGAGCGATAGACGCGGAACCACGCCGCGTGGGTGCCCGCGGTTGACGATGCGGGGCGCAACCGCTAAATTAGATGAGCAGAATCGTGGCTGTCCCGATCAGCGGGAACGTGCCGCGATTCGTTTTTGTTCCTCCTGCTGGGAGGTCGTCCAATTGGCAGGACTCCAGACTCTGGATCTGGCTATCCTGGTTCGAGTCCAGGCCTCCCAGCCATAAGTTTTTCTCGCCAAGACCTCTGATTTTCCGTTTCAGATTAAGTTGGCGGCGAACCTGCCGGAGCGGGCGTTGCGCTGCTTGCAAGGTGAAACAAACAGGCGCGAGCAGGGCCCTGCCAAGAGGTTGTGCAAAGGGCTCGGATGGCGAAGCGCTGGAAATGCCAGGTGCAACGCTTGAAGAAACGCCAAACCTGTCCTTTGGAAAGCGTGCTCTCCGGCCGTCGTGACGAAGAATGCATGTTGCCGCACAGATGAAGGTTGTGGACGACTGGCGCGAGAGGTGGAGTTGCAGGTATAGTGCGGGCGGAATCGAAGAATATTGACCGAGAAGAGGAGGCGAGCCTATGAGTGTGTGGTCACGGCGGAAGTTCTTTCTGACATCGCTGGCGGGAGGAGCGGTTGCCGGCGTGGCGAATCTCTTCGGCGCCGTTGGAACGGACGGAGCGGCCAAACGGAACGCATTGGGCGCGCCGCCGCTTTCTCCAGCCCCTCCCGGGAACCGTCCGCTGATCATCTCGAGCGCGAATGGATTGCACGCGCTGGATAAAGGGATGGACATTTTGAAGGCTGGCGGCGACACGCTGGACGCGGTCGTGGCAGCGGTCACAGTCGTGGAGAATGATCCGAACGACGACTCGGTGGGCTACGGCGGACTGCCGAACGAGCAGGGGGAAGTCGAGCTGGACGCGAGCGTGATGCATGGGCCGACGGGACGCGCGGGAGCGGTGGCCGCCGTGCGGCGCATCAAGAACGTTTCACGCCTGGCAAAGACGGTGATGGAACGGACGAATCACACCATGATTGTCGGCGACGGCGCGCGGCGGTTTGCGGTTGCCGAGGGCTTCGAAGAGGAGAATCTGCTCACGGAACACTCGCGGAAGATATGGCTGGCATGGAAGGCAAAAACATCGTTCAACTGGCGGCCCGGAATCGATTCTCCAGAATGGAAAGAGCAGATGGCGGAACTTTTTGAAGGCGACGAAGACAAAATCGCCTATGCGGAGCGCGTGATTGCGCATCCGCCGACCGGGACGATTCCGTGCATGGCGGTGAACGAGAAGGGAGATATTTCCGCGACCACAACAACCTCCGGCCTGGCATGGAAGATTCCGGGGCGCGTGGGCGATTCGCCGATTATCGGCGCAGGCTGCTTTGTGGATAACGAAGTGGGCGCGGCAGGCTCTACGGGTAAAGGCGAAGAAAACATCAAGGTCTGCGGCGGACACACCATTGTGGAGATGATGCGGCACGGGAAATCGCCGACAGAGGCTTGCCACGAAGCGATGGCCCGTGTGGCCCGCAACTACAAGAACGACAAGAAAAAGCTGGGGACGTTCCATTTGTATTTTTACGCGATCAACAAGGACGGGGCGTACGGGAGCGTATCCTTGTGGGCCAACGGGTACGAGCGCAGCAAGAAGGCTTCCTTTGCCGTGCATGATGGGACCGAAGCGCGGCTCGTCGAATGCACACCGTTTTTTGAGGGCGCTGGCGGGGATCAGTAACGGGAGTCAGAGGGTGTCGGCGAGCATGGCCGTGACGTAGTTCGCGACTGCAGGCGCGGCGGTGAGGCCGGGGGATTCCATGCCGACGAGGTGAATCGCTTGCGGGACGCTGGGGTCCCGCGCAATGACGAAATCGGCGATGCCTTTGTGGCCCGGAGGAACGAGCTTCGGACGCA
>Ga0209062_1005063_pt1 | contig 13089 bp, 8 predicted proteins | sample Coa_R2_2_FD_187158 | JGI IMG/M metagenome (GOLD analysis project Ga0209062, IMG submission 187158) | Surface soil microbial communities from Centralia Pennsylvania, which are recovering from an underground coalmine fire - Coalmine... | ecosystem: Environmental > Terrestrial > Soil > Unclassified ... | reverse complement strand
CGGGCTCATGCCCGAGGAGATCGTGAGCGAGATGAGGAAGTGCCACAGGTCCACGACCTCGACCCTGAGCGCCTGGTCGTCGACCTTCTTGTCCTTGGACCACCACTTCCAGGCACACACGTCCTCGGCCTCGACCGCCTCGTGGATGAGCGCGCGGAGGTAGTTGAGGAGCCACTTCTTCCGCACCTCCGGGTCGAGGTCGGGGCGGTCGAAGTCCTTCGAGAGCACGCCGAGGGCGTGCTTCTCGAAGATCCGGTCGTTGAGGTCGCGCTGCATGGCGAAGAGCTGATCGAGCATGGCGGCGAGGATACTTCGGGGGTCCGACAAGCACTGGCGCGTCGAGTGAGGCGGTGCCATCCTCGGGTGGGTCAGGCGGGGGAAGTGGGGAACCTGCACATGCGAACGCTTCTCGTCTCGGCTCTGCTGCTCGCCGCCGGCTGCTGCACCGAACAGACGCGCACGGTAACGCCCGCGCCGCAGCCCGTCGCGGTCGCGCCCGCCCCCCTCGCCGCGCCGAAGAAGGTGGAGGAGGACCCGCACACGCGCGTGTCGATCTGCGCGCGCGGCGACGACGTGAGGGACGTCTGTGCCGAGATCGCGCGGCAGGCGGGCGTCAACATCGTCGTCGAGCCGGGGATCAAGGCGACGGTGGACCTCACGCTTCGCGACGTCGACTGGCTCGTGGCGCTCGAGACGGTCGCCGACTTCACCAAGTGCGAGGTGAGCGTCCTCAGGAACGGCGTCCGTTACGTGATCGACCCGCCGCGCGTCACGCTCAGCACGTATTGAGGCTTGCGCCTCGCATAGACGAGCCACTCGCGCACCTCGTCCTTCGAGCGGTGCGCGAGGACCCGGTAGCGGCGGCGCTTCCCATCATCCTTGTCGGAGCGGAAGCGCTTGTAGCTCACCTCGACGAGTCCGCGCGCCATGTCGAAGTCCGGCACGGCGCGCCGGACTGCGCGCTCGAGCGCGTCGCGCGAGAGGATCCCTTCCTCGCTGTAGGAGATGACGATGTGCTCGGCGCGCGTCCCCTCGAGGAGGCCCGAGAAGGCCTCCTCGACGCCTCCCGTGCAGTAGGCGCTCCGCCGTCCGGGGAAGTCGCGGAGGCCGGTGCGCCCGTAGATCGTGCTCTCGTAAGCCCGCTCGTCCTCGACCGAAGGTAGCTCGGCGAGGACCTCGAGGACGTGGTAGTTCTTCGCGTACTGGCGCCGGTTGTAGGGCGGGTCCACGTAGAGGACCGTGCACTCGACCCTCGGAGCGAGCGCGTTGCCGTCCTCGCAGTGGACGCGCGAGCCCTTCCCCGGAACGATCGCGGGCGCCCGGAGGACGAGCGGTCCGCGGGCGTTCGGCTGCCAGGTCTTGAGGAAGGCGCCGTAGGTGCCGCTTATGTTGGCGCACCGATCGGCGGCGTCGATGAGCGCGGCGAGGAGGACGGGCTCCTCGCGGCTCGTGAGCGCGCCCTCTTCTCTCCAGCGAGCGATCGTCGCGCGGACGCCGTCGATCCTCCGGCCGATCTCCGCGGTGAAGAAACGCCGGCCGGCGATCCCGCCGGCGGAGTACTGCCTGAAGATCAGGCCTTCGTGTCCGGGCGCCTGGTTGAGGAACGCGACCGCGACCCGGAGGCCACGTGCTTGCGGCTCGCAGGGAACGGCCTCGATCGCTTCGCGCCCCTCCCTCGATCGGACGAAGGCGCGCACATCCTTGCGGGCGAGGACGCCACGGAAAGCCGGGACCGCGTCGAGCCCGACCGCCGCGCGCGCCTGCGTCGCGGCGCAGATCATGTGGTCGTTCGCGACGACACGCCAGCCGAGCCCCTTCATGTGGCGCGCGACGCTCCCCGTGCCCGAGAAGACGTCGAAGAACACGCCCGGCGGCTCGAGGCCCTTCTCGTGGAGGAGGCCCTCGATCGCCGGGAGGAGCTTCGTCTTGTTGCCGAGGTACCTCACCTTGGACCCTTCCCGACGACGAGGAGCTCGGTGACTCCCACGTTCGAGTCGCCCTGCCCGGAGTGGAGGACCGGCTTCTCGTGGAGCTCGACGCGACGCCACCGCTCGCGGAACAGCCCGAGGAAGCGCTCGAGCGCTGCGGCATCGGAGAGCCCCTCGTCCTCGCGCCACTTTCGCAGGAGGAGCCCGCTCTCGCGCGAGTAGGAGAAGACGACCGCCGCGCCCGCGCCCGCGCACGCGCCGAGGAGATCGCGCGTCTCCTCCTCGACGGTTCCGCGCCGGCAGAAGGCGGACTGGAGCCTCCGCTCGACGGAGGGATAGCGGCCCTTCGTGACCTTCCCGGCCCGGACGTCGAGCGGCGGGTAGTCGTAGTCCGAGACGACCTCGAGGAGGTGGTAGAAGCGCGAGTAGTTGTCGGCCGTGTAGGGCGGGTCCACGTAGACGACGGAGGGCGCCGCGCCCGGCCCCCGCCAGGGGAACAGGCGACGCCAGTCGCCCGACAGGGCGGCATTTCCAAGCCGCGGCTCGACCTCCGCGCGCGTCTCCTCGATCGCCCGCGAGAACGAGAGCGTCCGCGATGCGATCGACACCGAGCGCCGCTCGAGGACGCGCCTCACCTCGCCCTCGTTCGTCATGCCGCGCGGCTGGCAGAAGTGGCTCGTCGCCGACGTGGTGATCGAGAGCGCGTGGAGGAGCGCCGCGAGGTAGTGCTCGCGCTTCGCGGGACCGTCGAGCGCATCGATCGCGCGGCGGAGGCTGTCCGTCGCGATCGCCTGGCGAATCCCGAGGTAGCAGTTCGCGTAGTAGGCCGTGGCGAGGATGTAGGGAGCGCGGCGTGGATCGGCCCGGCGTGCCAGAACCTGGCTCCGCTCGAGGAGCGGGCGCGCCCGCTCGAACGGTCCCTCGAACGTCGCCTCGCGCGTCTCGTCGAAGAGAGGCGTGCGCGCGAGCGCGAACGCGCGGTAGTCGACGAGGTCGACGGCGCGCTGCCGGGTCGAGGGCCGCTCGCCGAGGGTCTCGAAGCCCTCGTCGGCTCGAGCTGGCTCGAAACCGGCCGCGCGGATCCACGCGTCCTCGAGGGCAAGGGGCTCCGCAAGCGCTCGCGCGAGGCGACGGTAGTTGTCGGCGAACGCCTCGGCGAGGTCCGCCTCGGGGTCGAGTTCGAGCGTCTCTGAGCGCAGGTAGGCGCGCGCGATCGCCGCGGCATAGCGCTGAGCGTCGTTCGCGACGACGCGGAACCGAGACGAGGCCCACGTCGCGATCGCCCCCGACCCCGAGAAGATGTCGAGGAGCGTCGAGCCCACGGGCGCGGACTCCTCCAGGGCACGGGCGATGAAGCCCTGGATGAGGCGCGACTTGACTCCCATGTACCAGATCGTCTTCAAGCGCGAGGGCTCATTCTGGAGTGGCTCATCATCGCCCGCAAGGAGATCGGTCGAGAAGCTTTACGAGAATTCATCCCCGATGAGAGTCGACGTGGCCCGGGCCCGAAGCAACAGTCGCCTCGCCGCGTGTCGTCCACCAGCCATGAGCCAGATCGAACAGCTGGTCCGCGGCTTCGAGCGAGCCCACGTTCCCCTCGTCCTCTCGCCCCGGCCCTTCGTCCGGGGCGTCGCCGACGAGTCGATCGTGCAGATGGACGTGGCCCGCGCTCCCGATTCGGAGCCTCGCGAGCACATCCTCCTCTGGCCCGGCCGGAACGCCGAGCTCCGCGTGAGCGGGCACGACGGCCGACTCCGGCAGCTCGTGCTCCGCGTGCGCGAGGCGCGGCGGAAGTTCCACGAGGAGCGTTGGGACAGGACGGTCAAGCGCCTCGTCACCGTCGAGCGCTGGACGGATCCGGCGCCGCGCCGCTTCCTCGTGGGCATGGACGAGTCGCACCTCTTCGTCGCCCAGCTCACGACGCGCGCGACGACGGTCGCCGAGGCTCACCGGGGACTCCGTCCGCCCGAGCTGAAGGAGCGGCCCGAGGCCGCGCGCCAGGGCGAGTGGTTCTTCGTCCCCGCGAGCGAGGAGGAGCTCCGGGAGGCGCGGCGCTGCTCGCGTCGCTTCCGCGCCCGCAACGCGCCGATCGGGAGGAACCTCGCCCGGCGCGGCCGGCCCCACTGGGCCGACCACGTCGTCCGGATCCCGGGTGAGCCCGGCCGCTGGATCGAGCTCGTTCGGGGAAGCATCCGGCACCCCGACCACGCGACGGTCTCCTTCCCGGAGTGGATGCGCGTCTTCGTCAACACGGAGAACCGGGGCGTCGGGGCTACCTGGGTCGATTGACCGCGAGCCTCACGACGATCAGGAGGACGCCGAGGCCGGCGATGGCGACGTACGCCGCGACGGCCAAGGCGTCCCGCTCTTCCCGGGGACGATCGATGCGGACGGCACCTCGCGCGCTCCCGAGGCGCTCGTTGACCGTTCGCTCGAGCGAAGAGACCTCGAGCGCCGTCGCTCTCTCGAGGCGCGAGGCCGCCTCCATCGCGGCCTCGACGCTCCCCGTCTCGGCGACGAGCGCGTCGAACACGACGAGCGCTCGCGAGTAGAACACGGAGACCTGATCGGTCGGCATCGTGGACATGCGCGCCCTCGTCACCCCCGTCAGCTCCTCGAGTGGACCGATCGGCCCCATCGCCACGGCATGGGCGATCCTCCGGGCGCGGGCCTCGTCCTTCTCGGCGTAACACGCGACGCCCTCGGTGGCCCAGTTGGGAACGGCGACCTGGAACGCCTCGGCCGCCAGGACGTGCGCGATCTCGTGCTGGACCGTATTCTCGATCCGGATCGCGGGCTCGCGCACGAGATAGATCGCGCGCGAGGTCTCGCCGTCGATCGGGCAATAGGCCGCGCAGCCGCTGGCCCACGACTCCGTGCCCGCGACCTCGATGAACCCGCACTGGTCCTCGAAGACGAACACCGGGACGCACTCCGAGCGGGGGACGCGGCTCTCGTCGAGCCCGAGGCGAGCGAGCGCCTCGAAACGCGCTCGCTCGAATGCGTCGAGGTCGACGCCGGCGGCGCGCGACTCCGTGAAGACGATGAAGTGGCGCGAGCGCGCGACCGTCCACTCGTACTTGCCGAGGGCGCGCCGGACGCGGGCCTCGCGCGTGAAGGCTCGCAGCGCGCCCGTGTCCGCATCGACGGGGATGGGCGTCGCCGAGAGAGCGCTCGCGAGGAGCCGGTACGCGTCGCACGCGTCCTCGTCCTTCCCCGCATCCTCGAAGGCCCGGGCGAGCTCGGCGAGTGACCCGACGACCGGGCGCGGCTCCGCGACGGCGAGGAGCTCCCGCGGCGGCTCGACGACCCGCGTCTCGGACACGGACACGACAGGGGCCGGCGGCTCGGGGAGCGGTTCCTGCCGGACCCCGATGATCCGGATCAAGTCGGACGCCGGCTCGGGGGCCTTCGTGGGTCGGGAGGCCGGAGTCTCGGTGGAGCGCCGGACCGGCGCCCGCTCCACGCTCTCCGACGCACAGCCGCTCGCCAGCGCCGCACCCAGGACGAGAACGACCCCCCTCGCGTCCAACCCACCCCTCCCCCGACCATCACACCACGCGGCGTGCCACCGCGGAGGACCGCGTTCGGCGAGGCTCATCCTCCGACGAAGTGACGCCCCGGGGCAGCCGGGGCGACTCTCGACGTCACCTCAGGGCCTCTCGGCGGCCACCCTCTGCCCCGAGAGCACGTCGGCGAGCGCGACGAGACCTTTCACGACGAGCTCGGGCCGGGGCGAGAGCGCCTCGTCGGGCTCGCTCTTGCGGTCGACGCGGCAGACCCTGAACCCGAAGAGCTGCGCCCCCGCGGCGTCCCACCCGTGAGCGGAGACGTAGAGGATCTCCTCCCGCGGCAGGCCGAGGACCGCGAGCGCGAGCTCGTAGACGCGCGGCGCGGGCTTGAAGGCGCCCGCGTGCTCGGCCGAGACGACGTGACGGAAGTGACGGAGGAGATCGGCGCGCTCGAGGAGCCGCCGGGCCTGGTCCTCCGCCCCGTTCGTGAGCGCGACGAGCGGGAAGACGCGCGCGAGGCGCCCGATCGCGTCCGTCGCCTCGCGATGGGGATCGAGGGAGCTCCAGCTCTCGACGAGCTCACGCTGCAGCTTCTCCGGGATCTCCGTCTCGTGGACGGCGGCGGTGAAGCGGAGCGCGCGGCGCGTGATCTCGGCGAAGGGCTCGTAACGATCGGCCGCCGTCGCGAGCCACGCGTACTCGAGCTGCTTCCTCTGCCACATCGCCGTGAAGCGGCGCGGCTCGGCCACGATGCCGCTCAGGGCCCGGGCGACGCGGGACGGATCGAAGATCGTCCCGTACACATCGAAGACGAGGGCGGTGGGCGGTCGTGTGCTCAAGGAGACCTCGGTGGCGCGTCCCTTGCTCGTTCGCACGGCGAGTGCCCACCGGGGCCGTGTCCGGCTCGTGAGCACGGGGACGCTCGTCGCGATACCCTCGCGGGGGTGAAGATCGAGGGCTACGAGGTCCTGGAACGCCTCGGCGGCGGCGCACAGGGCTCCGTCTATCGGGTCCGGGCGACCGCGACGGGGGCGGACCGCGCGCTCAAGATCTTCGAGGGCGAGATGGACGCGGAGCGCGTCGCTCGCTTCCGTCGCGATGCCGAGGCGCTCGCCCGGCTCGGCGGGCCCGGTGTCGTGACGGTGCACACGACGGGCGTCGTGGACGGCCGCGTCTACTTCATCATGGACCTCGTCGCGGCCGGCTCGCTCGAGGAGAGGCTGCGACGGAGCAAGCCCGGCTGGAGGGAGGCGGTCCACATCGCGGCGCGGATCGCGCGGACGCTCGAGCGCGTCCAGGCCGCCGGCCTGATTCACCGCGACCTCAAACCCGCGAACGTCCTCGTGGGCGAGGACGGGGAGCCGCTCCTCGCGGACTTCGGGTGCGCCCGCGATCTCGACGCGACGACGCTGACCGAGTCGGGGACGCTCATCGGAACGCCCCGCTACATGCCGCCCGAGCAGCTCGATGGGAAGACGGTCGACGCGAGCGCCGACGTCTTCGCGCTCGGCGCGATGCTCCACGAGATGCTCACGGGCTCGCCGCCCTTCGCGGGGGCGACGCCGCTCGAGGTCTGGAAGCGGCTGCAGGAGCCAAGGCCGCGCGCGCGTCCGGTCTCCGGGTGCCCCGCGGCGCTCGATCGTCTCCTCGAGCGCGTGCTCGCGCGCGACCCGCGAGCGCGTCCGGGCGCGGGGGAGCTCGCCCTCGCGCTCGAGAGCATCGAGCGGCCGACGCCATCCCGGGGCCCCGCGCTCGCGGTCGGCGTCGTCGGCGCGTGTGCGGTGCTCGGCGTCGTCGCGCTCGGGCTCCACGAGCCTCCTTCGAGCACCGGGCCCGGAGCCGCGACGAGGAACGAGGCTCGCATCGAGCCGGCGCCCGTCTGGAGTCGTGCCACGGTGGACCGCGTCCGCCGACGGCTCCAGCAAACCGCTACGTTCGATCGCGCCCTCCACGAGGTCGCGCTCGCGGCGAGCGCCTGCCCCGCGTCCCTCCGCGCGGACGCGGTCGCCGCCGGGTCGTCGCGACTCATCGTGCTGCTCGAGGGACGCGCGACGATCGCCCAAAGCCCGGCCCATCTCGAGCGCGCCCTCGCGACGACCGAGATCTGGAGGGACCTCCGGCGCATCGACCCGGCGCTCGCTCCGCCGCGGGACCTTCGAGCGCTCGCCGCGGAGGCCACGATCTTCCGGGCGATCGACCAGCAGCCGCTCCTCACGCGCGTGCTCGTCGGTCTCCTCGAGGTCGCGCGAGACACGGGCATCCCGATCGACCGGGACGTCCTCAACCACGCCTGGCGCGCCACGGCGAACCACGAGGGGAACCTCTCGCTCGAGGAGGCGCGCCCGCTCGTCGCCCGCCTGGCGAGCGTCACGGGCGACTCGCCGTGGCCGCCGCTCGTCGCGTTCCGGATGGCCGCGGACGAGCATCCGGGAGTGCCGGCGCCGCCCGCCGCCCTCGCGGACCTCGAGCGGTGCATCGAACATCCTCGGTTCGCGGAGTTCGAGGACCTCCCTCGCCTCGTCGAGCTCGACCTCGCCCGGGGGTCCATCCCGGTCGAGCTCCGCGCCCGGCTCGCCCGCCGGCTCGTCGCCCGCGTGCCGGGCTCGCAGTGGTCTCACTTCGAGCTGGGGCGCGTCCTCGCGGGGGAGGGAGAGATCGAAGCGGCGCGTGCGGAGCTGGAGAGAGCGGACGAGCTCGACCATGACCACGACCGCGCGCTCCACCGGACCGTCGGTCGCGCCGTCCTCGCCCGCGCTCTCGAGAAGGCGAGGCGCTTCGTCGACGCGTGCGACTGGCTCGAGGGGACGGGCATCGCGAACCTCGAGTCGCCGGAGCTCCTCCTCCTCGTCCGCATCGAGATCGAAGCGGGTCGCCGGGACGCTTCGCGCGCCACGCTCGTCGATTGGATGAACACCCACTCCGGCGACGAGTCCATCGCCCAGGTCCGGGAGGTCCGCGAGTGGGTGACGGGCGCGCACGACGAGGCGGGCTGGCGACGCGTCGTGGACTCGATCCACGTGCCCGGCTACGACTGAGCGCGCGCGGCGGCGCGGCGATACGATTCCGACGTGAAGATCGAGGGCTACGAGCTGCTCGGCCGCCTCGGCCGCGGCGCGCAGGGCTCGGTCCACCGCGTCCGCGAGGTCGCGACCGGCGCCGAGCGCGCCGTCAAGCTGCTCGACGGCTCGCCCGACGGCGAGCGCATCGCTCGCTTCCGGCGCGAGGCGGAGGCTCTCGCGCGCCTCGGCGGCGCGGGCGTCGTTGCGGTGCACGGCCTGGGCGTCGCGGAGGGCCGCGTCTACTTCATCATGGACCTCGTCGCGGGAGGCTCGCTCGAGGGCCGGATGCGCGAGGCGAGTCTTCCCTGGCGCGAGGCCGTCCGCATCGCCGCACGGATCGCGCGAACGCTCGAGCGGGTCGCGGCCGCCGGCCTCGTCCACCGCGACCTCAAGCCGGCGAACGTCCTCTTCGCCGAGAGCGGAGAGCCGCTCATCGCGGACTTCGGATGCGCGCGCGACCTCGACGCGAGCACGCTCACCGAGTCCGGCACCCTGATCGGGACCCCGCTCTACATGCCGCCCGAGCAGCTCGACGGGAAGCGGGTCGACGCGAGCGCCGACGTGTTCGCGCTCGGCGCGATCCTGCACGAGATGCTCACCGGCTCGCCGCCGTTCGCCGGGCGCACTCCCATCGAGATCTGGAAGCGCATGCAGGCGGGCGCTCGCCCCGCGGCGCGCCCGGCCTCCGGCTGTCCGAGGTCGCTCGACGCGCTCCTCGACCGCGCCCTCGCGATCGAGCCCCGTGAGCGCCCGAGCGCCGGCGAGCTGGCCGCCGCCCTCGAGGCCGTCGAGCGCGAGGAGGGCTCGCGAGGCGCCATGGTGGGCGTGGCCGCGCTCGCGGTCGTCGTCGCGGCCACCGGGCTCGTCGGGCTGGCCTCGAGGAGCGAGAGCGCCCGCGCCCCGGAGCCTCCGAGGTCGCCCTCGAGGCCCGCCGGCTCCGATGCGGCGGCGGCGGCGCGCATCCTCGCCGCGGCGGAGGTGATCCGCCACCAGCTCGCCCTGAATGACATCGCGAGCGTCGCGAGCGCGCTCCGAGGCGTCGCGGCGCTCGCGAGCGACTGCCCCGCCGACCTCCGAGCGAAGGCCGTCGCGGCGGGCAGTTCGAAGCTGGGCACGTCCCTCGCCGATCAGGAGCGGCATCTGGGAGAGCGCGTCGACGACGAAACCCTCGATGGAGTGTTCGACATCTGGGGCGCGCTCCGAGCCGCCGATCCCGGATTCGTGGCGGACGAGAGCGTCGTGAGGAGAGCCGCCTCGATCGCGGACCTCCAGAGGGCGATGATCCAGGATCCCGACCAGACCGCGCCGCTCACGCGGTTCTTCGTCGCCGTCGTCGAGATGTCCGCCTCGGCGCACCGCCCGATCGCCGAGGGGCTCGAGAACCGGGCGTGGCGATCGGTGGCGCACCGGCTCGTGCGGCTTCGCTTCGACGAGGCGAAGGTCCTCGCGGGCCGCCTCGAGAGGGCGACGGGTGGCCCCTCGGCCTGGTCCCACTACACGGCCTTCGAGCTCTTCGTCGAGACCGCGAACAAGAGGGTGACGTCCCCCGGCCCCGCGCTCGTCGAGCTCGAGGCACTCCTGAAGGAGCTCGAGAGCCACCCCGTGGACGACATCGCGGTGCTCCTCGAGGAGCAGCTCAACAAGCACGGGCCGTGGCTCGCCAACGTGGCGAAGCGGCTGGAGATCGCGAATCGACTCGTCGCCAGCTTCCCTTCGTCACGCTGGTCGCACTTCGCGCGCGCGCGCGTCCTCGCCGAAGCTCTCGAGGTCGACGCGGCCGAGGTGGAGTTCGAGACGGCGCGACGACTCGATGACGACGCCGAGCAGGCCGACCGTCACACCGTCCTCGGCCACTCCGTCCTCGCGCTCGCGTGGGAGAAGAAGGGCGACCCCGCGCGCGCCCGCGCGATCCTCGAGGGGCCGCCGGCGCCCGGCCCCAAGGACAGGGATCAGATCATCTACGAGCTCGTGAGACTCGAGATCGAGGCAGGCGATCATGACGCCGCGCTCGAGACCATGCGGAAGAGCGAGGCGCGCCCGGGAGTCCGGGCCTGGTTCGCGAAGGCGCAGGCCGCGACGCGGCCCGACGAGTGGCAGAAGCTCGCCAGCGAGATGAAGTGACGCGTCAGGGCGTCGTCACGTAGATCGGACCGCCCGGTTCGCTGACGCCGAAGGCGACCCGCCCGCCGACCGCGACCGGGGAGATCGCGCTCCCGAACGCGTCCACGGCATTGGAGCCCGTCGGGAACCTCAGCACGACGCTCGTCGTGTCGGACCAGCAGATGAAGAGGTGATCCGCCGTCCCGTCGAGCCGGAGCACGTGGAGGCTCGAGGGCGAGGCAGCGACGAGGCCCGAGAAGGTCCTCCCCGAGCAACGCGCGGCGAGCGTCGCCGTCGCGACGGCCGCTGGCTTCGGGTTGTACGCAGCGTCGATGACACCGAACGTCCCCGATGCGTCGTCCTGGAGCTCGTAGTAGACGGTGACCGGCACGCCGAGAGCCCGCATGGCGAGGAGCTCGCGCGCGACCCACGTCCCCTGTCGTGCCGGGTCCGAGAGCTGTGCGACCGTGTAGCCCCACTCCGTGTCCCAGACGGGGAGCGGCGCGACGATCGAGCGCATGAGGAGGAGCTCATCGCTCGCCGTCTCGGGCGGGCCAGTCCGGTAGGGGTGAACGCCGCATGCCTGTGCTCCTTGCTGCGCGCCGGCCTGGAGGTAGCTCTCGATGAAGCCGAAGTCGAAGCCGGAGAGGCCGCCCATGGTCACCTCGGCCCTTGGATCCCCCGCGTGGAGTCGCGCGATGGCCTCCTTCGCGAGCGCCGCGTACTGCGACGGGCTCGGCCAAGGCTTCCAGTAGGTCGGCACGTTCGGCTCGTTCCAGACCTCGTAGCGCACTCCGCGGCCCTTGAAGTGGGCGGCAGCGGCCTGGACGTAGTCGCCGAACGCCTGGATGGTCGCGGCTGACTGGGGCGCCCACCCGGGGCCGTCCTCGTGGAGCGGGTTCCCGTAGTCGAGGATGAAGTGGGCTCGCATCCCGCGCGCGTCGAGCGAGGCGAGGAGCGCGTCGAACGCCGAGAAGTCGTAGACGCCGGCCGTCGTCTCGATCCAGTTCCAGGCGAGGTCCATGCGGACCCGCGTGAAGCCGGCCGCCTTCGCCGCGTCGAGGCCACGGTCGTCGTGCGTGAAGTGGATGTTGACGGCGAGGTCGGTCGCGAGCGCCGCGACCGCCGCCGGCGCCGGCACGAGCGGCGTCGTGACGTCGAGGTCCATGCCCTTGCGGTCGATCCAGCCCACATCATCGATGATGATGGCGCCCTGCTCTCCGGGCCGGATCGCGTCGCCCGCCCCGATCGTGATCGACGCGACGCCTGCATGGAGACCGTCGAGCGCGACCGCTTGCCGGTACCACGCCGCAGGGTCCGTCGCCTCGAGGGGACGTGCGAGCGTGAAGGAGAAGCTCTGGCCCGAACCGTCCACGACGCTCAGGAGGACGCGGATCCCGGGCGGCGACTGGACCTCGAACGCGACGAGCGCCGCGTTCACGGGAGCCGCCAGCCTGAGCGTCATGGAGGTGGTCGTGCCGCCTCCGGTGAAGTCGTAGGCGAGGCGGGCTCCGTTCCCGCTGAAGCCCGGCGCGAGAGTCAGCGAGCCCCGCGCTCCGGGATCGGACGAGAACGTCCAGGGCCCCGGCGCGCCCGCGTGGTCGAAGTCATCGAGGAGCGTGAAGACCGGCGCCGTGGGCGAAGGCACGCTCGCGGTGAACGTGACCGACCCGAGCCCGATCGATGCTTCGACCGTGACCGTTCCCGAGGTCCCGAGCGTGAGCCTCGTGCTCGCGTGCCCGCTCGCGTCCGTCGGCGCGGTCGCCGGGCTCACCGTCCCCTGGCCAGACGTCACGCGGAACGTGACGGCGACGCCCGGGCGCGCCGTCCCGTTCATGTCCGTGACGCAGACGAGGAGGGGCTCGGGAAGGGTCGCTCCCGGGGCGCCGATCTGGCCGTCGCCCGACACCTTGTTGATCCGGTCGAGCGTCGCGCACGCGGCGAGGCCCACGAGGAGGAGGATCGCGTTGGTTCTCAAGAGAGTCTCCGACTCCTCGGGAGCACAACCGCCATGCCGCTCCTCGACGCGCTCGTAACCTCCGGCCGCGAGCGGCCGCGCCACGCCTGGCGCGGCCCCAGAATCGGCAATTAAGCTCGGCCCGATGAGACCGCTCCTCCTCGCGCCACTCCTGGCGCTCGTCGCGTGCTCGAGCGTCCCGGACCTCCCCGAGAGCGTCCCCTCGACGTTCTCGATCGCCGCGGTCGACACGACCACGGGCGAGCTCGGGATCGCCGTCCAGTCGAAGTTCCTGGCCGTGGGCTCCGTCGTGCCCTGGGCGCGCGCGAAGACGGGCGCGATCGCGACGCAGGCCTTCTCGAACACGACCTTCGGCCCCGCGGGCCTCGACCTCCTCGCGAGCGGGCTCTCGGCGAAGGAGACGCTCGCCCGGCTCCTCGCCAAGGACGAGGACCGCGAGAGCCGTCAGGTCGGGATCGTGGACGCGAAGGGGGGCGTCGCGACGTTCACCGGCGGAGCCTGCCACGCCTGGG
>Ga0209062_1005062_pt1 | contig 13097 bp, 11 predicted proteins | sample Coa_R2_2_FD_187158 | JGI IMG/M metagenome (GOLD analysis project Ga0209062, IMG submission 187158) | Surface soil microbial communities from Centralia Pennsylvania, which are recovering from an underground coalmine fire - Coalmine... | ecosystem: Environmental > Terrestrial > Soil > Unclassified... | reverse complement strand
GCCGCCAGGGGTGGCCTTAAAACGCTTCTGGGGCCACCCCTGGCGGCTGGCCTGCGTCGCGCTCGCACGGGCTTCCGTTACCGCTTCTGGGGATGGCCCTACTCTACACAATGTGTTCGTGCCGCTTGTGGAGCGATCGTCTAGAGTAGGGCCACCCCTGGCGGCTGGCCTGTCGCGCTCGCACGAGCTTCCGTTACCGCTTCTGGGGACAGGCCCCAGGCGCTGTCCCTACAGTATTCCCGCAATACTCTGACCCTGCCGCACCTGACTTGCAGCCAGCCGATCTCTCTTCGCCCCCATCCTGATAAGTGGGAAGGGGCGACGAAAGCGGCGGCTGAAGTCGGTCGCCTGCTCGTCGGAGAGGGCGGCCCGGCGCTCATAGGCGCAGGCATAAATATCGCGCCTGACCTCGTCTGTCGTCTCAACCTGCAAGAGGTAGGCGAGGACAAAATCGGGCTTGCCTTTTTCCGCGTATTCACGGGCGAGGGCCAGCGCGTCGGCTCCCCGTTCCAGTTGCTCACGCGCCATATGAACAAAGACCTCTTTCAACAAAGGGGTGTAGAGTTCAGCAAATGTTGGCATAGCACGATTCCTTCTCGTTTCTGGTGTTCTTTCTATGCTTTTCATTTCATCACTATCATACAACACGAGGAGGCGTTACTGCGTCGCATACAAACGAATCGTTACCGTGCGCGTGATAATCTGAGCGACGAAGTGATAGTGGGTGTCGAGCCAGTGTTGCGCGGCCTTTGCCCTGGCAGCGGCGGCGGCATCCGGCAAACGCCCGACGATGAAGAACAGGCGCGAATGGTGCGCGCCAAAGGCGGAGAGGGCCGTCGGGTTGGTCGCCGCATCGGGGCCAGAAGCGGGGCTGGCCGGGCCAAACTGCTGCCAGGAGAACGCGCCGGGCGCGTCGGCAGTAAAGTGCGCGGCAGTGGGATAGGCGTCAAGATAATATTGCACGGAAATCTGGCAGCCCTGCTCAACCGCATTATCGTAGCAGATCAGCCCATCGCCGGGCTGGTAATGCTGCTCCAGCCAGAATGTCGTCACATTCCAGTCCTCCACCTGTGCGCTTGCATAGTAATGAGGAACAACTGAGAGGGCAACGAGCAATAAAACGACAATTATCACCACCTGCACCATCCGCCAGCGCAGGAGCGCGACGCCCAGCGCGACCAGCAGGCAAAACGGCGGAACGACCACCACAAGATAACGAGAAGAGAAGAGGCGTGTCGAGCCATGTGAGACGATAAAACTCACCACCACCGGCACCACCAGCCAGCAAAGCAGCGCAAAGGCGACGGGAATGGCCTGCCGCAACGTGAGAATATCGCTTGCACTGCCATCATTGACTCCAGGCGCATCCACTGCCGCTTCCCCGCCATGTGCCACGAGGCCGAGTATGCCGGATTTCGGCTGTACATAGGCCAGCAGCAGCAACCCGAGGGCCACCACGCAGCACGCGGCATTGATCAGGAAAAAGAGTTTGCTATCACCGCTCATGGTCACAAAAAGGTGATAGATATCGCCCAGGTGTGGTACCGGCAACCAGCCCGTTTTGGCGCCATGCAGGCTCACCAGCAACATAGGGATAATGAGTACGAAGATACAGAGCAGGCTGAACAACAACGCGGGCAGCCGCTGACGCACAGCAGTACGCCAGGCATTGGGCAGCAGCAGCAAAACCCCCACAGCGCACAGCAGCGCGAGCAGGACAAGCAGGCTGAAAAGATGCGCGTAAACAGACAGCGCGGCGACAACCACGAAACCTATCCACCAGCGTTTCTGACGAGGCGGACTGTCAACGGTCAGCGCGGAAAAGAGGGCATAGCAGGCGAGGCAGAGCAAGAACAACTGCATGCTATACGAGCGCGTCTGCTGGGCATAGACCAGTTGCAGATCATTGAGCAGGTAGAGGCTGGCCGCGAGCAGCCCGCACAGCAGACCCAGGAAACGCCGACCGAGCAAAAAAACCATCACCGTACTGAGGGCCGCAAAAATGGCCGAGGGAAGACGCACCACCCACTCGACGGGGTGCAGCCCCAGAAAAGCAGTGAAGGCGAGCCAGTAGTGCAGGAACAGGTAGTAAAGCTCCATATTCGGCTCCGGCCCCCAGATAATATGCCAGAGCAGCGGCAAAGGCTGGCGCGCCAGCTCGACAGAGAAAGCCTCATCAAACCAGATGCTCGGACTGCCCAGACGGTAGAGGTTAAAGTCCAGGGCGACGGCAAAAAAGACGAGGCACCACCCCCACGACGGCACGCCAGCGCACGCAACAACAACTCGTTCCCACAGGGTCGGGCGCGCCGCTCGCCGCTCAATCGTCTCTATGCCGCTTTTCGCCGTCGTTTTTCACCACCTTCGATTGCTTTTTCAGCCTGCCACAATCCCTCACGTTGTGACCGCACCCGTTTTGTACAAATGAATAGTAACGGTGGGGCCGGAGAACTCATCGATGAGCCGATAATGGCCGCCCAGCCAATGTTGCACCGCCTGCACGCGCTCAACCGACTCCTCTCCAGAAAGACGAGCGATGATGAAAAAGAGGCGCGGATGCTTCTGCGCGTAGAGGGCCAGCGCCTGTGGATCAAGCGCCGCCTGATAATTGCCCAGACGGTTGGTAATATCATAGCTCACCCAGACAAACGCGCCGGGCGAATCGGCAGAGAAATGCGCAGGGCTGTTATACAGGCGCAGGTAATATTCGATGCTCACCTGGCAGCCCTGCGAATTATCATAGCAGACCAGGCCATCATCGGGCTGATAATGCTGCGCCAGCCACTGCGAAGGCGCACGCCAGTCCTCCACCTGCGCCGACTGGTAATAGAGCGGAACATAGTGCAGGGCCAGCAGCAGCAGGCAGGCAGTCAGCACCACCTTGACCGGTCGCCAGCGCAGAACGGCAATGCCCATAGCGACGAGCAAGAAGAGGGCAGGCACAATCACAACCAGATAGCGGCTCGAAAACAGGTGCGTCGATTTTTGCGAAACCACGTAGCTCACCACGATGGGGACGATCAGCCAGCAGCAGAGCGCGAAACCCAACGGCAGATAGCGACGCAGACTCGCGGGCTGGCCATCAGCGTCCTCACGCACAATGGCAGCGAGAGGGCGCGGCCAGCGAGAGCGGAAAGAGAGTACGGCCACGCCCAGCCCGAAGAGCATGCAGAGAACAATGATAGCCAGGTAGATTTTGCTGTTCGCGCTTATCGTGAGGAAAAGATGATCGATATCCTTTAGCCCTGGAATCGGCAACCAGCCCGTTTTCCCGCCAACACGACTGGCAAGGAGCATGGGAATAACGAGAATACCGGTAATCAGCAGACAGATCAGCGCGGCACGCAGCTGGGACCAGACTTTGTCGCGCCAGGGACCGGGCAGGAAAAGCAGGCCGCCAATGGCGACTGCCTGCGCCCCGAAGACGAGCAGGCTGAAAAGATGCGCGTACACCGCCAGCACTGTCGCGGCAACGTAGCAGGCCCACCACAACCTCTGGCGTGACCGACCCGGCTTGCCGGTGAGCGCGGCAAAGAGGGCGTACCAGGAGAGGCAGAGCAAAAAGAGCTGCAAGCCATAGGAGCGCGCCTCCTGCGCATAGACCAGTTGCAGATCATTGAGCAGGTAGAGGCCGGCGGCGGCAAAGCCTGCAATGCGGCCAGAGAAACGCTGCCCGATGAAAAAAACGAGAACCGCGCCGCCTGCCGCGAAAATCGCCGACGGGAAACGCGCCACCGCTTCGCTGGCGGCCAGGCCGAAGAGCGCGGTGAACTGGAGCCAGAAATGCAGGAAAAAATAGTAGAGCGCCATATTCGGCTGCGCGCCGGTCACGATCTGCCATATCACATTCGGCGACTGCCGCGCTCGCTCGACCGAGAGAATTTCGTCGAACCACATGCTCGGCGCGCCCAGCCGGTACAGATTCAGCGCCAGCGCCGCCATGCCAACGATACTCGCCAACACCCAGAGATTGAACACACGGGACAGCCTGTCCTGCAAGCGGTGATAGAAAGGAAAAAACGAACCGTGACTATCCTCCGCCCTCTCATCACCTTGCTGGCGGACAGCTATGCCATCCTCAATACCCGATACACCTCTCCTGGTCTGGGCCATAGCTTCATTCCCCCTCAAAAGCTGTTTTGACCCGCCGGATATACACCTTTTTCTCAACGGGCGGCGGCCCGTTCCTCGCGCCGCCATTTCCGGGCAAAGGTAAACATCTCGCGGAACGCCCGCACAATCACCGAGGGCTTCGCCCCCGTTGCGCGACCGCCGTGACGCGGTAAATGATGCACACCTCGCTCTGTATAGGTGTAGCCCGCACGAGTAAATTTGTAGAGAATTTCCGTATTAATCATCGCTCCCCGCGTCTCCAGCCGGTGTTCGCGGAAAAACCGGGCGGGATAGAGCTTGAAGGCGCAATCGACATCGCGCACATGCAGCCCGAAAACCAGGCGCACCAGCATCTTCCAGCCCCAGGCGTTTAGCTTGCGCACCCACGTATCCTGGCGATGAATACGGTATCCGAGTACAGCATCATATTCCTCAATGAGAGCAAAGAAGCGTTCCAGGTCACGAATATCAAACTGCCCGTCCGAATCCATGAAGAAAACAAGGGTCTTATCGCCGCTCACCGCCTCAAAGCCGCTCACCAGCGCCGCTCCATACCCCTGATTGACAGGATGGTTCAGCAGGCGCACACGCCGATCATTGGTCGCGATCTCCTCCACAATTGCCTGCGTGCGGTCCTTGCTCCCATCGTTGACCACAATGACCTCGAAATCCAGCCCCCACTCATCGAGGACACTGACCACCGACTGGATTGTCCCGGCTATTGCTGCCTCCTCATTATGCGCAGGCAACACGACTGAAAGCCGATGTGTGGTATTGATCTTCCCCTCGTCTTCCTGTGCTACCGGCTGCTCCATTGCAGCCTCCAACAGTCTTCTTCCTTTCCTATCCCTCTTACCTTGCTCGACCTCATTCAAGAATATCTCACGTTTCATGACAGCAACGCCTTCGTTATCTCAATCCCGCATGGGATAGCAGGCCCCTCCATACAGAGACGAACAGTCTGATACATTATATAGCATGGTAACTCATCTTGATAGTCCCTGTTATACCTGCACGCATAATTGGGAAGCGTCGGCAAAAGGAACTTGCCCTCATAATACGTTGCTATCGACAAATAAAACGGGCCTTCCGCCATTCTTGTAACGAGCATAGGACAAAAACCTCTTCTGCCTCCGACATTCTCCATCACAGGCCACCCGCAGGGGACCCCGGAAGCGTTAACTGAAGCCCATGCCAACGCCAGGCAGGCCACCGATGCCGCCCCGGGCAGGCCACCGATGCCGCCCCGGGCAGGCCACCCGCAAGGGGTGGCCCTACTCTACGCGACCGCTTCCATCAGTCGCACGGGCCAATCGTCTATAGTAGGGCCACCCCTTGCGGGTGGCCTGACGTGATCTACGAGGGGGGCCTGACGTGATCTACGAGGGGAGGGCCTGGCGTGATCTACGAGGGGGGCCTGACGTGGTCTGCGAGGGGGGCCTGGCGTGGTCTACGAGGGGGACATGACAGCGGGGTAGTGCAACAGACAGATATCTGCTATAATAGCGTCGCACCCGATTGTGAAAGAGAGGAAACATATGCCCGTACTCTATCGAGCCTTACAGGGCTTCAGTGATATTCTGCCGGAGGAGCAGCCCTACTGGCGCTTTTTTGAAAACGTGGCCTCGCGCGTGGCCGAACTTTACGGCTACCGGCGCATCGAGACGCCCACCCTGGAAGAAACTGCCGTCTACCGCCGCACGGCTGGCGAAGGCACCGACATCGTCGAGAAGGAAATGTATACCTTCGAGGATCGCGCCGATAAAGAGGGGCATCGCACCAGCCTGACCATGCGACCGGAAGGCACCGCCGGCGTCGTGCGCGCCTATCTGGAACATGGCATGTTCAAACTGCCGCAGCCCGTCAAGCTCTATTATCTGAGCGTGCCAATCTTTCGCCACGATAAGCCGCAGGCAGGCCGCTATCGCGAACACCACCAGTTCGGCTGTGAGGCGCTGGGCGACAGCGACCCCGCCATCGACTCCGAGATGATCGCCCTGCTCTACCAGGTCTACACGGAGCTTGGCTTGAGGAATATCCGCCTTCAGCTCAACAGCATCGGCGACCAGAACTGCCGCCCACAATACATTGAACGGCTGAAAGAATATTATCGCCCGCTGCTCAATGAATGCTGTCCCGATTGCAGAATGCGCTTCGAGAAGAATCCCCTGCGCCTGCTCGACTGCAAAGAGCCGCAGGATCAGGCGAAGATCGCCGCCGCGCCCAAAATCGCCGATTACCTCTGCGAGCCGTGCCGCGAACATTTCGCCGCGCTGCAACACTACCTGACGCTGGCCGAGATCCCCTTCACGCTCAACCCGCTGCTCGTGCGCGGCCTGGACTACTACACGCGCACCGTCTTCGAGTTCACAGCCGCCGACGATAAGCTGGCGCTGGGCGGCGGCGGTCGCTACGACGGGCTGGCCGAAATTCTTGGCGGCAGCCCCACGCCGGGCATCGGCTTCGGCGCGGGCGTAGAACGCATCATTCTCGAAATGAAGCGGCAGCGCATCACGCCGCCGCCAGAGGAGAAGCCGCGTGCCTTCGTCGTCTACCTTGCCCGCACGCCCGAACTGAAAGACGAGGCCGTCAGGCTGGTCGCGTACCTGCGCCATATGGGTATCAAAACCGACATGAGCTATGGCGACCGCAGCGCGAAGGCGCAGATGAAGCAGGCCAACGCCTCCGGCGCCGCCTACGCCATCCTCATCGGCGAAAACGAACTCGCCAGCAACTCCGTCACCGTGCGCACCCTGCAGGGCAATATCAACGAAGAACACAAACAGGTTGAGGTCGAGACAGCACGGCTCTTCGAGTACCTGTCCGGCCTGGAGTAGCCCGCAATAAAAAGTATCAAGGATGCGTCATGCTTCGCTGCGCTCAGCATCCGAAGAAGGGCATAACAGAACGCCCACGATTAGATGCTTCCCCTTCGCTCAGCATGATACGCCCTTGATGCTTCACACGATCCAGTGGCCACTCAAAAACTGGAGCAGCATGAAGGAGAGGAGCGATACCGAGAGGACAAGGTAGTAGAGATAAAACTGCCGGTTTTTCCCCATCGCAGCCAGCACCAGGAACACGGGGAAAACTTCTAATATCAGGCGAGAAAGGGATTGCAGGGGAAACGTATCCGCGCTGGGGAAAAGCAAGAGAAAAAGGTAGAGACCGGCAGCGTAAAAAGCATAGCTCCTTTGTTCGGGCGAAAACTTCCATGGCCCCACAAAGCAGCAAACGACGAGCAGCAGCATAAGCAGCAAGGCGCCGACATCAATCGCATTATGAATTGAATTGAAGCTGAGCATACCGTTCTGGCTCATCACCCTCCAGGCATTATTGAGTCCTACCCAGGGAAACTGTAACTGACGCTTCCAGCCGATACTTTGCGCGTGCGAAAAGGCCAGCACATCATGGAAGAGAAGAAAACAATAGCAGGCAAACAGAGCCAGCCCGGCAGGAATACAGAGGCCGCTGATACAGTCAAAACGCACGGCTTTCAGTTTGAAGGCATGCTGGCGCAGATATTCATAGCAGAATGGGATGAGCAGGAGAACGCCCACCGAGCGTGTCAGACTTGCCAGGAAACCGGCCAGCCCGGCAAGCCACCATTTCCCCTGACGCATCTGATAGAAACTGAGAAGCGCCAGGAAAAGAAAGAGGGATTCGTTATAGGCAGCAACGAGAAAAAATGCAGTGGGAAAGACTGACAGGTAAAGAACCGCGCGCTCTGCCCGCTCCTGACCGAAATCCTGTTGAACAAGCCGGTAAAGCACCATGAGCATACCAAGATCAGCGATGCTGGCAATCACCAGACCGGTCAGGAAAGGATCGATCTGGTGAATGAGCAGCGTAGGAATGCCTTCTAATAAAGGGAACAGGGGGAAAAAAGCAGTTCGCCACGCGGCGCTATAGCCGTGAACGGCGATATAGGTAAATTGTCCACTATCCCAGCGGAACCAGAAGTGAGCCAGCATTGACACTCTGAGGATTTGCGGCGAGAAATTGCCTACAATGAATAAAGTCGCCAGATAGGTTAAAACAAGAAAGACAAGATGCGTACAAATATACACCGGCAGGACACTCTTAAAGGCGAGATACCAGCGCGCCCGGAAGCGTTCCTGTGGAACAGGAGTAGACGATGGGGATAGAGTACCGGCCTCTGTTGCGCTATCCAGCGGAAGTTGTGCAGTCGTTGGCCCGGTATTCGCTACGGGTAATGCTTGTTCACCTGTGTTCATGTGTTCTCCGTGCCTCACTCTTCTTCAACGCGAAAGATATTTACCAGTCTCCTCTTTAAGAAGAGAGGGTCTCCGGCAACTCTTTTAGCGAGAATACCAGATATATGTAATCCTTACCCCATCCATTATACTTTTAATAGCGATGCAAGCAGTAAAATATGGGAAGAATGGGCTATCTGTTCGTATGGCTATCAGAGAATCTGTAGAACGCAGAGCAGGCGCGGTCAATGCCGCGCCTGCTCTGTTAAGGGACTTCTACCAGAGCCTCCCGCGTTTGCTCTTGCTCCTGCGCCAGCAGGCGACGCTTGCGTTCGACGCCCCAGCGATAGCCGCCGGGGTCGCCATTGCCGCGCACGACGCGGTGGCAGGGGATGACGATGGCGGCAGGATTGGTGGCGCAGGCGCGGGCCACAGCGCGCCTTGCCTGCGGCTGGCCGATAGCCCGCGCAATCTCGCTGTACGAGCGCGTACTGCCGTAGGGAATGGCGCGCAATTCCTGCCAGACGCGCCACTGGAAGGCTGTCGCCCGCACATCCAGGGGCAGATCAAGATCGGGCTGTTGCCCGTTCAGGTGGCGCAACAGCGCGTTCACCTCCTCGCTCAGTTCGGCATCATCACGCTGGATCGTGGCGGCGCTATATTCGTCCCTGAGCGTCGCTTCCAGCACCGCGTCATCATCGCCCAGACAAACGGAACAGATCCCCTTCATGGTCGCCGCTACCAGCAGCCGACCCAGGGGCGAATTAACAATAGCATAGCGAATGTGCATGCCTGCACCTCCTCTGCGATACGTCACCGGCGTCATCCCCAGTTGATCGGGGACGCGCTCATATAAACGACTACTGGAACTGAAGCCCGCGTCAAAGAGGGCCGTCGTCACCGTCTCGCCATCTTTGAGCCGCGCCTTGAACTGCTCCATGCGGCGCGCCCCCGCATACTGGCGTGGCGTAATGCCCATCACGCTCTTGAACACGCGCTGCAAGTGATACGGGCTGAGATGCGCCTGCTCCCCCAGTTCCGCCAGCGTCAACTGCCGCTCCAGATGTTCCTCGATATAGGCGCAAAGCCGCTGCACCAGCGCCACCTGCTCCTCGCGACTCGAAAGCTCGCGCGGGCGGCAGCGTTTGCAGGCGCGAAATCCTGCCTCCTCCGCCGCCTCTGGCCGCGCGAAGAACACCACCTGCTCCCGCCCCGGCCTGCGCGACGGACACGATGGCCGACAATACACCCCCGTTGAGCGCACCGCGTAAACAAAGACGCCATCCAGCCCCTCATCCCTCATCATCACCGCCTGCCAGTATTGATCTTCCCGCATTCTCTGCTCTCCTTCATACTCCCTGAGCATACTCAATCACTCATCGTTCTCCCAATATAGTACACTTTCGAGACACAGGAAGCTATCTGATTCTTGCGCGCACAGTCCTTCCCATGAAATACTGTCCCGCATACGGCCATGCCGTAAAAACGTGGCCCCGGCGTGTCATGCTTCGCTGCGCTCCGCATGACACGTCGGGGGACAATTCTCATAGCATGTCCCCGGCGTTCTTTGTCATGGCGCAACATCGACTCTTCACACACTCTTTACATTTCCCTGCATATTTCTTGAAGATTGCACTCTATGATAAAGATAGATGCAGAAAGCGCAATAAGCACAGGTATAGAGGATGGGAGACAGAGATACGGAGAAAGTACACCTGTCTATCCACCGATTCGTGTTTAGCACAGGACAGGTATCTATTGCCCGTGTCGTTACAGTCTTCGTAGCCTCTTGCAAGCGACAGACAGTACAGGGAAATCGAGCTAAGGAGAAAAAAGACAGTACCAGCAGCCCGCTCCACCATATCCACAATACCAGCAGCAATATCAACAACCCGCACCGTCATATCAGCCGCCTGCCCAGACAGCACCGGGCAACGCCCAGGCTAACCGGTTGGCCCAGCTCAAAGTTCTGGGACAACTACGTGAGCAAGGCGTGCTGACCGAAGATGAATTCCAGGCCGAAAAACAGAGAATCCTCAACGGGTCGTAACAAGATATAAGCAGGCCAGCCGTGGCTGGCCTGCGCGCGGGGAGGCCTTTTTGCGATCATGTCCTCCTGAAAAATACTGTCTCTTTTTGCTGTCCTCTCACGTGTAAATTATGATACCCTCATCCATGAACTTATTCGTTTGCAATTTACTCATGACTTCAAGGAAGGAAGTTTTTACATATGGGTTGGTTTAGACGAGGTATGATCGTTGGCGTAGGAGTTGGCCTGCTATTTGCGCCGATGAAAGGCGAGGAGATGCTTGATCTGCTGGCTGAGAAACTGCGGTCTCAACAGCGCATTCCCTCACCACAGGTGCAGCAGCCAGCACGACAGATAACGGAGCGAGCGCCTGCCCGACAGCAAGCTCCGGCACGAGTTCAGACTCCGGCTGCACAACCGGCACAGACGCCCTCTGTCCAGCCTGCTCCTGCCGCCCGGCAAACGCAGGCGCAGCCAGCCGCCGCACAACCCCCGGCTCAGCCTGTCCAGCCAGCGCCGGTGATCCCACTGGCAACACCGCCAGCTGTAGAGACGCCAGCGCCGGTACAGCCCCCGCCACCGCTGGAAACGCCGCCACCGCTACAGACACCACCATCGATGCAGATGCCGCCACCACTGGAAACGCCAGCCGGACCAGTACCGGTTGTCCCACCACAGCCCGCGTCGGCAGCGCAGCAGGCACAGCAGGCCGAACAGGAACCGGACGAAGAGGCCGAGCCAACTCCGAAGCAACCTGGCCGACAAAGGCCAGGCACAACCACAAGAAAAGGAAAGCGCGGCAAGCGGTCTGGCAAGTAGGTCAATGGACGAAATTTCCTCGTAAAAGTTCGCCCATGTATTCGTTGCTATCCTCCCGGCATCACTGCCGCCGGGCCAACCAGTTCGCGCAGGCGCAGGGCATCTTTGACAGCGTATCCTTCGGGGTCATTGTTAAAATATGCATAGGTGATACACTCCTGCGCACCAATCTTGAGACGATTGGCCCAGAAGGTGAGTTCTTCATCGGAGAAGCCGATGCCGTGCGCGCCGTTGTGGAAACGGAGATAGCGAAACGGGCCGATAGGCGGGATATCGAGCGGAGCAGGCAGCGCGCCCCCAACGGCAATCACCAGCGCACAACCTGCGCTGTTCAGGATATGGGCCAGTGCTTTGAGCATGCCGGGCTGGAACCAGGAGGGGTCGCGAAACTCGAACGCGGCCTGCCGGTCGCGTGGCAGCAGGGAGATAAACTGCTCCAACCGTGCCAGGTCGGCGTGCCAGTGCGGAGGAAGCTGGTAGAGAAATGGCCCCAGGTGCTGACCCAGCCCACCTGCTGCCTGCATCAGCCGCCCGATCGCCTCCTCTGGCTGCAAAAGTTTCTTCAGGTGAGTAATATACCTGCTCGCCTTCACAGAGAAGAGAAATTCAGGGTAAGCAGCCACCTGCTGTACCCAGGCATGGAACTGCTCGCGGGTGGGCAGACGATAGAAGCTGCGATTGATCTCCACCGTCGGGAAATAGCGAGCGTAGTATGCGAGTTGCTCGCGGGCAGGCAAATCGAGAGGGTAAAAACGCCCATTCCAGTGCGGGTACACCCAGCCCGAAGTGCCTATCCAGATTGTTGGCATGCCCTCCTCCAGTACGTATGAAAACACAACGACACCAGCAGCACGATTGCGCCACCGGTGTCGTTTCTGCTATCAGCAGCCCGGTTTAGAGCGAATCCGGGTCGTCTTCATCTTCCTCGGTAACAGTGTAGGGAGGCCTCTCGACGGGAACACGATAGCTGTAAGGCGGGATGTTGTTGTTTGGCTGGCCGTCTGTCTGCTGCTCGCCTTCCGGTGAGGCTACGAGGTCGGCGCTGATGGCGCGTACCAGCCGCTCGATGCGGTCCCAGCGCGCCGGATAGCGGTCGGCATAGAACTTTTCCTGGCCTTCGCCGTCGTAGATGTAGAAGGTATAATCCTGGTTCGAGTAGCGGTAATCGACCCTGGTATAAGGGATACGTACCAGTTCCAGCACCTGCAACGTCGGGCGAGATTGCGCCTGCGCGTTCTCGTTGCCGGGCCGGTACTGCCGGGATGTCTCAATCTGGGCCATCTCTACGGCGGCATGCCAGACATCCAGAGGAACAGCATTGGGGGCCGCTTCGGGATGCAGGTCTTCGTTCACCTCGGCGCTGTAGACCAGCTCACCCACCGCTCGTTCCAGCTTCGATGGCGGGATGACGCTCTCGCCCACGATTCTGCTCTGCGTGCGCAGCTCAAACTGGCGCACGATCTCGCGGTGGCGTACCACCTTGCCCGTCCCTTTGCAACTGGCGCACAGGGACGATTTCGCGCCCTGGCAGACCTCGCACACGCGCTTCCCGTTGCCGCAGGTGCAATCTACCTCGCCGTTGATACAATCGGGACAGGGAACCGTCTTGCCCTTTGTCGCCGGGTCGGTATCGATCGGGTTGGGAATGGGCATGCCCTGTGAGCGAATGCCCTCAAACACATCGGCCACGCGCTCGTTGACCGCGTGCGCCATATTATCGGCCTGCCTCTTGAAGAATGGCTTCTTCTCTCGCTCGGCCCAGTCGGCCACGTAGCCGCGCCCGCGACAGGTGGAACAGCGTTTCTTCGTGCGCCCCTTACACTCCGGGCAGACAATCCAGCCGCGCCCGGAGCAGGCGGAACAGAGGGCGCGCCCCGTGCTATTGCAGGCGCTGCAGGCCAGCACCTCGTCCAGCCCTT
>Ga0209062_1005057_pt1 | contig 13108 bp, 15 predicted proteins | sample Coa_R2_2_FD_187158 | JGI IMG/M metagenome (GOLD analysis project Ga0209062, IMG submission 187158) | Surface soil microbial communities from Centralia Pennsylvania, which are recovering from an underground coalmine fire - Coalmine... | ecosystem: Environmental > Terrestrial > Soil > Unclassified... | reverse complement strand
TACGAATACAGATACGCGCACGCCCCATGCTTCTGCCGATTTCATCGCGCAGGCTGCCTTTGCCTTGCCCATTGGACTGGAGCAGAAATTGAAGGACGCGCAAAAGCAAATTGATGCGACTCCAGGGTACGCGGGGAAGGCCCATATTGCTTTTACAGAGTGGCTTTTCATCGGTAATCGGCCTGGAACTCCCAGCTTCACCAACATGGGCGGCGCGATTGATACGGCGGGTTTCTTCAACATGCTGATGCGCAACAGCTCTATTGTGCCTATCTCAGACATGACAGGAATTATGGAGTTTGCGGGCATCTGGAAGAAACGCAGCCAGGTGTATGCGGCTCCAGGGTATTACGTGTTCAGGATGTACTCGGCGGCGCACGCGGACAGGCCGGTGAAGGTGCACACAGAGTCAGGCAGCTACTCCGTGCAGCATGGCGTAGGACGGTTGCCGGATATTGCGAATGTGCCTTATCTGGATGTGGTAGGCGCGCTGAATGACAAGGGCGATACGCTGACTTTGTTCTGCGTGAATCGCAGCCTGGATACGGATATTCCTGCGACGATTCAGGTTGCCGGGTTTGCTGCGGGTTCTGCGGCTGAGGTGCAGACGCTGCGCGGCAGCAGCATTGATGACGGAAATGATGAGGATGATCCTGAGCGCGTGATTCCTGCGCGAACCGAGGATCGTGTTGCCAAAGGTGCACTGCGGCATGTGTTTCCGCATGCGAGTGTCACGGTGCTGGTTTTGCATCGCGATTAATGCGGCTGCACTCTGATGCAGTAAAAGCAGATCCTTCGCTGCGCTCAGGATGATGCACAAGACATTGTCCCTGTCATCCGGTGAATGCGGACTCTTATTTTTGCAAAGTGGGAGTTTTGGTTCCGTAGAGCTTCTGGCTCAGGGCCATCTCGGCTTCGGCGCGTTCTTTGTTGCCTGCTTTGCGGTAGGCGAGTCCTAACTCGTAATGGAGATGAGGGTCTTTGTCGCTCAGAGTTACGGCGCGTTCGAGCTGAGTGATTGCCTGGTCGGTTTGTCCAGTAGATTCGAGAGCGCGGCCGAGTTTTTCATGGCACGCGGCGCAGTTAGGATTGATTCTTGCTGCTTGTTCAAGCAGCGGAATGGCTTCCTGTGACCGGCTTTGATTGAGCAGGAAGCTGCCGTAATCGAGATAAGGCCATTCGTCTGTTTGGGTGGCATGGTTGGCCAGTGTGACTGCGGCCTTGAAGGATGCGTCCGCATCATTCGGTTTGTTTTCAGCGTCGTAGACGAGGCCGAGGTTCTCTATGGCCTTCAGGTTTCCGGGATCAAGTGAAAGCGTCTTTTTGAATGCGTGTTCGGCTTCAGTGAAACGGCTTTGCGTGTAGTAGCAGCGGCCCAGCGAATACCATGCTTTCGCGTTGCCCTCATCCATTTGCACAGCGCGCTGGAGCCACTGGATCGCATCCGGATAGTCGTCGAGCAGGACGTAATCAAGAGCGACGATGCGCAGTTGTTCTGAATTTGGCGTTTGCAATTTAGCTGCGCGATTGAGAGTGGCAAGAGATTCGCGTGGCTTGTCTTCGCGCTGCCGGATTGTGCCGAGAAGATAGAGCGCATCTGCGGTATCCGGATGCTGCGTGAGATAGGTTATGAGGAACTTGTCGGCTTCGGCCAGCTTATTCAGGTTTACAGATGCTTTTGCCGCGAGAATGAGCGCGTCGGTTTTTCCGGGTGCGGCCTGATCAGCTTCTTTCATCAATCTGATGGCGGCTTCCCAGTCGTGCGTGTCATAAGCGATTCGGCCTTGTTTGTACAAATCACTCTGACCCAATGCAAATGCGCTGCTGAGAAGTATGAGCAGCGAGAGGAAGACTCTCCAGTATCGTTGGACAGGAAACATCTTGGAGATTCTTCTCCTTTCAGTCGTGAGAATGACGGCAATCCAGGTTGCTACAGATGACACCAGTCACATGTTTTAATGTGATGGCTTCGGTATCGCTATATCGGTTGCGATTGGCTTGCCGAAATTGGGCGTTCCATCTGCGTTCCAGGTAAAAGGTTGTGCACGGGGAGAGCGCTTATTGCCGCATCCCTGCTGCGAACCTGGATTAGCGTGATAAATGATCCAGTCCTGCTTACCATCGGGCGATTTAAAGAAGCCGTTGTGCCCCGGGCCGAAGACACCTGCCTCGCGGTCCTGCTTGAAGAACGGGTGATCGTACTTTGTCCAGGATGCAGGGTCGAGGAGGTTCGAGCCGGACTTCGCCCTTACGACGCCGAGTTCGTAGTAATCGGTCCAGCAGGCGGAGGCGGAATAGACAAGAAATATATCGCTGCCGTGTTGAAGAATTTCCGGACCTTCGTTCACGTCAACGTGCGGCATCTCTGGACGGTCGAGCAGGTCGCCCACGTGCTCCCACGGATATTTGGGATAGGAAAGCAGAGCGCGTTTTGAGTCGATGGTCCAGGGATTTTTCAGATGCGCAAGATAGATTCGCTGTTCGCCATCGGTGTCTCCTTCCCATCCAGACCAGACAATATACTTTTGGCCGCGATCCTCGAAGGCAGAGGCATCAATGGCCCATTTGTTGGTTGCGTCGGCAACCTTGCCTTTGAAGGTCCATTCGCCTTGGAGCGGATCCTCATTTGCATTCTCAACCACATAGATGCGGTGTGACTCGTTCTTGCCCGCATCAGCGGCGAAATAGATGTACCACTTATTGTCGAAGCGATGCAGCTCGGGCGCCCAGAGATCATGAGAGTATGGACCATCTGCAGGCGGTGTCCACACAATTTTTTTCTCGGCGTGCGCAAGGTCGGTGATGTCGCGAGTTTTCCAAATGGTCAGGTTTTGACCCGTCGTGTTCATGTAGTAGTAGAAGCCGTTGTGTGACGTTACCCACGGGTCAGGGCCGGTTAGCAGAAGAGGATTATGGAAGGTGTCTGCCGATGCGGCCTCCTGAGCCTTGCTCGCTGAAGGCAAAAACAAAGCAGAAACAACAAGCAAAAACGAGAAGAAATGCAGCTTCATGATTTCTCCAGTTTAGAGCGAATTGGATGTAATGGAACCGATTTCATTCAACATGAAACGAGCCGGTCGCATGGCGCGTCAAATTGAGGAACTGACGCGTCAGAATTGATATTCTGCAACCACGTTACATTCAGCGTTAAAAAAGGAAGTCAGCGTGTCAAAGCCTATTGCGATTTATTTCGAACAGCAGCACTGGTTCAAACCTCTTTTTGCTGAACTGGACAAGCGCGGCACAGATTATGTGAAGCTCAACGCCATCGAGCACAGCTATGGTATTGAGGAGCATCCGGAGCGGCAGTTTTCGCTCGTGGTAAACCGCATGAGTCCCTCGGCCTGGAACCGTGAGCATGGCGACGCAATCTTCTACACGCTTGGTTTTCTGGGTCACCTTGAACGGCGCGGCGTCCGGATTATCAATGGCCTGAAGGCTTTTCGGACCGAGCTGTCGAAGGCGGCGCAGCTTTCACTACTGGATGAATTATGCCTGCCTTATCCCAAAACACGCGTGATTCATCGCGCATCGCAGGCAGTTGCGGCGACGGAAGGCTTGCGCTGGCCCATTGTGGTGAAGCCCAATATTGGGGGATCAGGCGCGGGTGTAAAACGGTTTGATTCGTTGGAAGCGCTCGCGACTGCAGCTGACGCGGGAGAGCTGGCCTTCGGCCTGGACTCGACAGCGCTGGTGCAGGAGTTTATCCCGGCGCGCGATACCCACATTGTTCGCTGTGAAGTGCTGAACAGAAAATTTCTCTACGCGATCAAAGTCCACATTACGGGCGAGACGTTTGATTTGTGTCCTGCGGATATCTGCCGAACTACGAGCGGAGTGGACCTGAATCGTGCTGCCTGCCCGGTGGACGCGCCCCGGACAGGAATCAGCGTGGAAGGCTATGAGCCGCCGCGCGAAGTGATTGTCGATGTGGAACGAATCATGGGCGAAGCCGGCATCGAGCTTGGCGGCATTGAGTACATTACGGATGATCGCGATGGCAAGCGTCTCTATTACGATATCAATGCGCTTTCGAATTTTGTTGCTGACGGGCCACGCGTTGTCGGTTTTGATCCATTTGTGAAGCTGGTTGATTGGCTGGAAGCGGAAGCGGCAAAGGTAAACGAAGCAGAAGCTGTGGGGGCCCGCTGATGCGCTATGGCTTCTGGCTGCCGGTTTTTGGCGGATGGCTGCGCAATGTGGAAGACGAGCAGATGGAGCCCACATGGAAATACGTCAGCCGTCTGGCACAACGCGCCGAAGAGATCGGATACGACCTTACGCTCATCGCCGAGCTGAACCTGAATGACATTAAGGGTGTCGAAGCGCCGTCGCTTGATGCATGGTCAACAACCGCCGCCCTTGCTGCCGTGACAAAAAAGCTGGAGCTGATGGTTGCGGTCCGGCCAACCTTCCACAATCCGGCGCTGCTGGCCAAGCAGGCGGCGAACATCGATCACATTTCGAATGGCCGTCTTACGCTCAATGTTGTCTCCAGCTGGTGGGCTGATGAGGCGACGAAGTACGGCATTCAGTTTGACCAGCATGATGATCGTTATGCGCGCACTTCGGAGTGGCTCGATGTTGTGAACGGCTGCTGGAGCCAGCAGGGGTTTTCCTATCAGGGGAAGTATTACCGCGTTGATGACAACGTGCTCTCTCCCAAGCCGGTGAGCAAGCCGCGGCCCACGCTTTATGCGGGTGGCGAATCGGAAACCGCCAAGAATCTGATTGCAAGCAAATGTGACGCCTATCTTATGCATGGCGATCCGCCGGAGGTTGTCGGCAAGAAAATTGCCGATATGCGAAAGCGCCGTGAAGCAGCCGGCATGCCTCCGATGGTGTTCGGCGTGGCGGGATACGCCATCGTGCGCAACTCCGAAGCCGAGGCCAGGAAGGAAGTGGCGCGCATCACCGATGTGCAGCAATCCGCTCGCGGGTATGCCAATTATCAGCAATGGATTACAGGTTCAAATCTTGAGCAGAAGATTTCGCTCGAGGACTACTCGGTTTCGAACCGGGGTTTGAGGAGCGGTCTGGTAGGCACACCGGAGCAGGTATCCGAGCGAATCGAGGAATTTGCTGCGGTGGGTGTTGATCTGGTGCTTTTGCAGAGCAGCCCGCAGATGGAAGAGATGGAACGCTTTGCGGCGCAGGTGATAGGGGCGAAGTAGTTTGCGAAATTCCGGCTAAACGATCAGTTGTTCTGTTCGACTAAGTGATCTCCCTGAAATTTAGGAATTCCGAAGTGGCCGCGCAGGTGCAGCAGGTCAAGCGGGCTAAGTGTGCCATTGATGGCAATCAGGTTGATATTCGTAGGACCGGCAAGCATCACCACGGCGCCCTCGACATTCGCATGTTCAAAACGCAGCCAGACATCGGTACGGCCCAGGTTGGTGGGGTCGTGATTGGAGACAGAAGTGACGAGATGCTTCCAGCCGTGGTCATGGTACTGCTGGCGGACTGCTTCAAGGCTGCCGGGATCGTAGAGTCCGGGCATTGAGAACTTATAGCAATGCACAGAGATGCCGTTGAGTTTAGCGACGACGCGGCGGGTGTCTTCGTCATCGATAAAGTTGTTGGCCAGCTCCAGCATCGTGCGGTCAAAGGTGAAATCGGTGCGGAATGAGGCATGCTGGCTGACCGTGTCCATGTTACGGGGAATCCAGGTGTCGTCCTGCTGGGCGTGAGCGGGGATGGGGAGAAGAAGCCCTGCCAGAATCAGGATTGTCAGAGAAAAAGAAGGACGGCGCATCATGCCCTCCTTTTCTTGAAACCCGCTCTGCCGAGAATAGTTGGTGGAAAATTTGCATTTGTGATGGCTTAGCGAGCTAAAGCGCGACATGAGAGGCAACGAAGCACCTCCTTAGCTGTTCTTATCGGACAGGAGGTGAGCGAGTGAACACGTCGCGATGGAAGGACTTTGCCGCTATGTTGCTGATTGGAGACGGAATGATGGGTTTGGTGCGGCCCTGCCGCTACACGCACGACTGGGAGATAGGACCAAAAGGCTGGCGGAGTCTTATGGAGTTCCTGAATGAGCGGCCAAACCTGACACGCGTGCTGGGAATCATGGAAGTAGCTGGCGGCATGGCCCTTGCGATGAGCCAGACCGATAACTTCCGGGGCAAGAAAGCTGAATACGGCTCATGATTAGAATGATTTCATTGGACCTTTCTTTAAAAAGTCCAGGTGGGGTTTTAGTCACGCATGGCAGAACGGCTTTATTACTCTGATTCACATCTTCGGACATTTTCTGCCCGCGTGACGGACATCCGTGAGCTTTCACGCACAGAAGGACAATCAGTCTGGCAAGTGGCGCTGGAGCGCACGGCCTTTTATCCGACCAGCGGCGGGCAGCCCTATGACACCGGCGTGCTGTCGGCAACTTCGCGCGGAGGAGCAGTGCTGGAAGTGCCGGTGATCGCGGTAGAAGAAGATGAGCAGGGTGAGGTGTGGCACCAGATTCTGAAGCCGCTGCTTGCCGGAACCGAAGTAAAAGGCGAGATCGACTGGCCGCGGCGGCTTGATCACATGCAGCAGCATTCCGGGCAACATTTGTTGTCGGCAGTGTTTGCTCGGGAGTTACAGGCGCCTACAGTCTCGTTTCATTTGGGAGAGACTTCGTCCACGATTGATTTAGCTGTCGATTCCATTGCTCATCACAGCCTCGAACGGGCGGAGCGAATTGCAAATGAGCTGATCGTGGAAAATCGCGCGGTAGCAGTGCGCAAGGTGGATCGTGCAGAGGCGGACGCTTTGCTGGCTGCCGGCGCATTGCGGAAGCTGCCGGAGCGGCAGGGGACCATCCGCCTCATTGAGATTGCTGATTGCGACCTGAATGCATGCGGTGGAACGCATGTGCGCTCGACCGGCGAAATTGGCGGGTTGCTGATCCGCGGAGTAGAGCGCGTCCGGCAAGGCACGCGGGTGGAATTTGTGTGCGGGCTGCGCGCGGTAACGGCTGCGCGGCAGGACTTTTCCGTGCTGTCGCGCGGAGCCGCGTTGCTTTCCATGCCGCGTACGGAAGTCGCAGAGGGGATTGAACGGATTATTGCCGAGACGAAGGCTGGCGCGAAGGAGTTGCAGAAACTTCGCGAAGAACTGGCGACGTATCATGCCGTCCGGCTGGCGGTGGAAGAGCAGATTGTGGACCACCTGCGGCTGGTGAAGAGAAGTTTCGCTGATCGTGATGGCGACTACGTGAAACTGTTGGCCTCGCGTCTGGCAGCTTCGGTCCCCCAGACTGTAGCCCTGCTCGTATCAACTCAGCAGGACCCGGCATTGGTGATATTGGCGCGCAGCGGTGATCTGGATTTTCACGCGGGAAATCTGATGAAGGAAGCGCTGGCGCAAATAGGACTGCGCGGCGGCGGATCTGCCGATCTGGGGCAGGGGCGAGTGCCGCATGAGCAAACTGCGGCGTTGCTGGATGCTATGAGCGAGGCCGTGCGCAATGCTGTTGCATCCGCCTCCGAGACGGTGTGAGTGCTTTGCGAATCGGCAATGCGCTGTTAAACTTAGAAGAGTGGTTCCCGTCTGAAAAAGGGGCTATAGCTCAGCTGGGAGAGCGCCTCGTTCGCAACGAGGAGGTCATCGGTTCGATCCCGATTAGCTCCACCAATTTCTTCACATTCTTCACACATCGCCTGCCGTCATATTCTGCCACCTCAGATTGCCTGGTATCTGTTCATCATCCAATTTAAGATGTCAAACTTTTCTGAATCCGGAAAAGGAGAGATATCGATGGCGAACTATAAGCTGACAATCACGCCTCATCACGGGGATGTGGAAGGGTTCAAATATATAGTGACGCTGTCGCGGCCAGGCGCGACCCTTCCTACAGAACAGGAAGCAAGCTATAAACAATTGTCCGAGGTGGAATCTGCGTTGCAGCAGGTAGGAGGGCCTGCTTTTAGTGGATATTGCCGGCAAAATACTGGGCCTTGGGCATCCGTTTACGCACATTATGGAGCTTACGAACAGTCAGCGTTCCATTCTGGTGAAACAAAACTCATAGTCATATATCTCGCACTCCTCATCGCGTTGGATATAATTGCCCCACACTCTGGCTGACAATTTGGGGGCAACCATCGTTAAGCGTGCAATTCTGCTTATATCCAGTGTGCTTCTGTGTGTTTTTTCCGGGTGCGGCACTGCTCCATCTGCAGCAACCAGTGCTGCGTCCGCAGGGCAAAATCAAGACCAAAGCCATGAAGTGGATCTCAGCTGGGACGCTCCAGACAAATCTCCGACAGAAATTGTTGGCTATCATGTGTATCGCTCGTCCGGAGACGCTTCATCTTACAGCCTGCTGAATGCATCCGTGGACAATGCGACAACCTATCAGGACCACACCGTCCAAAGCGGGTCAAAGTACAGCTACCAGGTGAAGAGCATTGATACCTTCGGAGTGGAAAGCGGTCCGTCGAATACGGTGAGCGTGACAATTCCCTGACATCCGTGGCTTGCGAATATCGGATTCGGGGTGAAGAATCTTCTGGTGAAGGAAGAAGCGGAAAAGCTCTCGATTGACGGCCACGAAGTATTTGTCACGCACCCGGATAAGCTTTACTTCTCAAAAGGGACCAGGCTATCGAAGCTTGATCTGGTGCGCTATTATCTGGCAGTCGCGCCGGGCGCTCTGAATGGAGTCCGCGGGCGGCCGCTGGTTCTGAAGCGGTTTGTGCACGGGGCCGAGGGCGAGGCCTTCTATCAGAAGCGCGCTCCTGCCGATCATCCTGCATGGCTTTCTACCGTAACGCTCTCTTTTCCTTCAGGGAGAACCGCGGAAGAGCTTGTAGTGGAGAATGCGGCAGGACTGGCATGGGTGGTCAATCTTGGGTGTCTTGAGCTGCATCCGCATGCGGTGCGATCTGCGGATTTGAACCATCCGGATGAGCTGCGGATCGACCTTGATCCCGGCCCCGGAGTAAGTTGGGCTGATGTATGCCGAGTTGCCCTGGAGGTGCATTCGCTTCTCGACGAGCTGGGCCTGCGCGGCTGGCCTAAGACCAGCGGATCGCGCGGCATGCACGTGAATGTTCGCATTGGGCCGCGCTGGACATTTGAAGAGGTCCGCCGCGCGGCGCTGGCGCTTTCGCGTGAGATTGAGCGCCGCGTGCCTACCCTGGCCACTTCCAAATGGTGGAAGGAAGAACGGCATGGCGTATTTCTCGATTACAACCAGAATGCGAAGGACAGAACGACGGCATCGGCCTATTCAGTGCGACCGCTTCCAGATGCGCGCGTTTCTACTCCGCTTTTCTGGAAAGAGGTTCCGGAGTGCGATCCGGCGGACTTCACGGTTCTGACGGTCCCGAAGCGATTTGCCGATATCGGCGATCCACACGCCGAGATGGATGCTCACCCCGGATCCCTTGAAAAGCTGCTGGAACTGGCAGCCAGAGACGATGCGGCGGGACTGGGAGATGCTCCGTGGCCGCCACATTTCCGCAAGATGGCTGGAGAAGGATCGCGGGTAGCTCCATCACGAGCGAAGAAGACGACGGCAAAAAAGACGCGTGAAAAAATGCCTTTGATTGTAGTGGCGAATTCTCCGGACAAGAATGCGGCTCTGGCTGGCCTGGAACGCTGGAAAGAAAAACATGCGAAAGCTGCAGAATTTCTCGCGGTGGATGATGTGCTGGTGGATTCGATGCGAGGCAGATCGTCGACTTGGACCCGGATTCGCGTGAATCTGCGCCATGTTCCCGAAGAGATGCGGCCTGCGCAGGAGACGCCTGATCCGGATGATGATCCTACGCGCGAGTGGACCAGAAGACGCACCGCAAAGAAGAGCACCAGCTAAAAGTATTTTCGTGTTGAGGTAATCTCGCTCAAAACAAGAGCGTCATTCTGAGCCGCATCCGAGGTCCCCGGCACGCGGTTTTGCGTGTTGGGATGGGCCGGCAAAGAATCCCCGATGGCGCTTCGGTGCGCCATGCATTATTTGAGATTCTTCGTCGCTCTGCTCCTCAGAATGACGATGCATTACTTGAAATTGAGCTGGCGATCTTTCGAGAAGATCGCCATCAATTCTTCGGGCGGGACAACTTCAAGCTGCGCATAGGTGCAGTCTGCCGGCCTTTTATCGAAGCGCCATCTGCGGAACTGCGCCATGTGGCGGAAGCGTCCGCTCTGCATGTGCTCGTAGGCCACTTCGGCTACCAATTCAATGCGCAGCGGCTCCCAGGAAAGGTCTTTTCCCTGGCTCCAGCGACTCTGGCCGCCCGGCATTCGCTGTAAGCCGTCTTCGCCATCATTGTCGCCTCTCCAGGCGGCCCAGGGATGATCAGCTAGTGCATTCTCACGATAGGGCGCGAGATATTCGACAAGCTCATAGCGTTTTTGCAGCGGGAAGCTGCCGCATACTCCGACATGTTGCAGAGCCCCGGAGTCATCATAGAGGCCAAGCAGCAAGGAACCAATCGCGGGACGGTCGCCTTTCCGGTACCAGCGAAAACCGGCAACCACGCAGTCGCAATCGCGCTCATGTTTTACCTTGAGCATCACTCGTTTGTCCGGTTCGTATTTGCCGTCCTTTGCTTTAGCCATGACGCCATCAAAGCCGGCGCCTTCAAAGCGGCGAAACCAGTCCCTGGCGATATCGGGATCATCTGTAGCCGGCGTGATATGCAGCGGAGATGTCGCAGATGAGAGCAAGGTCTCAAGCTCGCTGCGCCGGTTACTGAATGGCTCTTCCCGCAAATCGCGGCCATCCAGCGCAAGCAGGTCGAAGAAGACAATCGAGGCCGGTGTTTGCCGGCTGAGCAGTTTCACTCTGGATGCGGCAGGATGGATGCGGAGCTGAAGCGCATCGAAATCAAGTGCGCCATTCTTCGCAATAACGATTTCTCCGTCAAGAACACAACGATTCGGTAATTGCGCCAGCAGCGGATCGAACAGTTCGGGGAAGTAGCGGTTCAGAGACTTCTCATCGCGGCTCTGAATGAGGACTTCTTTGCCATCGCGAAAAATCAGCGTGCGGAAGCCATCCCATTTCGGCTCGTAAATCCATTCTTCGCCGGTCGGCAGGTCGGCTACCCGCTTGGATAGCATGGGCAGAATTGGTGGATTTACCGGTAAGTCCATCTCCGGCAGATTTGGCTTGCGATCTGCTTCAGTCTCACGGGCATTTCCCATTGCGCATCCTCGTATCCCCACATTATCCGATTGCGAAAAGTTATTTCGCCTCGTTCAATGTCGTCTTAACAATAGATGCTTTGTGTTCCTTCTGGCTGTCGTCCAGAATATAAAGCTTGCGCCCTTCAACGGCATATTTCACTTCAGCGCCGACGGTCACGTTCGCAGGCTTCGACCAGGGAAAGAGCAGCTTTTCGCGGGCAATATAGGTCTTGTCCGGCCCCTGGATGGTGTAGACCTCATAGGTATCTACATCATCTGTTGTGGTCGCGGTGGTGGTCTGAGAATAGTCGGTCTTGCCGTTGCTTTTCGCTTTTGCCTGGCCGTCTGTGTTGTAGGTCGTGGTGCTTCCTTCTTTGACCTTCTGCTGTTCGGTATCGAGCAATTTGCCGCTTTGCCACTGGCGATTGGCCGCAAATGAGATCATGCTGACGGAAAAAATGGCAAGAAACAGCCAAATGCTATAGCTGGTCCGCTTCATGGTTACCCTCCAAAGCGTAAATTCAGGGGGAGAAGCACTGAGGTCGATACTGTGTCATCATTGCCGTTGTGTGGCCCGGTTAGCAAGACTATTCTGATCGGCAGTCTCATTCCAGATGACAATAGGGTATTCTGGCAGGCGTACGTGTGAATTTCATTTTTGCAGCAACTGACGAGGAGCGAAGATGAGGTATCTACCCAAAACGATATTGATTGCATCCGCAGCGTTGTTGAGCATTGTGCCGGTGATGGCACAAAAGGCTCCAAAGCAGGTTAAGGTGGAACTGAAAACCGCGGATGGAAAAGACGCCGGAACCGCGGTCCTGTCGCAGAAGAAGTCGGGCGTTGAGATCAAGGTTGCGCTTCAGAACCTGCCGCCGGGCGAGCATGCGATTCATATTCATCAGAATGCCAAGTGCGATCCGCCCGATTTTAAGTCTGCCGGCGGGCATTTCAATCCGGCGGGTAAGAAACACGGCATCAAGAACCCAGACGGACACCACAATGGCGATCTACCGTTGAACCTGACCGCCGGCGCAGACGGCACGGTGAAGAAGAGTTTTCTCGCTCAGGACGTTACACTTGATCCGAGCGCGTCGAATTCGGTCTTTGCCAATGGCGGGACTTCCATCGTCGTTCACGAAAAGGCGGATGACATGATGAGTGATCCGGCCGGGAATGCAGGAAGCCGGATTGCCTGCGGAGTGATTGCTCCGCCTTCCATGTGATTCGCTTAACTGTCATGCATGGTCCTGGATGAAGGAAGAACCCAGGTATGTTGGTTGATCTGACATCACTGAGATTCTTCCTCCCTTCCGGGTCGTAAGAACGACGCTTTTACATGCAGCAATTCTTAGCGGTGGCCCAATTCTTTTGACATGACGATAAAGTGCGCCGGCTGTGTGAAATGTTGAGTGGCTTCAAGAGCCACATCCTCCGTTCCAGTGACCTGGTATCCGAATTTCCGGTAAATGATCGGCAACTCTTCGCGTAGATTGACTACACGCAAATCCATGAATCGGCAGCCCGACTCGCGCGCGAATTCCTCTGCCGCTGCTGTCAGGCGCGTGCCAATGCCGGAGCGCTGGCGGCTGGGGTTGGTCGAGAGCAGGCCCAGGTAGGCGCGCTCGCCGCGCAGCTCAATATAAACGCTGCCCTCTATCTGTCCATTTTCTTCGAGCACCATGAAGCGCCCTTTTTGAAAAAGCCGCTGGACTTCATCCAGCGTGATGCGGTCGCCGGCTTTGAAGAAAAGCTCGACGGAAAATGCCTGGTTGATGAGCTGCGTGATGGCCGGGAGATCGTGTAACTCGGCAAAACGAAGTTCCATGACTTCAGTATCGCAGGTGTAGGCTGATTGCGATGGCGAAGCGTGCGTTTGAGGACAAGCTGACGGAACTGGATGCAGTCTCCTCTCTCCCGGCTGAAGAAGCATTGCCCGCTTTGCAGAAAGCGCTCAAAAGCCCCAATAACTATCTTGTGG
>Ga0209062_1005055_pt1 | contig 13113 bp, 4 predicted proteins | sample Coa_R2_2_FD_187158 | JGI IMG/M metagenome (GOLD analysis project Ga0209062, IMG submission 187158) | Surface soil microbial communities from Centralia Pennsylvania, which are recovering from an underground coalmine fire - Coalmine... | ecosystem: Environmental > Terrestrial > Soil > Unclassified ... | reverse complement strand
ACGGTCCGCGACCGAAGGTCTCCGCTCCGGCACCGCTTGGGAGACCTTCGGTCCAAGCCAGTGGCCCGGTCCGGAGACCGGGCCACAACGCGGTGGTCTCCGCTCCTGCACTTGGGAGATCCGTTGTGGCGGGGTCTCCGGACCCCGCCACGGTCCGCGACCGAAGGTCTCCGCTCCGGCACCGCTTGGGAGACCTTCGGTCCAAGCCAGTGGCCCGGTCCGGAGACCGGGCCACAACGTGTGGGTCCAAGCCAGTGGCCCGGTCCGGAGACACGCCACAACGCAGGAGCTCTCCCCTTCGGGTCACGGCTAAACGAAACGCTTCTCGTCTCTTTTCCATGTCTCAAAAGTACCTCTACCTTGCACGGCCGCTCGCGCCATCCTAAAATCCTCTAGAATCCATTTCGATTTATGCGGGGGCCGGCAATGAACGACGTGACGCGCATTCTCTCCGCGATCGATCAGGGCGATCTCCAGGCGGCCGAACAGCTCCTTCCGCTGGTCTATGACGAGTTACGCCGGCTGGCAGCCAGAAGGCTGGCCCACGAAGCGCCCGGACAGACGCTCCAGGCCACCGCCCTGGTCCACGAGGCCTACTTGCGGCTGATCGACAACGAGCCGGCTCAGCCCTGGAACAGTCGGGGCCATTTCTTCGCCGCCGCAGCCGAGGCCATGCGGCGGATCCTCGTGGAGCGAGCCAGGCACAAGCGAAGCCTGAAGGCGGGCGGAGACCGCCGCCGCCAAGAACTGCCGGACATCGAAGCAGCCGAGGGCGGATCGCAGCTCGATCTCCTGGCCCTGCACGAGGCGCTGACCAAACTCGAAAACCAGGACAAACGCAAGGCAGAGCTGGTCAAGCTGCGCTTCTTCGCCGGCCTGAGCATCGCGGAGGCGGCCCAGGTGCTCGGCATTTCCACTTCCACGGCGGACAACGATTGGGCCTACGCGCGGTCCTGGCTCCGGCTGGAAATCGAGGGGAGCCGGTAGAGAGATCGCGATTCCCCAGCGGAAGCGGCACGGTTCGTTTCCTTCACTTGCCCCTGCGGAGGGTGTCATGGCCGAGTCCAAGCTCGATGAGGCTGCTATCTTCAACACCGCACGCCAGATGGAAGATGCCGAAGCGCGTCACGCATACATCCTCCAGGCGTGCGGCGAAGATGGCGAATTGCGGCGGCGCGTTGAAGCCTTGCTTCGTGTCCATGTCGAGGAAGAAACCTTTCTGGACTCTCCGACGCGGGAGCTTAACGCCCTCCTCGGCGCTTCCACAGGCGACGATCTTGATACGGAGATTGGTCCCTACAAGCTGCTCCAGCAGATCGGCGAGGGCGGCATGGGCACCGTTTTCCTGGCCGAACAGACCCAGCCGGTCCATCGCCAGGTCGCCGTCAAGGTCATCCGGCCCGGCATGGACTCAAGCAAGATCATCGTCCGCTTCGAGGCGGAACGGCAAGCGCTCGCGCTCATGGACCACCCCAACATCGCCAAGGTCCTGGATGCGGGAACCACGGAGACGGGCCGGCCCTACTTCGTGATGGAGCTGATCCGCGGCGTGCCGATCACCCAGTACTGCGATGAGCACCGCTTGACGCTCCGCGAGCGGCTGCAAATTTTTGTGCCGATCTGCCAGGCCGTGCAGCACGCCCATCAGAAGAGCATCATCCACCGCGATCTCAAGCCGTCCAACGTCCTGGTCGCGCTGTACGACGGCAAGGCCGTGCCCAAGGTCATCGATTTCGGCATCGTCAAGGCAATCGGCGTCCGGCTGACCGACCAGACGATGCCCACCGAGTCCGGCGCCGTGGTCGGCACGCTGGAGTACATGAGCCCCGAGCAGGCGGAGTCGGGCCAGCTCGATATCGATACCCGGAGCGACATTTATTCGCTGGGCGTGATCCTCTACGAGCTGCTGACGGGCACCACGCCGCTGCGCGGGGACGGGATGAAGGATTCGGGCTTACTGGATCTGCTACGGCGAGTCCGCGAGGAAGAGCCGACCATGCCCAGCACGCGCCTGAACACGACTGAAGAACTGCCCGCGATCGCGGCCAACCGCGGTGTTGAGCCGAAGAAGCTCACGGGGCTAGTGCGGGGCGATCTCGATTGGATCGTGATGAAGTGTCTGGAGAAGGACCGAGCACGGCGCTACGAGACGGCCAATGCCCTGGCGCGCGACCTGGAGCGTTACCTGAACGAGGAGCCGGTCGAAGCTTGTCCGCCTTCGCGGGGTTATCGGTTTCGCAAGTTCGTTCGGCGGAATCGGGGAGCGGTGCTGGCGGCGAGCACCATCGCGCTGTTGCTAGTGCTGGGCATCATCGGGACCACGACGGGGCTGGTGCGCGCCGAATGGGCGCGGCAGGAGGCCGAGACGGCGCAGGGGAACGAAATGAAGCAACGCCGGCTCGCCGAGACGCGCGACGCGGAGACACGGGCCGTACTCGATTTCGTGCAGAAACACATCCTTGCCGCGGCAAGGCCGACAGCGCGCGGCGGGCTGGGACGAGATGTGACCGTGGAGCGGGCGGTCGAAAAGGCATTGCCGGTGGTCGAGACCAGCTTCAAGGAGCAGCCGCTCATCGAGGCTCGGCTGCGCATGACGATGGGGGGTACTTTCTTAGAACTCGGCAAAGGGCAGCTCGCGGCCCAGCAATTCGCCGCCGCCCGTGCCATCTATGAAGCGCAGCAAGGCCCAGACGGACGGGAGACCTTGCAGAGTATCGTGGGGCTCTCTAACGGCTACGAAATGCTGGGCCATAATAAAGAAGCACTCGTGTTGCGCGAGAAGGCGATGGCGCGGCGCGAGGCCGTCCTGGGGCACGATCATCCGGACACGCTGGCGAGCATGATGAGCGTGGCGATTAGCCTTCAAAACCTGGGCCGGATCGAGGAAGCTGTCAAACTCCACCAGGAGACGCTGGCGCTACGCAAGGTCAAGCTGGGCGCCAAAGATCCCGACACGCTTTACAGCATGCACAACTTGGCCAGCAGCTTGTCCCAGGCGGGCCGGCACAAGGAAGCGCTCGCTTTGCGGGAAGAAACGCTCAAGCTGTCACGAGCCGTGCTGGGAGACCGACACCTCGACACGCTATCGAGCGCGACGGCGTTGGCTAGCAGCTACTATCGTTTCGGCCGGTTCGGCGATGCCGCCAAGCTCTTTGAAGATACGCTCAAAGAGCAGGAGGCGCAGCTCGGTCGCGAACACCCCAACACGCTGAACACGATGAATAACCTGGCTGTTTGCTACCGCGATCTCCGCCAGTATGAAAAGGCGCTGGCGCTGCGGAAGGAGACGTTGGAAGTGCGCAAGAGCAAGTTCGGAGCAGACCATCCCGAGACGCTCATCGCCATGATGAACCTGGCGGATAGTTTGAATAGCCTTCGCAAGTATAAAGACGCCATGCAGCTGCTGGAGGAAACGGTGAAGCTGCAGCGCATCAAGCATGGCGATAATCACCTCATTACGCTGCGGACGATGAATAACCTGGCCGACAGCTACAACAAGAACGGTCGGTACGAAGACGCCCTGAAGCTGCAACGTCAAACCCTGGCGCTGCAGAAGGAGAAACTCGGCCTCGACCATCCCGAAACGCTGGAGACCATGGGCGACCAGGCCGTCACTCTGATCCATCTCAATCGGGGCGTCGAAGCCGTGCAAGTCATCGACGAATGTCTGCGCCTCTCCGCCGGCAAAGTGCTGGGGCCGGGCACGTTGCTCCAGATGATCGCTACGCGGCTGCGGTACTTCGCCAAGAACAAGGACGCGGCCGGCTGCCGGACGAGCGCCGAGATGTGGGAGAAGCTCGACCTCCGCGATGCCAAAAGCCTGTACAAAGCCGCCTGTTGGCGCGCGATCACCGCGCGGGTGCTGCGCGACACGGCCGCTTCAGGGGCCGATGCGGAGGCGGATCGTGCGATGGCGTGGCTGCGCCAGGCCGTCGACGCCGGCTACCGCGATGCGGCGCAAGCGGCGGCCGATAGCGATCTCGAAGTGCTGCGCGAGCGCGCGGACTTCAAGGAGCTGCTTGGCCAGTTGCAAGCACGTTCCTCGAAAGATCCGAAGTAAACGCGGCGCTCAAACATCGCATTCCTGCTTGCCTCAGCAGCATGAGTGCAAAGTCGGCCGCAGAGAGTCTCTTCACGAAGAAAAAAATCGAAAATCCGTTGGGGAACCCAGCTCTCGTTGTATTTGACCGTTATTAACCCGTTCGGACCCGATCCTGGGGGCGAAATGGATGCACTCGCCCAAAGAGGCATGCGTGCCTTTCGCATCCATCCGAAACTCTCCGGGCAACAGCCGATGGAAAAATGGTTGCGTCCCGAAGCCTACAGAATAGGCGCCAGCCCAATGCTTGCGGCCAGAAATGCGCCTTACTGAGTCCAGCATTGGAAATGCTACTGTCTGGCGAGCGGAGTTGCGTAAGCGCCCCGAGAACGTCTCTCGGGGCGCTTACGCAACCCCGCTCGCCAGTGACTTTCGATTTGCTGGATTCAGTAAAGGCGTTGTGTCGGCAAGAGATCGCGTCCTTTTCTTTTCCCCCACACTTGCCTTTCACACCCTCTCCGGCACCTCGAACGGCTTTCGATACGTTCGCCCCAAGAGCCGATTCGCCTCGGGATCGTTGATGCACGTCTCCGTTTTCTCGTCGAAGCGGATGGCACGGCCGGTGCGAAAGGCGATATTGCCGAGGTGGCACAGGCGCGTGCTCTTGTGTCCTTCCTCGATGTCGGCATTGGGTCGGCGGACGCTGGTGCCGGACGAATTCTTGATGCAGTCGATGAAATTCCGCTGGTGGACGGAGCCATCGGGCATGCCGGCGGCGTCGAGGTCGCCCTTGTCCGCGGCTTCGATGCCGTTTTCGACGTGCCAACCGTGGCGGTCCATGATCAGGTTGCCACGTTCGCCGTAGAGGATGGTGCCATTGGCCCCGCGAGACCAGATGCGGTGTTCCCAGGTGACGTTGCAATGGGGGAAGTCGTAGCTGACCGTCAAGGTGTCTGGCGTTTCCTGATCATCGTCATAAAAGAGCTTACCGCCTGAGGCGACAATGCGCGTGGGGGCGTCGAGATTGAGGAGCCAGCGAATCCGGTCGAGGTAATGGACGCCGTTATTGCCAATCTCGCCGCTGCCGAAATCCCACATCCAGTGCCAACGGTAGTGGAAACGGTTTTCATTGAAGGGCCGTCGCGGGGCAGGGCCAAGCCACAGATCGTAATCGACTCCCTTGGGTACGTCGGAATCCTTGACATGACCAATGCTGCGCCGCGCGCCGGCAACCCAGATGCGCGCGGCGGGGATTTTGCCAAGCTTTCCCGAGCGGATCAACTCGGCGGCCCTGCCAACGCTGCCGCTGCTGCGACTCTGAGTGCCGTGCTGCACGACGCGATTGTACTTGCGGGCGGCTTCGACCATGCGGCGTCCTTCGACGAGATTATGCGACGCGGGTTTCTCAACGAAGACATGCTTGCCGGCCTGGCACGCCCAAATGGTGGCCAGCGCGTGCCAATGGTCGGGCGTCGCCACAATCACCGCATCAATGGTTTTATCTTGCAGAACGCGGCGAATGTCTTTTTCGACCCGCGCCTCGCGGCGATTCCGCTGGGTGAGGACTTTCTGTGCGCTGGGAAAGAGGTTTTCGTCCGGATCGCAGATAGAGGCAATCTCAACGTCGTTGAAGCTCGTAAAAAGACCGAGCAATTGCCGACCGCGCCCGTTGACGATGCTTTCAGACTTAGCCGGGCCGATACCGATGAGCGCGAGCGTCACCTTTTCGCTCGGCGCGTCAGCCGCGCGGGCGTAGGAAAGTGCCGATAGTGCTGCCAACGAGCCGGTGGAGGACTTTAGAAACTTGCGACGGTCGACATGAGGAACGGGGTAGGAAGTGCGAGGGGCGAGAGGCTTGGAAGATCTTGGAACCTTGCGATGGTTGACGTTTGTCATGGCAGAACCTCCCCAATAGACCGAAAGACTTGAGTATACTTTACCCTGATCGGCTCTTCCACAAGTCGATTGGTTTTTTCACAGATCGAGGTTGGTAATACCGCATCGGTACCTTAATTGGCGTTGGCAGGTGGTTGAAATAAGCCCCGCAATGAACACAATTGCGGCCAATGGGTTTCCGACGTTTGTCGCTAAATCCGATCTTTCCCAGATGGCCCTCTCCCGGGCCTCAGTTACTACGCTAGCGATTGATTCTAACCCCCGAAGGTGCGAGAGCAAGTCTTTTCCCCTCAAAAAGCGTTGCCGCCACCCGTTCCGTCGCTGCCTCGACCCACCGCAGAAGATGCATCTCCCTTGCCCATCCGCCGAACCTGTCACGCACAGCGCACCCTGAACGCACGGCGACGACATTCAGAACGTGTTGTCCATCCCCGCCAACCGGGTTTGATTAGCGCCCCAAGCTCAAAGTGTCTTCATGGGGCCGCGTGAGCCGAGACGCGATCGCAAGGGAGCGGTGGCGATAGCAAACCCGCCTCTCCCTTACGATCGCCTCTGGCGTCGTGTGACGCGTTTTATCGGTTCGTTCTAAAAGACGCCGAGGGCGTTGTTGTTGTGCTCATCCTTCACGCCGTCATCGTTGAAGTCCTTGATGGTGCTGGAAAGGCTGGCGAAGAACCAGTCCGCCGACGAGGACGCCGAACTGTCGCCCGACAGCGTGAACGCCCCGCTGCTCGCCCGCACGGTGCCACCCCAGGTCAGCTTGTTGCTGCCGTTGAGGTCGTGGCCGTGAGGGGCCGGATCGCCCACGTTGCTGCCGTGAATGAGGTCGTACACCTTATCGGCGAAGGTGTCTGCCGAGTGCAGCTCGGCCAGAATGGCCATCAGCGCATCCTCTCCGGCCGTCGTGGAGGCATTGTTCGTCGTGGTTCCGGCGATGAGGATGTCCTGGCCGGAGCCGCCGGTGATGCTGCCGTGACCGCTGCCGCCAATCAGCAGACTGTTGCCGCTACCGCCGGTCAGCGTGTTCAACCCGCTGCCGCCGATCAGGATGTTGCCCTGCGCATCGCCGGTCAGATGGTTGGTGCCGCTGGCGCTGCCGACCACGTTCTGAATGCCCGTGACCGCGCCGGCTGCGCCGCCGTTGACGTTGGTGGCCGAGCCGGTGGCCAGGTTCACCGTCACCGTGCTCGTGCTGGAAAACAACGAGTAATTCAACCAATCGCCTTGACCCGATGGAGCGCCGCCGCCGTTGATGCCGAGAACCTGGCCGCTGGTGCTGTTGAACCGAAAGTCGTCCACGCCGGTGCCTCCGACCAGATGAGGCATGCCGGTGAAGGTGAAGACCCTGGTCGGGCCGGTGTTGACGTAGCCGGCGTTAGTGTGGGTGATGACCCAGTAGTTGGTGCTGTTGGGGCCTTGCAGCGTGTTGGCGGGGTCGGTGCTGCCGACCAGGAAGTTGATGTTACGGAAGCCGCCGCCGATGGCGGTGGCCGAGCCGGCCGTGTTGCTGCTCAGTTTCACATTGACCCGGTAGCTGCTGCCCAAGTCTGTGTAACTGAGCGTGTTGGTGTTGTTGGTGCCGCCGCCGCCGTTGATGATGCCGGAGACGCTGGCGGTGCTGGTGGTGAAGTTGAAGCTGTCGCTGCCGGTGCCGCCGACCAGGTTCTGGAAGTTGCTGAAGGCGACGTTGTCCACCTTGCCGGAGTTGGCGCCGGAGATGATCCAAGCGGTGGTGGCGTTCGGTCCCACCAGCGTGTTGGTACCGCTGCCGCCGTTGAAGGTTGTAGCGTCGACCGCCGGGGTGAGGAGAGTAAGCGTATCGTTGCCGCTGCCGGTGACATGGATCGCGGACAGCGAAGCGTAAGCGTAGGTGATGGGGGCGAAGTCGCTGCCCGCCAGTTGCGTGAAGGAGAGAGAATAGTGCTGTCCCTTGGCGCTGCTGGAATCGTTGGCATTGAGGGTGTTGGTGCCCTCGCCGCCCTTGATGGTCAAGGCGCCTTGGATGCCGCGGAGGCTGTTGCCGTTGCCGACATTGAAGGTATCGTTGCCGACGCCGCCGTTGACAGTGGTTGCAACGCCGGTGGCCTGGATGTTATAGGTGCTGACCCCGTTGCTGCCGTCGATCGTCACGCTGGCGGTATCGTCATACTCGAAGTTGATGTTGGCCGGAGCCAAGCCGCTGACCTGGCCCCAAATATCGGTGTTGCCTTCGTAGTCCGACGGGTTAGCGCCGCCAATCATGTTGCTCACCGTCACGGTTCGCGCATGGGTATCGGACGCATCGTTGAGGACGATGGTGTTGGTGAGGGGCGCCGTGCCCTCGATGTTGACATCGCCGAGTATGTTCCGCGTAGTGCCGTTGCCCAAGGTCACCGTATCGCTGCCGCTGCCGACATCGTCGGTTGTCACTCCCGAGGGCGTGCCCAGTATGGTGATGGTGTTGCTGCCGCCGCCCAGAGCGATAAAGATCGAGGTAATTTGTCCGGGGTTGAAGCTGTCGGTCACGCCGTTGAGGACGCCATACACGCCGCCGAGCGCGTTCAGTCCGACGACGGCCGAGTCGTTCGTGGGGTTTCCCGACTGGTCCCCGATAATCAGTAGCTCGGAGCCTTTGGTGAACATGCCCGGCTGGGAGCCGAATTCGTAGGCGCCGATATCGACGGTGTCGCTGATGCCGCCATTGACGCGGCGGGCGTAGTAGCGTTGGTCGACGGTGGTTTGGCCGGGGGCGTGGTTGTCCCCATGGTCGATGGCGGGACTGCCGGCCAGCAGGGCCATGGTCTGGGTGGGTCCGCCGTTGTAGGCGAGCGGTCCCAGGAGGGGATTGAGCGGATTGGCGATGGTGCCCATCAGGTCGCCGTTGCCAATACTGAATCCGCTGCTGCCGTCGCTGGCGCCGATGAGGTCGTGATCGCTGGAGAGGACGGTGCCGGAGACATCGGGACCAGAGGCAATGCCGTTTGAACCGTTAGCTCCGGGCTTTGACGCTCCGCCATTGCCCTCCTTTCCTCCTGCTCCTCCTGCGCCGATGTGCAGAATGGCGTTCTCGGCAATTAAGGTATTGGCGAGGCTGTAGGTGACGTTGGATGCGGGAACGTAGAGGCCGCCGCCCGCGGCATCCCCGCCGGCGCCGCCGGCACCGCCCGTGCCGCCGTTGGCTTGGTGAACGCCGTTGCTGCCGCCGATTCCGCCGTTGCCGCCGATTCCGCCGTTGCCGCCCGAGACGGAGTTGCCGCTGAGGGTGTCGTTGAGCAGGGAGACACTGCCCTGATCCACGTACAAGCCGCCACCCACTCCTGCGCCCCCGCCACCGGCAGGGCCGCCAGGACCGCCATTGTAACAGTGGAAGAAATCGACGGTGCCGCCGTTGCCGCCGTTGCCGCCCCTGCCGCCTGTGCCGCCGAGAGCTTGATTGCCGGCGATGGTATCGTTGACCAGGGTGACAATGCCCTTGCCCACGTACAAGCCGCCGCCGCTGCCGATACCGCCTTGGCCGCCAACGGCGCCGCTGCCGCCGGTGCCGGATGCATTGTTTCCGCCGTTGCCGCCGTTGCCGCCGGAGCCACCAAAGGCGTAATTACTGCTAAGGGTGTCGTGGCTCAGGGTGAGGCTGCCTACCGCTGCCACGTACAAGCCGCCGCCCGCGCCCGCGCCGCCGGCGCCGCCCGCGCCGTACAAAATGCCCAAGCCGCTCCGGCCGCCCATTCCGCCGGAGGAGCCGGCAACGGCGTAATTCCCGCTGAAGGTGTCGTTGCTCAGAGTGAGGTTGCCTGCCGCCGCTACATACAAGCCGCCGCCCAAGCCCGCGCCGCCGGCGCCGCCCGCGCTGCCAAAGCCTTTCTTAGTGCCGTTGGCCCCGTTGCCGCCGGAGCCGCCGGCGGCGTGATTGCCGCTGAGGGTGACGTTGTTCAGACCGAAACTACCTCCGGCCACGTAGATGCCGCCGCCCGCGGCCAAACCGCCAGCGCCGCCGTTGCCGGCGGTTTTCCCGGTGTCTGGGTTGCCGTGGCCGCCATTGCCGGCGTGGGCGAAATTGTTGCTGAAGGTCGAGGCGCTGTTCACGCTGACGCTGCCCCCGGCCACGTACAAGCCGCCGCCGAAAGCGTTCGCGCCCGTGCCGCCGCCTCCCCCTCCCGTCGGTGCGTTCAGTCCGTTGCTGCCCAGAGCCACGTTGTTTTTGACCGTCACGCCGCTCAGATTCAGCGTGCCCGAACTGTAAATGGCCCCGCCCTCCGCTGCCGTGCCTATCCCTTGTGCCTTGCCGCCTTGCAGCGTCAGGTTCTGGAGGGTCAACGATCCGCCGCTGGCCACGTTGAAGAAGCGATCCGCCGTCGAGCTGGTTCGCGCGATGATGTCGTTGTTGCCGACGATGGTGATGTTGCCCGTGATGACCGGCAAGGCGTTGGGTCCGTCAATGAAGTTGTCCGCCGATGTGAAATTAAAGATGGCGCCCGCTTGTAACGTGATCGTGGTTGGCGTGCTGGAAGTGTTGGCACTCTTGATAGCGGCGATCAAGTCGCTGGTGGTCGCGGGGTTGGAAAGCAGCGTACGCTCCTCCAGGGCTTCCAGAGTCAAGCGCGTCCGCGCGCGGGGCGGACGGCAACGCCGCCGAAGCTGCCGCGGAGCCTGTCCCATCCAGCGTTGCCATAGCTCGTTGAACCACATGGGAAGTCTCCTGTTCGTTGAGTGAGGGCCTAGTGGGCCTTGCCGGTGACGAAGGAAACGGTTGGCGACGGGGAGACGCGAACTATCTCCTGTACATCAGTGCGAAAACGAGAGCTGAGTTCCCCAACGGATTTTCGATTTTTTTCGTGAGGTGATCGTCCACGGCCGGCCCTGCTCCCGCTCCGCCGGGCTGACTAGCGACGCGATCGCAAGAGAGCGGTGGCGATAGCAAACCCACCTCTTCCTCACGATCGCGTCTCGGGCTGTGTGGCGCGCCTTATCGGTTCGTCCTAAAAGACGCCGAGGGCGTTGTTATTGTGCTCATCCTTCACGCCGTCATCGTTGAAGTCCTTGATGGTGCTAGAAAGGCTGGCGAAGAACCAGTCCGCCGACGAGGACGCCGAACTGTCGCCCGACAGCGTGAACGCCCCCGTGCTCGCCCGCACGGTGCCGCCCCAGGTCAGCTTGTTGCTGCCGTTGAGGTGGCTGCCGCCGTCGGTGGCATAGCCATCGATGATGTCCGAGACCTTCTGGGCGAAGGTGTCCGCCGAGTGCAATTCGGCCAAAATGGCCATCAGCGCATCCTCGCCGGCCGCCGACCTGGCATCGTACGTCGTGCCGGCGATGAGGATGTCGCTGCCCGAACCGCCGGTGATGCTGCCGTGGCCGCTGCCGCCGATCAACAAGCTGCTACCGCTGCCGCCCACTAGCGTGTTGGCGCCGCTGCCGCCGATCAGGATGTTGCCCTGCGCATCGCCAACCAAATTGTTGGTGCCCGTGCCGCTGCCCAGCACGTTCTGAATGCCCGTAACCGCGCCGGCTGCTCCACCATTTACATTGGTGGCTGAGCCGGTGGCCAGGTTCACCGTCACCGTGCTCGTGCTGGGGAACTCCGAGTATTTCAACCAATCGCCTTGACCCGCTGGAGCGCCGCCGCCGTTGATGCTCAGAACCTTGCTGCTGGTGCTGTGGAACCGGAAGTTGTCCACGCCCGTGCCGCCGACCAAATGGGCCATGCCGGTGAAGACGAAGGGCCGGATCGGGCCGGTGTTGATGTCGCCGGCGTTGTTGCCGGTGATGATCCATTCGTTGGTACTGTTGGGGCCTTGCAGCGTGTTGGCCGCGTCCGTGCTGCCGACCAGGGTGTTGATGTTACGGAAGCCGCGGCCGATGGCGGTGGCCGAGCCGGCCATGTTGCTGCTCAGCTTCACATTGACCCGGTAGCTGCTGCCCAAAGTTGCGTAACTTAGCGTGTTGTTGTTGTTCGTGCCGCCGCCGCCGTTGATGGTGCCGGAGAGGCTGGCGGTGCTGGTGGTGAAGTCGAAGGCGTCGCTGGCGGCGCCGCCAGCCAAGTTTTGGAAGTTGCTGAAGCTGACGTTGCCCACTTTGCCGGAGTTGACACCGGAGATGCTCCAAGTGGTAAGGCTGGTGGCGGTCGGTCCCACCAACGTGTTGGTGCCGCTGCCGCCCTGGAAGGTGACGAGCGCCGCCGGCGCCGCTGTGATGGTGAGCGTATCGCTGCCGCTGGCAGTGACATGGATCGCATTCATCAAAGCGTAGGTGATGGTGGCGAAGTCCGTGCCCCCCAGCTGCGTGTTGGAGAGCGTGTAGCGTTGTCCGGTGGCGCTGCTGGAGTCGTTGGCATTGAGCGTATTGGTGCCGTCGCCGCCGTTGATGGTCAAGCGGCCTTGAGTGCTGTGGAGGCTATCGTTGCCGTTGCCGGCGGTGACGGTATCGTTGCCGTTGCCGGCATCGATGGTGAGTGCAACCGAGGTGTTCAGGATGTTGTAGGTGCTGGCCCCGTTGCTGCCGCGGACCGTCACGCCGGCCGTATCCCTAATGTCGTAGTTGATGTTGCCGTTGCCCAGCAAGCCGCTGAGCTGGCCCCACGGATCGCGGTTGCCGGGGTCGATCGGGTTGGTGCCGATGTTCTGCATGGTCACGGTATGCGGCGTGGTATCGGTCGAGTCATTGACGAGGATGTTGGTGAGGGTTGCCGCGTTTTCGATGTTGACATCGCCGTGAATGTACTTGGTGGTGCCGTTGCCGACGTTCACCGTATCGCTGCCGCCGCTGACAATGTCGGTCGTCACGCCAACCGGCGTGCCCAGTACGGTGATGGTGTTGCTGCCGCCGCCCAAAGCGATCAAGATCGACGTGATTTGACCGGGTTTGAAGCTGTCGGTCGTGCCGTTGAGGACGGCCTCCACGCCGCCGCTGGCGTTCACTTCCACGGTGGCCGAATTGTTCGAGCTGGTTCCCGACGCATTCCCGATAATCACCAGCTGGGTGCCGTCCGTGGAAACGCCCGGCTCGGCCCCGAATTCAAAGGCGCCGATATCGACGATGCCGCCCACGATGCGGGGGAAGCCGCGTTGATCGGTGGCGGGCAGGCCGGGGGCGTTGTTGTCTCCCGCATTGATGGCGGGACTGTTCGCCAGCAGGGCCATCGTCTGAGTTGGGCCGCCGTTGAATTGCAGCGGACCGAGCTGGGGATTGATGGGACTGACATC
>Ga0209062_1005046_pt1 | contig 13130 bp, 11 predicted proteins | sample Coa_R2_2_FD_187158 | JGI IMG/M metagenome (GOLD analysis project Ga0209062, IMG submission 187158) | Surface soil microbial communities from Centralia Pennsylvania, which are recovering from an underground coalmine fire - Coalmine... | ecosystem: Environmental > Terrestrial > Soil > Unclassified... | reverse complement strand
GGGCATAAGATCGTCGTTCGCGCCTGGGTGCCCATGGACGACGAGCACACCATGTTCATCCATATGAGCCCCAGGATCCAGCCCATCTCGCTGGGCAACATCGAAGCCAGCAACGTCAACCTGCTCGGCCGGCTCCTGCCGCGCAGCAGCGATTGGTACGGCCGCTTCCGGATGGCCGCCAACGCCGGCAACGATTACGAGATCGACCGGGACAAGCAGCGCCGTAACGAGGAGTACACCGGGATCAAGGGCATCCACCTCCAGGATCAGGCCATCACCGAGAGCATGGGCGCCATCTATGACCGAAGCCAGGAGCACCTGGCCAGCAGCGACGCCATGATCATCCAGACCCGGCGGCGGCTCCTGAACGCCGCGCGTGAGCTGGAGGAGAAAGGCGCCGTCCCGCCCGGCGTCGACGACCCGGCGGCCTATCACGTGCGGGCCGGCGGGACCTTCCTGCCGCGCGACGCCGAATGGCTCGAGGCAACGCGTGAGCTCCGCCGGGCCTTCGTCACGCACCCGGAGATCGACACCGCCGTCAGCGGCGGCACCATCGTCTGATCCGGGGGCTCGCACCCTCGCCGCCCAGCCAGGCGGCCGTTATGATAGGCAGCAGCAAGCCATGGCCGCTCTGTCCGCATCCGACCCTGCCGCAATGGCGACCAGTGAGCGGGCGGGCATCCGCCTCTCCATCCCGTTCCTCGTCCTGGTGCTGGCGCTGTATGCCTCGGCGCTGTTCAGCGTGAACAACGTCATCCTGGACGTCGCGCGGGAGGGCTGGACCAAGATTCAGCTCATCCAGGGCAGCTTCGCTCCGGCGGCCGATGCTCAGAAGCTGTACCAGAATGCCGGGCGCTCGCAGGCAGTGGACAGCAACGGCGCTCTGCCGGACGTCTCGCCCGACGGCAAGGTGCGCCCGTACGACATGCGCATCATCGACCAGGCTGCCCAGGAGCGCCAACTCCGCGGTCCCGAGACCTTCACCAAGTAGCGAGCCCGCATTGACGCCGGAGCTGAAAGCGGCCATCGCGGCCCGCCTGGAGCGTGCACGGCAAGCGCTCATCCAACGAGGCTGGCAGGCCATGTGGCTGGGCCAATCGACCAACCTGCGCTACCTCAGTGGGGTCGTCGAGAAGCCCAGCGAGCGACTGTTCGGCGCATTCATCCCCGCCGAGGGTGAGCCCATGATGGTCGTCCCGCGCCTGTACCACGACGAGATGCAGGAGCTGTCCGCGATCGGCGCCGTCCGCTCCTGGACGGACGAGGAGGGTATGGCCAGCGCAGTCCGCCGCTGGTTCGACCTCCCGCCGGGTTCGACCGTGGCGGTCGACCCGCTGCTGCACGCGGCCTTCCTGTTCCTGTTCCAGGAGGAGCTGCCACAGGTGCAGTTCACCTCGGCCGGCGAGCTGCTGGGCCAGATGCGCCTCTACAAGGACGAGTACGAGAAAGGCTGCCTGCGGACTGCCGGCAAGATCGCCGATGCGGTGATGGCCGAGATCACCAGCCGGTCGCCCGCCGGCCGGACCGAGCGTGAGGTGGCGGCCGAGATCGAGCGGCTGTTCGAGGAGCACGGCAGCGAGGGCGTGTCCTTCCCGCCCATCGCCTCAGCCGGGCCGAACGCCGCCTTTCCGCACCACATGCCGGACGGTACCGTCATCCAACCGGGGCAGTGCCTGGTGCTCGACTTCGGCGGCGTGTACCAGGGCTACGCCTCGGACATGACGCGCACCATCTTCGCCGGCGACCCGCCGGCCGAAATGCGCCGCGTCTACGAGGTCGTCCAGGCCGCGCAGCAGTACGCCGTCGAGCACCTGAAGCCGGGGATGCCGGCCGAGGCCGCGGATGCGCTGGCGCGGCAGTGCATCGTCGACGCGGGCTACGGCAACGCGTTCATCCACCGCCTGGGCCACGGCATCGGCCTCGACGTGCACGAGGCGCCGTACCTCGTGGCCGGCAACCCGGTCGAGCTCAAGCCGGGGGTGGCCTTCAGTGTGGAGCCAGGCGTCTACGTCACCGGCCTGGGCGGAGTCCGCATCGAGGACATCGTGCTGATGAACGAAGACGGCCCCGAGCGCGTGAACCACGTGCCGCGCGAATTGCTGGCGCTGTGACGCGCGTCACGTTGCATCGCCAGGACTCCTAGTACAGTAGCAGCGGCAGCAGCCTGCAAGCTATGGTCAGGCTGCCGCACCAGCACCATGATCGAGCCCGCATCTGCCCGCGCTGAGCGCCTGACGTGATCGACGATCCCGGCGGCTTCGGCGGCAACGGCTCCGGCTTCGGCGGCAACGGCGCATCCGGCTTCGGCGGCAATGGGCTGTCCGGGGCGGGCGCCAACGGCGCTTCCGGAGGGGCCTCCTCGGCTGGAGCGAGCGGCACAGGAGCGGCCGCCAGTGGGGGAGGCGCCGGCGCGACAACCGGCGCGGCCACGGGTGCGGCGGGCGCGGCGAGTGGTGCAGCCGGCATGGCGGGAGCAGGGGCAGCGGCCGGCGGCGCCGGACTGTTCGGGTTCATCAGCGCCAACTCGGGCGTGCTGGGGTACGTCGCCACGGCGGCGGTCGTTACGAGCATCGTCGGTGGCAGCGTCTTCGGGCTGTCGGTGAGCCCCGCCGCAAGCCAGAGCCTCAACGCCGTCAGGGCGCTGGGCTTCGACTTCCGCCCGGAGGGCATTATCAGCCGCTTAGAGGATGGCTACTCGGAGCACATTGCGCAGCAAGCCATGGCCATCGGCGGCGGCGGGGTCGTGCTGCCCGCCTTGCAGCAGGGCCAGGTGTCGAAGGTCGCCAGCGTCAGCCAGAACATCGTGAACCAGGCGGCGCAGGATAAGTCGACGCTGACGCAGCAGGCCAACCAGACCGACAAGCTGGCCGGATTCAAGACCTCGGACGACACCAAAGTCGTGTTCGATCCTCCCAAGCCCAAGGAGACGCCGACTCCACCGCCGCCCAGCGACACCTCCGAAGCGGCCGCGGTGGCCACTAGCGCCTCCGGGCAGCTGGTCGTCCTGGTGCCGTTGACCGCCACACCCACCCACACGTCCACCCCGGCTGGCACCTTCACGCCGACGCCAACGCCCACCCAAACGGGCACTCCCACCAGCACCTTCACGCCGACTCCGGTGCTCTCGGCTACGGCCACGCCGACGTTCACGCTCACGCCGCTGCCGACCGACACGGCCTCGCCAACGCCAACCTTCACGGCTACGCCAGTGCCCACCAACACACCCACCCCATTGCCCACGGACACCTTCACGCCCACGCCGACGTTCACCTTCACGCCCACGCCCACCGAAACGTTCACGCCGACGCCAACGAACACGTCCACCCCGACCCCAACCAACACCTTCACCCCCACGCCGACGAATACCTTTACGCCGACGCCGACCAACACCAACACACCTGCGCCCACTCCTACCAACACGCCGACGCCACAGCCGGTGAGCATCACGACGACGGGCTTCCTCAGCATGAACATCCCGAGCATGGTGCCGGGCGACTCGATCACCCGCACGCTGCAGCTCGTCAATAACGGCGGGCAGGGGTTCACCTACAAGCTGCAGACGAGCTGCAATCCGCCGAGCGGCACGCCAACCCCAACGCCCGCGCCTCGGCTTGGCTGCGCCAGCACGCTTTGGACCGACACCACTTACGGTCTGCAGCTTCAGGTCACACGCAATGGGACCGTCGTATACAGCGGCCCGATCAGCGGACCAGCGAGCTCACCCGTGGATATGTCCCAGGGGCAAACTCTGGCCGCCAACAGCTCCGATAGCGTTCAACTGCAGGTAAGCCTGCCCGCCGGAGCCGCGGGAGCCAACAACTCGCTGGCACAGCAATCCACGACTGTGCTGTTCTTGTGGGGCGCCTGCCAAGCGGGCAACCCCGTTTGTCCCTAAGCGCCTCGCCCCCGCTACCGCCATTCGTCCACACACGTTCCGGCGCGTCATTCGGCTCGTGCTATAAACACTCAGGCGCAGCCGCTTCGTTGCTCTAGCCAAAAGGGCCTAGTCACCATCCCGGAACGTTGACGTTCTATAGGTTGGATGGCTTACTCCATGTGGGGGCGTCTGCGCGAAAGGAACTGCAAGAGGGATACATGAAGTTCACAACACTGCGAAACCTCATGGCGTCGATGCTGGTCGTCGGCGTCGCCGGCTCCGTCATTGCCGTCGGCAACGGCACGTTCGCACTCTTCAATGCCACGACCCAGAACACCAGCAACACGTTCACCACGGACGACCTAACGTTGAACGACAACGGCTGCACGAACAAGGCATCCACCAACGCAGCCGCCACCTGCACGTCCTTGCTCACGCTGGCCAACATGATTCCGGGCGATGCCAAGGTCGGCAAGTTCTACATCAAGAACGCTTCCTCGAAGGCCGCTTTCAGCCTGACGCTCACGGTGACTGATGCGGCGAGCGGCACGCAAACTGTCTCGACCGTGGCGCCAAATCGCGCGTCCGGAAGCGGTGGCGGCGGGCTCGGGCTTTTCCTCTTCAGCTGCCGCAATTCATCGAGCGCGCCGGTTGATTGCACCACCGGCTCGCCCACCAAGATCGTCTCCATCTACGCGACAAGTGGCTCGAACACGTGCACTGCCGGGACGAGTATCACGCTTGCGGGCAGCACGTTCGACTCCACCGCCGTGACGGTTTCCCCGACCGATGAGTCAATCAGCATCAACGGCGTGAACTGCAAGCCCGGCAATGACGCAACGGCGATCGCCTCCCTGAGCAACGTCGCCATCAACGGGCCAGACACCGTCACGAGCAACGGCACCACGAACAACAACGTGTTCGACTTCTTCGGCACGTCCACCTCCGGCAATTACGGCATCGACCAGTACGGGATCATCATCAACCTGCCGGGAGACGCCGGAAACGCCTTCGCGGGCGGCTCGTCCAACAGCAACAGCGCCAATCTGACGCTGGCCTGGAAGGCAACCCAGGTCGTCGGCCAGGCGCAGTAGCCGCCAGCAACCGGAGTGAGGAGGCTGCACGCGGCCCCCTCACTGGGCTTCAGGAAAAACGCAGATGAACCGCCTTCAAACCGTTCGCAATCTGATGCTCAGCATGCTCGTGCTGGGCATCGCAAGCTCGGTGGTCGGCGTCGGAACGTTCGCAACGTTCAACGCCTCCACGACGAGCACCAACAACACCTTCAGCTCGGCCACCATCAGCTTCCAGGACGTACTTAACGCCGGCGGCGCCGGCAACACATGCTCGTCCACCGCGGGCGCGGCGGCAACCGGTTCCGGCTGCACAGTCGCCCTCGGCAGCCTTTCGACGATGGTGCCTGGCGACTCCAAGTTCGGGCGCGTGGTGCTGACCAACAACAGCAACGTGGCCGTATCCGTCGCGCTCAGCGTCACCGATTCCGCCAGCAACGCGCTCACGACCACCAGCATCGGCACCGCGGGCACCAGTCCCACCAGCGCCGGGCTGGGCCTGATCGTCCTACAGTGCCAGACGAGCGGTGGCGCCGACGAGAGCTGCGGAGCGACGGACGCCAGCGGCAAGGTCAAAATCCTGTACGGCTCGTGCACCGGCAACCCGGCCACCATTTCCGTGGCCCTGCCGCTCGCCACGACGAGCTTCAGCACCGCCAGCCTGACTGACAACGGCATCAAGGTCAACACCACCGAGTGCTATGGCGGCAACACCGGCAGTGGCCTGGCCTCCATCAGCAATGCCAGCTTGTCGAGCTCGCTGGCGGTCAGCGGCACGCTGAGCCTCGCCCACTTGATCTACCTCCCGCCTTCGGTGAGCAGCGCCAGCATGCAGAACCTCAGCGGCAACAGCCTGACCTACACCTGGACAGCCAGCTCGCTGGCCGGAACCTCCAACTAGCACCGTCCTGATGGCCCGGCTGAAGATCCTGGCGAACGCCGTCTCGGTCGTCCTGACCGGGGCGGCGCTCGCCAGCCTGCTGGGCGTGTCCATCCTGCCCGGCGTCTTCGGCTACAAGACCTACACCGTGCTCAGCGGCAGCATGGAGCCCGCCATCCACACCGGCTCGATGCTGGTGGCCCTGCCGGTGCCGCCGGAGTCGCTCAAGGTCGGCGACGTCATCGTCTACAACCGCTCCGACGTTTCGGAGAGCGTCACCCACCGCATCGTCCAGGTCAACAACGACAAGGGCAGGCCGACGTTCGTCACCAAGGGCGACGCCAACGGCGCGCCGGACTCCTGGACGGTGCAGTACAACGGCAACACCGCCGGCAAGGTCGTCATGTCGGTGCCCTTCCTGGGGTACGCCTACAACGCGGTCGCCAGTCCGCGGGGCCGGATCGTCTTCCTGGTGATGCCGGTCGTGGTGCTCAGCCTCATGTGGCTGGCGTCCATCTGGCGACCGAGCCACAAGATCGGGCGTATCGAGAAGCGAGTGCCGCGCACGATCGCGCCGGCGCCGAACGTTCCCATCATGCCGTCCGCGGCAGAAGCCACAGCGGCCGCCGATCTCACCAGCAAGGCGGAGCCACCGCCGCTTCCGTTGAGGCAGTAGATCGTGCAGTCCGCCAGCCGCTTGGTTTCGAAGCGGCCAGCTCAGGTCCGCGGGACCACTGTATCGTCCACCAGCAACCGTGCTGCGTGGGCGAAATTTTTGCCACCGCACACACTTCGCTTCGTCGCCGCCATCGCCACCCTCACCAGCTGGTGGGCCGGCGCCGTGCTCAGCCCCGTCGCCAACACCTTCGCCAGCTTCAACGCGCCGGTCAAAAGCACCAGCAACACCTACAGCACCGCGACCGGTTTCGCGCCTACCGGCCTAACCGCGACCGGCGCCTGCGCCACCAACAACATCTTCCTCAGCTGGACCGCGCCAAGCGGTGGCTGGGCCACCACCTACAAGGTCTACCGCAGCTCGAGCACCGGCACCGAGCTGAGCTCCGGCACCCTCTTGACGACGATCACCGGCTCGCCACCGGCCACGACCTACACCGACTCAGGCGCGTTCGCCAACATCCCCTACTACTACGTCGTCGAAGCCTTCGACGCGAATGGAGCAGGAAGCGCGAACACCACGTCAGCCGAGGCGTCGATCATCGCCAGCAACTGCACCATCAACGTCAGCAGCACCTACCCGGCCAGCAACCAGACTGGGGTCGCCACCGGCACGAGCAGCAATCCCATCAGCATCTCGGCCACCTTCAACCAGACCATGTCCACGACCAACCTCAGCACGGGCTTCAGCGTGCAGTCCTGCACCAGCCAGGCGTGCACCTCTACGACCGCGGTCGCGGCGGCAAGTGGTTACCCGAAGCTGAGTACAGATCTCTACTCCATCCTATGGCAACCGAACGGGGGCGCCCTAACCACCAACACCTGGTATCTGATCACCGCGACGACCAGCCTGCAATCCAGCAACGGCGGCTCGCTGTCCTCGACGTACACCACCGAGTTCCAGACGGCATCGACCTCGGGTTCCGGGGCCAATCCACCGGTAGTCGTGCCGCCGCCGGTGCCCGCCGCGAACTCAACCGGCGTCGCTACCAATACGGCCATCAGCATCACGTTCAGCAACACGATGGCGCAGACGACGACGCAGAATGCCTTCTCACTGTGCCCGCACAGCGGCTGTGGCGCAGTGAGCGGGAGCTTCAGCTGGACGGGCGCATCGAGCAACGTCCTGAACTTTCAGCCAGCCAGTAACTTGACCAGCAATACGCAGTACGACGTCACCGTCTCGAGCGCGGCCGCGGACGTTTTCGGCAACACCTTGAGCGGGGGCGCCTACACCTTCAGCTTCACCACGGGTTCCGGTACAGACGGAGCCGCGCCAAACGCGCCAACCATCACCAGCCCCTCCAGCGAGCTGTGGACGACTTCGACCAGCTTCAACATCCAGGGAACGGGCACGACAAGCGAGAGTGGCGGCGAAGACGGCTGGACCGTCAAGGTCTACACCGCCAACTGCAGCACCTACGCGAACGGCGCAAGTGTCACCGGATTGACCACCGCCGGCACCGAGAGTTTCACTGCCGCCACGAGCATCACCTTCTCCATACCGGTGACGCTTCCGACTAATGCGGCCTCATGCTTCCTGGTTACCGTCACAGACGATACAGGGCAGGTCAGCTCGTCGGTAGCCGTACCCAAAATCCACCAGGGCGACGTGAAGACAGCACCCGGCAACATCGCCGTCGTGGGCGGCACCGACAGCAGCGGCGGCACCTTAACCATCAGCGCGTCCTACAGCGGCGACAACAACAGCAACAACAGCGTCACCATCGTCTACGGCACGAGCACCTCCTACGGTTCGACCGTTTCGAGCAGCAACATCACGCATTCGGGCTCCGTTTACAGCACGACGGTCACCGGCCTGTCGCAGAACACCACGTACTACGTCAAGGCGACGCTCAGCGATTCCGATGGAATCGACGGGAGCACCAGCTCGTGCGCCAATGGGAGCCCGACAACGACGTGCGACCTGACCGGCAGCGCCATGACTCAGGGCAGCGGCACAGGCGGATCGAGCGAGCTCAGCGGCATCTCCACTAACGGGGCAGTGGCGTCGCGACTACCCCAGACGCTCAGCATCTCGCCGTCTGGCGGAGGCGCCGTGGCGTTCATCGTGAAAATCCTCGCGAGCCAGGTCAGCTCCAGCTACACGGACAGGGTGTTCGCCTGCCAGGGCAACGGCGCCAGCAATACGAGCAACACCTTCGTGTGGGACGGCAAGGACGGCGCAGGCACCTATGTCAAGGACGGCATCTATCCGGTCAGCATGGAGGCATACAGCGGCGGCAACTGCACGCACAAGGTTGTGGCGGACGGCAGCACCCTGGAAGTCAGCAACATCTCAGCCCTGCAGCTCAGCCCTACGTCCGGCACCGTCAGCCTGCAGCCCAATCAAAGCATCGCGATCGTCGCGACGGCGCTGAACTACGACAACTCGGCCGCCTTCAATGGCAACAACCCGAACTCCTCTCCCAAGCAGATCAGCTTCTCCGTCTCGCCCAACAATATCGGTCCGGGCGGAGGGTCAGGGCTGAGCAGCACCAGCAAGGACATCGGCAGCTCCGACAGCGGCTGCCCGACCCTGACCGCGGGACAGGCCTGCGTGGTCTATACCCTCGGCAGCACGAAATCGGCTCAGGCCATTACGGTTACCGCCAGCGCGACGAGCCAAATACAGGGGACTAACACGAGCACGACAATCACAGCGTCGACCGTGATCAACGACCCGCCCGCTCCACCCAGCGACCTCCAGCTCAGCCTCGGCAGCCTCATTGCGCGCTGGCAACCATCCAGCGATCCGAAGACGGTGGGCTATAAGGTCTCAATCGGCACGCAGCCGGGCAAGACCGATCTCGCCATCGACGCGGGCTCAACGCCTTTCATCGAGTGGAAGGACGTGGTTCCCGGCACGCTCTACTACGTGGCGGTGCAGGGCTATGACTCGGCCGGCAACCTGAGCGCGCCTATCACTGGGGCTATCCAGATCCCGCTCAACACCCCCACGCCAACGCTGACCCCAACCGCGGCGCCAGACACGTGCTCGGCGACGCCCACGCCAAGCGCCAGCGCTACGCTCACGCCCACTAAAACCGCCACCGCAACGCTGACCGCAACTCCGGCGAGCAGCGCCTCCCCCACCAGGACGCCAACGCCAACGGACACCGCCACGCCGACAATGACGCCCACACCGTGCCCGACCATGACCTCGACGGCCACCCTGACGCCGACGGTCACGGCCACCAGTACCGCGACCGCCACGGCCAGCCCGACGCCAACGCCGTCCTCGACCCCCACGCCTTGCGCGACATCATCCAGCGCCGACAGCTGCGACGCAGCCACGGCGACCGCGACCAGCAGCGCCACGCCGACAGCCACGAGCACCGCGACGGCGACTCCTGTTGCCAGCAGCACTCCGGCGCCGCCAACCAGCACGGCAACGTCGATCCCTGCGTCGACCGCGACGGCGGTTCCAACCAGCACGCCCACGGCAACACCCACACCCGTGCCTACCAACACTCCCGTCCCAACGGCAACCCGGACGCCTGCAGCAATGCCCACGGCAACGCGCACCTCCACAGCCACCGCAACGCCCAGCCGCAGCCCAACACCGTAGGAACAGGGCGGAAGGCCAGCCGCTCCTGGGCGGGCTTCAGCGGAGAGAGCGGGCGGCGGGTACACATCGGCGGGATCTAACCCTCTCCCCCGAAGAGGCACGCCAAAAGGCCCAGGCCCCGCGTGGGGACCTGGGCCTCAGCTTTTCGAGGCGGTTGAGCTATTTCTTGTCGTGGTGCTTGAGCGGGCTCGTCTCGGGCACCTGTTTGCAGTCGGCCACCCACTTGGTGGAGGTCGGCTGGAAGTTCTGCGTCTTGGCGTAGTTCAACAGAAGGATGCTGCCGTCGTCGTTGATGATGCGGATCGTATCGTCGTACAGGCCCTTGTCTTCGCTGAAGTCTTGCGCGCCGTCCTGGATGCTGAAGAAGCCATGGTCGCTGTTCTCGCGTTGGAGGCGCAGGTGGAGCGTGTTGCCATCGATGACAGCCGTAGTGCGGCCCTCATAGCGCTCGTCGTACAGCGTGTGGTACTCGTTCTGCGCCGTATCGCCGAGGTACTTCTGGAACAGCTTGTCGCGCAGGTGGTCGGTCCCGCTGAAATTCAGGTCCGTCCCGCAGATGTCGATCGTGACGCCGTAGTTCTTGGTGTCCTTATTGGTATCGAAGATGAGCTTCCAGTGAGGCCGCTGGTCCACACCTTTGCTGGTGGGGCCAGTCGGATCGCAGGCGAAGGCTGCGACGGACGTAGCGCAGACCACTGCCAGCGCGACACCCGCGGCCACTTTGACTTTCCGAGATATCCCAACCCGGATGCCCTTTCGCTTGAGCTGAATTTTTCGCAGCAAGGTTTCTGAATCCCCTTCTCTTTCCAATCGCGTCTGGGTTCCCAAACTTCCTAGGCAGAGTACCCCCGCAGCTCACGGATGAGCCAGGGTGTTACCCCCCGAGTTTCTCGCCTGCATGGGTGAGGCGAGGGCCGCTTGGAAAGCCAAAACTCCTGAGAAGCTCGCTGCCCGCTACCTTGCCGGTTTACACTACCTGACAGCGGGGGACACGAAGGGGGACAGCGACATGAAGATGGTCCGGACAATCGTCAACATCTTGTCGCTGGCGTTTACCGCCGCGGCGGCCCTCCTTCTTCTGGCGTTCACCGCCGCGCCCACAGTCTTCGGCTACAGGACCTACGTCGTCTTGAGCGGCAGCATGGAGCCGGCTATCCACACCGGCGCCGTCGTGGTGGCGCAGCCGGTGCCGCCGACCTCCCTCAAGGTGGGAGACGTCATCGTGTACAACCGCTCGGACGCGGACGAGCGAATCACGCACCGCATTGTGGATATCAAGGACGCGGACGCCGGCCGGCCGACGTTCACTACCAAGGGCGACGCGAACGGCGCGCCCGATCCGTGGACCGTGCAGTACCCCACCAACACCGCCGGCAAGGTCGTATTCTCGGTGCCTTACGTGGGCTACCTCGACGCGGCCCTGGAGTCGCCGCAAGGCCGGCTGGCGTTCATCATCATCCCCGTGGTCGTGCTTTCGGGTATGTGGCTGTGGCAGATCTGGCGTCCTAACAAGCCGGCGGAGCAGGCCCCAGCGGCTCCGGCTGCCGTCGCGCCTTCGGCGCCGTCAACTCCAAGGCCGCTTGCAGCCGCTCAGCCGCACCGAAGCTCGAACCTTCAGCCGCTTGACCTCAAGAGCCATCAGCCCAGCAAGGGCACGGGGCTGCCTCTCCGCCACTAGACCCATGGCCTACGCAGCACACCCGGTCCGAAGCCGGCGCAGTCTCCATTCCATCGGCCTCGAGCCCCTGCCTGCGCCGCTCTGGACGCTGGTCCTACGGCGGCTGGCGCTGATCCTGGCGGCGGTCTCGGTAGCTGGGCTGACAGCGACGTTCCTGTTCCTGGCCATCGTGCCGCGCACCGGCCTGTATGCGACCTATACCGTGCTGAGCGGCAGCATGGCGCCGGCGATCCCCACCGGCTCGGTCGTCGTGGTCACCGCCGAAGATCCCTCGCAGGTCAAGGTGGGCGACGTGATCACCGTCACCTCCGAGCAGCCCCCCTACGCCACGGTCACGCACCGGGTGACGCGGATCATCCCCACCGCGAAAGGCCCCGAGTTCAAGACCAAGGGCGACGCCAACAGCCTGGAGGATCCATGGCAATTCGCGTACAGCGGACCAGCCGGCAAGGTGCGGCTGGCCGTCCCCTGGCTGGGCTACATGCTGGCCTTCAGCGCCACGATGCCGGCGCGGTTCGTCCTAACCGGCAGCATCGCGCTGCTGCTCATCTGCTACTTCATGCCGACCATCTGGCGCTCGGCCAGCGGCAGCCATCGATCCGACGCGCGCCCGTTAGCGCTCGAGAATTAAGGTCGGTCTCGCCAGAGGGCGACGCCACCGGTGAGGCCGGCGGCGTTGGAGGCGATGCGGACGTTCGCGGGCAGCTCCTCCTCCTTCAAGAGGCGGGCGTTGCCACCGCCGAGGTAGAGCACCCGCCAGTTCCAGATAGGCTCCAGCTTCTCCACCAGCTCCGTCACGCGCTTACGCCACTTCTTATGGCCGATCTTCTTGAGCGTGGCGTCGCTGACGAACTCCTCGTAGGTTTTGCCGTTCTTGAACGGGGCGTGACCCAGCTCCAGATTCGGCAGCAGCCGGCCATCGATGTAGACGGCCGAGCCGAGCCCCGTGCCCAGCGTCAGCACCATCTCCACGCCCTTGCCCTCGATGTCGCCGTAGCCCTGCACGTCGGCGTCGTTGCAGACGCGGACGGGCTTACCGGTCATCTTCTGCAGGGCTTTCGCCAGGTCGTAGCCATGCCAGCTCGGGTCCAGGTTCGGCGCCGTCTTGACCACGCCGTCGACCACCACGCCGGGGAAGCCGACCGATACACGGTCGAACTCACCCTGTCCCTTAATGAGCGTCTTCAGAGCCTTGAGCACGGCCTCCGGGGTTGCCGGATGGGGCGTAACCACGCGCGCGCGCTCGGTCAAGGGCTGCGCGTCCACACCCACCACTTCGATCTTCAAGCCCGTGCCACCGACGTCGATGCACAGCGTCCTGGGGTCAGCCATGGCGCGAATGTATCACCAAACAAGCGCTGACGGCTAAAGCACAG
>Ga0209062_1005042_pt1 | contig 13138 bp, 12 predicted proteins | sample Coa_R2_2_FD_187158 | JGI IMG/M metagenome (GOLD analysis project Ga0209062, IMG submission 187158) | Surface soil microbial communities from Centralia Pennsylvania, which are recovering from an underground coalmine fire - Coalmine... | ecosystem: Environmental > Terrestrial > Soil > Unclassified... | reverse complement strand
TCTGCCGCGTTTCCTCGAAGAGGCCAACCCCGACCGCGAACGTCTGCGGCTAGTGGCCAACGTCCTCGCCGGACCCGGTTTGAAAGGCCCAGCGGAGGGACAATCCGCTCCCCTCGTGATGACGACCGCCGCCGAGCAGTCAGCGCTCGGCAAACTGCTCGCCAACTGGCGAAGCATGATCTCCAGTGACGCGCCCTTGTTCGATGCGCCCTAGAAACGACCGACCATGAACACCCATGCCCTCCGCCCTTGGACCGAATTCACCAAACTCCACCCGGACGTGGAATCCGCCGATCTGACGGCAGCCGCGTTTGCCCTTGCCCTCGGCGACATCGCCGCCGGCTCCGACGCGGCACCTGCCGTCTACCGCGAGGCCGAGGCATTCTTCCGCGCCACCTATCTGACCAAAGACCTTAGTCGTCTGCTCGACGAAGTGCTCCGCGCACTAGCCGGAGAGTCCGGCCTAAACCGCGTCCTCAAGCTGCGCACGGCCTTCGGCGGGGGCAAGTCGCACACGCTGGCCGCCCTCCTTCATGCGGCTCGTAAACGGGCGGCGCTGTCGATGCACCCCGAATGCGCCGGCTTTGCCGATCCAGGCCCCGTGGCATGGGCCGTCTTCGACGGCGAAAAATTCGACGCTCGCGAAGGGAAAGCGGTCGATGGCAAGCGGATGGTTCAAACCTTATGGGGCTGGCTGGCCTGGCAGATCGACCCCAAGCGCGCCTTCCCGATTGTGGAGGGGCATGACCGCGACCGAGTAGCACCCGGCGGAGACGTGATTGCGAGGCTGCTGGCCGACGGTGCCGGCGGCCGGCCGGTGCTGATCCTGCTCGACGAAGTGGTGAAATACCTGGAGCGTGCCGCCGCCGTACCGGTCCACGACTCGACGCTCCAGCGGCAGGCAAAGGACTTCTTCCAGAATCTGACGGTCGAAGTGGCCAACAGCAAGAACGCTGTTCTTGTCTATTCGCTGACGTGGAGTTCCAGCGAAGCATTGGGCAATGTAGCTCTGCTCGCCGAGATCGACCACTTGGCCCAACGGGTTGATCAGATGCGCGAACCGGTGTCCGGCGAGGAAGTATTGCCAGTTCTCCAGCGCCGTTTGTTGGCCGCGACTCCGCCGGAACCTGCCGCCTCGGCCGCCGCCTCGGAGTACGGTGCGGCTGTAGCGGGGATGCGACGAGCGTATGCAGAGACGCCGGCGGAGAAGCGTCAGGCCGAACAGGATGCGTTGGCTTTCCAAGCGCGAGTGAAGGAAGCCTACCCCTTCTACCCGGCACTAATCGATGTGATGCGTGAACGTTGGGCCTCGCTCGACGCCTTCCAGCGAACCCGCGGCGCCCTCCGTTTCCTAGCTGCCTGCCTGCGTTCACTGAAGAAGCACGGCGGCTCCGCGCCGGTCCTGGGTCCGGGCGATGTGCCGCTCCGAGATGCCGACGTGCGCCGGAAGTTTATCAGCGAGTTGGGCCTCCAAAATGATTACGATGCGGTCATCCTTGCGGACATCGACGGCCCGAACGCCCGCGCCCGGCAGATTGATGAAGCAATGGCCCAAGAGACCCCGGCGCTGGCCGGTGTGCGGCCAGCCACTCGGCTGGCGTCGGCCATTCTGCTTTACTCATTCGGCGGGTTGCGGCGCCGCGGGAAAGACGAAAGTGAAACGCTCCCCTCGGGTGTGACCGAGGCCGAGCTGCTAGCCGCCAGTGTTGGTCCGGGCCTCGATTACATCACTGCGACCGCCGTGCTGGCGCAGCTGCGGACGCGCTGCCTCTACCTGCACTTCGATGGACTCCGCTACTGCTTCAAGAAAGAGCCGAACGTAAACAAGCTCGTCGAAGAGGCCGAGCAGGCGGTGGCCCGTGAAGAAGTGGAAGGCAAGGAGGAGGGCCCCGTTCGCGGGCGCATCAAGAAGATGCTGGAGGAACGACTGGCGAAGCACCCGGCCACAGTAGTTTGGCCAGCGGACAGCAGTGGCATCTCCGATGATGAGTCGCGCTTCTTGGTGGCGTACTTGCCGCTCGAATTCGCCGGCGAGAGCAAGGCCGAACAGGAGCGGTGTGGGAAGCAGCTGCTCTCCTGCTACGGCGATCGTCCGAGAAACTACCGGAATGGTATCGGGCTGGCGGTTCCCGACAAGAAGCAAATTGAACCGCTCCGGCGCGCGGTGCGCTATCTCCTCGCTGTCGAGCGAGTCGAGAAGAATAAGACGCTGCACCGGCTAACCAAGGAGCAGCTCGACGAACTCAAGGAGCGCCGCCGTACCGAAGAAGGCACGGCGGAGGCTTGTTTGCGCGACCTGTATACGGTTGTATGGCTCCTCCGCGTGGACAAAACGGCCGCAGGCCAGGGAGGGAGTCCGCTCGCTGTCGAAAAAGTCGAGAAGGGCGGCAAGCCCCTCCAGGCTACCGGCATCCACGAGCGCGTCATGGAGCTGTTGACCACTCAGGGCGCGCCGCGCGTCCACAGCACCGTAACCCCCGGCAAGATCATTGAGCGCCTGCGACTAGGCGATTCTCTCGGAACGGGAGAGCCGCCCCGCCTCGGCGTGAAGACAAGCGAGGTCCGCGATGCGTTCTTTTGTGTGCTGGAGCCGCCCCGCCTACTGACTTCCGACGCCCTGCGGGCGGGGATCGCTCGCGGAGTGAGAGAGGGCAAGCTCGCTTACACAAGCGGCATCGCTCCGACTCTCGGCGCGGACAGCAAGTTCCAGGTGAGTCGGGAGAAGGTAGCACTTGGCATCACCATCGCGGAAGACGAGATCGACCTGGATTCCGGCTTCATCATGCTGCCGTCAGCCGTCCCGCCAGCAGTGGCGTCTCTTATCCCTGCGGGCGGGGAGCAGCTACAAAGGGATGAGGGCGCAAGCAGTACGGGAAAGGTTACAGGAGACGGGTCCGGAGGAGGCGTGAAACCACCCCCGGTTTCCAGCAATCGGACGGTGGTAGCGTTGACGTTCGACGCAACTCGCGACCAGCTCTTCAAGACGTTCCCCGCGCTCGCCAACCTGGCTGACAAGTCCGATGGGGAGAAGGTGACGATCCGCATCGAGGCTCGTTCGTCGGCCGGTTTTGATCCCGCCTGGTTGCGGAACGCCGTGGAGGAACCCCTCGATGAGGCGGACATCGAAAGGCGGTGAAAGTCAGTTGCGGCGGACGGGGAAAGTCTGAAAGGCGTGGACGCACGGCGAAGCGGGTTGCAGGCTCCGGATGGGGGCATAGAAGCAGGTACCCGTTCTGACACCGACCGCCCCGCCCTCTCCTTGGTTGCGCGGAATCTTCCGCGCACATCCTGAAAACGGCGGAATTTCCGCCGTTTTTTGCACCCATTCGCAATGCTCCGCATGGGCTTGCAAACAGCCCAGAATGCGCTTAAAATACTCGAAAACAAGGGTTTTTTGGAGCTTTTCGGCTGGTTCCTCGGCTCGCCTGTTAACCGGTTTGTTGTAGGTTCGAGTCCTACTCGGGGAGCCTGACCATCGGGAGCGGATCTTCCAACCTAGCAGTTACCACCCGACGCCGAGAGGATTAACTCCCGGCGTCGGCCATTTCTGCACACTTTTCCGCGATTTTATCACCCTGGAGTCGATGATCTCGTCCTCTCCCCAGCACCCACGAGAGCGGCCAACAGCCGCCCCCAAAACGCTCGTTTCTCCAACATGGCTTCCCCCGTTTGCCCGAGAATTCTCTGGCCTCTCAGCCTCACCGCCCACAGCCGAGTTAACGGGAAGCCCCCACTTCATGGTCAGCCTCCGGGTCGGGCCGAACGAGCCGACTCCGCGATGGCTGCTAGTTCGGATCCCTGTCTCCCGCGCATTTGGCAGGTTGAATCCGTTCCGACTGTCGGACAGACGATTCGTTCAAGTCGCTTCGTCACAAATACTTAGGAACAATCCGCCGATTCGTCACACCTTGACAAATGGCAGGTCGACCTGCCAATTGGCGCTGTAACTCTTTATGCCACAAGCATTTGATTTGACAGCCCACCTGCCATTTGAAATGGCCGCGACTCCAGATAAGAGTCCGACCGTCGAACGCTCCCTAGCGCTGCGCCAACATTCCCAGCATAATCTTCCCAGCAAACGAGCGCGGGATTGACAAAGACTTCATTCGGACACTATAATGTCTTCGTGAGGTGAGCACCATGATCACGACCGAGACCTTGACCCGCAAAACCGGTTTGAGCGCGAGAACGCTTACCCGCTGGTCCAACCGAGGTATCATCCCCAAACCCGCCATTCGTACCCACCCCAACGGACGCGGTAAGATCGGCTACTGGCCGGACGCGGTCCTCGACCGTTGCCTTCGCGTCGTGCAGCTTCGCAAAGAAGGCCACACCCTGGAATCCGCCATCGCCCTCATTGGACTGGAACATCACTCTCAGTGCATGGAGAAGATCAAGCAGCCGACCACGGCCGAGATTCTGGCCTCGCGCAAAGTGAAACAAAGCGATGGCGAGGAAGTCGATCTGCTTGAGGTGTTCCGGGCGGTGATCGCGTCTCGCCTGAAGGACGCGGTCCTCGACCGCGATCACCGCCACGCGGTCTTACACCAATTGCACGCCGACAACCACCGGCTCCTGCGCGATGCCGTCAATCTGCAGTCCATCGGCTACAATCCGTTTCTGATCTACGATGGCACGACCGTCCGCATCGAGCCGGACTTCTTGCTGGGCCATCCCACCGCGTTCCCGGAGCGCTCCATCTTTTTGCTAGCGCTTCGACCGGTGTTTCGCTCGTTCCTGGCCCTCTTCGGTGGCGAGGGCGCAATGCCCGAGGCGCGGGTTTATCCCGCTCCCAAGGTCTGGGTCAACGAGGGTGACACGGTCGTCGAATATGTTGTTTATTTCAGTGGCCCGCTCGGCTTTGAGCTGATTCGCGAAACGGTCCAGACCGTGGGTGTGACACCAGAAAGCAGTGCCAAGCATGACCCGAAATGACAGGGGCGACCGCCTAGGCAAAGAACTACAGCAGCCGGATCGCTTGCGGCAAGTGGATCAGGCGCTGGCCAAGCTCCGTGAGATCGTCTGGCAAGGGTTGGAACACGGCTTCTTCGAATGTACCGTCCTGGGTGAGATCATCCAGGACCAGAAACGACGCCTTGTGATTAAGGCAGGCAAGAGCTTCCAATTTGTGATCGCGGCGGACGAGCTCGGTCGGAACGACCGGTCGTAGCCCGGGACGACTCCGGTGATCGGAGCGTCAGGTCTTTTGAACTTCTCAGGTCTCTCCTCATCAGTGTGATTCTGAGTTGAGGGCCCACTGCTCTGCCCTGTCTCCCTCAGAGGGGACAGCAGCCGTTCGGTCCTCCGATGAAGCGCCACTCTTACTCTTTCGCTTCGCCCGTCGCCGCCCAGACTGCTGGGCAAGACAAGGGCTGCGCACCTCGTTGCCGTGCACCCCCGTTGCGACCGTGTTGGTACTCACCCGGTGCTTTAACTCCGATCTCGATACTTGCCAACCTCCCGCATCGCCACGGGGCGGGACAGGCCCGCTCGGTGCCACCCTTGTCCAAGGATTTTCCACCATGCTTGTCGAAATGCGCGACATTCACAGCATCCAACCTTATGTCCACAACCCACGCCGCAACGACCACGCGGTCGCGGCCGTGGCCGCCTCGATCCGGACTTTCGGCTTCCGCCAGCCGATCGTCGTGGACGAGGCCGGCGTCATCGTAGTCGGCAGCACGCGCTACAAAGCCGCGCTCTTGTTGGGACTGCAACAAGTCCCCGTCCACGTCGCGACCGGCCTGACGCCGGCGCAGGTGAAAGCCTACCGTCTCGCCGACAACAAGACGGCCGAGCTGGCCGAGTGGGATGACACACTGCTCGTTCAGGAGATCGCCGCGCTGCAGAAGCTCGACATCGACGTCGACGTCCTCGGCTTCTCGGCCGAGGAATTGATCGACCTGTTCCATACGGACCTCCAGCCGGGCCAGACCGACCCCGATGCGGTGCCGGCGCCGCCCGATGCCGCCGTGACGCAGCCGGGTGACCTTTGGGTACTTGGTGCGCATCGCCTCCTGTGCGGCGACAGCAGCAAGGCGGAGGACGTGGATTGCCTCCTGGACGGCGCCGCCATTCATCTGGTGAATTGCGATCCACCCTATGGGGTGAAAGTGGAACCCCGCAGCAATAATGCCATCGCCGCCGGTCTGAGTTCGTTTGAAGGGAGCAAGCACCATCCGTCTCTGGATCTGTCACGTCATCCGGAGAAAGCATCTGCCACCGACCGCAAGCTGCGTGCCCGCGATCGACCCTTGGCCAATGATTTCGTCAGCGACGCGGAATTCGCGCGTTTGCTGCAGGCGTGGTTTGGCAATCTGGCGCGGGTGCTGCTGCCGGGTCGGGCCTTCTATATCTGGGGAGGGTATGCCAACTGCGCCAACTACCCGCCGGTTCTCAAGGCCACGGGGCTGTACTTCTCGCAGGCCATTATCTGGGACAAACAGCATCCGGTCTTAACCCGCAAAGACTACATGGGTGCCCACGAATGGTGTTTCTATGGTTGGCGCCAAGGCGCCGCCCACCAGTTTTACGGGCCCAGCAATGCCACGGATTTGTGGAGTGTGAAGAAGGTCAATCCGCAGAGTATGGTCCATCTCACGGAAAAGCCCGTGGAGCTAGCGGCGCGTGCCATCCAGTACTCCTCGAGGCCCGGCGAGCATGTCCTGGACCTCTTTGGTGGCAGCGGCTCAACGCTGATCGCGGCCGAGCAGACTGGGCGACGCGCCTTTTTGATGGAGATCGATCCTTTGTACTGCGACGTGATGGTCCAGCGCTTTGAGCAGTTCACCGGCACCAAGGCCAAGCGTACCGCCGCGGCGCGGTGCTCCGATGCTTGCCGCGAGCAGCATGGCTCGGCGGAGTGACCCCGAGGGCACGCGGCATTCGCAAAGAGGCCGAGGAGACCTTGCTGCAGGCCCTAGTGTGCGGCGCCACGGTCGACAATGCGGCGCGGAAAGCCGGTGTCAGCGAACGTACGGCCTACCGGCGTCTGCACGACCCGGAGTTCCGCCAGCGCCTGGCCGGACTCCGCCTGGAGATGATCCAACGCACGGCCGGCATGTTGACCGGCGCTGGCCCCGTCTCGGTCAAGACACTAGTCGACCTGCAGCAGGATGTCGCGGTGGCCGCGGCCGTGCGTCGCCGTGCCGCCCGCGACGTCTTGGAGATGGGCCTCAAACTGCGCGACCATGCCGAGGTAGAAGCCCGTTTGGCCGCCGTGGAAGCGCGGCTGGCTCGGGCGTTGGCCGCCGAGGATGGCCCGATGGACAAGGCAGTCGAACGATGATACTTTCTCTAACCCCAAAAACCAAGCCATGCACAAGCCGCGGCTACGACGTCTCGAATCCTTGGTCGAGATCCTGGAGGAACAACTCGGACGCGGGCAGCGGTCGTTGTCGCCTCGTCGGTTGCAAACGGCTCAGGACGTGATCGACCTGCTGCAAGAGCAAGTGGAGGCGGTCCGTCACGAAGCCAGGGCCGGCACCATCGAGAAGGCACGTACCCTGGGCTATCTGGCGGGCATCGCCCGCAAGGCCATCGAGACGGGCAACCTGGCCGCGCGTCTGGAGCTGCTGGAAGCCGTCCTCAAACAGAGAAAGGAGAATGCGCAACGATGAACCCCAACGTGTTGACCAAGCTGTACGACCAACTGACCGCGCGCGAGCGGCTTACACTGCTGATCGCCGCATCGGTCCGCGACGATCCCGTCGACCGGCAGCGGCTGCTGGACTCGGCGCCGAGCACACCCTATCGGATTCGGCATCATCACGTCCTGGCCCAAGCGTTGTTCGAAGCGGCCACTGCGCATCTGCTGACTCTGTTGGAGGTGGCCGCCAACTTTTGGCACTGGTGGGGCTTGTGGGGCTGGAGCGAACTCCGCAGCCAAAGACGGACGGCTACTGACCAACTCGGTGCGAAGGATACAGCTAAGGCAGAAGACGAGGAATCGAAAGCTGTGCGGATCCTGTGCATGGTTCGCTACCAGGCCTACTTGTTCGTGACGCATCGGGAGGCCTGGAGACAATTCTGTAAGGAGTGGCCGATTGAGCCGGAGGCCCTCTTGCAGATCCAGCTAGGCTGGGACATGGTCGTGCGAACCGAAGCTCAGGCGCGGCAGCTTGCCTACTCCCTAGAAGATGCGGCCATGTTCCTGCTGAGTGAGACGCAACTGCCGGAGGAAGACACCGACGAGGAGTTTGAGCTTCCTCACGTTCTGACGGTGGCCGAGTTGGCCCAGGTCTGGCACAGTGTCATCGACCTGCAGTTGAAAACAGATCAGGGAGACGACAAATGCTGAGCGACTGCCGGAGGAAGGGATTACTGGCTGGATCCGTCGGGCGAGTGAGTGCGCGTCCGCTTCACAGCGAAAACCATGGACGGCGCCGCGGCCGGAAAAGCGAGTACCGAAACGTGGCAAACAACGGAAGCTCATTATGACGATGAAGCAGCTGGCTCGCTATTACCCGACGCTGACGCCCTGGGAGCGGCTGCCCTTGATCGTGGCCGCCAGCGAACGAGGCGATGCGGTCGAAAGGGAGCATCTGGTCCGCTCCACGCCACGCCATGACTTTCGTGTTCCCGACTATTGGGGCTTAGCGGAAGGGTTGGATGAACTGGCCAAGCTCTACTTGCTGGCGCAGCTCGACTTGGCCGCCTTCTATTGGCGTTTTGCCGCCCTGCTGGACCAAGAACCTCTGGCTCGTCCGTCCCGACAGGAGCGGCAGCGGGACGAGCGACGTTGGCAACTCCTGAAAATGCTGTGCTATCGCTTTGTAGTGCGTGCCGACGGTTGGCGGCTGCTCTGCAGCAAAATGCACATCGATCCCGTGGTACTCCTGAAGGAGCTGCCCGGCTACGACGCCGTGAAGCAGATGGAACAGGTCGCCCGCTTGCTCGCCTTTAGCGCCGAGGAGGCGTTGGCCTTCCTGCGCGCCGAAGCTGAAGCCGGCCGAGGCGCCGAGGAAGAGACGGCTGCGGTGCGGCGCGAGGACAAGGTCGATACGGCCGCCGACGTGGCTCAGTCGATGCGCGCGTTTCTAGAGGAGCGGTTGGACCAGTGGCGCTAAAACGGTGCGCTCGCTGCTCTCGGGACAAAGCCTTGCTCTCGCGATTGATGGAGACCGACTACCGCCTTAACCTGTGACGGCTTTGGCTCTTGTGGACGAGGTTCGCCGTGCGCGGAACCCGTGGCAACGCGGACTGTAACGTCCTGGCGTCGCGATGTCCGACGTAGGCACCGCCGACGCCGTCGAACCGCGAAGTCGAACCTCTTGGGATGGTAGGTAGCCATAGCCCACCGAGGCGCCCTTTCGATTTAGCGCAGGCCCGGCGTGACCGAGAAAAATCTACAAATGATGTCTTATTTGCCTTGATCTGCCGTCCGTCCGGAGGTAACTGTGCTGTGCGGTGGGGATGTCACGACGGGCGTGGCATCCCCAGTTCGCACCACCAATCGCAGGAGATACTTCATGGCCGCCAAGAAGAACACCACCCACGCAACACCGCGCGAGACCCACAAGGTCCACAAACGCAAGGTCGCCACGATCGACAACACTGCGCCCGAAGCATCCACGCCAGCTGAGATGGTTCGGACGGAAACCGCGGAGACGCCCGCCAACCCAGCCGTTGCCGCCCAGACCACGGAAGCGGCGGCCGATGCCACGGCGGATTCGTTACGGATCGACACGCCCCAGCCGGCTGAGGAGACGACGGCCACCGCGGACAGCTCCCTGAAACCGACGGCACTGGGCAATCCGCTCTGTGCTCTGGACGCGGCGGCCCAGGTGCTGGGCGAGACCGGCCAGTCGATGAGTTGCCAGGAATTAATCACGGCGATGGCGGCCAAGGGCTACTGGCGTAGCCCCAAGGGACGTACCCCCGCCGGCACTCTTTACGCGGCCCTGCTGCCCGAGTTGCAAACCAAGGGGGACCGGGGACGCTTTCGCAAGACCGGTCGCGGCAAGTTCGCCTTGCGGCCGACGGAATAAACTCGACCGGATTGCCTGTCATGAGCGAGGCCCCGCGTCTGTCGGGGCCTCGCGTCGTTTGGGGGCACCGTCGGGGACGGGCGACCCGAACGCGACGTGGGCCGACGTGAGCGTTCCGTTGGCCAAAGGCGCCGTCGGGGCGGGCCGCGGGAGGCGCCCTAGTCCGCGAGCAGTCGCCGCCACAGGCGTCGTTGCTTGCGCCAGTCGAAGGCAGCGGCGATCGGCATCAGGTCGGCCAGGATGATGGCATCGCGGCCGTGTACCGTCGGCGGCAGAAACAACAAGGCTTCTTGAATGTCCGGGGCCAAATGGATCAAGTTCAGGATCTGACAGATCCTTGCCCGTGTGACATGCCCCAACGATGCCAAGGCGCCACAGCTGGCCACCTGACCCGTACGCACCAACTCCTCCAAACGTAAGGCCAACGCCATCAGCCGCGCCACCCGCGGCACACGACCCGCAGGCAACGCCGCCTCAGCTTGCGAACGCAGTTCCTTGCGGCTGCCTCGGTCACAGCGGTGAAAAGACACCGGCACCTCAACGATCATGGTCGGGCTCATGCTCTTTGTTCCTCCCGCTGGCGTGCCAGCAGTTCGCCCGCCAGCGTTTTCAGTCCCAAGGTCTGGAAAGTAATGGACGCCTTGCCGTGCTTGCCATCGTAATCCACCTGCGATATCAGCAAGCGCACCACCCGCGCCTGTTCGTTGGGCGTCAGTGTCTCCCAAGTCGGAACCAAGCCCGATAACGCTTCCTGCACCGCCAATTGGTCCAGTCGCTCCTGCTGCAACGCCTCCATCTGTCCCCGCAAGCGCGCCAAGCGCTGTTCGATCTGAGCCCGACGCGCTTGCAACTCGGCCAAACGCGTCACCGCTCCACTGCTGGATGTGCCCGCACTCACCTCGGCCAACAACTTGCGGACTTCGCTCTGGCCGCGCAGCAGATCGCGCTCCAGGCCGACGCACTCGCCCTCCCACTCGGCCAGCCGCACTTCGTCCTTGTGCCGGATCGTCGTCAACAGCTGCTCTAGTACCAGCGGATCGCGACCGAGGCGTTGAATCTGTTCGACGACCAGCTGCTCGATGGGCCCGGCGGGGATCGACTTGGAGGGGCAGTTCTGCCAACCGTTTTTCTGGGCATGGACGCAGGTATAATAGCGATAGCGCAGACCGCCCTTGCGCGTGGTGTGCGCCGGCGTCATGGCGCAGTTGCAGCACACACAACGCAACAAACCCTTGAGCAAGGCCGTGAAACGATGCACGCTGGGAGGGCCGACTTCGGGTCCGTGGCTTTTGAGCAGCGCTTGCACGCGCCCGAAAGTGTCGGCAGCGATCAGCGCGGGTTGCTCTCCGTCGTGGATTTCGTCCTTGTAGCGTACTTTGCCGGCGTAAAGGACGTTGGTCAAGAGGCGGTACAGACTGGTCTTGGTGAAGGGGCGACCGCCGCATTGGCGACCGTTGCGTGTCTGCCAGCACTTGCCGACCCAGCCGCGGCAGGCTAATTCCTGAACCACCGGCAACAGCGCCTGATGCTCCAGGTACAAGGCAAAGATGGCCCGCACGCGTTCGGCTTCTCCTTCGTTGACGTGCAGTCGTCGGCCGCGCGGATCGAGGTCGTAGCCCAGGACGGGCATGCCGCCGGACCACTTGCCCTTACGCCTGGTAGCGGCCATCTTGTCGCGGGTGCGTTCCGCGATAATCTCACGCTCAAACTGAGCGAAGGAGAGCAAGACGTTGAGCACCAGTCGACCCATCGATGTCGCTGAATTAAATTGCTGCGTGATCGACACAAAGGAGACGCTGTGTTGCTCGAACGTCTCCATCATTTTGGCGAAGTCGAGCAGGGAGCGACTTAAGCGATCGACTTTGTAGCACACGACCAGATCGATTTTGCCAGCGGCGATGTCGGTTAGCAGGCGTTGCAGCGCGGGTCGTTCCATGTTGCCGCCGGTGAAGCCGCCATCGTCGTAGCGGTCGGCTAAGCACGTCCAGCCTTCGTGGCTCTGGCTGCGAATGAAGGCTTCGGCGGACTCGCGTTGGGCATCCAGCGAGTTGAACTCTTGTTCCAATCCTTCCTCAGTGGACTTGCGCGTGTAGATGGCGCAACGCACCAACGGCAGGGTCGCGGCGGACTTTTTACTGGTTGGATTCATGTGGTCTCCTTGTTGTGGTTGAGGGTATTGCGGAAAAACAAATAGCCATTGGTGTGGCTGCCGGTGATGGCCTTGGCCACGGCGCTGAGCGAGGCATAGACCCGGCCGACATAAGCAAAGCCATCGGTGAGCACCTGCACCTGCACGAGTTGGCCCTTGTAGGGGCGGGTCAGGATGGTGCCCGGCGGTGGCAACCGGTGATCGACGGGCGCTGGGACGCTGATCGGTTCCGGCGGAGGCGTTGTCGTGTTCGCTTTGCGTTGCGGCGGGTTCAGGCGCAGGTCGGCGTCGCGCGCCAGTTCAGCGGCGCGTCGGCGGGCGCGTTCGGACAGGTCGCCTTCGGCCAGTGCTTGCAGGCGCCAGGCGATGCGTTTGACCAGCCAGGTGCGGTTGCTGGCTTTGGTGGTTTCGCCGAAGAGTTCGGCGAAGCGTTGTCGCAGTTGGCCCACGCTCAGATGTTGGAGCGTCGCGACCTCGTTGACGATGTTCAGCTCCACAGGGTTCTCCTTTGGCTTGTCGGGGAAGTCAACCCGTGTGCACAGTGAGCCTCAAATCGCCGAAAAGCTCAAGGCCATAAGAGATAAAAAAGAGAGATTTTTGAGTCGAGAAAGCGGTGGGATGAGGCGGGATTCTTGCGACGGCGCCAAGCGTGATCGAGGCAACTGGCGGGTAGCGGTCTCGGGATGGTCACGGAATCAATAGCGCGTTCGAGTCCGAAGAGACCCGGCGTTTATCGCGAGGTTTCCGGTGTGAGAGACAAGCCCTGACTTTAGACGCTCGCTCCGCGACGTTCGGGTTCCCGGGCGATAACTTCTTCGAACCGAATGCTGGAGCAGCGGCTAGAAAATCAGCCGCCAATCCATTCGAAAGCTTACTTCGGTGTTGCAGTCGAATGGCACTTAGATCACGATAAGGCCTTGCGCCATCTTGCGTTTCATCTCGGCGCGGGGCTTGGTCAGCCAGTCGTAGTTATTGCGCCTCCGCTTTTTCAGCCGCGGCT
>Ga0209062_1005040_pt1 | contig 13140 bp, 9 predicted proteins | sample Coa_R2_2_FD_187158 | JGI IMG/M metagenome (GOLD analysis project Ga0209062, IMG submission 187158) | Surface soil microbial communities from Centralia Pennsylvania, which are recovering from an underground coalmine fire - Coalmine... | ecosystem: Environmental > Terrestrial > Soil > Unclassified ... | reverse complement strand
CAAAGCGGCCTGTCCTTCCTCTGTTGATTTGTTAATCCTTCCAATTACGGTTACGTATTCGGGAAGGCTGATCTCGGGCGGCGGGATGCAGCCGATCATAGTAAGGCGGGCGTCGATTCCGCGCGCTCTCAACGCAGAGACAGCATCGACGGCAAGCCGGCCGCCTTTGCGCCCCCAATCCAATCCAACGAAGAGCAACTCGCAATCACGCGTGCCTCGCTGTTGCAGCGCTTCGGCAACAGATTCCGCTTTCGGAGGATTGAAGAGGTTCGCGCCATAGGGAATGACTCTGATCTTGCGCTGATCGAAAGAGTAGCTGGCGCACGCCACGTCAGCTGCCCATTGATTGGAGAAGATGGCGAGAGCGCTGGTATTGAGGGCCGCCTGGTCCAGGCGGTGGCAGTCACGAATGCTGCGTTTTGTCAGGTTCTTATAGTACGGATATCGATTGAGCGTTCCGGCAACGGTTGTGTCACCCCAGAATATGGATGGCGCGGAACAGTTTCGAGTGACCATATAAAAAGCGGAGGTGCCGAGCACTGCGTCCACAGAATGCTCTCGGACCTCCGCGTTAATCTGTTCGGGGTAATGGCGGGCGATTCTAGGATCGCGCTCAGGGATGATGTGCCTGCCGATGAGCAGCCGTGTAAGCTTGTTCCTCGCATAGACGAGGCGGGCATTGCGCTTGTCCAGCTTGAGAAAAAAAGATATCTCACATCCCAGCCGCATCAAGGCCCGGGCCATGTAATAAGGTGTGCCGGAATACGACTGAATGCTCTGTGGATCGTCGAGGCCGACGAACCCTAGGCGCATTGTTTTTCATTCCTCGTGAGATTGAATGATCGGCGGCGAAGATGATTCGCTAATGATCTAAGCCTGTGGTTCGCTCCCGGCTTTTTATTCGGAGTATGGCCATTCTGGCGCATCATCCAGATCTGCGGATGCACAAAGGACAAAGGATCTTCAGTGGGGACCGGCATTTCTCGCTCAATAAAGAAATTCAGATGGGCGACGAGAAAGGCGTTCTGCCGATACCAGGCGGGAATCGATTCCACGTTCCAGAAGCGTGGTCTCAGGCAATCCCAAAAATAGTAGTCGTGCTCCCGAAATAGCTTCGCCCAGTAGGCAGGCCACTGCTCATTGACGTGATGGGTTCCACCCTGGCCCGGAATGGCGGCGGAAAACAAGATGACAGGAGCAAGCTTCACCAGCGAAGCTACAAATCCTGAAGCGGATTCCGCAGGCAGGTGCTCAGCGCATTCAAGAGTCAGCGCCAGATCGAATGTGTTGTTGAGGTGGAAAGCGCGGGTGAGATCGAGCGCGCGAAAATGCTCGGGCTCGATCCACAACTCGGAGCGATCCACATACGGGCCGTCTACGCCCAGAATGTTGCTTGCTCCATTTTCCCGGGATGCGTGCAGCCACGTTCCCACGCCGCACCCAATATCCACAACGGCATCGTGGTCCACCAATTGAAAAACAAAAGGCAGAATTGCCTGTGCGGCAGCGAGTGAGCCGGCAGAATACCTGTCGTAAAAGCAATGATCGTAGGTCATAAGAGACATATCAGTCACAGTTCTAACGGGTGATTTGGAAAGCTAAAAGGCCCCAAAGCCTTTCAAGACAGCGGGAATTGTCCTCATCAGGATTTGCAGGTCAAGCCAGAATGACCAGCGATCGATGTACTGGAGGTCGAGCTGCATCCACGTTTCGAAGGGGATGGAGCTCCGTCCCGCAATCTGCCAGAGACAGGTCAGGCCGGGGCGAACACTGAAGCGGCGACGCTGCCAGTCCTGGTTGAAGCCCTTATAGTCGCGGACAGGAAGTGGCCTGGGGCCAACCAGGCTCATCTCCCCTTTCAGCACATTGATGAGTTGCGGCAGTTCGTCGAAACTGCTCTGCCGCAGTAATTTTCCCAGAGGAGTAATGCGGGGGTCGTTTTTCAGCTTGAACACAGGCCCGGAGACTTCATTCAGGTGCTCCAATTGACTTATTCGCTGTTCGGCATCCGCTACCATAGTGCGGAACTTATACATTTTGAAGCGCCGCTTACCTAAGCCTACCCGGTCCTGCGTGAAGAACACTGGACCCGGGCTGCTCAATTTAATGAGAATTGCGATCACGAGAAAGAGCGGAGAAAGCAGCAGAAGCAGAATCGAGGAGACTATGATGTCGAAGACCCGCTTGGCGTCCGTGCGCCATCCTTCGGCCATGCTCGTATAGTGGCTGATGAGCAGGCCTCCCAAAATATCATCTGCCCAGGCATTCGCCAGCCTGGGGTCGAAGAAATCAGAGAAGACGCGAATCATAATTCCCTGTAATCCACAGACGGCGGCGACCTGTGCTGCCTCCTCATGCAGCGTATCCATCGGCAGCGCAATCACGACTTCATCTACAACGCTGGTCCTGAGCAGTTCATCCAGACCGTTGAAATCACACAGGATGGAGTAGCCCCGCCGGCAAAGCTCGCGCATGCCGGGCCAAGGCCGGTCGACGAGTCCCAGAATCCGGTAGCCTAACTCGGGCCTGGCCTCGATGAGCTCAACAAATTGACGGGCGCGAGGACCAGTGCCGACCACCACGATGTTCCGCAGGTTGCGTCCGTGTTTCCTTGCTTCCTGCAGGAGGATACGCAGGAACAGCCTGCTGAGAATCGAGGCCGTGCATGCGGCGACACAAAAAATAAACAGAAACCGTGCCGAGAACATGGTCACGTGAAGGGCAAGACCAGCCATGCCCATCAGGACTGTACCCAAAAGGCCCGCTTTAATCAGATCGCGAACATCCGCAAGGTAGTTGAGCATTCGGCGGGAGTTGTACAACCCGAAAGCTTCGTGCGTCATATGCCACATCAGGAGCAACACGGCAAAAGCCACAAAGTTCTCGATTTTGACCCGCATTGACAAGAAAGATTCCAGTGACATGGCCGATTTTCTCGGCAGAGAAATGTATGTTGCCAACAAGAACATAGCCATCGCGAGGAAAAGATCAAACGCCTTTAAGGCGTTCAGCAGAGCCTTGCGCCTGTATGAGGTCATTTCAACTCCATCGATTGAGGGGTGTAATAAAACATGCGGGTAGGCAGCTTGCGATTCATCCGCGACATAACACTGAGTCTGAAAGTACATCCGCTATTTGAAGCGGATGGTGAAATATCGGGGACAATGTTTTTGCTAGTCGGATGCCAGACGATCTGTCTCGGGGCTGTTCCACGCAGCGCAGCCTGAATTTCGACGAGCTAACGAATCCTCATTGAAGATATCCGGATGCACATTTCTCATGGCTGCCAGCTCGATATCGCAGATGGTGCTAAATCTCCTGCGAAGTGTTCGGTGGGTCAGACGCGAATACACCCATTTTCCCCATCCGCTGCTTCTAGGCTGTCCGGCATTCAGCAGGCGAGCAAACGAGATGAGACGTACCCACCGCATAATTGCGCGGTCACTTGCATGGAATGTTGTGGGGCACTGTTCCAAATATCCGGAAAGAAATAATTCTTTTTGTGTTCGCAGCCGAATACGCATTGAGCCCGCAGCAACTCGCCAGAGCGGAAGGCAATCGTAGAAGCAGGAGAACAAGCCGATATCTTCATATGGATATCCCAACCGGCTGTTTCCAAAATCGATGACATAGATGGCGTCGCTGGCAACCATCACGTGGATTGGCGTGAACTCTCCGTGCACGTTGCACAAATTGCGCTGAAACCCGGGATTCAGGTCCAGGCATTTCTTCAGGATGGAGAGCATTTCGTCGTAACTATTCTTCCGGGAATAGAAAAGAAATGCCTCCATCGTTCGCTTGCTGTCGAACTCCTGCAGAAGCCATTCCAAAGGATTGCCGTGGGTACTCTGAAGGGTCAGCCTGTGAAAGCTTCCCAGCCAGCGGCCGGCACATTGCAGCAGCTCAGCGAGATTCCCCGCGCCCAGTGGATTCAAGTCGAACTTAATGTTGAACAAGTGGTGCTTGAGTGATTTTCCCGGCACAAATTCCATGAGCAGAAGGCGTTGCTCAGGGTAATAGGCGATCGGCACAGGAGACCGAAGTGCGGGATTTTCCGCAGTTATCAATGGAGCTACATCGGAAAGAAAATGCAGCTCGCGCTCGAGGTTCTGAGCGCCGCGATAATCAGCTTTCTGGACTTTGGCAAACAAAGAAATCTGAACCAGGCCATCCGTCATGTGAACAACGCCGGCTGGATGAATACCCGGCTGCCTGAGGGCCCTCACATGTACTTTTGATCCCGTCGGCTGAACGGACCTCAGGCCGGCGGCGCCTAAGAGCGCCTCGGGGCCAAGTCGCGAAAGCTCGCGAAATAAATAGGTGTCATTTGCTCTTTGCACGATGAATGTTTTCCGTTAGGCGGCAGCGGGAATGAGCGCTCTTCTACTTCAATCGGTCATGCGCTTCGCAGGGTCCGTTCCATTGGTTTTCGGCATAATCTACGATTGAAGCCTGCATGCAATGATGGACTTTGTCATTCCGCACCATTTTTCGCAAATAATTCTGGCGTCGGGAAAAAGCTGTTCCACTTCAGGCTTACTTAGCAAACTGATCTCTTCCACCATTTCATCTACTTGCGCCGGAGTGGGTTTGATGGTGAGCCCCCACACGGTGAAGTATCGAGCGAGACGCTTTCTATACTTCTTCGGAAGAAAATGGATGAGCGGCGCAAGGAAGTGTGGCTCGATAAAAAACTTTCGGTTTGGTGTTTGCACCCAATAACTGCGCCCTACTCTTCTGATCTCCTCAGCAAAGACCTTTTGTTGCGGCCATTCTCCCAGGTGCTCAATCACTGAATTGCTGATTACGATGTCGAAGCTGCCATTTTCAAACGGAAGAGAGCGGCCATCTCCAATCATTGTTGAGAACCTGGGATCATCGCATTCCAGCCATGAGGCCTTCGGGTTGAGGAGGGTTACTCTGGGCTTTATCGGGCAATACACCCAGAAGGTGTAGTAGCTGCCACCAACGTCCAGGATCCTGGTGCTTTCGGAGACGCCACAAATTTCGCACATGCGCCGCAGGCGCTCGGAGCGAAATTTGTGGAAGAACGGTCTGTAAATCGCGGCGTATATGTGTTTGAGCTTCAAGAGGGCGAACTCCCTTCTACGGCGAAAGTCAGCGTCGTGGGGCGCGGTCCAATGCAGATGCGAGCGCCTGCCACGCCTGCGTTGGATGAAGATCGGAATCGTAGGGCAACGGACGAACTTGCTGACCGTCCGCTCTGGGAGCGTAATTGGCAAGCCAGCTATAGCGTGCGGTCAGGCCCCAGGTAATTACGGCAATTACTGCTTTTTCCTGCAGCACAACTCCGAGATAACGGCCTATCTCCTGCGCGACGGCCTGGTCTCGATCAGCCAGTTTTGTTTCCGGCCCTTTTTCCGTCACATCCAATTCAGAGATAACGATCTTCAGTCCCAAATCGCTGACGCGAGCGAGAAAATCCCGAAGCTTGCTGCTATTGAAAGGCACGCCGCCGGTCCGCAGGTGTGATTGAATTCCCAACGCGCCCACAGGGACCTTATTTGCAATAAGGCCCTTCAATAACTTGAGTACCGTCGCCCGCCTGTACTCATCTTCGGGAAGATCATATTCAAGGTGATTTTCGTTGTAGATCAGGAGTGCTGCGGGATCAGCTTCCGCAGCTGCATGAAAGGATGCGGCGATATAATCCGGGCCAACCAGGCGCAGAAAGGGGGTATCCTTCAAATCCGCGCCAGCGCCGCGAAATGCTGTTGCTTCGTTCACGACAGCCCAGGAGAAAGCCCGGCCACGGTAGTGGCTGACTGTGCGGGTGATACGGTCCAGCATCACTTGTTTGGCATTTTGCTGGGTCAGACTGCTGATCCATTGCGGCTGAGCCAGGTTCCATACGAGCGTGGCTCCGCCAAACTTCATGGAATGCGTGTTGGCGAAGTTCAATATCCAGTCGCCCAAATGAAAATCGAATTTGCCCGGGCTGGTTTCGACATATTTCCAATTCAAGGCATTTTCAGGCACTAGAAGCTCGCATTGGTCTGCTACGAGTTGGGCGAACTGTGGGTCGCTCTGTAGATAGTCCTGAGTTGTCGCACAGCCATAGATCAGTCCCTTTTCGGCAGCGATATCACGCAAGCGCGTCTGCGCTGCGAGTACTGACCTGAGGAAAGGATGCGGCGCATTTGCTGTGATCACAGCCGCAGCGAGTCCTGAAAAGGCAGAGAAGAATTCTCTTCTGCTCGGCATTCCGAAGGCTTGTGTTCGATTGCGAACCATTTTGTGTAAAAGCGCCTTGTCAACGTAGCAGATCTGTGACGAGCAGACAGTTGTAAGCCTACTGATTTGGCGCGGCTTCCAGGCTCAGGTTGCACGAGTCCGTGAGAGGCTGCGCCGGGACAGAAGGCGGAACAAGATAAGGCGGTGAAGTAAAGTTGAAGAACTCAGCCATATTGTCGCTGGCAGCGTCGCGGGCCGTAAGAGGCGGAAGACTAAAGCGCGTCTCTATGAGCTTGAGAATTGCCGTATGGTCGCGAACAACGTGAGAGACGAAATGCGGAATGGTCCACGGTGAAATGACAACGAGAGGCAGCCGCTCCCCGGCCATATTGAACAGACCTGGAGAATCCTGTCCCAGAGTGACGATGGGAGGAATTCCATCCGGCGGCGTCATTGCAGGGGGCGCCACATGATCGTGAAAACCACCGCCCTCATCCCAGGTAAGGATGAATGCAGATGTTTTCCAGGTCGGGCTTTGCATAAGAGCATCTATGAGTGACTTAATGACCGTGGCCCCTTGCTGCACGTTTTCCGTGCGGCCGTTCGTGCCTGGGTTCGGCTCGGGATGTTCATCGTATTCTCCCTCCTCAATAAACACCACGGATGGAAACGTGCTCTCACTCTTCACATCATTAAAGTAGTTAGAAATGGGAACGAACTTTCCGGGGTCCTTCTGATAGATCGACCAGTAGGGAATATGTAGAGGTGTAGCGAATTGATAGTAATACTTCCATGAGATACCCGCCTGATCCAGCAGATCAAAGATCGTGAGATTCGGGAAGCCTCCGGTTGGAGGATGAGGGCTGGCAGCCCATCCCAGAGAAGTGGCCCCGTAGGCATACATCCGGTTCGGGTCAGTCGGTCCAAGAAGGGGAGAAAACCACCGATCGCTGGTGGCGAACTGGAATGCCAGGCTGTAATAGTACGGCAGATCTGTCCAGTCAAAGTAACTAATGGCGCGGGTTCCGTTGGGATCATAGGTAGATTGGCCGAGGACATTTCCTGATTTCATGAACAGGTCCATCTTGCCGCCGTCATAGTCATAATGAAGCGGATTCCAGTTTGGCGGCACATTTTCCTGACATCCAGTTTGAGAATGATATGGAGTGACAAGCTGGCCCGATATGTCCGGGAGCCCAATGCTGTTGTCACGCTCATCCACGGCGTTGTCATTGACGCCATTCATTTGCCGATATTCATTCATCCTTCCAAAGTAGTTGTCGAATGAACGATTCTCCTGCAGTTCATAGATGATGTGTTTCATGCCCAGCATTGCAGACGGGGGTGCCGGCGGCACTGCATATTTATAGGCATTTTGAAGTGAAGCGGACTGTGATCCCTGGTTTACTGTTACGCTCACTGTTCCAGCGCTCTGTGCAGGGGCAAAAACCTCGATTGCATTCGCGTTGACTACCTGGATATTTGAGCCAGGCAGATTGCCAAATAGAACTGAGGCCCCTGTCCTGAAACCCGTGCCGTAGATCGTGCGCGTAGTCCCGCCCGCCGGAGCGCCCCAGTTGGGCGACACTGAAGTGATAATCGGAGGGGCAAGGAACATAAAGCCACTGGAGTTGCCGGAGCCTATCTGAAGGAACGCATCATCAAAGCGTCCCACGGTAGCTGCGCCTGTTGCCACTTCCGCATAGAATCTGACAAAGCTTTTGCCTGCAGGAACTGTATAGGAGCCTTGCTCCAGCACCCAAAGAGGCTCATAGGCGCTGTAAGGCGGAGCTGACACATAAGTTGGATTTGCCTTGTTCGCGTCGGTTACTTCAATTCCAAAGCGGACGTTCGACGAACCGGATGCCAGATAAGCATAGCCACCAAAGATAACCGTCTGCGAAGCACTCACAGGAAAGTAAAGCGGTGCTCCCGTAGCGGTAGAGGCAAACTCGACTGGGTGACTTGATCCACCAGTAGAGGCCATCTCCAGATAATGCGTTCCTACGTGCGCATTCGCAGTGACTGCGCCAACTGTTGTGGTTCCTCCCGTGCCTCCGCTTGCCCAATACGACAGGCCGCTTTCAAAAGACTGGTTATGAAGCAGACTGGCGAGTGTCGAACTCTGTCCATCAGGGTTTGTGACAATGACGTCTGCAGAACCGGGGGTGGATGCCGGCGTAACGACGCTGATCTGCGTACTGCTGATTACGGTTGCAGCGGAGGCCGCTATGCCGCCAAATGTTACCTTCGCGCCCGGAACAAAGCCTGAGCCGGAAATCGTGACTGTGTCGCCGCCAGTGCTGGAGCCTTGTGCCGGCGAAACGGATGAGATGACGGGCGGACCACCTGATGGTGCTACAAAGGTGAATCCACCGCCAGGAATAACAATTTGCAGAGAGGCATCGTCAAAGCGATCCACAGCCGCTCCAGATGAGCCCACGATTTCGCAATAGAGGCGCACGAATGCCATACCGCTCGGCACCGTATAGCTGCTCTGGAAATTTAGCCAGGACTGAGTGTTTACGTTGTATGGAGATGCCGATACATACACCGCGTTGGCCTTGTTTGCATCGGACACTTCAATGCCCCATCGCGCCTTTCCATCGCCGGAGACGTGATAGCCCCACCCGCCAAAAATGACGACGTCGCCTGGACTCACGGGGAAATACTGAGGCGTATTGCCTGCAGTTGCCGCGTAAAGAACCGGATGATTTCCGGCAGCCGATGTGCTCAATTCAGCATACTCGGCGCCGCCATGAGCATTCGCGGGATTGTTCACAATCGCTGCTGATCCTCCAGAGCCGCTCAGGACCCAGTTCACCGCGCCTGATTCGAACCCTGGGTTAGACAGAGGGGTGATCGAGCCTGTCAGGGTGGCACTCTGCCCATCCGGATTCGTTACCTTCACATTCGCTACTCCCGCAGCATGCGACGGAGTAACAGCTGTGATGGTCGATGCATTCGTCACAGTCACATTCGTGGCGGCGCTGGCATCGAAGCTGACACTTGCCCCGGAGACGAAATTGCTGCCGCTGATAGTCACGGAAGTCCCGCCCGCTGTGCTGCCGGATTGCGGATTAATGGAGGTCAAAGCAGGCGCCGGGTTTGAGCTCACCACATACGTGAACCCACCGCCTGGCATGCTCCGTTGTAGAAAAGCGTCATCGAAGCGGTCCACTGTGGGACCACTGCTGCCTACAATCTCGCAATAAAACCGGATGAATGCCATGCCGCTCGGCACGGTATAGCTGCCCTGAAAATTGACCCATGACGAAGTTGTTACGTTATACGGAGGAGCAGAGATATAGACCGCATTTGCCTTGTTAGCGTCGGTAACCTGGATGCCCCAGCGCGCTTTACCGTCGCCGGAGACATGATATCCCCATCCGCCGAACGTAATTACATCGCCCGGGTTTACAGGAAAATATTGCGGCGCTTTGTTTGCATCCGCGGCATACAGAACAGGGTGGTCGCCTGCTGCCGGCACGCTCAGCTCGACATATCCATTGCCACTATGAGCATTGGCCGGGGTATTCACAACGTTTGCCGTCCCTCCAACCCCAGCCAGGACCCAACCGGTGCTGCCTGATTCGAATCCGGTGTTAGTCAACGGAGTCAGGACGCCTGTCAACGTGGCACTCTGCCCATCTGGATTTGTGACGGTCACATTTGTCTCGCCGGCAGCATGAGGCGGAGTAACAGCGGTAATGGTTGAATCATTCACCACGTTTACGCTGGTAGCAGAGCCGGTGTCGAAGGTGACGGCTGCGCCGGAGAGGAAGTTACTTCCACTTAGAGTCACCGAGGTTCCGCCTTCCGTGCTGCCGGATTGCGGAGTAATTGAAGTAAGGGTTGGCGCTGGGTTTGCCGGCTGTGTCGGCGCAACATAGGAAAAACTTCCTTTGGCGCTCTGCCCGTCGGGATTCGTTACCGTTAGACTCGCCTGGCCTGCGCTATGAGGCGGCGTAACAACGGTGATGGTCGACGAAGTCACTACGGTCACGTTTGTGGCAGGGCTGCTGTCGAAGTTGACCGTAGCTCCGGTCACAAAATTACTACCGCTGAGAGTCACCGATGCTCCCCCGGCAGTACTGCCGGATTGTGGATTGACTGAATTCAGAGTAGGCGCAGGATTAGACGAAGACGAAGCCCCCGAATCGGGATGAGCGTTAACCACAATTCCGCACCCTATACAACTGATGAGCATGAGCGCCAAAACAGAGTATCGCTGCGTTGCCCGTTTCAGAGTAAGAGCATGGAGTGTGGTTTTTGTTGCTGGTAGTTCTGAGTTAAGAGGTGTTGAGGCGTCACCTGCGCTTACAGAATTCATTGTGGCCATCCTGAATACGGAAGTACATTGCTGTTGTCGGGGGAATTTTTCGGAACGTAAGTAAATGGTTGTTGCTGGTTCAAGAGGATTGAAAGACGCAGCACCTTGCACTACATCGCAAAGGATGAAGCAAAATCGATCTATCCGGATGTGTATGAGGAGCGAAGCTTAGTTTGGGGCATAGATAATACTGGCGTCGGCAATAGATCCTGCACTGATTCGGACGCCCTTTTCGTCGAGATGGCGGGACACCGTCTCAAGGATTTTGTCGCCCAATTCGTGCGCATCGAGTAAATGATGAAACCGGGTAACGTTTGTCACGTCCGGCGCGGGAGCACGCTTCAAGTCAATCCCAGCAAAACGGCGCAACGCGGCGGAATCATATAAGGCCTCTTCAATCCCGGCATCGGACACCTTAAACCATTGCTGCAGAAAGAACACGCGCAACATAACGGAAAGTCCTGCCGGTCGACCCCCGTATGACGATTTTGGATAGTGCGGCTCCACCATGGCTTCCAGTTCTCTCCACGGCACCAACTCGTTCATTGCTTCAAGGAACAACTCACGGCGTGATTTCCTGCCATATTTCTCAAAACACACTGAGGAGCGCGAGGATGGCTGCCGTGTAGACTTAGGACCGTTACTACGGCCCTGCTCAATCAGAGTTAGACCCGATCTATTCATATGACCTCTGAGCGGATAGTCTTTTCGAGGCTATCTCAAGCAGTAGCTTGTAAGTGATGAACCAGGGTTCGACAAGATAACGGGACCAGAGCCGTCGTGGCTCTGCGATAAGCCGGAAAAACCACTCCAGCCCGCATCGACCTGCCCATCGGGGTGGTGTCGAAATTGCTCCGGCGAAATAATCCAGAGCAGCTCCTCCGTTCAGGATGACATTCGCTGATAATTTGCCGACATGATCAACAATCCAATGCTCCTGGCGCGGCATGCCCATGCCGGTAATCAACAGATGAGGACGCCATGCGTCAATTTTTGCAATCACAGCCTGGGCTTCAGCCGAGACTGGATCAGGATCAAAAAAACCATGGGCGGTTTCAATTTGCAGCCCTGGATAACTGTCCTGAAGGACCGCAGCTCCACGTTCTGAAACGCCCGGTCGGCCTCCTAAATAAAAAATCCGCCAACTGTTTTCCGCCGCGGCTTTCGCCAATGGGCCCATCCAATCCACAAACGTGACCCTGTGGTCCCGGCTTAAAGGCATGCCGAGGAGCCGTCCCAGGCCAATCACTCCCATGCCGTCGATGTGGATGCGATCAGCTGAGGCGTAAAACAATCGCATTTTAGGGTCATGGTGGAAAAGGTAAATGCTGTGAAGGTTATGGTTAGCAATGATGATGTGTCTGTCATGGTCGATGGCGTCGGCAATGATTGCATTGAGCTGGGACATGCTCAATGCCTCCACTTGAACGCCCAGGATGGTCATTCGGTCAGTCGCTTGCTGTACTGCTGTCCGTGTTACAACATCAGTGGTCATACACACTCGACGCTCTTTGCATTCCCTGTCAACGTTCTTGCGGAATTGGCTGCGGAGACCACCGAATCTCTTTCCTCCGGCCACAGGACATCACGCCGATCCAGGAACATCTGCGGGTCTTCGCCATTGAAGACAACATCGTTTGGGCGCAGTTCATAAAGGACCCGGCCGGCAAAATAAAGCGGGTGCGCTCTGATGGCCGCCGCCAGGTGCTTGGATCCATCCCAGAAATGGTTCTGACTACAGGAGATGTTGGCACGACGCATTTCTTCGCGACATACAAGCTTCGGCTTGTTCACATACCGCGCCAGACGGTCCCGCGCATACTCATAACTGAGAGGCGGCAGGTCATGTAAATGCGACAGAAGCAAATACTGTACATAAAGCGTATTTACCGTCTGACGCTCAAGATTGGCAGCAGACACGCTCGACAACGTATGCCGGAAATAGGTTACGACTTCCGGGATGTAGTGAATGTCATATCGCAACGCCATACGCCACCAGAGGTCGATGTCCTCAATATGCAGGTCGAAGCGGTAGCCGCCCAAAGCAATTGCCTTACTTACATTCAAAGTCACTGTGGGATGACAGATCGCCAGCAGATATCCATCGTTAGTGATTTGGCGCAACTGAGCTGGCGTAGCTCTTGTAATTCGAAAGCTGCCAACAGTGCGTTCATTCTGGCGGTAGCGGGCGTCGAAATAGAACATTCCCGCATCAGGAAACTGTTCAATTGCTTTCTTCGTAATTCGCACTCGGTCTGGCAGCGCTATATCATCCGCGTCATGGCGCATCAACCATGGCGTGCTTACCTCATGCAGCATGCGATTCAACGTGAATGTTAATCCGCTGTGTATCTGCGTCACGACGTTTAAGCGTGGATCGCGTATCGATTGCAAATACCTCAGGCTTGAATCCGTCGACCCATCATCGATAGCCAGAACAGTGAAATCTTCATCTGTCTGTTTAAGCAGACTTTCTAGGCATTCTTCCAGAAAGGGCATCGCATTAAAGACTGGGAGTCCGATTGTCAGATCTGTCATGGCAAGAGCATCACGAGCGAAGTTTCAGGAAGTACGCAGCCGCTCACGCAGAGTACCCGGCACAAACCACATCA
>Ga0209062_1005038_pt1 | contig 13145 bp, 12 predicted proteins | sample Coa_R2_2_FD_187158 | JGI IMG/M metagenome (GOLD analysis project Ga0209062, IMG submission 187158) | Surface soil microbial communities from Centralia Pennsylvania, which are recovering from an underground coalmine fire - Coalmine... | ecosystem: Environmental > Terrestrial > Soil > Unclassified... | reverse complement strand
ACGTCAGATACCACCACCAGGAGACCCGACGCCGGTCTTTCTGTGGCCCTGTTGATGATTGCTTCGGGAACTGATTCGCATTCTGCATAAGATACTTCCACTCCTGTTTTCGGGGAACGGCGGTAGCTCACCGCCAGCGCCGGATGGTCGTTACTGTGGTGGCCCCGGCTAACACGCCCAGCGCACCTGTGGCCCACAACCGGGGATTCTTGATAGACCGTTCCTTTTGAAACGACAGCGGGCCGAAATCAAGGTGAACGGCAGTCGTTCCTGCTCCCTGTTCTCTGCTGAAGATGACGCGGCCTGTGCCGATTCCAAATATAGAGAGGTCAATCCTGAAGATGTATGGGTCTTTGTCGTCGTCAGGATGGAGGGAAAAACCCCTGTACAGTGCGGGTATTGGACTCAGGGCTCGCATCATGAGTTGCCCCCGCCGGACGAAGACCTCGACCCCGGCCCCGATGACGAACCTTGCAGGATCGGTCAGGTGGGCAGAGAACCGGTACCAACCACAGAGATCACCCCAGAGTTCCGGGTGCTGCGGAATGTTGGTGCGGATGCCCTCATCGGGGACGCCGAGCAGGTACCTGAGTACGCTGCCGACCTCAAGTGCCAGCCAGTGAAACCCCTGTCTGGCGCCATTAGCGAAGGCTATCACCCCGACTCCGTCATCGGGAGCCAGGAAGATCTGGGAATCAAAACCGGGAAGGATCCCGTCGTGTTCGACCGCGAGGTGGCCGCCGAGGTTGGCCCGGAAGAACGCCAGCCCATTGCCCGGCATCCGTGGATCTGGCCGGTACCGGGGTGCAAACATCATAGCCATCGTCTCCGGCTTGAGTATTGAACCGTACTCGTTGGCACCGCCGCCGAGGAGAGCCGCCACGTAGCGAGCCATGTCTCTCGTGCTGGAGTAGGCGGCCCCGCCGCCCACCGTCACCACCTCATAGTCGGCAACGGCCCTGGCACCATCGGAACGCAGCTCGTATCCGGTAGCCAGGTGCGACTGGATGCGCTCAGAGCGGACGAGACTGGTGTCAGCCATGCCCAGAGGCTCGAAGAGATGCTCGCGCAGGTAGCGGTCAAGAGACTTCCCGCTCACATCCTCGACGATCTGACCGAGCGTGGCGAAGCCGTGATCGGTGTACATGAACCGGGTACCTGGCTCTGCGTCTATGCGAAGTCCGCCCCGGTAGTATGTGGCGAGAGAAGGTACCGGTTCTCCGAACTTCACGGTCTCGCCCAGGTCTCGCAGCCTGAGCAGGCCAGAGAGATGTAGAACCTCACGGATGCCGGCGGTGTGGGTGAGTAGATGCCGCACGGTCGCAGGTCGAAAGCTGGCCCTGGCAGGAATGAGCTTGTATGCGCGCAGGTAGTCGTTGGCGGGTGCATCGAGGTCGATGAGTCCCTGCTCCCACAACTGCATCACGGCAATAGCGGTGAATGTCTTGGTGATGGAGGCGATGCGAAAGACCGTGTCTTCGGTGATGGGTGTGTTGGACGCGATATCTGCTAGCCCATGTCCGTGAAAGAACGCGAGGCGTCCGTCGCGAACCACTCCGACCGCCATGCCTACGCTCGGCCATCGATTGAGGATCTCGTTGACCCTCGTCTTCATCTCGGCCTCATCAACCACTCCTGAGCGTGTCTTGATCGCTGGATTGTTGATATCCGTACTCATCGCTTCACCTCTTTAATTGCTCCTATCATGATTGCTCATTCTTCACTGTGGCAACTGGCATATCTCCGCACAACTCGTCTCCGATCGCGATGACTTCTCGTTGAAACTTGTCCGGTTCCTCCATATGAGGCATGTGAGCCGAATGCTCAAACCAGATCAGTTTCTTGTAGGGCGCATGGAGCGCAGTATAGAACTGCTCAACCAGGACAGAGGGCGTGGTGTAGTCATAGCGTCCTGCGAAGAAAACAACGGGAACGGAAAGCTCCTGTATTTCTTGCAGCAAATTCACGCCCATGATTTCATCCCCCATCAATCGACATGAAAACTTCATGTCTCTCATCATGAGACCCCGGATACAGTCCGCAATGGAACATTCGGGCGCATTCAGCAGGATAGAGACCACTGCTCTCGTATTGAACGCATGTATCATCCCCCCATAACGCACGAGCCACCTGCGCTGAACAAATTTCCCGTCTTTCCTGTATGTATCAGCGCCGCCAAGTTGCTCAAGGATGCGGATAGCCTTGCGGTTGTGTTCCGCATAAGCGCGCTCGACTACATAGCGGTAGGAGAGGTCTTCGTCGCGTTTCATATCGACGACCTGCCCCATGCCAATCACCGCATGCAGCAGGTCAGGCCGTGCCGCCGCAACTTTCATCGCCAGCACGCTTCCCCAGGAATGTCCGAGCAGCAGGATTTTGCGCTGACCGAAACGCACGCGCAGCAGTTCGATGAGGGCAATAGTATCCTGCACAAACTGGTCAATGGTCATGCTCTCGGGGTTGGGACCCGGGTGGAAGGATTTACCTGCCCCACGCTGATCCCAGTTGACACAGACAAAGTGCTGTTCCAGTTCTTGCATCGTGTAATGAGCAAGCCACATATTCGATTCGCCAGGCCCTCCATGCAGGAAAAGCAGCACAGGTCTGGAAACATCCTGCCCGCGCATGAGAAGCCACTGCGGATAGCCGTTGAGTTCGACCGGCTGTAACTGAGCAACGCCGTTGGAGGTTCCCACAGGCGGTGTAAACGTTCTGCCTGTGCGCAGAATCGATCCGCAGAGACCGGTGATGAGATTTGCCGCCATCTTCTGTTCTCCTTTCGACATGGGCCGCTTTACCGCTTCTGCGCTGCCGTTTCCGCTCTCGCCTGTTCCGGCTCGATCGTGGGGTCGTCCAGACCATAGCTGCCCTCAATCAGTTCTTTCAGTCGTTGGGTGAAACGTGCCGCCGGAGCCCCGTCGATGATATCGTGATCAAAACTGATCGTCAGGCTCAGATACTCCCGGATCGCGATCTGCCCGTCCACGACACCCGGCTTCTCGCCAATGCCGCCCACCGTCACCCAGAGGGATGGAGGACTGGCTGGCGGAATGCCCCACCCGGCTCCTTTCCCAAACATGCCTACCGCCGAGAGAGCGACCGTTCCCACGTACTTCTTCATCTGCCGGGGGTTCCTCCCCAGTATCCGTAAGAAGAGGCTGAAGAGAAAGGCTGGCAGGGACTGTACCAGTTTGAAACCCGCCGCAGCTTTTGCCACCTCCTGCACCTGAGCAGTCCTGATCTCCCCGTGAATCTCGCGCACGCCCTTGTGATTGGCCGCTCGGATAATGTAGGGCATGGGGAGTGAGTGGCCGCTCGCGCCGCGCTCAATATAGGTCAATACGTCCACATCCTCAAACAGGATGAGGTGTCTGCGGCCCAGACGCATGGCTTGCACAGCTTTGTATTCCTCGACGGCCTGCGCCAGGCAGCCGATAAGGAACGCCGTGAATGAGAGGGACTCCCCGGTGTTCGCTTTGTGTTCCCGTAGGAACTCGCGAACACCGGTCACATCGGCTTCGAGCAGCCCATGAATCAGGGGCATGTGCCGGGATAAGCGAAATTCGGCTGCCATTAAACGTCTGATCTTTGGATACGGCGCCAGCCGGGCATCGCCGTGCTGCTGTTTCATGCTCTTCCTCCTTTGAGATGGAGTTTGCTCTGTACCTGGAGGTGCGATTTCTGCGTACAGCCACCTCCGAAAGTTGGGGAAGCTTCCTCACCTAGCCGCGCTCCCGGAGAACCTTCTGGGCAGAACCATCCCATCTAGCACAGAAGAAGTGTACGACAGGAGCCTCACGAAGCTATCTCAAAAGGAAACAATTTCATCCCAGACCCATCACAATCTGTCAGCCGAAATCGACCGCAGGATCTCCCCTGTGCAAGCCCTGCCTGAATGACCAGACGCTCTCCTCCCCATCTCTGATTGATAGAGGATAGAGTGGTGAGGTCACTACCTCACGTGTACCCTGCTTGCAGATGTGAGCAGGTTGTGAACATTCCATCAACTCATGTGACTACTCTGTGAGAGCAATCGATTATACTCTTCTTCATGAAACATGGCCCATATCTGCTCGACCCCTTAAGGTATTTCAACACAGGAAGGCAAGGGGCGAGGCAGTCGCTGTTGCCAGCCTGCAACGGCTGGCAAGGAGAACACCTATGAACGATGATGTATCCAACGAGCAATCGCCTGGCAAGCAACAGGATGCTCACAACCTGCCACTGCTCGCTGAATCCCCGACTCTTTTAACAGAGGTCGCTCCACCAGTTTCTCCAATGGTGAGACGAGGGCAAATGCCACGCTGGCTGCTGGTGAGCCTGGTAGGGATGCTGGTGCTGGCGATGCTGGCCGGTGGAGCGGGCTTGCTGATCTCTCTCCTCCATTCTGGGACGAATCAATCACCTGCCTCCAGTGCCTTTCATACCGCAGCCTGCCCATTCAAACTGGCAGCGGGCGTGGTGCAGGGAAAGGATGTGGTCTGCGGCTACCTGAGCGTACCTGAAGATCACAATCGAGCATCCGGCCCCGGCATACGGCTGGCGGTTGTCATTTTCAAGGGATCGTACTCTACCCCCGCTGCCACCCCGGTCGTCGATTTGCAGGGTGGGCCGGGAACAGAACTGCTGGCAACTATCGGTCCCGTTCTCACGCCGACCATCCTCTCCAACTTCCAGCTTGTGGGCCGCGATCTCATCCTGCTGGACCAGCGCGGGGTGGGCTACTCGCAACCCTCCTTGAGCTGTCAGGCTAACGAGACCTTGCAGCAGTGCCACGATCGCCTGGTGCGCCAGGGCATCAACCTCAACGACTACAACACCGTCCAGAACGCCGAGGATATACATACTCTGGTACATGCTCTCGGCTACCACCAGGTCACCCTGTGGGGCATCTCCTACGGCACCCGGCTGGCTCTCACCGTTATGCGTCTCTTCCCGGCGGACATCCGCAGTGCTGTACTCGACTCGACCTCCCCTCCACAGGTCGATATCGATACCGGTTTCCCGGCTGCGACCCGGCGGGCGTTCGACACCCTCTTCCACGGCTGCGCGGTTGATTCCTTCTGCAACCAGCACTACCCGCACCTGCAGGCCGTCTTCGCACGTCTGGTTAGCGATCTGAACCGGCATCCGGCAATCATAGAGGGAATCGATCCTGCAACGGGCAAACCGGCGCGCGAGACCATCACGGGCGACGATGTGATTAACGGGTTGCGCAACGCCCTCTACGATACCGCGCTTATTCCCAGGCTGCCCGGGCTGATCTACCAGCTTGCCCACCACGACTACTCACAGGCTGTCTCGATAAGCGAGGCGGTAAATGCCGCACTTGGCTCAGACAGTGTCGGTATGTTCTACTCAGTCATGTGCAGCGAGTCGACGCTCACCCCGGAGGCTATACCGTCTGCGGTGCAGATGGTGGAACCAGAGATGCGGCATTACTTTCTCTCGTCGCTTCAAAATATCTACGCAAATTGCCAGACCTGGAACGTCCAGTCGGCACCCGTAGCGCAACGCCAGCCGGTTTCCAGCAGCATTCCCACACTGATCCTGGCGGGCGAGTATGACCCGGCGACGCCCCCGGCCTACGGAATGCTGGCAGCGCGAACGCTCTCCAGAAGTTACTACTTCCTGTTTCCCGGTATCGGGCATGGCGTGGTAGGCCGCAATTCTTGCGCCACCAGTATGTTCCTGGCTTTTCTGGAATTGCCGGACCAGGCGCCCAGCAACGCCTGCATCTCGACAGTAGGAGAACCAGACTTTGAGTAATGCCGGTCATGGCCGGGCGCAGTGTATGCCTGGTACAGGAGGCAAAGGATCGTTCGTTCGATGATGCTTCTATCCTGAAGTTCGTGACTGTGCTGTGAAGAGAGGTGAGCTGGATGTGATTGCCCTGTGTAAGTGGCCCGCTATACTTGTAGTGGAGAAGGGTAGAAGCATGATGCGGGATGAGGTTCCCGTACATGAAAATACCTGGAAAAGAGGTGAGTATTATGAGAAAGCGCACAATTACACAGTGGTGGGTCGCGGGGGTAATCGTGATGGCTGCCGGAGCGATCCTGGCCATCTTCAGCTCTCTGGCCCTGGCCTCCCATATTCCGATTCAGGCGGGCGAGTATCAGCCCAACTACGTTCCTGATAGCATCTTCTGGATGTTTGTCAGCCTCATTGTGCTGGGCGGCCTTGCCGTCCTGGCTGGCATCGTCGTCCAGTTAGTGGCCTGGGTTGCCGCGCTGTTCAACACCAATCGGCTTATGGACAAGACGTGGTTCACCGTTCTGCTGGTATGTGGGATCGTCGGGATCGTGCTGGGTCCACTCTTCGGTCTGGGCGCCCTCTGCTGGTGGGGCGCGATGATCAGCTACCTGATCGGCGCGCCTGATGGCATGGCGGCAGTGCCTCCACAGTTGAGAGAAATGCCGATTGTACCCCCGAAGACGCTGGCGCCAACCGGCTAGGTGAGGCTCGCGTTCACAACACGGCTGAGACCAACCGTTGGCGCGGTACGAGGAATCCGTTCCTGGAATTCGTACTCGCTGCTGCACGGTTGGTCCTTGCTGTTCTGAGCATGGCAGGTACAACATTCGCAGAAAAACCTGCCTTCACTATCGCGTTCAGTTCAGTGAAGAAAGAGAGCGAGGAGCAAGGGGAGCGCAACCATAAGAGCGGTGAAGCCCAATCCCCATGTTGCCCCGTGCGCCTTCCCTGCTTGATTGGATTCATGCCAGGCGCGAATTTTTCTCAGCGCAAAGACGATGGAAACCGTGTAGGTCAGCACCGCCAGCAACAAACCAAGAGTGACTGCCAGCAGGAGAAGCATTTGCCGCACGAAAAAGGCATCAGATGCCGTCCAGGTGCGCACCAGCACGATCAGCCCCAGTGTTCCCACGCCGCTCCCCGTCAGCAACAGGAGAGGAAGCAGAACTATAGCCAGCACGTGCCAGAGGTGCTGGCACGCCAGCATGAAACGGTAGCGGCGCGCTGTCGATTGCGCAATTGAATGCTCGGAAAGAGGCTGAGACATCTTTCTTCCCTTTCCTTCAGGCTGCCGTACTGGTATCTGGCCCCAGCGCCTGTGTGAAGAAGGCTACGACCCGTTGAATGTAGATGGCTCCCATCACCTGGAAGGAAGCTACGTGATCGGCTCCCTTTACCTGCCAGACCTGCACATGTGCATGCGGCCCGGTCTCTGCCGCTTTTGCAAGCAAGGACAGATTTGCGGGTGGAACCACACTATCAGCGGTCCCCTGAATGAAAAAGAGGGGGCGAGGAGCCAGGCGAGCCACCACATCTACCGGTCGGACAGCAGCGTAATTGATACCGTAGAGCAGACGCACTGCCAGTAGAACGCCGGGAAGGAAGATGCCAGAGATCGTATGATCGCTTTGCAGGACAGGGACAATGGCCGCGAAGCCACTATCGGAGACAATGGCACGAATGGCAGGCTCGTGGGAAGCCGCCAGCAGAATGGTAGCCGCTCCCATTGAATCTCCCCAGGCTCCAATGATACGCGGACGCCCCAGCGCCGGATAGGGAAGTGCGCCTGAACGCAGGAAATCGACGGCGCCCAGCACGTCTCGTTGCTCAAAGTAGCCCTCGGAGAGGGGGGCCGGGTCGGATTGCCCCATCCCTCGCATATCGAAAGCCAGAACGGCAAACCCTTTGCGCGCCAGGGCGGCACTTACCCCCAGCACGAGGGGAGAAGCCCTGTTGGAGCCTGTCCCATGTACCACGATCAAGGTGCGATTCGCAGTGAGATGCCCGTTGGGAAGCACCCCTGGAATAAACCAGCCGCGTAGCCGCACATGATCGATACGGCTGGAAAAAGTTACATCCCGGTAGTGCAGCCCAAAAGCGGCGGGTGTCTGTGTTACAGGTACGGCTGGCTGGGACTCAACGATCATGGCTGTATACAGCGAAATGGCGCTATAGCCAAACATGAGGACGGCTGAAAGGATGAGCAGAATCACGATGAAGCGGCGCTGGCGAGGAGCCATGTGCCTGGAGCGAGGGAGAACGACAGTCGGCGCGACCTGCGCGCTTTTCTTTTCTGATTGGAGAAATCCAGGAATGAGCATCTGTTTCCGCTATCTGTTGCAATCTTCTTATATGCGCTCTGCTATTCCGTTGGATGGAACAGCAGGGATATTATATCTCTTCTCAAGAAGAACTGCAAGCAAGGGAGAGAAAGAAAAGCCTTCTCGAAGGAAGTCCAGAAATGTGAGAAAAGCGAGAGAATGTCTATCTCTATGTGACGTGGCTGTGATACCGCAGATATATGCTTTTTCATGAGAGATTGTTTGATGATCGCCATACTGAAAAGCGTGAAGGGTGGTACATCCTATGTCTGGCCAACCAGTCGGCTTAGAAGATAAGACAAAGAGCGAGTTTCGCGAGGGAGCTACCCTTGCCAGCCAGGAGAAATCCGAGCGGCTCTCCTACCTGGACTGGCTGCGCGTCCTCGCGGTCCTCGGCGTCTTTTATGCCCATGCCCTCTCCATTTTCAATATCTTCTCCTGGCATATCAGCGATGCAAGGCTGGGAAGTCTGATTGTCTTTGGCACTGAGTGGGGAATGGCGCTGTTCTTCCTGCTGGCCGGAGCCAGTGCGTGGTTCTCACTGAGCAAGCGCAGCGGGCGAGCCTTCCTCAAGGAGCGTTTTGCGCGCCTGGTCATTCCCTTCATTGTCGGCGTTCTCCTGCTCTCGCCTCCGCAGGGCTTTTTGCTGGATAGCAGCCGTTCCCTCTATCACGGGTCTTTTCTTGCCTATTATCCCTTCTTTTTCCAACGCATCTCGCTGAGCCTGACGCCTGAAATTCTTGCAGCGTATGGGTTCAACCTCTGGTTCCTTGCCGTCCTCTTTCTTTTCTCCTTACTCTCACTTCCTCTGCTCCTGATACTCAGACGTACACGAGGGAGATGCTTTATCGCCCGGCTGGCAGACCTCTGCCAGCGCCCGGCGGGCATCTTTCTGCTTTTTCTTCCCCTGGCCCTGATTTCGGTGGCGCTGCGGGCAACCTTCCCCGGCTATCAGGGCTGGACAGATTTCTGTCTCTGGCTGGTCTTTTTCATCACTGGCTATCTGCTGCTGGCAAATTCCCGCTTTACCAGAGCCATCCAGCATCAGGGAGGACTTACCCTTATCGTCACCCTTCTCAGCTTGCTGGCGCTTCTGGCAACGATGTACGGCCCGCAGATCATCCAGTTCTGGCAAAGCAGCCCCAGCTACTCTCTCTCCTATGCGTTCGACCAACTGCTGCTGACGCTGGTCGCCTGGTCCCTGATGGCTTTTGTCCTGTATTTCGGTATGCGCTTTCTGAACACGCACAACAGGATCATCGAGTACGCGAACGAGGCAATTCTCCCATTCTACATTCTCCACCATGCGATGATTGTGCTGTTCGCCTCCATGCTCTTTGCATGGCAGGTTCCTTCAGCCATCAATTTTCTGGTAGTCACCACCTTTTCCCTGGCAGCAACGCTACTGGTGTATGAGGTGTTCATCAGGCGCATCCCTCTGCTGCGGCGTGTCTTCGGCATGCGCGTAAAAAAGGAGGTCTAACACGATGTTTCAACGTATCCTTGTTCCACTCGATGGCTCACCACAGGCGGAGCGCGCCCTCCCGGTCGCGACGCGGCTGGCGCAAGCATCAGGAGGTTCTATCACGCTCCTGCGCGTGGTCACGCATCCCCATGATGCCGCCCTCTCCTTTCTGCAACCGCCCCAGGAAGGCGAACGAGAGATAGAAGCTGCCCATAGCCAGGCTGTTGACTATCTGGAAGAGATTGCCCATTCCAGTACCCTGGCCGGGATAGAAAGCGTCCTCCAGGTGGCAGATAGTATTCCAGCGCAGACCATTCTTTCGACGGCACACCTTGGCCAGGTCGATAGTATCGTCATGTGTAGTCACAGCGATGCCGGTTTCAAACGCTGGGCATTGGGTTCTGTGGCCCAGACCGTTGCTCGCCATAGCCCGGTACCCGTTCTCATCCTGCGTGGAGAGGCTGATGCTCCTGCCCTTCTCCAGTTAGAGGCACCTCGCCCGCTGCGTGTTCTTGTCCCGCTCGATGGCTCCGTCTTTGCCGAAGCCGCCCTCTTCCCGGCTGCTGTACTCTCTGCCGCCCTTTCAGCACCGGCACCAGGGGCGCTTCATCTGACCCTGGTGCTTATCGGCGAGAACACGCACAACGCAAAAGTGGGAGAGTATATCGAGGCCAACATGCAAGAGGCGCTGGCCTATCTCGAAACGGTTGAGCGACGCCTGCGAACGGGAGACGCGGCAAAGCTGCCTCTTGAGATTAGCTCGTCAGTTGCCATCGGTATGGACGTAGCCGATACCCTGATGAATATAGCAGAAGAGAATCCCGGCGAGGGAGAGGGACTGTCAGTACGGGGATTCGACCTCATCGCGCTGACAACTCATGGGCGCCACGGAGCAGACCTGTGGATCATGGGTAGCGTCACCGAACGTATCCTGGAGGTCTCACGCCTGCCCTTACTGATTGTACGACCATCGACGCTTCCCGGAGAAGATGGGTAAAGCAGTATGCTACAGCAACAGGCAGGCCCGAAGGGGGATTGCCGAGATGAGGGGCGCGCAAAACCAGGCTGGTTTTGCGCGCCCCTCATCTCGGCATGTCCTATGTGATCGCGAGGACACTCTCCTGCTCGTTTAGCCTCTGGTCAACTTAATTCTATCTCCCTTGCTCCTCTTCCTGCTCACAGAGACCATAGCCGCTTTCGATCAGGTCTTTGAGCCGCGCAGTGAAGCGGGCTGCTGGAGCGCCGTCGACAATAGCATGATTGAAGCTCAGCGTCAGGCAGAGATTGTGACGTGTGATAATCTGTCCATCCACCAGCGCAGGCTTCTCGGCGACGCCGCCCACGGTGAGATCGACGGTGTGGTCGTTGACGGGAATGCCCCAGCCAGCGCCTTTGCCAAACATGCCCACTGCCGAAACACCCACAGTTCCCCCGTATTTCTTCTGAACAGCGGGAGACCTGCCCTTGAGCCACCAGAACACGGGCCAGAAGACTCTGAAGGCCGTCAATGGCAGCCAGCCAAAATCCTTGAGACCCTGCCAGGACTGCTCCACTGCATTCACCTGTGCCGCTCTGATCTCCTGATGAATCTGGCGAAAGGTCTTCTTATTGGCGGCTCGGATGATGTAAATGATGGGTTGCTTTTGCCCTGCCATCTCACGCTCAATTGCCGTCGCCACATCCACGTCATCAAACACAACAAGGTGCTTACTACCCTTGCGATAGGCCTGCACGGATTTGTTTTCTTCGATGGCCTTTGCCAGACAGGTAATAATGAAGGCGGTAAAGGACAGCGACTCTCCGCTTTCCGCTTTGTGAGCTTCGAGTATCTCACGAGCTTCCGTTACATCAACTTCGAGCAAGCCATGAATCATAGGCTTCCACCGGGCTGAACTCAGCGTGATTGCGAGCGCGCGCCGCAGTTTCGGATAGGGAACTTCCTGGTAATTATGGTGCTGCTCGCGTCGGGTCGTAAGCATCTTCATGATCCATCTCCTCCTGCCAGGGCTGTGACGTCTTGGACCTTTCGCCTCTCGTACTGCTGCTGAATACCCACAGCCCACCTGGCTGCCCGCTCCACTTCTCCTGGCAGCAAGGGACCCTCCTTCTTCATGGACTTCACGAAGAAACTCTCCGGCGGCACTACTGGCTCAATGCCCATCGCGCGCAGTTGCTTGACCATCTGTGGAGCAGCGGAGATCTTCCACAAAACTCCCCGGAAGCGGGTATCGAAGCAAGCCACAGCCCGCTCTCTCAACGATTGAGAGGGAATGTTTGCGAGAAAGGACTGGATCGCCGGGGTCGGTCGAAATCCCTGCGTTGGACTCCCTATAAGCAGCAGATCCACTCCCTGCAACATGTGAGCCTGCATTGCATCGATACGTATAGCCTGGGCTGATCCGAAGATACGCAACGTGTCGGCAATGGTTCGGGCAAGCTGCTCAGTATTCCCAAACTGGGAATCGTAGACAACTACGGTGTTCATAACTCCTCCTTGCCAGGCGACTATCTCCTGCTAAGACAACTTTGATCAAGATAGACAGACCTCTATACCTCATCCTGTCGTATCCCTCGTTACCCGATGCAAACTAATCCACTCTGAAGTGTAATTCCTCATCATCACGAAAGCGTCACCGGTCTCGCCTTTCTGCTCACAGGGCTATCACAGATGATTGAGAAGGACTCCTCCGTAACCGGTGATATGGAAGTTGCTGTGAATTATTTGTGACATACACACGATGATATGTGATGAAAAGATGACTCAGCCATACTATATTTAGTACAGATAAAAGTGTTGCTGCTCATAGTTGAAAAAAAGGAGGTTTGCTATGTTGAGTAACATCTCGGAGGTGAAGAGGACGGCAAAGCCGGGTATCTGGTTCCTGTACAGAATCGCTTTGCCGCTCCTCATTGCGCTCCTGGCCTCTGGCTTCATTGGAGTGAGTCCGGGGGCCGCGAGGTCTTCTGCGCCGCAGCGTCCTCTCACCGTTTCCAGCCAGAAGGCGGACTCTGCTCCAGCCCTGACCGCGTACAACGGGACACTCTACGTGGGCTGGACAGGCAGAAATACGGCTCACAATCTGAATCTGATGACCTACAACACTGCTAGCAAGACCTTTGGCTCGGTTCGGGTGCTGACCGATACCACCCCGCCAGGTTCAGGACCCAGTCTGGCAGTCTTTAACGGCAATCTCTATGTCAGTTGGCGGGGAACCGATAATCGCCTCAATGTCGGTCGCTATAACCCGGCGGACCCGACGCACCTGGCCAACAAAGTGACCTTGAGGGAGTATTCCAACCAGGCTCCCGCCATTGCCGCCTTTGGAGGTCGTCTCTACCTGAGTTGGAGAGGTATGGATGGACACCTGAACCTCATCTCCTCGGCGGACGCCCGCACCTTCAACACGAAGGTCACTTATGGGGCAGTTGTCAGGACAAGCCCTTCGCTGGTTGCAGCCAGTGGCTACCTGTTTGTGGGCTGGGAAGATATGAGCGCCAGTTCGTCTATTGTGATTGGCCGCTATAATCCGTCGCAGCCGTCAACACTGAGCGCGGTGGTCACGCTTGCCTCAACCAGCCAGCTTCCCGTTGACGGCTGCGAC
>Ga0209062_1005037_pt1 | contig 13152 bp, 10 predicted proteins | sample Coa_R2_2_FD_187158 | JGI IMG/M metagenome (GOLD analysis project Ga0209062, IMG submission 187158) | Surface soil microbial communities from Centralia Pennsylvania, which are recovering from an underground coalmine fire - Coalmine... | ecosystem: Environmental > Terrestrial > Soil > Unclassified... | reverse complement strand
CGCATATACGTAGTATGCCAGCGGTTCCCTCACGAATGCCGGATCGTGCCACCCCGAATTGAGGTTTAAGGTATGGCGCCCTTCAAATGGGTTGTTGTGGTCAAAGATAATTTTCAATGATTTCTTTGGCCAACTCCGCGACCACGACCCCCGGATTCGGACCTTCGCATCCGGATACGATTTGCCATCCGCAATGAATGTGGCCGGGTGCGTGTCGTTGGAGTAAGACGCATTCTCGAGTGCCATCAGGTCGTTTGGGGCGATTTTCAGCTGATAGACCGGCAGTTTGCCGGCGGCTTTTGAATCCAAGTCCCTTGCCGGCTCCGCTGACGCCGGTTGAGCGTTGACTGATACGACATCGGTCTCCTGCTTGCGGCACCCGTCCTGAAGCAGGAGTGAGATGAGAACCAGGCTCCAAAGCGTCGCCCGTTCCAAGCGCCGGCGCAGTCTTGGATCAGCACCTTGCGTAAGATGGAAGCTCATGTAGTCACATTATCACAAGAACCACACAATAAACAGAGAAAGCAAGTCAGCGAGTCCGACTTGGCGGACTGGTCCCTGTGCGGTGTCATGACAGGCTGCGCCATTTTATCCAGCTACCTGAGTTACCCGATTGCCGCCAGATTTGAAACGGCCAACATTGAATATGTCGTGAGGTTATGAATCTGCCCTTTCAGCCGCCGTTTGCTCCAATGGAAGCCCTCCTTGTCGACGAAATTCCGACCGGGGACCATTGGCAGTACGAACCCAAGTGGGATGGTTTTCGTTGCCTTGTCTTCCGTGACGGGAACGAGGTTCGGCTGCAGTCCAAATCGGGGCAGGACCTGACCCGGTATTTTCCCGAGATTGTGGAGGGTGTTCTGGGCCTCGGGTGTTCGCGATTTATTCTGGATGGTGAAATCGCGGTTCCTGTGGAAGGACACTTTTCCTTTGACGACCTGTTGCAGCGAATTCATCCCGCAGCCAGCCGCGTGCGCAAGCTTGCGAAAGAACACCCGGCGCTGTTCATCGTGTTCGATCTTCTTGCGAATGACAAAGGAACGAGCCTGTTGGATGTTCCGCTGGCGGAAAGACGCAGCTTGCTGGAAAAATTCTCGAGTCGCTGTTTCGATGGAAGCGGTTGGATCCATCTTTCTCCCGCCACAATGCAACTTTCGATCGCCAAACAATGGTTCCAAAAAGTGGGCGTTGACCTGGACGGAGTCGTGGCAAAGAGGGCCGATTTGCCTTATCAATCAGGCACTCGGGCGGGTATGCAAAAAATCAAAAAGCAGCGTACCGCGGACTGCGTCATCGGGGGTTTTCGCTACGCTACGAACAGCAAGGTAATCGGGTCATTGTTGCTGGGGCTTTATAATGAGGCTGGATTACTCGACCACGTGGGCTTTTGTTCGGGGCTAAAATCCGATGAGCGGCAGCGGCTCAAAGGCACTCTCGAGCCGCTGATTGCGCCGCCCGGTTTCACAGGGCATGCGCCCGGCGGTTTGAGTCGGTGGAGCACCAAACGTTCGATGGAATGGGAGCCGCTCAAACCCAAGCTGGTGGTGGAGGTCAGTTACGATCACTTCACCGGCGGCCGCTTCAGGCATGGTACCCGACTGGTGCGTTGGCGGCCTGACAAGGCGCCTGAACAGTGTCACATCGACCAGGTTTCCAGGAAATCCAAGGGTGCAATAGCGCTGCTGGAAACCGGAGGCCAAAAACTTCGCGCTGCATAGCGGTGTTCGTTGTCGGGGCAGCCTGGGGTCCAAGCTTAACGGTTTATCGACTGCCCCGGGGCACACCTAAGCAACGGGGGCCAGCAGGGAGGCGCTCCTGCCAAGGGTCGAGGCCAGGTTGTCGAGTTGCTGACGTTTGTGCTCGCTTGATATCACGAACCGGAAATAACCGGCGGTCGGTCCACCCGGATAGATGATAAACGGCGGGTAAATTCCCGCATTCAAAAGGAGCTTCTTCACCTTGGCGAGCATTGAACTGCGGATCACTTCGAGCGCGATAATAGGTCCTGGCATTTGGGGAAGATGCAACCCTGCAGTCGAGAGCTGGTCTCTGACGTGCCGCGCGTTTGTAAACAGCCGCGATCTCAATGACGAGTCACGAGAGATGATGCCAAGCGCTTTTCGAGCGGCCCACACCAGAGGCAGGGGCAAGGGTGTGCTGCCGATGAACAACCTGCTTTGCGCCATAACTTGTTTCTTCAGACTCTCCGATCCAAGAATCGCTCCACCGTAAACGCCGAAAGCCTTGCTGAGAGTTATCGTTTGGATGACGTTGCGCATCGAAGTTCGCTCCAGTTCAATTGAACCACGACCTTCCTTACCCAGAACACCGGCGCCGTGCGCGTCATCCACCAGCAGCATTGAGTCGCGGGGCAGGGCTGCCTGATACTCGCGCAAAGGGGCCACGCTGCCGTCCCGGGAAAACATGCCGTCGGTAAGCAGGATTGGGCGGCAGCCCGACCCGCACCTTGCCAGAATCGATCTGACATTTTCCACCGAGCAATGTTGAAAGCTGATGACGGGACAGTCCAGCAACAGCGCCGCGTCCTGCAGCGACGGGTGCGACAGTTCATCGATCAAAATGTGAGAAAATTGGCCCTTGATCGCCTGGGCAACTGCGAAATTGGCAACGTATCCGGTGGGTGTCAGCAACGCAGCCGGCACATTGAAAAATCGGGCCAGCGCGTTTTCAAGCTGTGCGTAGAGCACGTGATTACCCGTTGTCAGTCTTGATGCGGCGACGTTGAGTCCGAAACGTTTTAACCCAACGACCGCGGCTTGGCGCACCTGCGGATGAGTTGATAATCGGAAGTAATCGCATCCCGAGAAGTAAGACAACTTTCTTCCGCGCCAGGCGACGTACGTGCGGTCCAGTTGTTGAAGGGGCTCTGGTTCGATCACGGGCCCCACAGTACTGAGCCGGGTCGGCGCGGCAAACCAAAACCCGGCGCCAACCAGGGGGTGCCAGGAAATGAGAGTGCGACGCTAGTGTCTGCGGAAAAGCAACCGGTGATCCACTCGCTTGGTTTGGTGATAAAGCAACTGCGGCAAATCCGTTAGCGTTGGCGATTCAGTTTCGTTGAGCATTCCCCGCGCCAGCGATTGCAAGGCTCGCCACCGCGGCCATTCCAGGTCTGGCGCGTGCGCGAGTTGGCGCAATAGACTTCTCCATTCGATGATCACACGGTCGATATCGCCCGGGCCGAGCAGATCCGTTATCCAGGAATGCTTGTTCAAAGGATTTTTGTGAACCGAAGCGACCACGCGTTCCGCGCCGGCGCCGTACTTGGGAGGAACGCCGTTTTCGAGATATCCTGGAACCGATTGCAGACCGTACTTTTCATGACAGGCAGCCGCCAGGCGCCCGCCCCAGCGATTGTCGTCGCCGCAGAATCGAAACCCGCCGTCCAGGTCCGCCAAATCATAGATCAAATCTTCCAACGGGTAGGTTTCGTCCTCCAGGGCAGCGGCGATTGCCAACCCGTCGCCCTGCGAGAAGAAACTCACAATTCGGCCGCGTGGGGTTGGAACTCCCGCGGTATCGACCAGGCCCAGGCGACGCCAGAGCATCGCGGTGCCGGTCGCTGTCGGCAGGTTCTTGCAGCGGTCCACGAGCGAACAGGAAGCGCAGTCGTACGGCAGCACGTCTCGTTCGATCGGACGGTAGATTGCGATCCCGTGTGAGTCGACTGGCACGCGCATGGTCAGTTGCTCGATGCTTACCATAGCGATAATCCGGCCGTCCTGATCTGCGTATCGCGCGACTGGCGTTTGTTGTTCCGTCATGCGTTGGGTGACCAGCGGAGCGATTTGTTCGTTCCACGCCGCAGCCGTCGCCTGCCTTCCATTCCAGTTGATCAGGCGCCGAACCCATTTTGCAATGACCACGCGTTCGCCGCTAATCCGATCTGCAACGGTCAGTGCCCGGCCATAAACCGGGCCTTTTTCACTCTCAGAGATAACGCACAGGCTGCCATTGCCTACTTTCTCGAGCGCTGCCGGCACTGACAACACGGTAACGAGTTCCAGCGGCTTGGATTGCTGGAGTTCGGCCCGCGTGGTTCGCGGAGTGACAATGGTTCCCACGGCTCGTGGCGTCCAGGCAGGCGTCAGCTCCCATTCGCCCCGGCTGTTGAGCATTTCACGAATATGTTTGCGAACGTGGCGCGCTCGTTCGGCATCGGTTCGCAAATTGCACGGCACGTTCGGATGCCTCATCGATTCTTCGACGCCAAGCAGGATCGGCTTGGTGGTAAACAGCCGCTCCTGGACCAGCACCCCTTCGGTAAACGGATCGCGCCCTTGCTGTGCGGCGGCGCTCATTACTCCCAGCAGCGCGCCCCAGTCCACCGCGCCATTTCGCGAAAGGTGACATGGATGCGCGTCCAGGAGCCGCAATTCGTTGGCGGAAATAATCACGTAACCCATTTCGTCGAGGCCCCGGCGACCCGCCCGGCCGAACATCTGCATGATTTCATCGGGTTTGAGCAACTGCTCGGCTTCGTCACGCCGGTATGATTCGGCGGCCAGGGCCACGCTGCGCAGCGAGAAGTTGATTCCGGCCGCCAGACCCATCGTGGCAACGACTACCCTCAGTTGTCCTGCTTTGGCCAGCGGTTCGATCACTCCCGCCCTTGCGCCGTAGCTTAGTCCGCTGTGGTGGAAAGCGACACGGCTGCGCAGCAGCTTTGCCAGGCCCTCTCCTGCAATCAATTTCTGCTCGGGACTGAGTTGAAGCGGGTTTGGGTTTGGCAATTGCCGCGACAACTCGCCCGCCATGGCTTCGGCAGCGTGTCGTCGCGGCGCAAAAATCAGGACCGGCCCCAAATCTTCGGCCAGCGCCTTGGCGATGAGGCGCGGCCAGTAGCCCCGAATCTCGCTTGGCAGATGATAGCTGAGGCTATTGGCGTGGACTTCTTCGAGCGGCACCGGTCGTTGCTCGTGACGAATCAGCAACGCTTTGCGGCCGAGACGCTCCAGCCACTTAACCATATCCTGTGGATTGGCCACGCTGCCGCTCAGCAGCAGCAGTTGCGTGCGCTGCGGCGCCAGCGCTATGGCCAATTCGTAATTGAGACCGCGGTCCGGGTCGCTGAGCATTTGATATTCATCGATGACCAGCAACGCCGGGCCGTCTCCCCGGACCAGCCGGTTCTTCTGGGTCTCAAGCGTCGCAACAATGATCGAGGCATCGAGGTTTTCCGCAAGGTCGCCTGTTGCAATCCCCACGTCCCAGCCTCGGGCTCGCCATTCCGCCAGTTTGTCGTTGGCCAGGGCGCGCGTCGGCACCGTGTAAATTGCCTGTCCTCGGTTTTTACCCTGGTTGGACCACAGTTCAAATATCAGGGTCTTGCCTGAGCCAGTCGGCGCCTGGACGACCACGTCCTGACCTGCCCGCAGAGCTGCGACGGCCTGTTGCTGCCAAAGATCGGGGACTTTGACTTCGTTGAGTGAGGGCAGATCCGCAAGTTGGGAAGGCAGTGTGGACACAAAACGAAGGACTCATGTTATCGGTTCAAGGTACCCGGCCCGGCGATCCGCCGTCAGGTTTACCATGGTTTCAACATAGCCGAAACAGGCGGAATCTGAAACCACGAATTTAAAATGCAAGTGGTTCAGGTTATAAGCCCGTCAAAGTAACAGAACAGAATGACGATCCGCTGAAATGCCTGCGGACAAATGATGGCGCTTACCGCGGCTGGGCCTTGCTTGCCAGGATAAGGGGTTTGACTTGGGTTGAACCCAATCTTAGATTCATTTACAGCATGCTAGCGGCTGACTCTAAAGTGATTCCTCCGCCCATTGCGGAGGCCTCGCGCACCCCGCCGGCCCCGTCCTGGAAGCATATCATTGACCCAGTGGAGCCTTTCCTCGAGGCGGTCAGTCATCGCCTGGTTCAACAGGTCAAGGCATTTGACCCCGAAATTGTCCCCTACGCCGAGTATGCATTGAAGGGACAGGGCAAGCACTTACGCCCGGCCTTGGTGGCGTTGACGGCACAGGCCCTGAACCGTCCGAACGATGCGCACATCACTGTGGCTGTCATCATCGAAATGGTCCACCTGGCCACTCTTGTCCACGACGACATCATGGACGAAGCGGAAATCCGACGTGGCAGGCTTACGATGGCCGCCAATTGGGGAAACGATCTGGCGGTGCTTTTCGGCGATTGCTTGTTCGCCCGGGCGCTAACTCTGGCAGCCAGTTTTCCAACGCCTGAGGTCTGCCGGTCTGTCGCCATGGCGACGAATACGGTCTGTTCAGGCGAGATTCTCCAGACCCGCCATAAGGGCGATTTCAAATTCACGCGGGAGCAGTATTTCAAAGTGCTCGAAATGAAGACCGCGGAGCTGTTCGCGCTCTCCTGCGACTTGGCCGCGTTGTTGAGCGGCGCCGGCGGCGAACAGCGAATTGCCTTGCGGCAGTTCGGGTTGGCTTTTGGAACTGCCTACCAGGTTTTCGATGATTGTGTCGATTTGTTCGGATCGGAGGCGGCAGCGGGCAAGTCTCTTGGAACCGATTTGGCGAAGGGCAAACTGACGCTGCCTGTGCTGCTGGCATGGGAACGCGCGGACGCCGTTGACCGGGAGCGTCTGGAGGCCCTGGTGCAGGCATGGCAGCCGGGGTGCATGGCTGCGGCCGCGAAGCTGCTCGCCAAGTACTCGGTGCTGGGAGCTTCCCTCCAGATGATTCATCAATACCTGGCAAAAGCCAGGCTGGCGATCCAGTTCCTGCCGCCGTCCACAGGCCGAGCCGGTCTGCTTGCGCTGGCTGATTACCTTGACCAGGAGTCCTCGATGCTCCGAACGGCTTCGGAGGATGGCCTATGATTATGGCGGAGCCGGCAACGCGCAAAGTCCCGCAAGAACCGCTGCCTGAGGCTGTGGCGCCAGCTGCGCCCGGGCCGGACGAGGCTGTGCTGGTCAAGCGCGCTCGCCAAGGCGATTTGGGCGCCTACGATGAGCTTGTCCGCCGTTACCAGGAGCGCATCTACGCAACGGTTTACCACATGACCGCCAATCACGAGGATGCGAATGACCTGGCCCAGGAGGCATTCATCAAGGCGTATCAGGCGTTGAAGTCTTTCAAGGGCGGTTCGAGCTTTTACACCTGGGTCTACCGAATCGCCGTCAATAAGACGATCAATTTCTTAAAGCAACGAAGAAACAAGGCCCACATGAGCCTTGACGACTTGGACTTCAATGCCGAGCACGATCCCGACCTGGTTGCTTTGATTTCAGACCGAACACCGCGCCGGGAAATTAACCTGGCCGAGTTGCAGGAAAAATTGAACGAGGCGCTGCAGAAACTGTCTGAACCTCATAGATTGGTTGTGACATTGCATGACGTTCAAGGCCTGTCACATGAAGAGATTGCCGAGATCATGGAGTGCAACATCGGCACGGTGCGCTCGCGATTGTTTTATGCGCGCCAGCAACTGCAGGCCTATTTGTCTGATTACTTGAAATGAGTATGCGTCTGGAGCCGGAAAACTTCGAAGATGTGCGTCGGTTACTCAGCCTCAAACGGCATGAACAACCGCCGCCGGGTTATTTCAACGACTTTTCGCGACAGGTTATTGGTCGAATTCGCGCCGGCGAAGCCGCGGCTGCAGAGTCGTTCTTTCAGCGGGTTTTGAATCGTGCCCCATGGATGGGACGCCTGGTGGAGAGCCTGGATGTCAAACCCGTGGTGGCCGGTGTTTTTGGTGTGGGTGTATGCAGCCTGCTGGTGGTTGGTTTGGTCTCCTCGGAGCGCATCGATTCCAATCCCAGCGCTTTTATCCCCAGCGGCGAGCCGCAGGCGACCTTTGCTACAGTTCCCAATCAATCCGTTGGGGCTCTTTTTGAACGAACCTCGGCCCAGCACGTGGATACCGGCGCGGTCTATACGGCGCAGAGCCGATCGATTTTTTCTGAAATCCAGCGGCCCCACGTTCAACCGGTAAATTTCTCCGTCCCGGCTTCCAATTAACCGCCCCATCTCCTCGTGATCGAGGTTGCGCGGCTCCATCTTAGGGTGATTACCCCATGGCACGCTCCGGCAGAACTGCTAGAACGGTCCAGCTCGAACAATCGACTCAAAGGAGGAGGACTGTTTAGGAAGACAAAGAGCGACCTGCGCCTGGGTCGCTCTTTTTTTTCATAGCGATTGAAGAAACGCAACCAGGTCGTCCACTTGGTCGCTGGTCAGGCGAGCTTCGCCGGCTTGTTTCCCCTGCGGTCCGTGGCTGAGTACAACGTCCCGCAACGTCGCTGCAGAACCGTCGTGCAGGTAGGGCGCGGTTCGCCATAACTCCGCAAGAGCGGGCGTGTAAAATTCATCGGTGCTTTGGTCGAACTTCCCAGTCCCAATAGCGTGGGGTTTAAGATCCGTAAAAAACGGAGGCTTGTGACACACGCTGCACCCGACCCGTTGCGAGAAGAAGATTTTTTGCCCTCGCTCCGCGGCTGGCGAAAGGCGGTTGTGCACCAGAAATGGGCTGGGCGAGGGTTGCAGGTTTTTGACGTATTCATCGATGGCGGACGCAATTTCCTCGCGTGGAGTCGTGAACAGGATGTGGCGCATGCCCGCGCGAATGGCGGCAGCCGCGTCCGATCGCACTCCCATTGACATCACCGGCGGAGTTTGGAAGGACAACAACAAGCTTCTGACGTTTTTCGGATTGCCCATTCCATCGTTGAGGAGATCCCAGTTCATGCCGTCCACCCGGGCATCCGAGGAGTGACAGCTGGCGCAGCTTTGCCATCCCTCGTAACAGAGGGTGCCATCGTTGAAATACATCTCGCCCTTGCGCATCTTGGCCATGGCCGGAGGCGATTCCAGCGCAATTGTTGCTGACCGGCCGGGTGCCCGATCCAGGTTTAGAACGCAGAGTGAATCTGAAAAATAGCCGGCAACGAAAAGATGTTTACCAACAATCGCCATGCTTCGTGGACCGTTGACATGCAGTTTGAAACGAGTACGAATGCCTGAAAGAAATTCCAAATCATTCGGAATCTCCGATCGCGCGCGGGCCGCGTTTGACGTGATGTCTTGCGGGACGGACGCATCCCGCAGCGGCGGCAGGTTGCAAATCTTTGACAACATCGCACCTGCATCGATCATGCTTACCTCGTGCGTTCCCGCATGGGCCACACAAATCAGTTTTCCGTCCGGTGCCCACTGGATGGCCCAGGGATTGGCCGCGCCCAGGTTATCCTGATCGAGCAAAACGGTGGCCAGCAGTTCGAGTTGGCTGGCATCGATCAGACTCAGGGCGTTATCGTTCATCCAGCCATGTTGGACCGTGGTTGTGGGCAGGTGAAATCTTGCCAGGATATGCGTCACCGCCACGTACTTGCCATCGGGCGAAACACAGATGCCGCGCAGCAGGCCGCTGCCGTTTGTCAGGGGCACGTTTTTGACAAGCTTTCGTTTGGCCGTGTCAATGACGCTGACGCTGGCCGCCACGACGCCCTGGTCAGACCGTCCACTATGGATGTGATTGGCCACAAAGAGGAGTTTGCCATCAGGGCTCAGCGAAGCCGCTACCGGCTCGCGGTCAACCCGGATCAAACCAAGGCTTTTGCCCCGGACGGCATCCAGGACTTCAACCGCATCATTGAAGCGGTCGCACACATAAAGCAGCGTGCCGTCCGGACTCAAAACGGGGGCCATCGCTGTGTGCCCCGCTGAAAATGTGGTGCGGATTTTGTGCTCGGCTGTCGAGATTACGCAGATCTTGCTCCTGGGCGCCGAGCAGGTGACATAGAGTTGGCGGCCATCCCGGGAAAGGGCCAGGCCCGAAGGCGAAGCGGGCACATCGATCCGGCGCAGGATACTCCGCCGCTCGATGTCATAAACGGCGACCTGGTTGGCTGTTTGGCAAGCCAGGAACAGCTCCCGCCCGTCCACGCTGGGCAGCATTGCTGCGGGAGACAGCGGTGGCAGTCCTGGCGCGGTCAAGATCAGGTCTCGTAAACCGGTTCTATCCGGACGGGCTGTGTAGTTGAGACCGCAAACGAGAACCAACGCCAGCAACATGTTCGTCAGGATCCTTTTCATGTCTGCGTGGGGTTGACCGGGCGCTCTAGGCGCGTCTGCCGTGATTGGACATCCCTATTGTCTCAAGCGAGCCCTTCGGCACAAGTGAAAAGCACGGCGGCCGGTCGCCTCGATTCAGGGACGGTTTTGATGAGCGTAATCGCAAAGCGCGCGGAGATTGTCTTCGGGAGTATCTCGAGGCACCTCGCAACCGGCGCCCACTATAAATCGTTCTCCGGCGTGCCGATGGCACTCGGCGATCGTTGCTGTGACCTGTTCCGGTTTACTGTCGCGCAAAACGGTTACCGGGTTCAGGTTCCCCAGCAGGATTTGTCCCGGTCTCATCTTGTTTCGAGCTTCGTCGATCGGGGCGAGTGAATCCAGGTCCACGATGTCGCTGCCCAAATCGCCCATCTCCGTGAGAGAGTGCCGTGTATTGCCGCAAATATGCAGCCGTACCCGGGCGCCCATTTGCTGGATGCCCGTTACCAGTTGTCTTTCACAGGGCAGCACGAATTCCCGATAGAGTTGCGGGCCAACGAGCGACGCCGCGGCATCGCCAATGCCGATAATATCAGCCCCGGCTCGCACTTGCTCGCGCGCGAACCGCAGTTCCATTTCCACCACGAAAGCAAATAGTTCGCGCACGAATTGAGGATCATCGTAGAAATCCATCATGATGGTATTGATGCCTCGGAGGTCCGCGGCCTCGGCAATCGGGCCCTCTACCCAGCCCTCCACAACTTTTTCGTTGCCCACTCGCGCCTTGAGAAGGGCAACGGCTTTGATTGCGTTGTGCATGCGGCCGCCTCCCAGCGGATCGGGAATGTTGAGACGCTTCAGCTTCGACTTGTCCGCAAGCAATGCTTCACTTTCGCGAAGCGCAGGCGGTTGTTCCTCGAAGTACTCGACCGCGGCGCCGCAATCGGCGGCTTCGCGTGCCGGATCCGACATGGTATTGACGTAATCGAAGCCGAATTTTTGAGCGGTCTGGATCTGACCCTCTACGAGCACACGATGGTCAGTGCAGTAATCCCGATATTTGGCGCGTACCTGGTCGCAGGCGAACATCATGGTGATCGGCATCAAGGGCAAACGGTCGACGGCGCGGCCCGCGAGGTGTTCGAAGACTCTTTCTCGGCTTGTCATGGTTCAGAGGCCTGTGTGGCCATGAATTATTCAGCCATCCGGGATGCCGGATCGCGGCCGCAGCTTGCTCACCATAGCCGAAATGAACTCCGGGCTGGTGCCGCAACAGCCGCCGATAAAGCTCGCGCCTGCTTCAATCAATGCCGGCACGAAACTGCTGAATTCAGCCGCTGTGACGCTGTAAATCGCCTTCCCTTCAACCACGGAGGGTAGACCGGCATTTGGTTTGATCCATATTGGCCGATCGGTGGCTGAACGAAGTCTTTTGCAAATATGGATAAATCCGGCGATGCCCTGACCGCAATTGGCCCCAATGACGTCTGCCCCGGCGGCTGCCAGGGCGGTGGCGATTTGCTCCGGAGCCTGGCCCATCAACGTTCGATCCCTGGCCTTGCCCGAATCAAAAACCATGCTTGCCACCACGGGCAACCCGGTCGCCTGCGCCGCTCTTACGGCGAGCAACGCTTCATCCAAATCGGACATCGTTTCGATCACCAACCCGTGCGCCCCGGCTTGCGCCAGGGCTTCCGCCTGCTCGGCAAATGCGCTTTCGAGTTCCTTTGCGCTGGTATCTCCCGTCAGCAGCAACTTCCCGCTGGGCCCAATCGAAGCGAATACTTTGGCGCGACCTCCCGATGCTTCGCGGGAAATCTCTACCCCGCGCCGGTTGATTTCCTGGGCTTTTTCCGCAATGCCCTGCTCGGCCAAGCGCACGCCATTGGCGCCAAACGTGTTGGTCAGAATAACCTGGCTGCCCGCATCCACGTAGGAGTGCGCGACCGTGAACACCTTTTGCGGGTTGCTGATATTCCACACATCCGGACATTCGCCCAGCGACAGGCCCTCCGCTTGAAGTTGCGTGCCCCACGCTCCATCGGTAACAACAGGGCCGCTGCCCAGGAGTTCTCGAAGCAAGGCGTGCATGGCGCGGCGTCAGGATCCGCCGACGCTGCGCCTGGCCAGCGCTACGGCTCCGACCGCGTTCTCGCTGTAACCATCAGCCCCGATTTCGTCTGCATATTTCTGCGTAATCGGCGCACCACCTACCAGCACCTTCACCCTATCTCTCACCCCGGCCTGTTTCATGGCCTCAATCGTTCTCTTCATCGCGGGCATGGTGGTCGTCAATAACGCCGACATGGCGACAATGGTCGGACTTCGTTCCTGGATGGTCTGAACAAAGATTTCGGGAGCCACGTTCACACCCAGATCGATCACTTCGAAACCACCACCTTCCAACAACGACGCCACCAGGTTCTTGCCGATATCGTGAAGATCTCCGCGCACTGTTCCGATCGCGACGCAGCCGACCGGTTTGTTTCCCCGGGCAATCAACAGTGGCCGAATCAGTTCCAGGGAAGCTTTCATCGCTCGAGCCGCGATGAGCAGTTCCGGGACGAAATATTCGCAGCTCTCGAACCTCTTGCCCGCTTCATCCATGGCGGGGATAAGGCACCGGTCGACTAATTCGAGTGGATCGACCGATTCAGCCAGTGCCCGGCCGGTGATTTCGCGGGCGACATTGGCATCCCCTGAAAGGACCGCGTCGTAGAGTCTGTTTAATTCCGGCATAGCGCGGGGCAGGGGTGAATCCCGCTGGCCCGCCGCCATGTAATCTCGGGCGGGAAGCCGGGTCAACAGCGAATGAGCAGGTACAAAGAAGGCTCAACTTCTCCATGAGAATAGCTCATGGCGGTTGAGCGCCGACAACGTGATTACCGACGGCCCGTTGGCGCCAGTTGGCGTCCGGAAGGCAGCACGCGCGACGGGGCAACCGAATTGCTAAGGGGCGTGGTGCGTTGCCCGAACTGGTTTTGGTTCGCCATGAATCCGTTGGGTGCGGGCTGAGTGGTCGTCGAGGGCGCCACGAACGGTTCCGGCTGGCCAATGACAATAGCGTTCGTGCCTGGGCTCGCCGCTGGTGATGTCGGAAGGATGGCGGTTCCAACGCCTTGCTGGCCAATGGCGGTGCTCCCTT
>Ga0209062_1005036_pt1 | contig 13154 bp, 16 predicted proteins | sample Coa_R2_2_FD_187158 | JGI IMG/M metagenome (GOLD analysis project Ga0209062, IMG submission 187158) | Surface soil microbial communities from Centralia Pennsylvania, which are recovering from an underground coalmine fire - Coalmine... | ecosystem: Environmental > Terrestrial > Soil > Unclassified... | reverse complement strand
TTTAATGATCCGTCAGTTTGCGGCAGCGTTGCGCGGACGGTTAAATATGCCCAAACCGCAATACCGAACGCCACCACCAATAAAAAATCCAGGAAGAATAGGGGAACCCGCCACCAAGGTTTACGCCTGGGAACTGCGGCGAATCGGCTGCTAGCAACAGACATCATGGACTTTTGATTTTAGGGTGCGCAGCGGGAAGAATACAAATCTGGGATGCCGAGTAGAGTTGGCGGGCCGAGCCCAGCCCCAGTATCATTCATAACTACGCATGTTGCAGAAGCGCATAGACGATCAACCCAGCATCTCCCGCGAAATGGTGCGCGAGGCTCAGGCAATTCTGCATCGCCACATGAAAAGCGTCGGGCTCAAGCAGACCGCGCAGCGTGACTCAATTTTGCAGGCATTTCTCGAAACCCGCGAGCATCTTTCCGTAAAGGAATTGCACAGCCTGGTCCAAAAGCAAGACCAGCGCATCGGGTTTACGACGGTTTACCGGACGCTCAAGCTTCTGGCCGAGTGTGGCTTGGCCAGCGAAGTCGCTTTTCACGATGGCATCGCCCGCTACGAGCATCAATACAACCGCCGCAGCCACCATCACATGGTTTGCACGGAGTGCGGCAGTTCCGTCGAGTTCTTTTCCCCGGAAGTGGACCATCTTGAGCAGGAAATCGGCCGCCGCTATCAATACGAAACCACGCGCCATACCTTCCAGATTTATGGAACCTGCGAAGATTGCCGCAAGAAAGACCGGATTGGCCGCGGGAATTGAATCATAGCGCTAGCCTCGAATCTCGCGTATATTTATCGCTTTTATCTTTAAATTTTTAGATCTTCAGCAAAGTTTTAGATCTTGAACGGTGTCTTGTCCGATTTGTATGGCCCCAACTTCCAGCAAACCCGCAATCACCATCCGCGAGATGCATAGCTATGAAGACCTGCGTCAAGTGGAAGCCGTCGAAAAAGAAATCTGGGGACTGGCGGATTCCGACGTGATTCCTTTGACCATGACGATCGCGTCAAAAGAATCTGGCTCTTTGTGGATTGGCGCCTTCGACGGTGCAAATCTCATCGGATTTGCCTTTGGCATCTTTGGTCTGGAAAACGGCGAGATTAATATTCATTCCCACATGTTGGGGGTTCTGCCTGCATATCGCGATTTCGACCTCGGCTACAAGCTCAAACTGGCGCAACGCGAGAAGGCGATGGCCCTTCGAATTCGCGATGGGCGTGGCGGCGATTTACGCATCCGCGAAATGACTTGGACTTTTGATCCATTGCAAGCGCGGAATGCCCATCTGAATTTCGGCAAGCTCGGTGTCATTTCTGATCGCTATAAACTTGATTTCTACGGACCATCCACTTCGAGCGTGCTCCATCAAAACGGAACGGACCGTTTGTGGGTGCGTTGGTTGCTGGAAAGCCGCCGGGTGCGCCGCCGCGCAGAAGGGAAATTTGACGAACAGCGGCTTCGCGCCGAAATACACGATGCCCTTTCCGTGCTCACCCCATTGCTGCGCTTTATCGGCGATAACCGCCCCGAGCGTACTGATCTTGCTTCCGCCCTCAGCCGGCAAAGAATCGCCATCGAAATTCCTACCGATATCGGCTTGATCGAAAAAAACAACATGCCGCTCGCACACGAATGGCGTGAAGCAACACGCTGGTCTTTTTCGGAAGCGCTCAAAGCCGGTTTCTTCGTTGCGGAATTTTGCAAGACCGTTCGCGGGCAGCAGGGGCCGGGGGTCTATCTACTGGAAAAGGGGAACATCGAAGAATTTGTGTCTTAAGATCGTTTGACTCAGTGGCCGTCAGCGCGGCTTAGCAGCATGGAGCGCGACTCCACGGTTAGCCCAGGCACTTGCAACGCCCGCTCCAGCAAGTCCCGGTCAATATCTTGTGTGTAGTAAAGCTCATTGACCTCAGCGATAGAAACCCGATGTTCATCGCGCTGCACGATCTCAATCGCATCTCCGGCTTTGATCGCGCCTTCTTCAATGACAGAAAAGTAGAATCCGCAGCGCAGGCTGGGGGCGAATAACCTGGTCATGTCATCCCGATCAAACCGGACTTGCAGCTTATAGCAGGGCATTCGAGGCTGAGCCACTTGCAAAAGAGCCGTACCCACCCGCACGTGATCGCCGATGTTGAGGTCTTTCTCCAGCACGCCCTGAGTAGTTAAATTTTCACCAAATGCGCCCAAGGTAGAGAGTGTCTCGGGAACGGCTTTCCGCCAATAGTCGTAATGCTCCAGCGGATATCCGTAAACTGCCTTATCCGGGCCGCCGTGGACCGTCAGGTCGGCTTGGCGGTCGCCATCAAGATTGAGTTTGCGCACTGGAATCGTTCCATCTACCGGAGCTTTGAAGATCGCTGTGTTGACGCGCCGGTGCTTCCATTCCACTTCGCGAGGAAGACCGACATTGACTGAGACGACTCGCATATACATGGATCAGACGCGCGACTACCCCGCCAAAGACTCAATTAATTCTATGGTCTCAGGAGATAGCTTAAGCTCCCGGCTGGCCAAATCCTGCTTCATGTGCTGAATCGTTGAAGTGCCAGTGAGCGGCAGCATCCCGACTGCACGGGCAAAAGCGAATACAACTTGGGCAGGTGTAACATTCGACCGTTCTGCGATTTGCGCCACCAAAGGATGCTGCAAAACTTCGACGTTCGCGGTCAGTAGTGAGAATCCCTGGTAAACGATTTTTCTTTGGTTGCAAAATGCTCTTATCTCGCGGTCCCAACCGAGGCGGGCATAGCAGCGGTTCTGCACAAACGCAGGCACATCGGAATGAATGGATGCCATCTGTTCGAGATGCAGCAGGGAAACATTGCTCACGCCAAGAAGACGCGCATGTCCCACATCACGCTCTTTCTTCATCGCCTCCCAGACTTCGGCGTCAGCATCGTTCCATCCATAACCGGACGATGGGCCATGCAGCACAAAGCTATCTACGTATTCGGTCCCGAGATGTTCAAGCGAACTCGCCAGCGACTGCCTGACCTGCTCCGCGAGGCTGGCGCTGGGGTCGTAGGGCAGGCGATGGTCCTGCCCGCGTTGATAAGTGAATTTTGTTTGTAGAAAAAGATCGGCGCGGGTGACGACTCCATCTCGATAGGCAGCCGCCAGGCCTTCACCCACGCCGGCTTCGAAGTAATGCCGCCGCTGGTTCGCCGTATCAATCGCCCGAAAGCCTGCTCGTATCGCGAGTTCCGTGAGGGCTGCAGTTTTTTCTTCCTTCCAGGCTGTGCCGTAGAGAAAATCTGGAACAAGCGGCTGTGAGATGGGCATGATTCATTCTGGCATGACGAGGGTTGGTGCTAGTCTTACGTGCCAAAAATCAGGTAGAGCATTACATAGACGATGACGCCCGTGACCGAAACGTACATCCACAGTGGGAAAGTCCAGCGGGCAATACGGCGATGCTTGTCGAAGCGTTCTCGCAGCGCCCGGGTCAATGTAATGATGATCATGGGAACGATTACTGCGGCCAGAATCACATGGGAAATGAGAATGGTGAAGTAAATCGGCCGCCAAATACCGTGTCCCTGAAAATGCACCGAGCCAACGTGAAAGTGATAGTAGAGATAACAGCTCAGAAATATGCTCGATGAAATCAGCGCGGCAATCATGAATGCCCGGTGTGCCGCCATTTGTCCACGCTTGATGTAGCTGCGCCCAATCAGCAACAAGACCGCGCTGGTTCCATTCATGGTCGCGTCAATGACAGGGAAAATGGCGTATTGCGGGGGGACTTGCACTATGCGGCCACCACCTCGTGATTTTTACTTGGAACAGTTTCTGTAGCTGGTGCTGGAACGAGCCGCCAGACCTGCATCGTCAGAATGTACGCCGCAGCCAGCAGCAAAGCTCCCGTGGTCACATGCGCAACCGTCGAAGCCACCATGGGAAGTTCCGGTTGGGCGGCATCGCGTCCCCATTCCACGCGGGTAAGAAATGCGAGAAAGCCGAGGCAGAGCTGAATCACAAGCAGAAAGAGAATTGCCACTGCTGGCCGTCGAATGGCCTGCACATTGCCGTAACGAGTCAGTGCAGTGACTGCTGTCCAAGTAAGAACAATTGCGACCAACGGCGCATTCACCACATGTGGCAACCAACTCATACCGTGATGGCGGAACATTGCGCCGAAAAGAAGCTGTGCATAAAGAACGAAAATCGAAAGCAAAGCAAGGTTTAGCAGACGAGGGCGTGCGGTATCATTTGCGATCGGCTGTGCATCTTCCACCCAATTACGGCCAGTAAACAAAGCAATACAACATGCAATACAAAAGAAAGTCTGTCCTACAGCCGCGTGCGCCGAGGAAACCAAAGGCGGCAGGAAGTAAAGCACGGTCAATCCGCCGAGAATGCCTTGCGCGATGATGGTTCCCAAGGCAGCGATGCCCAAACCCTTCATCCATTTGCGCTTATCGCTAAACCACGTCCAAATCGCAATGGCGATGGTTAGGGTGCCGATGAATTCTGCGAACATCCGATGACTGTGCTCGTAGATAATTCCGCCCGTCCACGGCGGCAACTTATAGAACGACCCGTAAGAGGTCGGCCAATCCGGCACCGACAGGCCTGCGTCATTGCTGGTCACGAGCGCGCCGGCAATTAATAGACAGAAAGTCGCGCAAGCTGTAAATACAGCAAACCGGTGGTGGGCTGCGTTGTAAGGAGTGGAAACGGCTTTCACGCGCGGATCCTCGACGGATTAGTTTAGCAAGGTAGTAACATTTTTGAAACCGTTTGTGCGGGATGCTGCGGCCAATATTTTCGCAAGGAGCTTCAATGGTCACCATTATTTTGCTTACCATTTCAAATGTTTTCATGACCTTCGCCTGGTATGGCCACCTGAAATACCGCAGTGCGCCGTTATTAAAAGTCATCCTAGTCAGCTGGATGATTGCATTCTTCGAATATTGCTTTCAGGTGCCGGCCAACCGCATCGGCTCCTATGAATTTACGGCAGCGCAGTTAAAGACCATCCAGGAAATCATCACGCTGACGGTGTTTTCCGTCTTTTCTGTTTTGTATTTAAAAGAACCGCTGAAGTGGAATTATGTCGTAGGTTTTGTGATGATCGTCGCGGCGGTCGCTGTCATCTTCAAGAAGTGGTAAATCAAAAAAGCGGGGGGGTGCCCCGTTCCTTGCGCGTTTTGTGCGCAAGGGGCGGGACATAAATTTTTACTTCTGCATCTCCGCAATCACCGAATCGGCAAACTCTGACGTCCCCGCGCTTCCGCCGACATCGCGCGTGAGTTTTTCGCGATGGCTATAAACGTTATAGAGGGCGGTGCGGATTTTGTCTGCCGCTTCGTTCTCGCCAAGGTGCCGCAGCATCAGCAGGGAAGAGCGCAGCACCGCGGTGGGATTAGCAATGTCTTTCCCTGCGATATCTGGCGCGGAGCCATGCACAGCTTCGAAGATTGCGCAGTGATCGCCTAGATTTGCGCTGGGCACGAGACCTAATCCACCCACGAATGCCGCGCATAAATCAGAAATAATGTCCCCGTAGAGGTTTTCCATCACCAGCGTGTCGTACTGATACGGATTCATCACCAACTGCATGCAGGTGTTGTCCACGATGTGCTCGCCATAAGTGATTTCGGGATAGTCTTTCGCTACATTACGGCAGCAGCGCAGAAACAATCCGTCCGACAGCTTCATGATGTTGGCTTTGTGGATGGCGTGAATCTTCTTGCGCTGGTTCTCACGCGCATACTTGAAGGCAAACTTCGCGATTCGGGTTGAAGCTTTTTCCGTGATGATCTTGAGGCTCTCAACCACGCCGGGCACGACTTCATGCTCCAAGCCGGAATAAAGACTTTCAGTATTTTCGCGGACGATAATCAAATCCACATCGGGATAACGCGTCGGAATGTGCGGCAGATTTTTAATGGGCCGGAAGTTGGCGTACAGTTCAAACTTCTGTCTCAATGCCACGTTGATGCTGGCAAATCCGCCCCCAACCGGCGTCGTCACCGGGCCTTTGAGCCCAACGCGCGTCCGCTCGATAGACTCAACCAGTTCTTTGGGGATATATTCCTTATATTTTTCGTAGGCCTCGGCGCCAGCAGCAAAACTTTCCCATTCGAACTTCACACCGGTTGCTTCGAGAATGCGAACGACTGCTTTAACCACTTCGTGCCCAATGCCATCGCCAGGAATTAATGTAATTTTATGTGCCATAAATTCTTATAGAGACCGTGTGGCGCGGGCCTGCCCGCGACTTCCTAATTCGCTTTCTTGTTTTTCTCCGGAATATCTTTCGTTTTGAGCAGGTCTTTCAACTCATCCATGAATTCCTGCACGTCTTTGAAGTCAAGATAAACCGACGCAAACCGCACATACGCGACTTTGTCGTGCCGCCGCAATTTGCTCATAATCAATTCACCCACTTCGCTGGTCTTCCGCTCGCGCTCGGGAGAGTCGATAACGAAGCTTTCGGCTTCATTCACAATCTGCTCCAGCTTACCAATGGGCACTGGCCGCTTCTCACACGCGCGCAGCAAGCCGTTGAGCACTTTTTGGCGGTCAAACTTCTCGCGGCGGCCATCTTTTTTCACGACCATATAGGGGATTTCATCAATCCGCTCGTAGGTCGTAAAGCGCTTCTCGCACTTCAGGCATTCGCGCCGGCGGCGGATCGAGTCTGCCTCTTTGCTCTCGCGCGAGTCCACAACTTTGTCGTTTTCAAATCCGCAGAACGGGCACTTCATGGGTATTTAGGGAACTTTTGATTGTAGCAGGCGGCTTTATGCTCGCGGGGATGGCGCGGGCACGTCTTCTTCCTCGGCGTGCTGCGTTTCGGCGGAAAGTTCGCGAATGGACAAGCGCTCACGGTGCGCTAATATCAAGCCGAGTGGCACGATAGAAGCGAAGGTCACCAGCCATAGCAGAATTCCGCAGCTCGCCGCCAACTCGCGCGGAGCGCCAAAAATCCGTTGCAAGGTAAAAATAGTAGCCAACTGGGTCCCACCACCCACCCCCGGCAGTGCGACCATCGAACCCGCCATGCTGGAGAGCATCAGCAGCGGCACTTGCGATAAAGGCATATCGAGCGGACCAACGCCATAGGAATGTAAAACTTCGAGATAGGAAAATGAAATCATGATCCACATTCCAAGCGAAACGGCGCTGGCCTGCGCGAACGATGAGACATCCTGAACAGTATTTAAGCCGGAACGAAATTCCTGAATACGAAAAGCGATAAGAGTGCCTAGTTTCGAAAGCCTGGGTGATAAACGGCTCGTCGCTTTTGCGATGAACGTATCGCCTTTCCAGATGGCGGCAATTCCCGCGCACACACCCAGGAATATCAAGGCAAATGTGCTCGGGCCCCCAAGGCGATAATTTGCCAGGAGACCGCGGGTTATGGGTGACAGCAGTAGCGCGGTGAGGAGCATCAAACCAAACGCCCCGAGATCGAAAATGCGCTCAACCGCCCACACCGCCATTTGAGATGGAAAGGGCAAGTTTTCCTTCCGCGCAATTAAATAAGGACGAATCATCTCACCCGCCCGTCCGAGCAGAGCCAGCGCAGTGAAGCCAATGACAGTCGGAGAAAAGAGTCGTGCCGTCGAAGAACGGCATACCGGACGCAGAAACACGCTCCAGCGGACCGCGCGCATGACGTAGGCGAGATATATCCAGGCTATCGCCAACGCAATACTGACTTTGTTTACGCGCCCGGTCTGGCTCAGGAATGTTGCCCAATCAAAGTTCCGCCAGGTGCGGAACTGCATGTAAATGAGGGCTGCGAGTACACACAGCACAAGCCCGTAAATGAAGGCGCGTTTTCGATTCATGCGAAGAAGACGTCTATGAACATTCAGCCTACCATGAGGTCACGCCGAATCTTCATAGACAGTCTTGAATCAGAAATGAAACGCGATGCCCGTAGAAATCCGTACATTGTTCTGCGTATTGCTGAAGAATCGCGTCTGCACCATGTCCACCGCACCCCGCAGACTAACCAGGGGAACAATGTGATAATCCACGCCGCCGCCGACCGCGTAGGCAAAAGATGTATCGGAATTCGTCAGCAAGTCGCCACTTTCATTGACATGGGCAAAGCCAACCAGAAAATTCGCAAATGGACGGATATTGCCGACGGTAATCGACGCGCGCGGCCCAAAGAGATAATCGTGCTGATTGAAACTGTTGCTGGTCGAGAACGCGCAACTCCCCGCCAATAAAGGACATGCCCCGTTCGTCAATTTTCCCGGCGAACCGTAATGCCCGTCGAAATCAGCCACAATACCAAGAAACGGCAGAACTTTTCCTTCCACGGAAGCGTTCCACCCATTCAAATTCGCCCGATCATTTCCCAAATCCGCGCTCATGTATGAATAGCCAAAGAAAACATTTCCGTTCGTTGGTATTTGCGCGCTCGCCCGGTTTGCGAATCCTAAACAAAACAAAAGCCCCGCCAAAGCGATTGTGTATTTCTTCACAAATTCCTCCACAGTGACTTTGAATAATGAATTTTGAGCCTTCGCTTTGATGCGCAGAAGCTCAAACGCGTTGGAACTTAAGGGTGGGTTGTACTGCTGATTTCGGCAGAGGTAACAGAAACCGTCGAAGCTGGCTTTGTTAAAGTTTTTACCGCGGATCTATGCGCGGCCATTTTCGCCGTTTTCTGCTCGGCTAATTTCTTGCGATTAAAATCGCGCACAATCCGCGCAACATAGGCCTGCGTTTCGCGATAGGGAGGAACGCCGTTATATTGCTCCACCCGCTGCGGCCCGGCGTTATACGCCGCCAGGGCTTTCACTAGATTTGAGTTGTAACGATCCAGCAACTCACGAAGATATTTCGATCCACCTTCGACGTTGGCCGTCGGATCGAAGGGATTCGTCACGCCCAGAGTCGACGCCGTCTGCGGCATCAGCTGCATCAATCCTTGCGCGCCTTTGCGCGAAACCGCATGAGGATTGAATCCACTCTCAGCGTGAATCACGCTGGCTATCAAATCCGGGTCAAGCTGCGTCTGATCGCTGGCATGGCTCACAGCTAAATCAATGTTGGAGATATTTTCCGCGCTGGATCTCGCCACCGGCGCTAAGTCCGATTCGAAGTGATCAATCTGGCTCGTCGGAATGTCCACGTACTCTTCGTTCGTGCTGCTTGTGTATAACCGGGTGACGTTGCCGATCACTTCCCGATGCTGATGCTTGATCGTGCTCCCATTTTGCAGCACAGCAAGATCCGACGCATACGCTGACACTGCGAATGCAATCACCACAACGAGTTGTGCCATCCTCAACTTCATCTTTTAATCTTTAAACCTTCGCCGGAACCCAGCCCATCACCTGCTCAATCGCGCTGGCCACGCCATGTTCACTATTGGATGCGGTTATGCTCCACCCGCGTTCCCGCAACTCCTCCGACGCATTCCCCATGATATAAGGCCGCCCGGCGAATTCGAGCATCTCAATGTCGTTGAAATTGTCACCAATGGCCATGACCTGTTCGCGCGGAATGTTACGGTAATGTGCCCATCGCTCCAGCGCATGTCCCTTGGAACATCCCTGATTCAGCACATCTACAATCGATAAATCGCGTTCCGGATACTCTGTCCGCAAAACCATTACCCGCTCTTCCAGCCCCGCAGATGCCAGCGCTTTAAGCGCCTGCCTCATCCGCGGAATCGTCCCGCAAAACATCGCCTGCACCGGATCGCCATTCTTGCCCAGGCAATTCTCTACCGGCACCACAAACTCGATGTATTGCAGGTTCTTTTCCAGCCACCGCTGAATCACCGTATTCAATTCGTCCAGCCGCTCCAGAGCCAGCGCGCCTTTGGCATCGGTATCAAAGGTAAGAACGATATTGCCGCGAAAATCTTGCATGGCCCGGCAAAGCTCCCGCGCTGTATCGGTCGGCAAAAGATCGCGATGAAAATCCTCGCCTTTATTTGATCGCGTTATAGCGCCGTTCGAACTGATGAGCCAATGGTCAAAGCCAAGCTGGTCAGACATCGGCATGGCAAAACGATGCCGACGCCCCGTCGCCACAATAACTTCTACGCCAGCTTCGTGTACGCGCCGCACCGCCGCCAAATCGGCGGGGGAAATTTGAAATTGATGATTGACGAGAGTGCCATCGAGATCAATGGCCAGCAAACGGATAGGCAACATTACCTCACGATTTTATCATTCGCACCCGGCATGGCCCTGCATGCTATAGTGCGACTTCACCCATGGGGTCTTTTCTCTTTTTTGCATTTTCGTGGTGGAGCATTTTGCTGCGGGTGGTGGCCCTCGTCCACTTCATCCGGCGCCGCCCCGACTACTTCTGGCTCTGGATTATCCTCATCCACTGGATGGGCGCGCTCGTTTATATCTGCGTCGAGGTTATCCCCGATGCCGGCCTGCTCCGTCAGGGCTTCAAAGTCTTTCCTCGCCGCAAACGTATCCACGAACTCGAAGCCGCTATTTTGGATAATCCCTCCGCCGGAAATTACGAAGAACTCGCCGACCTCTACATGGAAGAAGGGAAGTACGTCCAAGCCCGCGACTGCTACAACAAAGCCATCTCTTCCCGGACGGATTCGATTGATCCCTTCTACCGGCGTGGTATCGCCGAAGTCCGGTTAAGCGATTTCGCGGCGGCCGTGCCTGATTTGGAGCGCGTTGTACGCACAGACCCTGCCTACGATTTCCATCAAGCCATGGGATTACTCGCCCATGCCTACGCCCAAACCGGCCAACCCGAAAAAGCTGACAAACTTTTCCAGGAAGCGACGAAGATCTCTACTTCGTCGGAGACTTATTACAACTATGCGACTTTTCTCGCAGCTCAAGGACGGACTGCTGAGGCCCGCGATTGGGCGCAACGCTTACTCGCCAAGAAACGAAACATGCCGGGATACTTGAAGCGTAGAGAGCGCCCGTGGTTCCGTAAAGCAGAAGGTTTACTAAATAAAATTAAGTAATTGTCATCCTGAGCGAGCGCCGTTCTTGCGCGACCCGAAGGACCTGGGCGGGCCCGCGCGAAGCGTTGCGTTCTTTGCAACTCATAAATCGCGCGTTTGGCCCGCATCCTCACTGATAAACTCAATCCTGCATGGCCTCCATCACTCACCTCGAATGCACCAAATGTGATGCACACTATTCTTCCGCCACTCCGCAGACTATATGCACCAAAGACGGTGGCATTCTCTATGCACATTACGATCTCGCCACCATAAGAACTAAGTTCACCAAAGAATCCCTCAAAGGCCGCGTCGCCTCCATGTGGCGATATGCCGACGTTCTGCCGGACGCTTCTCCCGTCACATTGGGCGAAGGCTTCACGCCCATGCTCCCCAGCCGCGAATTTCCTCATGTCTTCATCAAAGACGAAGGCCTCAATCCGACCGCGTCATTTAAAGCGCGTGGAATGTCCGCCGCCGTGACCATGGCCAAAGCCTACGGACTCAAGAAACTCGCTGCACCTTCTGCAGGAAACGCCGCTAGCGCGCTCGCGGCTTACTCCGCTGCTGCTGGAATAGAAGCCCACATCTTCATGCCCAAAGATGTGCCGCTCGCCAATCGTCTCGAGTGTGAAAGCTTCGGCGCGCACGTCACGCTCGTGGACGGCCTTATCAGCGACTGCGCCCGCATGGTCGCCGAGCGCAAAGAGAAAGAAGGATGGTTTGATATGTCCACGCTGAAAGAACCATTTCGCGTGGAAGGCAAAAAGACCATGGGCTACGAAATCGCCGAGCAGCTAAATTGGCGATTACCCAAAGGCGTGATCTATCCGACTGGCGGTGGCGTCGGCCTCCTCGGCATGTGGAAAGCCTTCGACGAAATGGAAGCTCTCGGCTGGATCGGCCCCGAACGCCCAAAAATGATCAGCGTGCAATCCGATGGATGCGCGCCCATCGTTAAAGCCTGGAATGAAAACAAACCAGTTTCAGAATTCTGGCAAAACGCCGCGACCATTTCTTCTGGATTGCGTGTGCCCAAGGCTTACGGCGATTACCTCATCCTCGATATTCTGAAAAAGAGCGGCGGCACCGCGCTCGCTGTCTCCGACGAAGAAACCATGGACGCCTTTTACCATTGGGCCCGCGTCGAAGGCGTTTTCGCCGCTCCCGAAGGCGCGGCCTCGCTCGCCGCCTATCGCAAACTTCTCGCCAGCGGATTCTTTTCGCCTAACGACGAAGTCGTTCTCTTCAACACCGGCTCAGGCTTGAAGTATCTCGATGTAATCGAACGCTTCTCGCAACGCGCCAAACGCCCCGGCTCGCGCCAAATCGGCGGCATCATCGGGCCTTACTAGCTTCTCGACATTTGATTTTTTAGAGATGTCATCCTTCGGCCCGCGCTTCTCATCTCGGGCCGAGGGATCTCGCGCGGAGCGGCAATGGCGGGCTGCGTAACTCATTTAAATGCAGACAGTTGCGGGCTATTCCTCTGTTTATGTATTAGTAAACTCACCACCAGAGACTTTCTTCCACTTTCCATCTCCCACGCTTTCCCATAACCTAACTACACGCTGGAAAGACGCCAGTTCACCGGCATAGATGGTCTCCCCTATGTTTCCAGCGGATTGCCCATTCCCCCGCCGGAGGCAAGTTTTCACAATGAAGTTGTCGTCCACTCTACTCATATTCATTTTGGCCATCGCGCCCTTTGCCGGCGCGCAAAAAGTCACGCAATTTGAAGGCATTGACGCCTCCAACGACCCCGTCGCCGGCTTTACCGTGGATCCCAATGGCGCGGTCGGTACCAAGCAATATCTCGAATGGGTGGATCAGGCTTATCAGGGTTTCGACAAAGTCACGGGGGCTGCTGTATGGTCCAAGCCCCTGCCCGCAACCACCCCGTTCTCGCAGAACGGCATGTCGGACTGCACCACCGGCGGCGGCAACGGCATTATTCTCTTCGATCATCTGGCCTCCGTCTGGATCGTCGCCATCCGCGAAGGCGGCCCGAATTATTTCTTCTGCATCGCCGTTTCTAACACCGATGACCTTACGTCTTCTACGTTTGGCTGGTACACCTATGAGTTGTCGCTGAACCCGGTCCTCAATCTCAACGGCATCAACTATTATCCCGACTACCCGAAGATCGCCACCTGGCCGGATGCTTACTACGTCACCCTCGATCTCGAAAATCCCACCAAGGGCTATCAGGAGAACGGCGTCGTC
>Ga0209062_1005035_pt1 | contig 13155 bp, 13 predicted proteins | sample Coa_R2_2_FD_187158 | JGI IMG/M metagenome (GOLD analysis project Ga0209062, IMG submission 187158) | Surface soil microbial communities from Centralia Pennsylvania, which are recovering from an underground coalmine fire - Coalmine... | ecosystem: Environmental > Terrestrial > Soil > Unclassified... | reverse complement strand
CGGTCAGGAACACCTCGTCGGCCGGCACCCCGATCAACTCCTGGGTGCGAGCATCGGCAGGGTCTGCCAGGTCCCCCGCGCCACGTCGGCGGCCGCCCGTAGCGATTGGAGCGGCGACTCCATGGTGGCCGCCACCGCCGACGGCTCGTAGCCGCAGTGCGCCATGCAATTGGCGCAGCGCGGGTCCTTGCCGCGCCCGTAGGCGTTCCAATCCGTGGTGTTGATGAGCTCGCGATAGGAACTGGTATAGCCATCGGCCAGCAGGTAGCAGGGGCGTTGCCAGCCGAGGACGGAGTAGCTGGGAATGGCCCAGGCGGTGCAGGAGAAATCGACCTTGCCTTCCAGAAAGTCCAGGAAGAGCGGGGAATGGTTCAGGCGCCACTTCTTGCGCTTACCGTCGGCAAAGGCCTGGCGGAAGATCTCGCGCGTGCGCTCCACGCCCAGGAAATGCTCCTGATCCGGCGCTTTCTCGTAGGCATAGCCGGGCGAGATCTGCATGGCGTCGACCTTCACCTCGTCGTTCAAGAAATCGAGCACGGCCCGGATGCTCTGGGCATCATCCTGCGTGAAGAAGGTGGTGTTGGTCGTCACGCGGAAGCCGCGGCGCTTGGCCTCGCGGATGGCCGCGATCGCCAGGTCGAAAACGCCCGGGCGGCAGACCGATTCGTCGTGGCGCTGCTGCAAGCCGTCGACGTGGATCGACCAGGAGAAATAAGGCGAGTTCTTGAAGCGGTCAAACTGGTCGAGCTTCTTCTGCATCAGGATGGCGTTGGTGCACAGATAGACAAAGCGCTTGCGCTCTACCAACGCGGCCACGATCTCAGCGATCTCGCGGTGAACGAGCGGCTCGCCGCCGGCAATGGAGACGATCGGAGCCCCGCACTCTTCCACCGCGTCGATGCACTGCTGCACCGTCAGGCGACGCTCCAGGATGTCGCGCGGATGCTGGATCTTACCGCAGCCGGCGCAGGCCAGGTTGCACTGGTAGAGGGGTTCCAATTGCAGGACCAGCGGGAACTTGCCCCGCTTTCTGAGCCGCTGGGTCAAGATGTAGGTTGCGACGCGTAGGTTCTGGCGCAGCGATATTGCCATGGGCCGCTCTCCTATCACAACTGGTTTTCCCATCCATGATACCGCATCGCGCACCGGTTGAAGAGCACGCCTCGCTCTGGCAGAATACCGAGGGGCGTCCCGGCGACTGAAGTCGCCTGGCAGGGATGCGCCGGCTAAAGCCGGACAACGGTTGGGCGTATGCAATACGCCCCTATAGTGCCCGTCCCCTGCCCGGCGGTTTTAACCGCCGGCTCCCCGACCGGGTCCACTTTAGGGGAGGCAACGTCAGGCACCAAGAGGCACCAAGAGGAGGATGCGCGGGTGGAGACAGAGGTGCGAACGGGCACAGCCCTGGAGCGGGCGGTGCGCTGGCTGATCGAGCGGCAGGATGTCGCCGGGTGGTGGTGTGGCGAGCTGGAGACCAACGTCACCATGACCGCCGAACACATCCTGCTGCTGCGCTTCCTGGGCCTCGACACCGAGCCCATTCGCGACGCCGCCTTGCGGCATATCTTGCTCAATCAGCGAGAGGATGGTTCCTGGGCCCTCTACTTCGGCGGCCCCGCCGACCTCAGTACCACCATCGAAGCCTACGTCGCGCTCAAGGCGCTCGACGTCGACCCCGGCATACCGCTGATGCAGCGCGCGCTCAGGGTCATCCACCAGCAGGGCGGCGTGGCGCGGGCCAGGGTCTTCACCAAGATCTGGCTGGCCATCTTCGGCCAGTATCCCTGGGAGGGCGTACCCAGCATGCCGCCCGAGCTGGTCTACCTGCCGAAGTGGGTGCCGCTGAACCTTTACGACTTCGCCTGCTGGGCGCGCGGCACCATCGCCCCGCTGCTGCTGGTCATCTCCCGCCGCCCCGTGCGGCCGCTCGGCTGCAGCGTGCCCGAATTGATCGTGCCGGGCACCGAAGGGCACTTGCGGCGCGTGCCGGGCTCGGGCTTCTTCTGGTGGACCGATAAGCTGCTCAAGCTCTATGAGAGCCTGCCCGCGCAGCCGGGCCGGGCGCGGGCCGGCCGCCGGGTGGTCGACTGGATAGTGGCTCGCCAGGAGGCCGATGGGAGCTGGGGAGGCATACAGCCGCCCTGGGTCTACTCGCTGATCGCGCTGCACCTGGAGGGCATGGACCTCGACCACCCGGTGATGCGACGGGGGATCGCGGGCATGCAGGGCTTCGCCCTTGACGACGAGAACGGCTGGCGCTTTCAAGCCTGCATGTCTCCGGTCTGGGATACCGGTTGGGCCGTGCTGGCGCTGCGGCGGGCCGGGCTGGACCGCGAGCACCCCGTCCTGCGTCGCGCGGTGCAGTGGCTGCTGCGCGAGCAGATCGACCCAGCGGCGCCCGGCGACTGGCAGGAGCGCTCTCCGGGTGTGCCGGGTGGCGGCTGGGCCTTCGAGTTCGCGAACGACTGGTACCCGGATATCGACGACACGGCCGTCATCGCCCTAGCCCTGCTGGAAGCCGGGCACGAGGGAGAAGTGAGCGGCGCTGTGAAGCGGGCCGCGCGCTGGCTGCTGGCCATGCAGTCCCGCAACGGCGCATGGGGGGCCTTCGACCGAGACAACACGCGCCAGATCGTTTACAAGCTGCCATTCGCCGACTTCGGTGCCCTGCTGGATCCGCCGACCGAAGACGTCACGGCGCATGTGCTGGAGTTGCTGGCGCGGGTGCCGGGCAGCGCCTCAAGGCGGGCTATCGAGCGCGGGCTCGCCTATCTGCGCGACACCCAGCGGGCGGATGGGTCCTGGTTCGGCCGCTGGGGCGTCAATTACGTCTACGGGACCTGGTGCGTGATCACCGCCCTGGTGGCGCTCCGCGGCACCGGCTACAGGATGGACGACATGGTCGAGCGCGGGGCCGGCTGGCTGCTCACGCGCCAGAACGGCGACGGTGGCTGGGGCGAATCCTGCCACTCCTACGCCGATAGCTCGTTCGCCGGCGTCGGCCCGAGCACGCCCTCTCAGACGGCCTGGGCCGTGATCGCGCTACAGGCGGCCGGAATGGGCGGGCATAGCGCCGCTCGCCGCGGCCTGGCCTATCTGCGCGAGACGCAGGTGGACGGCACCTGGCATGAGCCACACTACACCGGGACCGGCTTTCCGCGCGACTTCTACATCAACTACCACCTGTACCGGCACCTATTCCCGACCATGGCCCTGGCGGGAGCAGCGACCGGCGGCTGACGTCAAGCGGAGTGGGCAGGTTCGACCCCGGGATTCATCCCGGGGAGCCTCATGTTCGGCCCGGCCGCTCGACAGGCTCGCGGCCGGGCGTCCGCCCGCAGGTGGCCGCCCGTGGGCCAAGCGGCGGGATTCAGCCCGCCTTCGGCAGAACAGGAGCGGGTTAAAACCCGCGGCTGGGCGCGACATGACCCACTCACCGGACGCCAAGTCCGGGGTTTCCGGGCCACGGCGCTACGTCCTGCCTACTCCCATCGCTAGCGTCCCCGGGCCGCCAGCGCGGCGATCTGCAGGACCTCGCCGCGGCTGAGTTTGCTCTGGCCGCGTTCCAGGGCGTCGAGCGTGGCGTAGGCCAGGGCCAGCGGGATGGTGCAGAACTCCAGCGCGGGGCCGGGTGGCAGTGCGTCTGTGTAGGCGTCGGCCAGCGCCAGGTGGCGCCGGGCATAGGCGTGCATGTCCGCGTCGTCCCAGCCGGGCGGGTAGAACTCCACGCCGCGCGCGAGATCCTCCGCGTGGTTGCGCACGATATTGACGGCCTGCAGGCCGCGGCCGAATCCCACGGCGTGGCCGCGGTCCGTCTGCGTCCCATCGTACCAGGCCCAGAGATCGGAGAGTAAGAGGCCCACGTTGGCGGCCACGCTGAAGGTATAGCGGTCGAGATCGGCCTCGCTGAGGATGGCCCATCCGGCGGCCGCCCAGAGCGCCATGCGGTCTGCCATCGCCGCCGTCGCTTCCCAGATGCGCGGGGCGATGGGCGCCGGGGCGAGGCGCACCCAGTCATCAATACGGATGGACACCTCGGGCAGCACGTCCTGGTAATCGCCCAGCACCGCCCCTACGTCATCGTCGCCGAAACTCGCCTGCAACGTGCGGCTGATGGCGTGCAGCAAGGCCGCCTTGGTATGGTTATCGAGCCCGGGATGATCTTCAATGTCATCGATAGCGCGCAGGCACAGGTACGCCGACATGACTGCATCAAGCAGTCGGTCCGGTAAGCGACTGATGGGGATGTAGAATGTGCGACTGGTCGCCTCGAGGATGTGCAGCGCCTCGTCACGCGCTACCATGTACTGTCTCCTTTCGGTTGTTGACGCATGTTGACATCGACCGCGGGGCACGGCACCATCGGCGCTCGTTGTATCAGGATAACAGAATACACCGCAGCATACGCCGCTGTCATCCCGGCGGCCAACCCAAGACCGGCGCTCAACGCCCTGCTCGGCGGGGAGACCGAATGCTGTGGTAGAATGCCAGACGGCTGACACTGCCGGCGCGTCGCGAGGCGGCTTGTGCTCAAGGCCCCTATCGATCAAGCGCAAAGGAAACTATGTCCGGTCACATCGCCCCCAACAAAATAGACAGAGACGCCGCGGAGCCGGCCGTTCCGGCGGCTTCTCCGGGGAATCGCACTAGTATCGTCGCCTACCTCTATCCCAGCTTCGACGAGGCGGGGCGCGTCGCGCTGGTGGCCATGACGGGTGAAGACGTCACCGCGCGTATCGAGGCCGAAGCGCAGCTTCGCGAGGCAGAGGAGCAGTATCGCGGCATCTTCGAGGCGACCGGCGAGGGACTCATCATCGTCGAGGCCAACCCCGCGTCCTGGCCCGTTTGCCCTCAGCCACCACCGCGTAGGCCCTGGTTCCATGCCGTCGCGCATGCGAAAGATTCGTACTGGAGGAGCGCATGATCGAGTTAACACGCGAGCAGCGCGAGATTCAGGACCTCGCGCGCACGTTCGCAGTGCGCGAGATCCGGCCGGTCGCCGCGCACTACGACGAGACGGAGACGGTACCCTGGCCGGTGCTGGAGAAGGCCCATCAGGCCGGGCTGATGTCGTTTACCTTCCCCGAGGAGTACGGCGGCGCCGGCATCTCCGATACGGTGACGGCCTGCCTGGTGGCCGAGGAACTGGCCTGGGGCTGCCTCTCCATCGGCAATCTCATCACCAGCAACGGCTTTGGCCTGGGCCCGATCCTGACTCTGGGCAGCGAGGAGCAGCGCCAGCGCTACGTGCCGCGCTTCTGCGAGCCCGGCGTGGTGCGCTTGAGCGCGCTCTCGGTGACCGAGCCCACGGCCGGCTCCGATGCCGCCGCACTCAAGACCACGGCGCGCCGTGTCGAGGGTGGCTACGTGCTGAACGGGCGCAAGAGCTGGACCAGCAACGGCGGCTACGCGGAGATCTACGTGATCTTCGCCACCGTCGATCCCGCCCTGCGCCACAAGGGCATCACGGCCTTTGTGGTCGAGAAAGACACGCCCGGCCTCGCCTTCGGCAAGAAGGAACGCAAGATGGGCAACCGCGCCATCCCCAACTGCGAGGTGATCCTGGAGGATGTCTTCGTGCCGGAAGCGAACCGCGTGGGGGCGGAGGGCGAGGGCTTCTCCGGCCTGATGAGCGGCTTCGACCGCGCGCGTGTCAATCTCGGTGCGGCCTGCCTGGGCGTGGCCAGGGCCGCCCTGGAGTACGCCATCGGCTACGCCAAAGAACGCCACGCCTTCGGCCGGCCGATCGGCTATCACCAGGGCGTCGGCTTCATGCTCGCCGACATGGCCACGCAACTCGACGCGGCCCGCCTGCTGGTCTGGCGCGCGGCGCTGCTGGACGACGCCGGGCAGGCGTTCAGCAAAGAAGCCAGCATGGCCAAGCTCTTCGCCTCCGAGGCGGCGGTGAAGATCACCCACGATGCGCTGCAGGTGCTGGGCGGCTACGGCTACTCGCGCGACCTGCCCCTGGAGAAGTGGTCGCGCGACGTGCGCCTCGAAGAGATCGAGGAGGGCACCAGCCAGATCCAGCGCCTGGTAATCGCGCGGCGCCTGCTCGAATAGCCCGCCTTGTGCACGAGGATGGCGGGGGCGCCGTTCCAGGCGGGGTCGTCCCGCCCTATCAGACGCCCATGAATAAGCCGGCGCTCAGATCGAGGCGCCGCGGCCCACCGGCAGATCGCGCTGCCAGAGCACGCTCACCGTGGCCAGGTTGGTGGTCATCAGGAAGCCGACGAAGATGACGAGCCAGCCGGCGGCCATGATCACCCAGAAGTTGTTGGGCGAGCCCAGGCGCGCGGCCGAGCCGGCGGCCGAGATGATGCCTGTGCCGGCGGCAATGGCCACGTTGGCGATGGCGAAGCGCATCGGCGCCTGACGCTGCAGCACCTTGAACGCGGAGAAGGCGGCCACGGCGATCACCGCCGCCGCACCGAAGATATTCAGTACGACGAGCGGCGCCACCCACAGGCCGCTGGTGAGCACGCCGGTACCGGGACCTCCGTGCTGCTCTACGCTATGCAGCGCCGCGCCGTTGATGGGCGAGGTGAAGATCAACACCGCGCCGAGCACGCTGATGATAGTCAGCGCGGCCAGAATCGGGTTGGCGATGCGCCGGTCGAGCGCCAGGTAGAGGCTGCCCATGCCCAGATAGGCCGCCATCATCAGGGCGCCCAAGACGTAGTAGAGGCGGAACAGCCCCGGACTGCCATTGGTCAGAAAGCCCGCGTAGGCGAGCGAAGCCACGGCGGCCATGACCAGGGCGATGCCCCAGACCAATTGGTGCGGGCGGCGTCGCGACCGCCATTGCATCAGAACCAAGATGGCGAAGGCCAGAGAGATAACGGCGACGAACAGTGGATAGCCAAGCACGGGTCAATACCTCCGGCAAGTGGGGCAGTGACAGGGTCTTCTCTCCCTTGCAGTGTACTAGCCCCATTGGCGAAGGGCAAAGACAGGGCGGCAAACTCCTTGACCAGCTCGCGGGGATGGCGTACACTGCCCCAGTCGCCCGCAGGGCGGAAGGGCGGCAAACTCCTTGACCTGGTCTCAAGGATGGCGTACACTGCACAGAAGTTGCCCTGCCGCGAATGCCCTCGTTGCGACCCCAACGTTCTGTATGTGGGGAAATAGAACACGAACACGGTGAGTTCTGTGAGAGACTCGTGAAGTCGCTGGTTATCATTCCGACGTATAACGAGCGGGAAAACATCGGTGAGCTGATCGACGAGGTATTGCACCACCTGCCGTCGACCGATGTCCTGGTGGTGGATGACGGCTCACCCGATGGCACTGGGGACATCGTCGAGGCCCGTGGCGCCGCGGACACCCGCGTCCATCTCCTGCGCCGGCCCGGCAAAGCCGGGTTAGGCACGGCCTATATCGCCGGTTTCCGGTATGCGCTTGAGCGCGATTATGCCGTAGTAATAGGTATGGACGCCGATTTCTCGCACGATCCCAGCTATCTGCCCAGGTTCATGGAGCAGATCGCGCACAGCGATCTGGTGGTGGGCTCGCGCTACATCCCCGGCGGCTCGACCCCCGACTGGAAGCTGACCCGTCGCATCATCAGCCGTATCGGCAATACCGTGGCACGAACCGTGCTGGGTCTACCCGTGCGCGACTGTACGACCGGGTACAAATGTTACCGGCGCGAAGCGCTCAAATCGATCGATCTCGACGCCATCAACCTGGTCGGTTATGGCTTCCTGATCGAGACGACCTATCAATGTTATCTCAACGGCCTGCGCATCACGGAGATCCCGATTGTGTTCATCGACCGGCGCGAAGGCAAGAGCAAGATGACGAGCACCATCGTCTCGGAGGCCCTGGGCTACGTGATCCGCCGACGCTGGCAGCGCGTGCGCAAGCAGTTGGTCTGGAGGCGGAACGCTGAAAGCTAAGTCTCTCATCCTGATCCCGACCTATAACGAGGCGGAGAACCTCGAAGCGATCGTGCGCGCCGCGTATGAGGCTCTGCCCGACACGTCGGTGCTGATCATCGACGATGCCTCGCCCGACGGTACCGGCCGGCTGGCCGACCAGTTGGCCACGCGCTACCCATCCCTGGACGTGATGCATCGTGCCGGCAAGCTGGGTCTGGGTACGGCCTATATCGCCGGGTTCCGCTACGCCCTGGAGCGCGACTTCGACTGCGTCTTCGAGATGGACGCCGATTTCTCCCATGATCCGCGCTACCTGCCCGAGCTGCTGGCCGCCGCCGAGCACGCCGACCTGGTGATCGGCTCGCGCTACGTACCCGGCGGTCTCACGCCGGACTGGGGGCTCTCCCGCCGCCTGATCAGCGGCTTCGGCAACCTCTTCGCGCGCACCATCCTTGGCTTACCGGTCCGCGACTGTACGGCCGGCTTCAAGTGCTATCGCCGCAACGTCCTGGAGGCGTTCGACCTCGATCTCATCCGCCTCCAGGGCTACGCATTCCAGGTCGAGACCGTGGTGCAGGTCTATCGCAAGGGTTTCCGCATCAAAGAGATTCCGATCATCTTCCCGGACCGCAAAGTGGGCCGCAGCAAGATGAGCAAGGATATCGTGGCCGAGGCATTTATCTACGTCATTCGACGTCGTCTTTTCGGTAGCGCCCAGGGGACCCATCGCGTGCCTATCAGCCAGGTTGTCAGCACGGATGAAAGACCCGGTAACGCGGGCGCGTAGCGATTCGGCTTACCCGTCCGGACACAGTCGTGGGAGTAATGGTGTGACACCGGACCCGCGCTACCCGTGGTTGCACTGGGCGCGAAAGCTCCAGGCAGCCGCCCAAAACGGCCTGACCTACAGTAAAGATCCGTACGATATCGAACGCTACCAAGCTATCTGGGAGGTTGCTGCCGAGATGATGGCACGTGGTTCTGGCGTCGAACTGATCCGGGTGCGCGATCTCTTGACTGGCGATGTGGGCCATGTCACGCCAAAGGTGGATGTGCGCGGAGCCGTCTTCCGCGAGGGCGCCATGCTGCTGGTGCGGGAGAAGTCCGACGGCCTGTGGACGCTGCCGGGCGGCTGGGCCGATGTCGAGGAGTCGCCGAGCGAGGCGGTGGTGCGCGAGGTCTATGAGGAGTCGGGCTATCGTACCCGGGCCGTCAAATTGCTGGCCGTCTACGATCGCGACCGGCATGGCCATACCCCCATGCCGTTCTGTTGCTACAAGATGTTCTTTCACTGCGCCCTGGTGGACGACGATACGCTCGGGGAGGCGCATGCCCAACGCGGCGGCTCCTTCGCCGAGGTGGACGATGTTGGCTTCTTCCACGAAGATGAGCTGCCGGAGCTCTCCATCTCACGGGTGACGCCCGCGCAACTGCGGCGTCTATTTGCCCACCAGAGACATCCCGACTGGCCGACCGATTTCGATTAACCGTGCAGGACCTCCCCACCATGGACAACGCCGCCCTCGCCTCCCTGCTCAACGAGATCGCCGTCCTGCTGGAGATGAAGGGGGAGAATGTCTACCGCGTCCGCGCCTATCAGCGCGCCGCCGAGACCGTCGCCTCGCTGGGCGAGCCCGCGAGCAGGCTGCGCGAACGCGGGGCGCTGGTCGGCCAGCCGGGTATCGGCAGCGGCATCGCCGAGACGATCGAACAGGCCCTCGACGGCCGCCCTATCCCCTTGCTGGACGAATTACATCGCTCCTTCCCGCCCGGCGTGGTGACGCTGCTCAGGGTGAACGGCGTGGGGCCAAAGCTCGCCGCGCGCGTCTACCAGGCCTTCGGCGTGCAATCCATCGACGAACTGGAGGCCGTGGCGCGCGACGGACGGTTGGCGGGGCTGGAGCGCGTCGGGCCCAAGAGCGCCGCCAACATCCTGCGCAACATCGAGGCCCTGCGCAGCCGCGGCTCCCGCCTGCCCATCGCCGCGGCCATCCCGGTGGTCGAGGGGATCATGGCGGCGCTGAGAACCGCCCCGAACCTGCGCAACCTGACGCCGGCCGGCTCGTACCGCCGCTTCCAGGAGACGGTCGGCGACCTGGACCTCATCGGCACCTCCGACCGGCCGGATGACGTGATGGATCTCCTGGTGGGCCTGCCCGTGGTGCGCGAGGTGGTGGCGCACGGCAAGACCAAGACCAGCGTCGTCGTCGATCCGGGCATCCAGCTCGACCTGCGCCTGGTCGCGGACGAGGATTTCGGCTCCCTGCTGCAGCACTTCACCGGCAATCAGCAGCACAACATTCAACTGCGCGAGTATGCCGTGGCCCGCGGCATGAAAGTGAGCGAGTACGGCATCGCCGACGCCGGCAGCGGCCAGGTACACCACTTCGCGCGCGAGGAAGACGTGTACGCGCACCTGGGCCTGCAATACATGCCGCCGGAGATACGGCAGGGCCTCGGCGAGATCGAGATCGCCGCGCGCCACGCCATTCCGCGCCTGATCGAGCTCGGCGACGTGCGCGGCGACCTGCACATGCACACCACCGAGAGCGACGGCCACAACACGCTGGAGGAGATGGTCGCCGCGGCCCGGGCGCACGGTTACGACTATATCGCCATCGCCGACCACTCGGCCGGGCGCGGCGTAGCCGGCGGCCTCTCGGTGGAACGCTTGCGCGCCCAGATGGCCGCCATCCGCGCCCTGAACGCGCGGCTCGACGGCATCACCGTCCTGGCCGCCTCCGAGGTCGACATCCGCGCCGACGGCACGCTCGATTACCCCGACGAGGTGCTGGCCGAGCTGGACCTGGTGGTGGCCTCCATCCATTCGGCCATGGCGCAGGACGAGACCACCATGACGCGGCGGCTGCTGGCGGCGATCGAGAACCCGCACGTCGACATCATCGGCCACCTCAGCGCGCGCCTGATCGGACAGCGCGAGCCGGTGCAATTCGACCGCGGCGCGGTCTTCAGCGCAGCGGCCCGCACGCGCACCGCCCTGGAAGTCAACGCGCATCCCAACCGGCTGGATCTGAAGGACAGCGATGTGCGCCTGGCCCGCGAGGCCGGATGCCTGCTGACCATCGACACCGATGCCCATTCCATCGCCGACCTGGACCTCATGATCTGCGGCATCAAGACCGCGCGGCGCGGCTGGGCGGTGGCCGGCGATGTCCTGAACACACGCCCCCTGGCCGAGCTGCGGGCCTGGCTCGATCGCCCGCACGGTGCCTGATTTCGCCACGGGGTGTGCTACAGTGAGTGTAGGGGCACCTTGTGCCGATATCTACAGAGGAGGAGCGACGATCGATGTCTTCGGATTCCGGACGAGGCATGGCTCTTGGCCCCGTGGGCGGGGACCAACTGCGCGCCCTGTTGGTTGCGATCGCTGCGCTGGCCATCGTGGTCTTGCTGACGCGCCGGCGGCGCGGCGAGGCCGGGGCGGGCCGGGCGTCACATCGCGGCGAGCGCGATGGTTTCTCGCCACAGAAGATGATGCTGGGCCTGGCGATCACCGTCCTGGAGAACGACATGGCGCGTCGCGGCCTCTTGGCGGGCCTCAAGCTGATACGCAATCGCATGTAAGCAGCTCAAGGTACAAGGTACTAGTCAGCCGAGCGTCCGGTGTGGTACAAGTGAAGTACCATCGCCGGCACGGTTGCTTTGACCCGAGATGAGAGATGAGAGATCTGACGCGAGAGCGGGGGCTGCTGAGCGCGACGGTCATTCGAGGCCGTCGCGTGACGCTGCGGCACAACTCCCTGGGCTATAGCGAAGAAGAGATTGCACGGCGCTATCGCTGGAGCCTCGACCAGGAGCTGCAGTACTGGAGCGGGAGCATTCCGGCCGCGCCGACGCTGGCCCAGTTCCGCAACGACGTCATCAACTCAACGCAACAGTCGGATTATCGCCGCGACCAGTTTGCGATTCTGGACGAGTGGGGCAGCCTGATCGGCATGGTCAGCTACTATAACTGGATCCCCCAGCGGGGCCAGGCCGAACTGGGCATCTACATCGGGGAGCGCAACCTGTGGGACAAGGGGTACGGCACCGAGGCGCTGCGCACATTGCTGGACCACCTGTTTCAGACCACGCCGCTGCGCGTGATGTACCTCAACACCTACGCCAATAACGAGCGTGCGCGCGCCTCCTATACCAAGGTGGGCTTCGAGACGGTGGGCACGACGCGCAAGTACTCCAGCCGCGTCGGCTACTACATCGACGTGCAGATGCGTATGTCGCGCGAGGACTTCATTGCCCGTTATGGCCTCGGCCTCTTTGTGCCCATCAAACGCGGCCCGCTGCCGGGGCGTTTCGCGTCGGGCCACGGCCTCGACGTGCGGGCCTGACTGCGCCCCTTCCTCCATGGGCGCGCGCCTGCACACCTCACCGTGACGAACGATAACGGAGCCGGCATCCCACCCAGCCGCGGCGCGGGCGTCCTGCTGATCGATAGGCGCGGCTGGATACTGCTGCAACTGCGCGACGCTCATGGCGCCTACCCGCACCACTGGGGGACGGTGGGCGGGCAGGTGGAGGCGGGCGAATCTCCCGACGTGGCGGCGCGGCGCGAGCTGGCCGAGGAGACCGGCTACGTGGCGGATGCGCTGTGGCAGGGGGCGGAGATGATGTTGACGTTGCCCGACGGCACGGCGCGCCTGGCCACGCTTTTCGTGGCGCACTACGACGGCTTACAGCCGATCCTCTGCCACGAAGGCGCCGCCATCACCTTTGTCGACCCGGTGGCGCTGGATAGCCTGCCCATCTACCCCGGCCAAGCCGCATTGATCAGAATGGCCTTACGGAGCTGGAGCGAGAGGGATCAGGACTCCATGGAGAAGCACTGCTGAAGGGTGGATCGGATGCCTGGGCCGGAAGGCGCGCCCATAAAGACCCTTCGCTCTCGTGACAGGGGCCGGCCCGTTCTTACGGACTCTCCGAGCCTTCGGGACCGCCTACCATCTCCCAGGTGACGCTCTCCGCCCCGGCCGTGCGCAAGTGCCCCGACAGCTCCATCAGGTTCGCGTGACGCGACAGGTCGATGGAATAGGTGAGGCGGAGCTGATCATCAAACTCGAGTGCTACGAGCGTCGGCCGGCGGCCGGTCGCCGCCAGTACGCCATCGATCCGGCCCTGTGCCGTCCCATCTTGCGCGGTGATATGCATGATCCAGGTATCGAGCGAGCGGCGCGGAAAGTTCATCTCGACGCGCCGCAAGGCCACTAGGGTCGCCAGAATAATGGCGGCTCCGATAGCACCCATGACATACATC
>Ga0209062_1005034_pt1 | contig 13155 bp, 12 predicted proteins | sample Coa_R2_2_FD_187158 | JGI IMG/M metagenome (GOLD analysis project Ga0209062, IMG submission 187158) | Surface soil microbial communities from Centralia Pennsylvania, which are recovering from an underground coalmine fire - Coalmine... | ecosystem: Environmental > Terrestrial > Soil > Unclassified... | reverse complement strand
CGGCGGCGATCAGATCCCGGCGGATTTTCACGGTCCCGGAGGCGTTGCCCGGCATCGCTTCCCCGATCAGGCGGAAGATGCCGGCCACCGCGGCTTGAGGTCCCGCCATTTCGCGCCGCTCCAGCGTGATCGGCGCGGGAATTTCCGGACCCTCCAGGCTCGACGGCCGCAGCACGAAGACGTATCCGGCGACGCTGACCGCCGCCATTATAAACACGAAAAATGCGACCAGCAGTTCGATCATACTTTGATGTCCACGATCTTGCGGATCACGAAATGCGCCAGCACCAGGCAGGCGATCGCCGCCGTGATCAGCGTTTTTCCGTAGGGATGATGGAACAGGATCTGCATGTATCCGGGGCTGACCCACAGCATCATTGCGGAGATCAAAATCGGCAGCACGCTGAGAATCACGCCCGTCAGTTTTCCGTGCGCGGCAAGCGAGCGCACCTCGCCTTGCAGCGCGAGCGCCTCCCGCATGTTCTCGGCCAGCCCGGTCAATACTTCACTCAGTTTCCCGCCGGTGCGCGCGTGCAGTTGCACCGCCGCGATGAACAGATTCACCTCCAGCAGCGGAACGCGCGCGGCGAGATTTTCGAGCGCTCGCGGCCATCCCATGCCGAGATTCGCCTCCGCCGACGTTTTTCGAATTTCCACCGACACCGGCGGCAGCGTTTCCGAGGCGATCATCTCCATTCCCGCCGATAACGGATAGCCCGCCCGCAGCGCGCGCGCCAGCGAATCGAGCACGTCCGGAAAATTCTCGCGAAACTTCGCGAATCGCTTGTTCCGCTTGCGCAAAATGTATCCATAGGGCGCCCACGCCGCCAGCACTCCGCCCAGAATCGCCCCCCAGATCACAACCAGCTTCAGCAGGATCAGCGTCGCCACGGTTCCCAATAGCAGCATCGCCAGCGTGACGCGCCCCACCGACCAGTCGAGCTCGGCTTGCGCGATGCGCGCCCCCAGAATGTCGATAAAGTCGAATCGCGCCAGCAGGCTGTCCCAGAAATTCAGCGTGCTCAGCCGCTCCGTCCGGAACAGCCCCGAATCTTCCTGTTCGGCCTCCTGATCGCGCCGCGCCGCGTCGCTTTCCTCGGCGGTTTTCTTCAGAAAACCCATCCACGCCACGGTGACCGTAATCGAGGCGAGCAGAAAGATCACGACGAAAAACGCCAGGATCGAAAGAAGCAGCATGTTTATTGCGCCGATTTCGCGCCCGTCGCGCGCATTACCGCGCCGAGGGAGAGCGTTCCCGCCCGGCTCTTTTGGTCGTCCAGCGGATTGCGCAGCGTCAGGCGAACGCGAGCCCCGGAATCGGCCGCGGCCAGCATATCGGCCTGCCGCGGATCGGCGAGCAGCGTCACCACCGGAAGCGTCGCGCCTTGCGAGCTTTGCTCCGGCTGCGGCACCACCGAAAGAACCTGCAAGTCCTCGAGCGCCGTGCGGACCAGCGTTGCGTCGCTATTGTTGCCGCGCCCCACCACCACCTGCACATCCACCTTCTGGCCGGAGTGCAGCAGCGTAAGCACGCCGGTTGAATCCGTCACATGAACCGAAACCGCCCGCATCCCCGGCGGTACTCCCGATCCGCCATTCTGGGCGTTGACCAGATGCGAAGCCAGCACCGGCTCGTCCTGGCCGATGGTGTCGAAGACGGTGCTGCCCGCCACCTCCGACGGCTTCTCATAGGCGCCCTTGGGCAGCGTCGGGCCGAACCATGGGATCTGCGTGACGTCCTCGACTTTTAAAATGGCGCCCGGCTTCAGCGTCCGCGCCGCGACCACCATCGTCTTGACGCTGCCGGTGCTGCTGCTCAATTTGTTCACAAACAAGCCGTAGAACACGCCCGTGGCGACGATCGCCACCACGAAGGCAATCCCCAGCAGCTTCAGCAAACTATTTTTTTTCATGACGGACGGAATTTCCTCACCGCATACATCGGCAAGTCGTAAGGTTTCCTTCAGAGGCGCCGTACTCCGTAACGGGCGCGCGGATCGGCCTTAGAATGGAGTCATGAATACGCTTAAGATCGCCGATCGTGAATTTACGTCGCGGCTGTTCGTCGGCACGGGCAAGTACCGGAGTTTTCAGGAAATGGCGCGCTGCCACGAAGCTTCGGGCGCGGAAGTGGTCACGGTCGCCGTGCGCCGGGTGAATTTAACGGACCGGTCCAAAGAATCCCTGCTCGACTACATCGAACGTTCGAAGTATTTCCTGCTGCCGAACACGGCCGGCTGCTTCACGGCCGAGGAAGCGATTCGCACCGCGCGGCTGGCGCGCGAGGTCGGTTTATCGAACTGGGTGAAGCTTGAAGTAATCGGCGATCAGCAGACGCTGTTTCCCGACAACCAGGGATTACTGGAGGCGACGCGCGTTCTCGCCAGGGAAGGTTTCGTTTGCCTGCCGTATACCAACGACGATCTGGTGAACGCCCGCCGCCTGATCGACGCCGGCGCCGCGGCGGTGATGCCGCTGGCGGCGCCGATCGGCAGCGGTTTAGGCATCCAAAACCCGACAAATCTGCGCATTTTGCGCGAAATGATCACCGAAGTGCCGCTGATTGTGGATGCCGGAGTCGGCACGGCGTCGGACGCGGCGATGGCGATGGAACTCGGCTACGACGGAGTGCTGATGAACACCGCAATCGCCGAGGCGGAAGATTCGGTGGAAATGGCGCGGGCAATGAAGCTCGCGGTGGAAGCGGGACGCCGTGCGTACCAGGCGGGCCGGATGCCAAAGAAGCTCTACGCGGCGGCGAGCAGTCCCATGGCCGGAGTGGTGAGGTAAGCGGCAACTTCGACGTGCCCGCCGGTCAAAACCTGCGGTGGCCCAAGATGGTGACGGCGGCTCCGAAGACCTGATCGCAATTCGGTCGTCATTTCCGCCTCGGATACACCAGCCATGCCGACCCGATCACCGCGGCCGTCCCGATGGCCAGTTTCGCCTCGAACAGCCACACATTGTGCACCTCCGCCGTAGGCGCCACCGAACACACCAGCGCCAGCGCCGTCACCGACCATCCGCACAATGCGCTCAGCCGGCATCCGGCTTTCCACGCGCTGCCGAAAATATAAATGAAGGGGATAAATCCCGCGATCACCATCAGCGAAACCATCGCCTGGTACGCCGCGCGTGCCGTGTCGCCGAGCTCGATCGCAACTAACATCAGCGAAGCGACGCCGCCCAGCGCCAGAATCGATACATACGGCGTGTGCCATCGCGGGTGAATTTTCCCGAACGCGGCGGGCAGCAGCTTATCCACGCCCACCGCGAACGGCAGCCGCGAAACCGATGTGCCGAGCCCGCCGAATTGGCCCACCCCGGTAATGAACACCATGACCGCGATGAACGGTGCGAACCACCAGATCCCCAGCGTGGAGGATGCCGAATCGGCCGCCTGCGCAAAGCCGTTCATCTCGCTGATTTGCGCCGGCGGCAGCAGCAGGATCAGCGCCAGCGTTAATCCTGAATAAAACAAAGTTGCAAACGCGGAGGCGATCCAGCCCGCGCGCGGCAGCGTACGTTGCGGATCGCGAATCTCTCCGCCCATCAATCCGGCCATTTCCATACCGGTCATGGCGTAGGCGACGGTCGAATAAAAATTCACTGTGTCCCAGTTCCATTCCGGCCGAAGATGGATCGGCGTCGCGCTGCCGCGGCGATGGAAAATCAGCAGCGCCACTCCGAGAAAGATCGCCGCAAGCAGCCAGGTCGCCGCGCCGCCGACGTTTTCGGTCCACTTGCCGATTTTCATGCCGGCCAGGTTCGTCCCCAGCGCGATCCACACGGCGGCGAGGGAGGCGGTGACCAGATACACCCGATTATCGGCAAGATGCGCGTAAGACGGCCCCAGCGTGTAGACGCCGACGCTCATATAGAACATCGCCGCGCTGGGAAACCACAAGGCGATGCCCATCCAGTAAATCCAGAAGCAGAGAAAGCCGTGCCACGGTCCGAAATCGCCGCGCGTCCACAGATAGAGCCCGCCGGTTCCCGGATATTTCGCGCAAAGCGCGGCCACCGAAACCGCCAGCGGAGCGGTAAACAGGACCGCCGCGAGCAGCCAGAGAGTCAATGACCCGGGTCCGGCGTGGGCGGCCGCGGGAATCCATCGCACGCCGACGATACAGGCGATCGCAAACAGCGTCAGATCGCGAAGCCCGAGTTCCCGTTTGAGCGCCGGCGCGTCTTGCAAGCGTATATGGTAGCGCGTTACTCTACGGCTTCGTATGTTGAACACGAATATTTTCCGCGAATACGATATTCGCGGCATCGCCGAGACCGAACTCAAAACTCCGGACGTCGCCGATCTCGGCCGCGGCCTCGGCACGTTGATCCAGCGCGTTGCGGGAAGGCGCGTCAATCTGGGCCGCGATTGCCGTTTGAGTTCGCCGCGGCTGCATGGCGCGCTGCTTGAAGGGCTGATCGATTCGGGCTGCGAGGTGACCGACATCGGCGTGATCCCGACGCCGCTGCTGTATTTCTCCCTGGTGCATTTGGACGCCGATGGAGCGGTGATGATCACCGGCAGCCACAATCCCGGCGAATTTAACGGATTTAAAACCGTTACGCGCGCGGGGTCGATTTACGGAGAAAAAATCCGGCAAGTCCGGCGCATCATCGAAACGCGCGATTTCCTGAGCGGCCGCGGCTCGCATTCGCATTATGACGTTGTTTCGCCTTATATCGACGACATTTCGCGCCAATTTCAGTTCAAAAAAAGAATCAAAGTAGTCGCCGACGCGGGCAATGGCGCCGCGGGTCCGGTGCTGCGCCGGTTGTTCGAGCGGCTGAACGTCGATGTGATCGAACTGTTTTTCGAGATGGACGGCCGCTTCCCGAATCATCATCCCGATCCGACGGTTCCGGAAAATCTGAACGCTCTGCGCCAGGCCGTCAGGACGCATAAAGCCGATCTCGGCCTCGCCTTCGACGGCGACGCGGACCGCATCGGCGCGATCGATGAAAACGGCAACGCCATCTACGGCGACATGCTGATGCTGATCTACGGCCGCGAAATTCTTTCGCGCAAGCCGGGCGCGACGTTCATTGGCGAGGTGAAATGCTCGCAGGTGATGTATGACGAGCTGAAGCGGCTGGGGGGCAATCCGATCATGTTCAAGACCGGACATTCCCTGATCAAGACCAAGATGAAGCAGGAGAGGGCCGAACTTGCCGGCGAAATGTCCGGCCACATGTTTTTTGCCGATCGCTACTACGGCTACGACGACGCGCTGTATGCCGCCTGCCGCCTGATCGAGATTGTCGCCGCTAGCGGGCAGCCGCTTTCGGCGCAGCTCGCCGGCGTGCCGAAGACCGTCAGCACTCCGGAGATTCGCGTCGATTGCCCGGATGAGGAAAAATTCCAGGTGGTCGCGCGCGTCGCCGAACGGATGCGCGCCGCGCATCAGGTGATTGAAATTGATGGGGTTCGCGTCCTGTTCGAGCACGGCTGGGGGTTGTTGCGCGCCTCCAACACGCAGCCCGTGCTGGTGATGCGCTTCGAAGCCACAACACCCGCGTTGCTGGAGCAATACCAGAAAGAGGTGGAATCGGCGCTGGAGCTGGCCCAGGCGGTATAAGCCGTTGCCAGCTTCTTTGCTATGCTGATCGTATCCAGGTTCTGATTGCCCCTCTTCCCCCGTTCCTTGCGCCTGCTGCTGATCGAATCCAACCCGGCCGATTCTTACTTGATGGTCGAAGGACTGCGCCGCGCCGGCCTGAGCGAAACCGTTACCGTTGTGCACGACAGCACGAAAGCTTTGACCCATCTGTCGAATGAATCGCCGCCCGATCTGATTTTTCTCGATCTGAATATCGCGCCGCTCTCCGGCCTGGAGCTGCTGGTACGGATTCGCTCGGATTTGAAACTGGAGACGATTCCGGTGATTATCGTTTCCGGCTCGCAAAATTCCGACGACGTGCACCGCGCCTATCGTCTCGGCGCGAACTGCTATGTGACCAAGCCCGGCAATCTCGACGATTTTCTGGCGTACATGAAAATGTCGTACGAGTTCTGGGGCGCGGTAGCGACTCTGCCGCGATAACTACGCGCGCGGCTGAGGTTGGCGAAATTCAACCAGCATATCAGCGACAACGAGTGCAGGGCCTGGTCCGTGCAAGATGGCGCCGGGCGGGAGCGTAATTCCTCTTCGCGGGATGGATCGGCGGGCTACATGGCGCGCTTGACGTTGACGTCGCCGTTGGTCGTCTCCACATGAATCGTCGCGCCGCCGGAGCCGATATCAGTGGCCAGCCGCTTGCCGATTTCGCCGCGCATCGTTACCGGCAAATCCATGCTTAGATGTCCGTTCACGGTCGCGGTTTCAAGGTGCGCCGAATAATTTTCCGGCATCTTCAGATTCACGCCGCCGTTGGTCGTCCGCGCGTCGAGCTTCGCTCCATCCCAGCGCGCGCCGGCCAGCTCGATATTCAACCCGCCATTCATCGTCGATCCTTCCACATCGCCGGCCAGGCGCTTCAGGTTCACCCCGCCGTTCTTCGTCTGGAACTGGATATTGCCCTGGACGTCGCTGATATTGATCCCGCCGTTATTCGCTTTCAGATTCAGGCCGGCGTGGCGGGGGACGAAAATTTCATAGCTCACGCTCCAGCTTTCCTCGCGCGATCGCCAGGGACCCGAAGCGCTCACCTGTCCCGCCGATACATCGACGCGCACCTGCGAGGCGATCGCCGCGGCCGTTGCCTCATCGGCGGCCGAGGTTTCCACCTTGGCGCGGACCAGCACGCCCGCATTGTCCCATCCTTTCACCGAAACGCCGCCGTTCACGCCCGCATCGACGCTCAGGCGGCCCGAATAAGCGGCGGGCTGCTCCCGGATCTCGCAATGCGTGATCCGCTCGCGATTATTGTGATTTTCGCAATTGAGCGTTTTCTCCTGCGCCAGCGCGGGCAGGGCGACTAAAATTGTCAGCGCGATGATTCTCATTGCTGCTCCTTGAGCCGCGATAGACGCCACGGCCTGGTTTTGGTTAAGTTGAGGGACGTGGAAACTTTGCATCCCGTCGAAGTGCGCGTCCTGGGCTGTCTGGTTGAAAAAGACATGGCCACACCGGAGTATTACCCGCTGACGCTCCATTCGTTACAAAACGCGTGCAATCAAAAATCGAGCCGGGAACCGGTGGTGAATTACGACGAACACACGGTGGAGCAGGCGCTCGAACTACTAAAGGACAAAGGATTTGTTCTTCGGGTGAGCGGCGCGGGCCATCGCGTGGAAAAATTCGCGCACCGGCTGGGGGAAAAATTAAACCTGGGGCGGCGCGAGCTGGCGCTCGTCTGCGTATTAATGTTACGCGGGCCGCAAACCGTGGGCGAACTGCGCGGCCGGACTGAGCGGATGCATCCATTCACCGATCTTGAGGAAGTGGAAAGAGTGCTCGAATTGCTGGCGTCGCGCGAGCCGGAGCCGCTGGTGGCGCGATTGCCGCGCGGGCGCTGGGCGCATCTGCTGGGTGGTCCGGTGGAGGCGAGCGCCGAACCGGCCGAACCCGCGGCGCCGCGATCCGCCTTCGACGCGCGGGTGGAAGCACTGGAGCGCGAGGTGGACGAACTAAAGCGGCAGTTCGCCGCATTTCGCAAGCAATTCGAGTAGACCGGGCTTAATCGTTCACGTCCACGTGCTCGACAAAGCAGCTATGAAACGCGCGATCGAGCACTTCTTCGGTGAGAAACAACTCGCGCCGCTCGAAATTGAGAATGTCGATGGCGTGCGTCACCACGTCGCGCGGATGACAGCGGCGGAAGCGCCGGCCGCTGGCGGTGTAATGCTTCTCGACAAAGCGCTCGACCAATCCGGGCTCGTATTCGAGCTGGCGGGATTCGCAAAAACGCGAAAAGATCTCTATAAATTCGGGCGCTTTCGGGCTGCGCAGGAACATTTTATACTGAATTCTCCGCAAAAAAGCTTCATCGCCGAGGCTTTCCGGCCGTAAATTCGTCGAAAAAATCAGGAAGGCTTCAAACGGCACCGTCATCTTCCCGCCGGCGCGAAAGGAGAGATAATCGACGTGGCGCTCCATCGGGACGATCCAGCGGTTGAGGATCTCGGCCGGCGTCGCCTTCTGGCGGCCGAAGTCGTCGATCAGGTAAATCCCGTTATTGGCCTTCAACTGAAACGGCGCATCGTATACTTTCGAGTGCTGGTTGAAGCTTAAATCGAGCATCTCGAGCGCCAGCTCGCCGCCGGTGATGATAAACGGCCGCTTGCAGCGGAACCAGCGTCCATCGTGCGGCAGCTCGCTTGAAAGCGCCGAGATCTGGGCTGTTTCATCCTCGATCTTCTGGTGATAAATGGGATCGTAAATCTGGATAATATTGCCTTGGCATTCAATCGCGTAGGGCATGAAAATCGGCTCGGTTTGGATGCGAAATAAGGCTTCCGCCAGCGCCGTTTTTCCATTTCCCGGCTGGCCATATATCAGAAACGATTTGCTGGCGTTGACCGCCGGCCCGATCTGCGCCAGAATATCGGGCTCCACCACCAGATGGCGAAACGCCTGCCGCAGCGAATCCGGCGTGAGCCAGTCCGACGGCAGCTTCTGCCACCGGACCACCTGAGTGTATTGATACAGCGGCACCGGCGCCGGCCCGGCGTATTGATTATTTTCAAGATGCTCGCGCGCCAGATTGCGTCCGGCTTCGGTCAGCGCGAAAATCGCCGACATATCGCCCATGCCGAGCGATTTTTTTACCGCAACGAAGTGTTGCCGCTTCAGCGCGTCCAGCAGGTCGGCGATGACGCTGAACTGAAAACCGAGCGAGCCGGCGATCTCGCGCCCCAGCAACTCGCTGCGAAAATACAGGTATTTCAGGATGAGAGACTCGACGATCGACGCGGGAATCCCGGTTTCCTCAATGGTTTCAGGAACCGGAGGAACCACGGCTTGTCGGGCGGCTTGTTCGCCGGCTTGTCCGGCGCGGGATGATACACCTTCAGCAAGAGCACTCATTCGGACTTTATAAGATTGATCGGAAGCGCCGGAAAGATTCTGCACGGTGGCTTTTGCTTAGTACAGCAACAGTTCTCGTACCCTCTTATCGGGCGCGGGGAAATTTGTATGAAGCGAGCCGGGATCAATACAGACGTACGCCGCGCCGGCCGGGCTCGCGGAACATGTGGACCGTATCCACGAAGCGGACCTTGCGCGAGGCGTAGGTCATCATCAGGGTGTGGGTCCGGCAGCCGTCGCCGAAGAAGCGCACGCCGTGCAGCAGCGCGCCGTCGGTGACTCCGGCGGCCGCGAAAATAATCTGCTGGCCCGGCGCCAGGTCGCGCGCGGTGTAAATCCGCTTGGGATCGCGAATCCCCATTCGTTCGACGCGCTCTTCCAGTTCCGGCGTATTTACCACCAGGCGCGCCACCATTTCGCCCGAAAGACAGCGCATCGCCGCCGCGGTGATCACGCCCTCCGGTGCGCCGCCGATTCCCATCACCGCGTCCACGCCCGCGCCGCGCACCGCCGCCGCGATGCCCGCGGAAAGGTCGCCATCAGGAATCAGCCGGATGCGCGCGCCCGCGGCGCGGATCTGTTTGATCAACTCCGCGTGGCGCGGCCGGTCGAGTACCATGATCACCAAATCCTGCACCTGCCGGTCAAGCGAATGCGCGATCGCCTTCAGGTTGTATTTCACCGGCGCGTCGATGTCCAAGGCGTCGCGGCACGCCGGACCGGCGATGATTTTTTCCATGTAGCAATCCGGCGCGTGCAATAATCCGCCGGGCTCGGAGGCGGCCAGCACCGCGATCGAATTCGCGGTTCCGGTGGCGCAAAGATTCGTGCCCTCCAGCGGATCGACGGCGATATCGACCTTGGGATATTCAACGCCGGGCGGAGGCGTCGCGCCGACCCGTTCGCCGATGTACAGCATCGGGGCTTCATCGCGCTCGCCTTCGCCGATCACGATGTTGCCGTCGATCTGCACTTCCTCGAACGCGCTCCGCATCGCCTGCACCGCGGCCTGATCCGAGGCCTGCCGGTCGCCCTGGCCCATGGTGCGGGCCGCGGCGATGGCGGCTTCCTCGACCACCTGGACAATATCTCCGGCGAGGTCGCGTTCAATTGTATTCCTGTTGGCCACGTGCGTAGGTGCGATCACGCGCACATCTTACCATTTGAAGACGTGCGCGCTCCACGCGGCGCGCCGCGTTATTCGAGTTGCTTGTGAAAGCGCGATACGCTCAAGCCCAGAATGGTGACGCCGAAAATCGCCAGCGCGGCCATTTGCGGCCACAGTGCATCTATTCCGGAGCCCTGCAAAAACACGCCGCGCACGATCTCCATAAAATAACGAACAGGATTTAGAAACGTCAGCCATTGCGCCAGCGTCGGCATGTTGCGGACCGGGAAGGTAAATCCGCTCAGCATGAAAAACGGCTGGAAGAAGAGGCTGGTGGCCATCATGGCCTGCTGCTGCGTTCGCGAAACGGTGGAGATAAACAATCCCGCGCCCAGCGACGACAGCAAAAACAGCAGCGTAGATCCGAACAGCAGCCAGAAATTTCCGCGGAAAGGAATATGGAAGACCAGCAGCGCCGCGCCCATCACCAGCAGCATGTCCCATACGCCCACCAGCACGAACGGCAGCGTCTTGCCGATGATCAATTCGGTGGGCCGGATCGGCGTCACCATCAACTGCTCCATCGTGCCGATCTCCTTTTCGCGGACGATGGCCATGGCCGTCAGGGACAGCGTCACCAGCGTAATAATGTTGACGATCACGCCGGGAATGAAATAATTGCGGCTTTTCAGATCGGGATTGAACCAGACTCGCGTTCGCGAGCTGATCTGCGGAGCGGCGATTTTTACCGGACCTCCGGCTTCCTGGCTGCTCTCCACAAGCATGCCGTTGCGCGCGTGTTCGGCGGCCCGGCTCGCGTATCGTTGAACGCACGCCGTCGCGTATCCGCTCACGATGCTGGCCGTGTTCGAATTGGTTCCGTCCACCAGCACCTGGACGCTGGTCGTTCGCCCGCGCTTCACGTCGCGGCCAAAGCCCGGCAGAACGCGAATCACCGCGTCCACCTGGCCGCGATCCATCATTAGCTGCATGGAGCGTTCGTTATCCGGCAAGCCCGCCAGAATGAAGCGCCGGGAACCTTCGAATTCCGACAGCAGCTCGCGGCTTTCCGGCGTGCGGTCCTGATCCATCCAGGCGATTCGTGCGTTGTCGATATCCAGGCTCGCCGCGTAGCCGAAGATCAGAAGCTGGATGATCGGCGGCAGGAACAGCATGGATCGCATACGCGGATCGCGCAGCGCCTGGATCAGTTCTTTACGGATGATTCGCCGCAGCCGTTGTCTCATCACGCCACTTTCTGCCGCAACTTCCGGGTTGCGAAATAAAACACCAGCACGCCGTAGCCCACCAGCAGCACGAAGTTAAACCACAGCAGCTCCAGCCCGATGCCTTTTAAAAAAATCCCCCGCGCGATTTCCATGAAATAGCGCGCCGGAACGATCAGGGACACAAGTTGGATCACGCGCGGCATGCTGCCCAGCGGATAAATAAATCCGGAGAGCAGAAACGCCGGCAGAAACGAAAGCAGCGTGCCCATCTGATAAGCCATCAACTGCGAGCGGAACATGGCCGAAACCATAATGCCGAGCCCCAGCGCGCCGAACAGAAAAACCGCGCTCGAAACCAGCAGAAACACGGCGCTGCCTTCCAGCGGAACATTGAAAACATAAACGCCGACCAACAGCGCAATCAGCATATCCGCGGTGCCCACCACGAAATACGCGGCCAGCTTCCCGAGCGCCAGCTCCATGGGCCGCGCCGGCGTGGAGAGTAACTGCTCCATGGTTCCGTTTTCCCACTCGCGCGCGATGGTCAGCGATCCGAGATTCGCGGCGATAATCATGACGATCACCGCAATCAGACCGGGAACGATGAAATTCTGGGAAAGCAGATTCGGGTTGTACCAGACGCGAACCTGCGTATCCACATTGGGCGCGTTGACCCGCGCCGTCTGGATGCTCGCCTGAAGCTGCGCCGAGCGGACCGCGACCACGGCTTCGGCGTAATTGATCGCGATCGCCGCCGTATTGGAATCGCTGCCATCGACTAAAAGCTGCACCTGCGCGGACTTGTTCAGCCCCAGATCGCGCGCGAAATCCCGCGGGATCACCACGCCGAGCAGGCATTGCCGCTTGTCGATCGCCTGCTCGATCGGCGCGTAACTGTGCACCTGCTCGACCACTTGAAAATAGCGCGAGCCCTGAAAATCGCGAATCAGCTCGCGGCTCTGCGGCGTCTGGTCGGCGTCGTACACGTAGGTCGGGATGCGATCGACGTCCAGGCTGAGGGCCCAGCCGAAGATCAGCAGCATGATGAGCGGCTGGAGCAGCGCCGCCACCAGGCTGCGCGGATCACGCAAAATGTGCAGGAGTTCCTTGCGAAAAATGGCGCGCGTTCTGCGAAAATTCATGCCGCTCTTTCCTCTTTTTCGATCAGGCCGACGAAGACGTCTTCCATCGACGGCACGATGGAATCGAGCGCCCGTACCGCGATTCCCTTTTCCTGAAGAAGCTGATGAATGCGCGGGATCGCCGCGCCCGGATCGGCCACTTTCACGTGCAGCCCGCCACCGAAGACGGCGATATCGAGAATCCCCGGCTGGCCCTCCAGCGCGGCCATGCTCGCCAGAAAATCCGAGGTTTCCAGATTCAACAGCGAACCGGCGCCGAGCGACATTTTAAGTTCCGCGGGCGATCCCAAGGCGATAACCCTGCCTCCGTACATCAGCGCCACCCGATGACAGTATTCGGCTTCATCCATGTAATGGGTGGTGACGAAGATGGTGTGGCCCGCGGCCGAGAGCTGATAGATCAACTGCCAGAAATTTCGCCGCGCGATGGGATCGACGCCGCTCGTCGGCTCGTCCAAAAACAAAATCGGCGGTTCATGTAAGATCGCGCAGCCCAGCGCCAGCCGCTGCTTCCATCCGCCGGCGAGCAGCCGCGTCATCGTCGTTCTTTTCTCCTCCAGGCCCGCCATGCGCAGAATGTAATCGCGCCGCGCCGCGAGTTTTTGGTTCGATACCCCGTAAACTCCGCCGAAAAATTCGATATTTTCCTGCACCGTCAGGTCGTCGTAAAGAGAAAACTTCTGCGACATGTACCCGATGTT
>Ga0209062_1005033_pt1 | contig 13159 bp, 9 predicted proteins | sample Coa_R2_2_FD_187158 | JGI IMG/M metagenome (GOLD analysis project Ga0209062, IMG submission 187158) | Surface soil microbial communities from Centralia Pennsylvania, which are recovering from an underground coalmine fire - Coalmine... | ecosystem: Environmental > Terrestrial > Soil > Unclassified ... | reverse complement strand
GCGGCGTATGTCACCTGGACCCCTCCGGTTTCGACGGGCGAGGCGCCGGTCGAATCTTACACCGTGACCGCATCGAACGGCGCGCACGCGACGATTCCGGCCGGCGAACTTTGGAGCGCCGGCTACGCCCGGATCTCCGGCCTGACGAACGGCGCCGCGTATACGTTCACGGTCACCGCCCGCAATCCGTACGGCGCGAGCCCGCCGTCCTGGTCTTCTCCCCCCGTGACGCCGCGCCCCATGCCGCCGCCCGGAGCGCCGCGCGGCCTGTGCGTGGACATCGACGCCGGCGGACAGGCGAGTGTGCAGTTTCAGGCTCCTGCCGGCGGCGGACCGGCGGTGATGTACGTGCTGCGGATCTTCCCTTCCGGCCGGAAGGTGCTGCTCCGCGGCCCCGCCATGCTGGGCTTCGCCGGAACCGATCGCGCCGCGTCCCAAGTGATCGGCGGCCTCGAGCCCGGCGCGCCGTATTCGTTCTCGCTTACCGCTATCGGCCCCGGGGGGCCGGGACCGGCGGCCGAGACTTCCGCGACTCCCACTCCGCCGCGCTCTTCGCCATAGCGCAGTGGCGGCCCCGCGGGGTCGCCCAGCGCAGCCAGCCGTCGGCCCCGTCCCGCATCCGGCCCAGCCGAACCCGGCGCAAGCCGCATCCCGACGCCGGCGCATAGCGCACGCCCGCCGCTCCGCCCCCCGCGCCGGCGCGCGCCCGGCCGTGCGGGTCACCGCCTGCCGCCCGCCGCACGTCCGCCGATCGCCACCCGCGCCCGCCGAAGCCCTCGCTGGCACCGGCACCCGCTCCGTTGCGTGCCGCGCATACGGTTCCTGCCGTAGCATCCGCTTAACCTTCTGGCGACAACGCGCTGTTTACCTTTGACATCTAGCGTTTAGCCCGGAGCGGCGGTTAGCATTAACCCCATGGAAGCCGCTCTCTGGATTCTGCTGCCGGGCTTCGTCGCTGTCGCCTCCGGTCTGCTGGCGTGGTTCGTGACCCAATCCCGGATGGACGTCAAGCTGGCGGAGCAGCGGGAATTGCTGGCGGAAACGCGCGGCGCCATCGCCGCCGAGCGGCAGGCGATGGAGGCGTCGCTCAAGACGGCCATCCGGGCGGCCGAAGAGACCGCCAAGCGGGAGGCCTTCGACCGCTTCCTCGGCGAAATCAAGGTGGAGCAGCGGCACTACACGCGCGAAAACCGCATGCTCATGAACAGCCGCAAGAGCCTGGTGCTGCAGGAGCGCATGTATTTCCGCAATATCCCGCTTTCCGACTGGATCGAGCACGAAATCGTACTGGACGACGGCGCCGATCTCGAGCGCCTGGTGCGCGATATGACGGTGTTCGACAAGGCCGTGGTGAGCATCGCCGACGCACCCAAGCGGAAGCAGTTGGCGTAAATTCTTACGCCTGCTGCGCGGTAGCCGGCGTGGGCTTGGCCGGTGCCGAGGCAGCCTTGGCCGGCTGGGCGGCCGGTTTTGCCACTTCCTCCATCGCGCGGCGGATCATAAACCGCAGGTAGAGCCCGAAAATCGCCGCTACCAGCAGAGATACCAGCATCATAAACAGGCCGTCCACCGTATCCGCCTGCCCGGTGGCCAGCAGCCAGGCGGCCACCCCGAGACCGCCCAATACCATCGCAATACTAAAGAGGAACAGGAATCCGCGGTCCGACATATCCCGGTTGTTTCGCTCCCTCCGGCGGGGCTGCGCCCGCCGTCCGATATTGTATAGCATACCCGCGGCGGACCAAATTGGTCCGGTCGCGGGTTCGCGTGCGTTGAAAGCAAAAGGGTTGCTGACGGCCCGCGGACCATTTGGGTCCGCGCGTGGGCGAGGGGCGTGCGCTACACGGCGCTTTCGACGACCAATTCGCCCTTTTCCAGGTGCTGGACGCGGCTGGCGAACTGCGCGGCGTGCGGATCGTGCGTCACCATGACGATGGTCTTGCCGTAATCCTTGTTCAGCTTCGAGAGAATGGTCAGGACTTCCTGCGCGGAGGCGGCGTCGAGGTTGCCGGTGGGCTCGTCGGCGAGGATCAGCGCCGGGTCGGTGACGATCGCGCGCGCGATGGCGACACGCTGCTCCTGGCCGCCCGAAAGCTGGCGCGGGAAATGGTTCAGCCGCTCGCCGAGGCCGACCAGTTTCAGCGCCGTGGTGGCGTGCTCGATCCGCTCCGCTTTCTTGAGATTGGTAAGCTTGAGCGGCAGTTCCACGTTTTCGAGCGCCGTCAGCACCGGGATCAGGTTGAATTGCTGGAAGATGAAGCCGACGTGCTCGTTGCGCCAGCGCGCGATCTCGCGGTCGCTCAGCTCGCGGAGATTGTGGCCGAGCACGCGGATCTCGCCGCCGGTGGGCCGGTCCATGGCGGCGATGAGGTGCAGCAGCGTGGATTTTCCGGAGCCCGAAGGCCCCATCAGGGCGACGAACTCGCCCTTGCGGATTTCGAGCGTCACCTCCTTGAGCGCGATGACGTGAAACTCGTCGCGCACGAATTCCTTGTTGAGATTTCTCGTTTCAATGATGACGTCGCTCATGTTCTACCTTGCGGGCCGGGCGTGCCCGGCCCCTACCATCAGGCCTTCTGCCGCACCCGGTCGCCGTCCTTCAACGCCGCCGGGGGATTGACGATGAGATCCTCGCCGCCGATCAGGCCGCGCTCGATGCGCACTTCCGTTCCGCTGACCGCGCCGGTTTTCACGGCCCTTTTCACCGCGCGGCCGTCCAAAACCACGAACACCGTGCCGTCCTTTACCGCCGAAGCCGGCACCAGCACGACCCGCGATTGCGTGCTGGCCGCTCCGGGTTTCTCATCGGAGGCGAAGGCCACGCTGGCGTTCATCTCCGGCCGCAGATACTCGTCGGGCCTGGTGATTTTGACCTTAATTTGCACGGTGGCCTTCTGGCGATTGGCCTCGGGCGAGATCTCCTTGATGTAGCCGTCGTATTTGCGGTCCGGGAAGGCGTCGGTGGTCACGGTGCCGTGCTGGCCGGAATGGAGCTTCGCGAAATCGTTCTGGCTGATATCGAGCTCGACTTCGAGATCGTTCAGGTCCGCGAGCGAAACCACGTAGCCTTTGGCGCCGCGGTCGCCGACGAAGCCGGTGGTCACGAACTCGCCGCGCTCCACGTTGCGCTCGAGAATCGTGCCGGTCACGGGCGCGCGGATCACGGTATTGGCCAGATTGGTTTCCGCATAGGCGAGCTGCCCCTTGGCCTGCTCCACCTGGCCGCGCAGCGAGTCGATCTCCTCCTTGCGCGGCCCGAGCTTCACCAGTTCGTAGGTCTTCTGCAGCGAGTTGACCTTGTGGACGGCGGAATCGTAGCGCGCCTGGGCGTCATCGAGCGCCTGCTGCGGCGCGACCTGATCGTGCACCAACGCTTTGTTGCGGTCGAGCGTGACGCGGGCGTCCTCGAGATCGGCCTTGGCCGAGTCCAGGTTGGCGAGCGCCTGGGCGATCTCCTCGGGCCGCGAGCCGTGCAGGGCTTCGTCGAGCTTGGCCTGCAGCATGGCAAGCTGGCCTTTGGCGGAGGTCAACTGCGCCTGGTACTCGTCGTCCTCCAGGCGCACCATGACGTCGCCCTCGTGGACGCGGTCGCCCTTGTCCACGCCGATCCATTTCACTTTGCCGACCACCTTGGCCGCGACCTCGATCTTGTGCGCGGCCACGATATATCCGGTGGCGTTGAGCACCACGCCCTGCGGCGCGGCTCCGGCGCTCACGGCGCGGACGCGCTGCACTTCGACCTCGACCGCCGCATTCAGCTTCTGCGAGAGGAGATTCCAGCCGCCGAGAAGCAGCAGCACGAGGATGCCGCCTACGATCCAGTAGCGGGCCCACCGCGAGGTTTCCGTCCGCCGTTTGCTGCGGTCGATCCTGAGGTTTTTCAGTTCTTCTTCCATGGCTTAAACCTCACGCAATGCCGTGAGAATCTCCTTATTCGCCGCGTTGCGCGCCGGGAACAGGCCGCCCACGCAGCCGAGCGCCGCGGCGAAAACGATGCCCGTGATCATGGTCCGGCCCGTCACGTGGAAATCGAACGCCATTTCGGCGAAATTGGTACTGCCCACGGCGGTGGTGATGCCATTGAGCGGCATCACGAGCAGGCAGCCGAGCAGCCCGCCCAGACCGGCCAGCAGCACCGATTCAATGAAGAAGCTGAAGAGAATGCTGCCGCGGGAGAAGCCGAGGACGCGCAGCGTGCCGATCTCGCGCGCCCGACGCGCCACGGCCGCGTACATGGTGTTCATGGCGGCGAAGCTGCTCCCGACCGCCATGACGACGGCGACAAAGATGCCGACGAATTCGATCGGCGCGCCCTGCGACGTCTGCTGGTCGTAATAATCCTTTTCCGAGATGGCGTCCACGTTGAGGCGCTGGTCGCTGCTGATGTCGTTGACCAGCGCCTTGGCGGCAACCTCATCGGTGGCCTGGACGAGCGCGGAGCTGAGCACCTCGATGCGCTGGTAGTCCGCGCTGACCTGGTTCAGGTCGCCCCAGATTTCGCTATCCGGCATGCCGCGGCCGGCGTCCATCACGCCGACGACGTCCCAATCGCCGCGGGCGAAGGTCAGCTTCTTACCGATCTGCGCGCCGGGGTAGCGCTTGGCGATGGCGCTTCCCACCACGACCTCGCGGCGGCCCGGCGTGAACCAGCGGCCGGATGCGATCTTGAGGCCTTTACGCATTTCGATGCTGGCCGGCTGCACGCCGCGGATCGTGACGTTGGAGCCCTCCGGATTGTCGACGCTGGGGAGGCTGATCACGGTGACGAGCTCGATCGCGGCGAGCGGCTGGCCGTCGCGCCCCAGCGCGATGCCGGGCTTGAACTTCAGGTCCCCAAAGCTGGCGCGCGGGAAATTGCTGACGATCTCGGAGGTCGACCCTTTGCGCAGCACGAGCACGTGCAGCGGGTCGCCGGAGCTGGCGAGCGTCGATTTCAGACCGTTGGCCAGCGCGAGCACGGCGAGCAGCACCGCCACGGTCAAGGCGATTCCGAGCGCCGTCATGATGGTGGTCGTCTTGCGGACGATCAGGTTTCGCAGATTGTAAGAAAGTGGGATGGCCATGGCATTAGTCCGTGCTGCAGCGTTAATCCGTGCTCCGCAAGGCTTGTACGATCGGCATGCGCGAAGCGCTCAGGGCCGGGACCAGCGCGCTTGCCAGGCCCACGGCCGCCGCAGCCAGGATGCAGGCCGAGGCGTTGACCGGATCGAACACGCTCATCGGCGGGAGGAACCCGCCGAACGGGCTCTTGGCGATGCCGCGCACCAAAAACGTCGAGATCGCGAATCCGATGGCTCCGCCTGCCACGGCGATCGAGCACGCTTCGCCGAGGATGATCGCCAGGATGCCCTGCGGCGTGAATCCGAGCGTCTTCAGCACGCCGACCTCGCGCACGCGCTCGCGGACGGACATCGCCATGGTATTGGCCGAGACCAGGAGGATGGTGAACGTCACCGCCGCCGCGATTGCCATGAGGAACATTTTGACGTTGCCCAGCATGGAGAGGAAGCTCGCAGCGAACGCCTGCTCGGTATCCGATTTGGTCTGCGCGGTCGAGTTGTGGAACTGGTTGTCGATCGCGCCCGCGATGGAGGCGGCGTGCGCCGGATCGTCGACGAGCACGTAGTACATGCCGATCTGCCCGCGGCGGCCCTCGGGGAGCGACTGTTCGAGATACTCCTTGTTGAAGTACATCAGGCGGCTGTTCTCCGGCGAATCGAAGATGCCCCGCACGGTGAATTCGAAGTTGCCGGGGTAGATGTCGCCGGTGATGTTGATGCGGTCGCCGATCTTGAAGCCGAACGTGTTGACCAGGTCGCGGCCGACGACGCAGCCGGTGCGATCGTGCTGGAAGGCTTGCTTCTGGTCCTCGGGGATCGAGAATTCGCTATAGATGGTGAACAGCTTGTCGGGTTCGATGGCGAAGCGCGCGAACTGATTTTTCGGGTCGCGATTGTCCTTATACACACCGCCGAACCAGTCGGCGATCATGACTTCCTGGACGCCGGGGATCTGGCGGATCTGATTCTGGTAGGAAAGCGGCATGGGAACGGCCAGCGAGATCTTGTTCCGCACCACCAGCCGCCGCGCCTGGGCGGGCGCCGGCGTGCTCAGATAAAACGCGTGATAGAGCGCGATCATGAGCCCCAGGAGGCACATGGAGACGCCGATCGAGGCGACCGTCAGCACGGTGCGCCGCCGGTTGCGCCAGCAATTCTTGAGGATTAGCGATAGGTAGCGCATGTTTATGTAATTCTACGCTGACGGGCGCGTGGATGTTCAATGGAGCTCCGGCGAGCGAGGAGGCTGGTCCGGCGAGTGCGGGAATTCTACCGGCGAAAGCGGAGGCCGGAGGCGGCGGCGTCCGGTGTGAAATGAGCCGCGACGGGAGGGAGCGGCGCAGCCCGGCCGCGGCACACCATTCCCTCACGGTCGCGGCTCTGTTGGGGCGCCGAGGCCGGGGCTCGAATTTTCGAGGAGGAGCCGGAGATGGAGGGTGCGCGAGCGGAGGCGGGAGGAAGCCGCTTGGGTGAGGAGTTCAGGACTTAGAGATCGCAGCCAAGCGCGAAGCGCAGGGCGCGGCATATTTCCGCCATGCGCTGCGGGCCAAGCTGCGCGAGCCGCTTTCCCACCCGGTGTTGCGGTACGGTCACGGCATTGTGCAGGTTCACCACGCAGGGTCCTTTCATGCCATCTGCTTCGTTGAGCGCGACCTCGGAGGGGACACCTCGAATCGTGGATGTTACCGGCGCTACCGTGATCCTGGAGAGATAGGGGATCGCGCTATCGCGCGTCAGAACCACCACCGGCCGCCGTTTGTCCGGCGGAGCGAAATCATAAAGGCGAACATCACCGCGAGCTACTCCTCGGGCCAAGCCGCCTCCGAGTCCCAAACGGCGCACTCGCGCTCATCTGGCGGCTGCTTGAGATAGCCCGCGCGATCGCGCAGCTCGAGCTCGTGAATTTCCAGCCTGTGGAGGTGCTCGCGCAAGGCGTCGCGAATCAGCGCGGAGCGGTTGCGGCCGGTTTTGCGGGCCGCCCGCTCGGTCGCATGAAGCAGCTTCGAATCGAGCACGACCTGAATGGTTTCCATATGTGGACCCTACTCCACATTCTACTCCACACTAGCTGGAGAGGGCTCAGTTCGCGAGGTGTGTTGCCTTCTCTCTTTGCGCCACGGCCACGTGGTTGGCTGCGGGGACGGCGGTCACGTTCCAGCCATCCACCTCGACGTGGGATGGCGATCCGCCCAGCAGCGCCCGCGGATAGGTCGCGCTGATGTCGCGCTGCTCTCCGGGCATGAGCTCGAAATAGTTGTCGCTCCAGTAGACGGGCGCGATATCCGTGCCGTCCTTGTCCTTGACGACCGTGAGGTGCACGAGGAAAGCGAGATTGGGCGAAGGGTTCGCCACGGTGACGTGCTCCACCTGGTCCGCTCCGGACGGCTCGGGTTGGGATACCACGGAGACCTGTGCGGGCGGCAACTGGCCGAGGCCGGTGAGATCCATATAGGTGCTGATGGGAACGTAGCGGTAGTTGAAGCCGGACCAGTCCATCACGTCGGGCTGCGTCGAGAGCCAGTAGAAATTCCGGCTGACCGGCGCGCCCGAAGCATCGGTGAGGAGCAGGCGCAGGAAGTACGTGCGCGAGAGGCCGGCGATCGGCGGCAGTTGGAATATGCGGGCGGCGCTATCGGCAGCGAGATCGACGGGCACGGTGCGGGAGAACATTTTGGTCAGGTCGAGATTATAGACTTCCGCCGTTACGGCGTAGCCGGGCAGTGCCTGGTAGAGCGAGTTGACCACCGCGATCGAGTTGTCGTCGTAGGAATATTGCACGTGCACCGGCTCGCAGGCCGTTTTCGTCCCGAAATAGCCGCCGCCGGGGCGGAGATACCAGTCGTAGAGATGCCAGATCAGGCCGGGCCACGCGTTATTCATCATCCACTGGATCACGCCCGTGGCGGACGTGTACTTGTTCCGTCCGTAGGCTTCGAACATGGCGCGCTCGGCCTCGTAGGTCATGGCCTGGCTTTTTTTGACGTAATCGGCCAGGTCCGTGGGTGCGCCGTAGCGGCCGGCAAGCGCGGCGCTGAAGATGCGGGTATCGGCGAAGCTGCCGCTGCCGGCGTGGAAATTCCACACGGTATTGTCGATGGGCCAAAGGTCTTCGGACGGCATCATCTGCTGGAGGCTGGGGAGCAGCGGAATGGCGGGGCCGGGGCTGGTTTCGGTGTTGAAGCCCCAGGCGCCGCCGTGCTGTGTGTCGAGGAGCCAGAACTCGGGCGGGACGTAATCGTAGGGGCCGGTCATTTTGACGCCGGTGCGTCCGGCTCCTGGGGTGGTGGCATCGCCGGCGCCGGCGAGATACGGGTTCGGCCAGTTCTCCTGCGCGAGGACCTGCAGATAGACGTTTTCGGCCTGCGGGGGCGGCGCGTTGTCGCTGCCGTAGAGGAAGGCGAGGATGCTCGGATGGTTGCGGAGGCGGCGCAGTTGGCTGCGCAGCGATTCGGCCGCAACCGTGTAATCGCCCGGCTGCCATCTATCCCATTGTTCCCAAAACGAGCAGCAGCACCAGCCGGGGAGCAGCAGGATGCCGTATCGGTCGGCGATATCGAAAAAGCCATCGTCCATCTCCAGCTTGCCTTCGAAGCGGATGGCGTTCAGATTCATCTCGCGGGCGTAGTGCAGGTCGATCTCGTCGCGCGCGGGATCGATGCGCAGCATCATGTCGGGCGTCCAGGCTGCGCCGCGGATGAGGATCGGATGGCCGTTGATGCGGAAGAGGCGATGCTGGTTGGCGTCCAGCTCGGAGGTGATGCTGCGGATTCCGAACTGCACATCCTGGGCGTCCGAAATGCCTCCGCCGGTCTGGAATTCGAGATGAAGATGGTACAGGTTTTGCGGCCCCAGGTTCACGGGCCACCACAGTTGGGGGTTCGGGATGACCAGTTGCGGATAGCCGGCGGGCGATAACGTGATGCGGGTGGATGCGCCGGGCGCCAGGCTCACCGGCGCAGAGAAGGCGATGGCGCCGATGGTCCCGGCGAGCGTTCCCGCGATCGCGTTGCTGCCGGGGTTGTTCAGGTCCGCTGCCACGGTGATTTGCGCCTGGTCAAGCGCGGCGTTGAGCGCGGCGGTGACCTGGACATTGCGGACCGAGACCGGGCCCGTGGCGAGGAGGTAGACATCGCGAACGAGGCCCATATCTTTATCCGCGGGGAGCGGGTTCCAATCCACGAAGGAGATCGAGAGGTCGTTTTCGGTGGGAGCGAAGACCTCGACGGCGAGCGTGTTGAGGCCGGGGGAGACGAAATCCGTCACGTCGAACTCGAAGGTACGGTACATGCCGCGGACCTGGTCCGAGCCGGCCAGCAGCCGTCCGTTCAGCCAGATATTGGCGCGGTAGTTGATGGAGTCGAAGTGCAGCCAGTAACGGCGGCCGGAGGGCCACACGACGCGGCCGCGGATCGCGCCTGGCAGCTTGAATTGCGTGCGATACCACCAGGGGACCGCGAATGGACTGTCCGGCGGCATGGGGTCGACCGCAAAGTTATCGCCGAAATCGTAAGTGGTGCCGGGAATGGAACGGAGATTGAGGCCGTAGTACGGATCGGCGTACTGGCCGTCATCCACCAGCGCGCGCACGACCGTGGTGGGCACGGTGGCCGGATACCAGCCGCGGGTGTCGAATTGCGGGGACGAAATCCGGTCGCCGGTCTGCGTCACGGCGGCCGAGGATTGAATCATCCAGCCGCCGGTGAGATCGAGGCGGCTGGAGTTGCGTGTAGAGCCGGGGCGGACCTGCGCGGCCGAAAGCGCGGCGGCGAAAAACAGGAAATACCGGAACATCGGAGCCCATTGGGCGGCGTGCGGCCGCGCCGCCATCAGCCCGCCAACTGCCGCAGCACGTACGGCAGAATGCCGCCGTAGCGGTAATATTCGACCTCCTGCGGCGTATCGACCCGTACCGTTACGCGGAAGCGCTTCTCCGTGCCGTCCTCGGCCACGGCGCGCACCTGAGCGGTGCGGCCGCCGCCGTTGAGCGCGGCCGGGATGCCCTCGATGTGGTACGTCTCGCGGCCCGTCAAGCCGAGCGAAGCGGCATTTTCGCCTGACTGGAATTCGAGCGGCAGCACGCCCATGCCGACCAGGTTGGTGCGGTGGATGCGCTCGAAGCTCTCCGCGATCACCGCGCGCACGCCGAGCAGCATCACGCCCTTGGCTGCCCAGTCGCGCGAGGAGCCGGAGCCGTATTCCTTGCCGGCGAGGATCAGCAGCGGCACGCCTTCCTGCTGGTACATCATGGAGGCGTCATAGATGTACATCTGCTGGCCGTCCGGCTGATGCGTGGTCCAGCCGCCCTCGGTGCCCGGCGCGAGCTGGTTGCGCAGGCGGATGTTGGCGAGCGTGCCCCGCACCATCACTTCGTGATTCCCGCGCCGCGCACCGTAGGAGTTGAAATCCTTGGGTTCGACGCCCTGCGCGATCAGATACTGCCCGGCCGGGCTGTCCTTGGGAATCGAGCCGGCGGGCGAGATGTGATCGGTGGTGACGGAATCCCCCAGCATGGCGAGCACGCGCATGCCGCCGATGTCGCGGATCGAAGTAGCCGGGTCCACCATATTTTCAAAGTAGGGCGGTTTCTTGATGTAGGTGGAGCGCTCGTCCCATTGGAACGTCCCGCCGGTGGGCACCGGCATGTGGCGCCAGTTTTCGTCGCCGTCGAAGGCGTGCGCGTATTCGTGCTCGAACATCGAATGCCGTACGGCCGTCCGCACCGTCTGCTGCACCTCTTCGTTGGTCGGCCAGATATCGCGCAGATAGACCGGCGCGCCGGATGGATCGCAGCCGAGCGGATCGTTGGCGAGGTCCACGTCCATCGACCCGGCGAGCGCATAGGCGACGACGAGCGGCGGCGACGCCAGATAGTTTGCCTTCACCAGCGGATTGATGCGGCCTTCGAAGTTGCGATTGCCGCTGAGCACGGCCGCCACTACCAGATTCTCGTTCTGCACGGCCTCCGCGACCGGCTCCGGCAGCGGACCGCTATTGCCGATACAGGTGGTGCAGCCGAAGCCAACGAGATCGAATTTGAGCGCTTCGAGGTAAGGCAGCAGGCCGGCTTCCTTGTAGTAGTCGATGACGACCTTCGAACCGGGCGCGAGGCTCGTCTTCACCCACGGCTTTACGGTGAGCCCGCGCTCCACGGCCTTCTTTGCCAGCAGTCCGGCCGCGAGCATCACGGACGGGTTCGAGGTGTTGGTGCAGCTCGTAATGGCGGCAATCACCACCGCGCCGTGATCCACGCGGTTGCCGTTGGCCGAGCTCTTTACCGCTTGCGGGAACGCCTCGCGGAAATTCTTCGGGACGGCCGGCAATTCCACGCGATCCTGCGGGCGCTTGGGTCCGGCCATCGACGGTGTCACGCTCGCCAGGTCCAATTCGAGGGTGTCGGAATAGAGCGGGTCGGGCGTGGCATCGGTGCGGAAGAGGCCCTGAGCTTTGGTGTACGCCTCGACGAGCGCGACGAGCTCGGGCGGGCGATTGCTGAAGCGGAGGTAGGCGAGCGTCTCGTCATCCACCGGGAAAAAGCCCATCGTGGCGCCGTATTCCGGGGCCATATTGGCAACGGTGGCGCGGTCAGCGAGGCTGAGCGCGCTGAGGCCCGTGCCGAAGAATTCGACGAACTTGCCCACCACGCCTTTCTTGCGCAACATCTGCGTAATGGTGAGGACCAGGTCCGTGGCGGTGCAGCCCTCGCGCAGCCGCCCATACAGTTTGAAGCCGACCACCGCCGGCAGCAGCATGGAAATTGGCTGCCCAAGCATGCAGGCCTCCGCTTCGATGCCGCCGACGCCCCAGCCGAGCACGCCGAGGCCGTTGATCATGGTGGTGTGGGAATCGGTGCCGACCAGCGAATCCGGGTAGACCTGGCTGCCGTTGCGGAACACCACCGAGGCCAGGTATTCCAGGTTGACCTGGTGCACGATGCCGGTATCGGGCGGCACGACGCGGAAGTTGCGGAAGGCGGTCTGGCCCCAGCGCAGCAGCATGTAGCGCTCGCGATTGCGCTGAAATTCGAGCAGGGCGTTGACCGAAAAAGCATCCTTGGAGCCGAAGCTATCGACCTGCACGGAATGATCGATGACGAGGTCGGCGGGCATGAGGGGATTGGCGCGGTTCGGGTCGGCGCCCATGGCCGCGAGCGCATCGCGCATGGCGGCGAGGTCCACAACCGCGGGCACGCCGGTGAAATCCTGCAGCAGCACGCGAGCGGGCATGAAGCTGATCTCCCGGCTTCCATCGACGCCGCGCGCGACGTGGCTGACGTCGGCGGCGGTCACGCGTTTGCCGTCTTCCTGCCGCAGCAGGTTTTCGAGGAGAATCCGGGTCGAGAAGGGCAGCCGGCTGACGTTACTGACGCCCTGTTCCTCCAAAGCGGCCAGGCGGAAGTAATCGTATTCCGCATCGCCCACGCGCAGCTTCGCCGCCGCGCCGAAACTGTTATTTGCCATCAGTCTGATTATAGGCGGATTAGCGCTGCCGCGGGTCCGATCGCGGAGTCAGTTGTTGCTCGATGCCCTGCCGGTCAGCCGCCGGAACAATTGCATGGCCTGCGGCGAGCCGGGCCGGAGGCGCAGCGCGAACTGAAGATAGCTCACCGCATCGAGTTGCCTGCCCGGGATCTGTGCGAGCGCCGCGGCGAGGGCATAGGCGGTTTCGAAATCGGGACTCACTCGCAGAGCGGCCTGGAGCTGCTCGACCGCTTCCGGCAGGCGGCCGGGGATGTTGGATAGCGCGACGCCGAGATTATAGTGAGCCTCCGCCGAGTCTGGCTGAATTTGTAGGGCGGCCTGAAGCTCCGCCACTGCGTCCGGGAGGCGGCCGGGCGTTTGCAGCAACACCGCGGCGAGATTGTTGTGGGCCTCGAAGTAATCGGGCTTGATCCGCACGGCCGTTTCGAGCTGGGCGCGCGCCTCCTCCGTTCGCCCTGGCGTCCGCAGGAGGGCCATACCCAAATCATTGTGAGCGATCGCGTTGTTCGGCTCGATCCGGAGGGCCGCTTGAAACTGCTGAATGGCTTCCGGGAGGCGGCCTGGGGAATCCAAATAGTACGCACCGAGGGAGTTGTGGGCGATCACATTCCGGTCCGTCAC
>Ga0209062_1005032_pt1 | contig 13163 bp, 12 predicted proteins | sample Coa_R2_2_FD_187158 | JGI IMG/M metagenome (GOLD analysis project Ga0209062, IMG submission 187158) | Surface soil microbial communities from Centralia Pennsylvania, which are recovering from an underground coalmine fire - Coalmine... | ecosystem: Environmental > Terrestrial > Soil > Unclassified... | reverse complement strand
GTGGAGTGCTTCGCCTCTTCGTCCTGCCGCTTGCAGTGCACGCTCCTGGCGCAGTGGACGGAGGCCCATCGCGATCCGTGGCTGATCCTGACCGACCTGCCCGCGGAGGTCGCCCAGGTGGCGTGGTACGCGATGAGGACGTGGATCGAGTGCGGGTTCTGCGACGTGAAGCGCGGCGGGTGGGACTGGCAGCAGACCAAGATGAGCGACCCGGCGCGGGCGAGTCGGCTGTGGCTGGTGATAGCGGTGGCCACCTTCGCCGTGGTGCGCGCGGGCGGGATGGCCCCGAGCGGGCTGGAGGCGCTGGCGTGGGACGGGCTGCCCGAGTTGGCCCCCGTGCGCCCGCGCGGCAGCCGCCCGCGCCTGCTCCGTTGCTTTCGGCTCGGTCTGGTGCGGACCTTGAGCGCAGTGGTGCGGGGTCGCCGCCTGCCACGCGGGCGCTTGCGGCCCGCGCCCTGGCCGACGGCCCTGCCGCTCCCGCCCGCGACCACCGCCCCGTGTGCCGCCTAACGCCCGCTTCCCTCCGCCATGTGCAGAGTTCTTTTCTTGTTACACGTCTACCCCGGCGAGGACCGCCAGTCCCCGGTCCTCCCAGGAGGAGTATTCACAGTAGTCATGTCCCAAGGGACGCCACCGGGGATGAACATACGGCCTTGCCAAGATACCCAATTGCCTATTTTCAGAGCAGGCCGTGTGATCTTTGACAGTGATCCGGCTGGTTTGCTACGATGCGAAGGGAACTGGATACAGGAGGTATCTCACGCAGTGAGCGTCGTCCGTTGCTCCTAGGGTAAGACATAGTCGATCGCACGGGGATGCCCGGGCGGCGTGCCGAGGTGCGCCGCCGGCCGGCAGGACCCCGAGATCGGCGTTACCCCGGCGCAGCGGACCCGTCCTGATCCAGCGCATGGCCTGACCACGTTTCCCCACTCTTTCGTTCGCACGCACAGTGTCATGCATCGCGAGGCCGCCGTCGGGAGCGACGAGCGGCTTTATTTGTATGGCGCGAGGGGCCGCTCCCCCGCGGCGATGAAAGATGGAGATGTACGATGTCAATTCTGACCGCGAGTGACCTTGGCCTGTCCCATGGGGCTTTCGACGTGTTCAGCGGTATCTCGCTGGAGATACCCGACATGGCCCGCATCGGCCTGATCGGTGCCAACGGGATCGGTAAGACCTCGCTCTTGCGCATCCTGGGCGGGATCAGCCCGCCGTCCAGCGGGACGGTGTCTCTGGCGCGCGGCCGCCGCGTCGGCTACCTGCGCCAGGAAGCGCAGGAGGTGCTGGCCGGCCGCGGCCACAGCATCTTCACCGAGATGCTCAGCGTCTTCGACGACCTGCGCGCCCAGGGCGCCCAACTACGCCTGATGGAAGAGCGCATGAGCGCGGGCGAGCTGACCGAGGGGCTGCTGGAGGAGTACGGTGCGCTGCAACACGCCTTCGAGGAGGCGGGTGGCTACACCTACGAGGTGCGCATCAAGCAGGTGCTCGACGGCCTGGGCTTCGCGGCGGAACAGTGGGAACTGCCCGTCAATCACCTGAGCGGCGGGCAGAAGACGCGTCTGTTGCTGGCGCGGCTGTTGCTGGAGGCGCCCGACCTGCTGATCCTGGACGAGCCGACCAACCACCTGGATGTGCAGGCCGTGCAATGGCTGGAAGGCACGCTGCGCACCTGGAACGGCGCCCTGCTGGTGGTCAGCCACGACCGCTATTTCCTGGACCGTGTCGCCGACTACATCTGGGAGATGAGCCGCACCAGCCTTGAGGTCTATCGCGGCAACTACAGCGCCTACGTGCAGCAGCGCCAGGAACGCTGGGAGCGCTACCAGCGCGTCTACGAGGAGGAAAAGGAGCGGCTGGAGAAGGAGCTGGAGCTGATCCGGCGCTACATCGCCTGGCGCAAGTTCGACGAGGCCCGCGGCAAGCAGCGGCGCCTGGGACGCGAGCTGCTGGCCATCGAGAAGCATGGGCTGATGGGCATACAGGGCAAGAGCTGGATGGAGCTGGAGATGGACTCCAGCCATATGATGAGCGTGGAGGAGATCCACGAGCGCGTCAAGGCCATCCGGCCTCCGGTCCAGCGGCCGCCCAAACTGGCCATGCAGATCAAGGCCGCGCCGCGGGGCGGCGATAGCGTGCTGCGCGCGAAAAACCTCCAGATCGGCTATCCGGGCAAGCTGCTCTGCACGGCCAAAGAGATTGAGCTGCGCCGCACCGAGTGCGCCGCGCTGATCGGGCCAAACGGCGCCGGCAAGACCACTTTCCTGCGCACCGTCCTGGGCCAGTTGCCGCCGCTGGCGGGCGAGCTACGCCTCGGCGCGGGGCTGAAGATCGGCTACTTCGCGCAGGCGCACGAGCGGCTCGACGCGGAGAAGACGGTCCTCGACGAGCTGCTGAGCCACGGCGATATGACCCTGAACGAGGCGCGCGACCACCTGGCGCTCTACCTGTTCCGCGGCGAGGATGTCTTCAAGAAGGTGGGCATGCTCAGCGGCGGCGAGCGCGGGCGCCTGGCCCTGGCCATCCTGACCATCGAGCACGCCAACCTGCTGCTGCTGGACGAGCCGACCAATCACCTGGATATCCCCGCGCAGGAGGTGCTGCAGGAGGTGCTGGAGCGCTTCGCAGGCACGCTGCTGCTGGTCTCGCACGACCGCTACCTGATCGAGCGGCTGGCCACGCAGATTTGGGAGATACGCGACGGCCGTCTGCACATCTTCAAGGGCAATTACGATGAGTACGAGGCGGCGCGGGAGCGCGAGACGCAACGCCAGAAAGAGGCGGCGCGGGCGGAGTCGGCGCCGGCGCGCGCCAACGGCAACGCGCGGTCCGGGAGCGCCGCGACCGGCCAGCGCGAGACGCGCAAACGTGCCGAGACCCTGGCCCGGCTGGAAGCCGAGATCGCCGAGGCCGAGGCGATGCTGGCCAGGTGCAGCCACGAGCTGCAGGAGCAGAGCGAGGCGCAACGCATCGACGAGGTGCAACGCCTGGCCGACGCCTATGCCGCCACCCAGGGCCGCCTGGACGAATTGATGAACCGCTGGACCGAGCTGGCGGCCATGGCTGAAGCGCCCTGAGAGCGTTTCTGGCCCGCGGGATACAGGAGGGTCAGGGAGCACGTCCCAGGTATAGCCCAGCCGTGATATGGGGCTCCGCCGGCCAGAAATCGGGCTAACGCGCCACCACGTTGACCAGGCGGCCGGACACCACGATGACCTTGTGCACCTCTTTGCCGTCCACGGCGTCGCGCACCTTCTCCAGCCCCAGGGCCAGGGACCGCGCTTCGTCGTCGGAGATGGTGGCGGGCACCTCGACGCGGTCGCGCAGCTTGCCATTGACCTGCACCACCAGGGTCACCGTGCGCTCCTGCACCAGGGCCGCGTCGTAGCCCGGCCAGCTTTGCTGGTGGACGCTGTACGGCTGACCCAGCATGGCCCACATCTCCTCGGCCAGGTGCGGCGCCAGCGGCGCCAGCAGCAGCGTGAGCGTGCGCAGGTGCTCGGCGCGCGCCTCCGAAGTGAGGGCGCCGGCGTTCTCCTTGAGCCAGGTCGAATACTCCATCAAGTGGGCGATGGCGGTGTGATACTTCAGCTCGGCGATATCGTCGCCGACCTCCTTGATGGCGCGATGCCTGCGTGCCTCCGGTTCGGCGCCGTCGCCGCTAGGGCGCTGCGCCACCGTGCCCGCGGCATGCTCGGCCACCAGGTCGTGGCAGCGCTCCAGGAAGCGGAAGATACCGGCGATGCTGCCTTCGCGGCGGATCTCGCGCGTCTCGGCGTCGCGCACCTCGCGGAAGGCGCCGCCCTCCTCGTACGGTCCGGCGAAGAGCAGGGCCAGGCGCAGGTTATCGGCGCCGAAGCGCTCGATGTACTCGTCGGGCGTGACCACGTTGCCCTTGCTCTTGCTCATCTTTTCCGCCTGCCCGGTCAGCGGGTTAACGGCGTTGATGAGGCCGTGCAGGCGCAGCCGGCTAAACGGCTCCTCGAACTCCAGGTATCCCAGGTCGTGCAGCACCATGGTGACGAAGCGGGCGTAGAGGTGATGGCGCCGCACGTGCTCGATGCCGCCCATGTACATGTCCACGGGCAGCCACTTGCGGGTCAGCGCCGCATCGAAGGGACGGTCGTCGTACTCGGTCGAGGGGTAGCGCAGGAAGTACCAGGCCGAATCGAGGAAGGTGTCTGAGACATCGGTCTCGCGCTTTGCCGGTCCGCCGCAGACGGGGCAGGGCACGTTCACCCAGTCCTCAAGCGCGGCCAGCGGTCCCACGCCGGTGCCGGTCGGCCTGAAGTTCTCGATCTCCGGCAGGATCACCGGCAGATCTTGCTCGGGTACCGGCACGATGCCGTCGGTCGGGCAATAGATCATGGGGATCGGCGGGCCCCAGTAGCGCTGGCGCGAGATCAGCCAGTCGTGCAGGCGGTAGGTGGTGCGCGCCCTGCCGGCGCCGCGCTCTGCCAGCCAGGCGGTGACGGCGTGGACGGCCTCCGGCCCCTCGGGCGTGCCGTCGAAGTGGCCGGAGTTGACCATCACGCCGCCATGCGGTCGCGCCTCGGTCATGGCATCGGCATCCGGCACCACGCCATTCTCGCCGAAGACGGGCACGATGGGCAGGTTGAACTTGCGCGCGAACTCGAAGTCGCGCTGGTCGTGCGCCGGCACGGCCATGATCGCTCCGGTGCCGTAGCCCATCAGCACGTAGTCGGCCACCCAGATGGGAATCTCTTTGCCGGTGGCCGGGTTCACGGCGAAGGCGCCGGTGAAAACGCCGGTCTTCTCCCGCACGTCCTCGGCGATGCGCTCGCGCTCGGTCTTGTTGCGCACCTCGGCCACGTAGGCCGCGACCTCGTCGCTATGCTCCGGCGTGACGATGAGATCGACCAGCGGGTGCTCGGGAGCCAACACGGCGTAGGTGGCGCCGAAGAGCGTGTCCGGGCGCGTGGTGAAGGCCTGGAAGCTGTGCTCGGTGCCGGCGATCTGGAAGGTGATCTCGGCGCCCTCGGAGCGTCCGATCCACTCGGTTTGCAGCACCTTGCTCAGCTCCGGCCAGTCCAGGTCGCGCAGGCCGTCTACCAGGCGATCGGCGAACTTGGTGATGCGGAAGAACCACTGCTCCATCTCGCGCTGCACGATCGGCGTGCCGCAACGCTCGCAGGTGATCTCGCCCGTCTCGTTGTCCTTCTCGGTCTGTTCGGCGGCCAGCACCGTCAGACAGGAGGGGCACCAGGTGACGGGCGCGGTCGCGCGGTAGGCCAGGCCGGCCTTGTGGATTTGCAGGAAGATCCACTGCGTCCACTTGTAGTAGCTGGGATGGCTGGTGACCACCTCGTGCGACCAGTCCCACATCGCCCCCAGGCGCTTCATCTGCGTCTCGCGGAAGCGGCGCACGGTCTGGTCGGTCAGGGTCATGGGGTTCTGGCCGACTTTGAGCGCATAGTTCTCGGTATGGATACCGAACGAGTCGAAGCCCATGGGCTGAAACACGTCCAGGCCCTGCATGCGCTTGAAGCGCCCATAGGTATCGGCGCCGCAGTAGGTGTAGACGTGCCCGACGTGCAGCCCCTCGCCGGACGGGTAGGGGAACTCCATCAGATTATAAAAGGGACGCGCGGCGCCGTGGACGTCTACCCTATAGAGATCCGTCTCTTCCCACCGTTGCTGCCACGTCGACTCGATATTCTTGGGATCGTAGCGCTCCATGTGTCTCCTCGTGTAACGATAGTATAACAGCCGGCGCGTGTCTCCGTGCCCCCGCGCCGTCGCAGGCCGCATGATGCGCACCCCTCTATCCACGTTGCGTGGTGCCGCCGTGCATTCACGGCATGTTACACTGCGAGGCAGAATCACAAGCACGCTACCGGCAGGAGATGGTATGGCTGAAGGTTCGGCCGCTTTCGCAACCAGGGCCGCCCACGCCGGGCGCACCGCGCCGGCGCGCCCGCTCTCGCGTCCGTTGATGCCGCCGCTGGTCCAGAGCTCGGTCTATGCGTTCGAGCACCTCGAGGACCTGGATACGCTGCACGACGATCCGGCGGCCACGGGCTACAGCTACTACCGCTATGGCTCGCCGACACACGCCGCCCTGGAAGCGGGCGTCGCCGCGCTGGAAGGCGCCGAGGCCGCCGTGAGCGCCGCCTCCGGCATGGCCATCATCACCGCGGCCGTCCTGGCGCTGGCCGGCAGCGGCGAGCAGATCGTGGCCGACCGCCACGCCTATGGCGGCACCTATACGCTGCTGACCGAGGAGCTGCCCAGGCTCGGCATCCGGGTGACGCTGGTGGATGCGACCGATCTGGACGCCGTGGAGCGGGCGCTCACCCCGGGCACCAAAGGGCTGTTGATCGAGGCGTTGTCCAACCCAACGCTGCGGGTGGTGGATGTGCCGGCGCTGTGCGCCCTGGGTCGCGAGCGCGAGGTCCCGGTGTTGGTCGATGCCACCTTCGTCTCGCCGGCCTTGCTGCGCCCGCTGGAGCACGGAGCGACCCTCTCCTGGCACTCGCTGGCCAAGTATCTGGGGGGACACAGCGTGGCTACCGGCGGCATCGCCTCGGGCGAGCGCTGGCTGGTGGAGAAGCTGCGCGAGAAGATCATCCATCTCGGCGGCTGCCTGGGCGCCCTGGACGCCTGGCTGACCCTGCTCGGCCTGCCTACGCTGCCCCTGCGCATGGAAGCCCACACGCGGACGGCGCGGGCCGTGGCCACCTACCTGGTATCGCACCCCGCGGTCGCGACCGTCTATCACCCCGACCTGCCGGGGCATCCCGGACACGAGCTGGTCGGACGTCTCTATCCCCACGGCTGCGGGGGCATGCTGGCTCTCGACCTGCGCGGCGGCGAAGGTGCGGCGCGGCGCTTCCTCGACAGCCTGCGCCTGATCGCTTTCGCGCCCAGCCTGGCCGACGTCACCAGCACCGTCTCCTACCCGGTCGCCACCAGCCACTATGGGCTGCCGGACGACGTCCTGGCCGCGCTCGGCGTCGGACCGGGCATGATCCGCTTCTCAGCCGGCATCGAGGACCCGGCCGACGTCATCGCGGACCTGGAGCAGGCCCTGGCCCGCTGTTGACGGCGGCGTAGTATGACAGAGCGAGGAATGAACGCAGTGATGGAGGGAAGACGGCCGCGCATCGTCGTCACACGCGTGTTGCCTGGCCGGGCGCTGGAACGGCTGAGCGCGGCCGGCGATATGCTGCTGCATGAGGAGGATCGCGCCCCGACGCGCCGGGAGCTGCTGGCCTACGTGCGGGAGGCCGATGCCCTGCTCTGCCTGATCACCGAGCGCATCGACGACGAGGTGTTCGACGCTGCCCCACGCCTGCGCATCGTCTCTAACTATGCCGTGGGCGTGAACAATATCGACATCGCCGCGGCCACCAGACGCGGCATCCTGGTCACCAACACGCCGAACGTGCTGACCGAGACCACGGCCGATTTCACCTGGGCGCTCATACTGGCCGTCTGCCGGCGGCTGGGCGAGGGCGAGCGCCTGGTGCGCAGCGGCGAGTGGACGGGCTGGTCGCCGATGCAGCTGCTCGGCAGCGACGTGTACGGCAAGACGCTGGGCATCATCGGCTTCGGGCGCATCGGCCAGGCGGTGGCCCGCCGCGCCGCCGGCTTCGGCATGCCCGTTCTCTATCACTCGCACCGGCCCGCCGATCCGGACGTCGAGCGCTCCTTGAACGCGCGCCATGCCGCGCTGGACGACCTGCTCCGCGAGGCGGATATCGTGAGCATCCACGTGCCGCTGACCTCGGAGACACAGCACATGATCGATGCCGCACGCCTGGGCCTGATGAAGCCCACCGCCTTCCTGGTCAACACCGCGCGCGGGCCGATCGTGGACGAAGCGGCCCTGGTGCAAGCGCTGCATAACGGCGTGATCGCCGGCGCGGGCCTGGACGTCTTCGCGCGTGAGCCCGAGCTGGAGCCCGGCCTGGTCGACCTGCCCAATGCGGTGCTGGCGCCGCACCTGGGCTCGGCCTCGGTCGAGGCGCGCACGGCGATGGCCGATCTGGCGGCGGAGAACCTTATCAGCGCGCTGGCCGGCCGGCGCCCGCCGCACCCGGTCAACCCCGAGGTGTTGCCTTCATAGCCGGATTCTTCATGGGCATCTGTTCTGGCGGCGGCCTTCCTGGGACCGCCGGCATCCTTGCCGACCCTCGTCACCGCAGGTGCAGCAACTCCAGCAGGCGCTCGGGCTGGTAGCCGGCGACGGCCATGCCGTCCACCACGGTCACCGGCGGCAGCAGCCAGCCCCGCGCGAGAAACTCGTCCCGCGCCGCCGCGTCGCTCACCACGTCGCGCAGCTCGTAGGGGATCTCGTGCTGTGAGAGGAACTCCTTCACCGCCCGGCAGGGCGCTCAGCGCTCGTGGCTGTACAGGATGACGCGCATGGCTCCATGGTGCCATATCGGGCGCCGGCTTGCCACTAGTAGAACTAATGTTCTATAATGTGGGTAAGAGATAGGCGTTCCCATCTCACGGAAGGGAGGTGTTCATCGTGGCGGGAAGTTTGAACCGCATCACCATCATCGGCAACCTGGGGCGCGACCCGGAGGTACGGGTGACCCCATCGGGGACCACCGTGGCCACGTTCAGCGTGGCCGTCAACGAGAAGCGCCGCGACGCCGACGGCAATATGCAGGAGAAGACGCTGTGGTTTCGCGTCAGCGCCTTTAACCGGCTGGCCGAGACCTGCGCGCAGTATCTGACCAAGGGGGCCAGCGTCTACGTCGAGGGACGTCTGGACCCGCAGGAGTGGACCGACACGGCAGGCGCCCACCGCGTGACGTTGGGCATCGTGGCCTCGGACCTGCGCATGCTCGACGGACGTGACGCCGCGGAGGGTGAGGCCGCTACCACCCGCGTCGACGTGCCGTCGCGCGAACCCGTCGCCGTCGGCGACCTACCGTTTTGAGCCCGCGGCGGCGATCTCACAGAGAGGATAATAGACGATGGCTTTTGATCCCACCCCGCATTTGATGAAAGTAAAGGGTAGCCAGCTCTATCTGCCGGTCAAGTACCGCCTGATGTGGCTGCGCGAAGAGGCCCCCGACGCCGACATCAGCACCGAGATGGTGCACCTGGACCTCGACCAGCGCGTGGCCGTCTTCCGCGCCCAGGTCATCATCCCCGGCCGCGGCTCGGCCACCGGCTACGGCTCCGAGACGGAGCAGGATTTCCCGGCCGGATGGATTGAGAAATCGGAGACCAAGGCCATCGGGCGCGCCCTGGCGGCGCTCGGCTTCGGCACGCAGTTCGCCGTGGAGCTCGACGAGGGCGAGCGCGTGGTCGATAGCCCCGTCCCGGTACCCGCCGCGCGGCGCGTCGAGTTGAAAGCGGACAACGCCGCGGCGGCGCCTGCCGCGCGGCGGGCCGAGCGTCCCGGCCTCAAGGTGGTGGGCGATGAGAACGCCGAGCGCCTGCGCTCGGAGGTCGCCGCCGGTCTGGCCAAGGACAGCGATGCCGCGGCCAAACTGCCCAAGACGGCCGACGAGATGAGCGTCGAGGAGTTGGAGAAGACCCTGGTCTGGCTGCGCAACCGCACGCGCCGCCAGGCCTAAACCAAGCCAACAATCGCGTTGTGCAGGTACAGAAAAGCCCGGGCCTGCCAACGCTTACCGGGCCCACTTGAGGGCCTGAACCGCGAAGCGCCCGGGGACCGCCACTTGTTTGTCGCCGTCCCCGGGCGCTTCGCTGCCATTACGAGGCGCACGGTTTTGCGCGAGGCCTGCGGCGCTAACCACGGACGACCCGATATACTGCTCGCAAGAGGTATCATCATGCGTAGGGTTACCCTGGATCTCCCAGACGAGCTGGCCGACCAACTCAGTGCCCTGCAAGATCGCTTGCCCGAACTCCTGGCCTTGAGTTTGCACCAACCGACCCTGCCGGCCGGCCTGTACCGCCGCATTCTCACCTTCCTGGCCGGTGCCCCATCCGCTGCAGAGATCGCGGCCTTCGCCCCTCCGCCCGAGGCCGTGACCCGCCTGCAGACCTTGCTCGATCGAGAACGAGCCGGCAGCCTGACGACGCACGAGCGCGCCGAACTCGAAAAATTGGAGTGCATCGAACACTTGATGATCCTGCTCAAGGCCGGTGCTGTACCGCCCCGCTCCCTAAGTAGGTGCAGGGAAGTTCGTGCAAGCTGTTGTATCCTTGGGAGGTGAGGCGAGGAGGGAAACGGATGCCGGATGCGGGTCTTGAGGAGATGACGGCGGCGCAGTGGGATCAGATTGAGGCGTTGCTGCGACGGCGGGATCTGAGTCCGCGGTTGCGCGAACGGTTGGAGATGGTCAAGGGGCGGGCGCTGGGGCAGGATCTGCCGAGCATCGCGCGCTGGAGTGGGCGCACCGCGCGCACCGTCGAGCGCTGGTTGCGGCGCTTTGCGCAGGGCGGGGTCGCGGCCTTGGCCGATGCGCCGCGGGCCGGCCGCCCCCCACACGCCGATGCGCTCTACCGCGCGGCGCTCGAGCGGGCCGTGGAGACGCCACCGCCCAGCGTGGGGCTGCCCTTCGATGTCTGGACCTCGGCGCGCTTGAGCGCCTACTTGGCCGAGACCACGGGGGTGCGGATCGCCCCGGGCTGGGTGCGGGTGCTCCTGAGACGGCGGGACTTCGCCTGTGGGCGCCCCAAGCACACGCTCACCCACCTGCAAGATCCCGCCGAAGGGGCCGCCTGCAAGATCGAGCTGGCGGCGGTGGGGGGAAAAGGTGGCGACGGAGCCGGGGAAGTACGAGTTGCACTATCAGGATGAGACGCCTCTGGAGACGAATCCCCACCTGAGCCGGGTCTGGCATCGCCGTGGTGTCCAGCCCACGCTGCCCGCGGTGGGGACCAATCGCCGCTTGACGACCTTCGGCAGCGTGGAGGCGTGCGGGCGCGGGCGGGTGGAGGTCTTGTGCGCGGAACAGACCTCGGCCTGCTTCCTCTTCTACCCGCAGGCGCTCGAGCAGCGCCAGCGGGAGACGGGGCGCCAGATCTACCTGGTCTTGGATAACGGGCCGTGCCACACCAGCAAGGCCAGCCGCACAGCCCTGGCCGCGCGCGCCGCCTGGCTGCACGTGATCTGGTTGGCCCGCTACAGCCCGGAGTTGAACATGAAGGAACGCGAATGGCGCTATCTCAAACGCGATGCGCGGGGCCACCTGGCGCGCAGCGTGCGCGAGTTCGCCGATGGCCTCCTGGCGGGCTTGCGCCGTCTGGGCGGCCAGCGCATCGAGGTGGTCGATCGGGTGCCGCAGTGGTTCCTCGCCGGGCACCGCAAGGAGCCGACGGGCCGCCCCGTTGGGCGGCCCAAGGGGGCCAAGGATTCGTCCAAGCGCGCCCCCCGGCGCAAGAACGAGGCGCCGCTCCCGCACGCGGCCTAACACGAATTTACCTGCACCTACTTAGCGTGTCGTATGAGCGCGGGAGGCCGCTGGCTCAACCGTGGTGGCTCCGCAAGGCGGACGTAGGTTACATCAGGAGAAGAGCGTTGCTACCGGGAGGGTGAAACCGGGGACGACGTCTTCCCCGTCCAGCGTGTCGTCGATGCCGAGGGTCTTGGTCCGCGCCGTTGCCCCCGGATGCCACACATCGACCTGCTGATACCGCGGCCAAATCACCCACACCAAGCGCGTGCCGGCCCCCAGATACAGCCGGGCCTTGGCGTCCATCGCCGGATGATACTGCGTGGGTGAGGCGACTTCTACCGCCAGATCGGGTGCCCCCAGGAAGGCCTTGGCGTAGGCAGGAGATGCGCGGGGAGGCACACGGGAGGCCTGGACAAAGCCCACGTCGGGCGCTACCTCCGTGTCGTGGGGATGGATGGGGTCGAGGATGTAGCCGCCTTGCTCCCCCGTCACGCGCCCTAAGCCGGATGTCTGCACGAAGGATAGGAGGGCGCTGCCCAGGATGAGGGCGATCGTGGAGGCTTCGAAGCCACTCGGCGGCATGCGCACTAGTACCCCTTCGACCAATTCGTACTGCCATCCGTCCGGCGGGAGCTGCTCCAGATCGTCGACCGTCATGGGCCCCCTGCCCGGAACGATCTCGGCCCAGGGAGCGAGGGGAGCGTGGGGAAACGAGCGAGCTTCCATAGGTCTATCATCCCACGTCGGGCGATCAAGAGCAACGCGGCCGGGCCAGACATTAGTCATCCAGAATTATCGCACGCGAAGAGGAGGGAAGCGAGCGCCGGCCTTCCACGAGTATCACCTGGATATGCCGGCCGTCCGGGAGGGTTTGCGCTATGCTATCCCCGTGGCCGAGCTGCACCGGCGTTTCGGGCTCGACGAGATGCTGGACCATCGCTTCCTGGATGAGCAGGGCGAGGTGCAGCAGACCGCCTTCAGCTCGGGCGCGCGCATCACCGTCAATTTGGGCTCCCACGAGGTACCGTTGGAGGACGGTAAGATACTGGCGGCACAGAGCTGGCACGTCGAGGAATGACTAGGGCTTGAGAGGTAGCCATGAAGATAACCGCTGTCGAGACCTACCCCGTGTTTAGCGGGCGGCGCAACTGGCTGTTCGTGACCGTGGACACGGACGAGGGCATCTGGGGCGTGGGCGAGTCGAACCTGACTTCGCGCGAGGAGGCGGTGGTGGGCTTCGTCCGCCACGTGACGCCGCTGCTGGTCGGACAGGATCCCACGCGCATCGAGCACCTCTGGCAGGTGCTCTTCCGCGGCGGCTTCTTCCCGGCAGACCGCGTGGGGGCCTCGGCCATCGCGGCCATCGACACGGCGTTGTGGGACATCGCCGGCAAGCTGCACGGCGTGCCCGCCTACCAGTTGCTCGGGGGCCTGGTGCGGGATAAAGTCGTCTGCTATCCGCACAACGCCGGTGAGCACGGCGAGATCGAGGAGTTGGTGGAGAGCTGCCGCCAGACCATGGCCCAGGGCTACCGCTTCGTGCGCTGGGGCCTGCCGACCGAGGGCGAGGTGCTGGAGCCGCGCTCGGCCGTGCGCACGGCGCTGCGCCAATGTGCGGCGGTGCGCGAGGCGCTGGGCGATGAGGTGGAGATCTGCCTGGACGTGCATACGCGGCTCGACCCCGCCGACGCGACCACGCTATGCCGGGAGATCGAGCCCTTCCGCCCCTACTTCGTCGAAGATCCGCTGCGCTCCGAGGACACCAACGGCTACCGGGCGCTGCGGGCGCGCACAGGCGTGCCGCTGGCG
>Ga0209062_1005031_pt1 | contig 13167 bp, 9 predicted proteins | sample Coa_R2_2_FD_187158 | JGI IMG/M metagenome (GOLD analysis project Ga0209062, IMG submission 187158) | Surface soil microbial communities from Centralia Pennsylvania, which are recovering from an underground coalmine fire - Coalmine... | ecosystem: Environmental > Terrestrial > Soil > Unclassified ... | reverse complement strand
AAGCCAACAAGGATTTCGACCTGCTGCTCCTGCCCAACCGCAATCACGGGTTCGGCAACGAGCCGTACATGGTCCGCCGCCGCTGGGATTATTTCGTGCGGAACCTGCTCGGCGCCGAGCCGCCCGCTGGGTACGAGCTGCACAACGCGAGGTAAGCCGGATGGGCCACTATCTCGCCATCGACCTCGGCGCGGAAAGCGGCCGCGCGATCCGCGGCTGCCTCTCCGGCGGCCGGCTCGCCATCGAGGAGATCCACCGCTTCCCCAACAAGCCCGTCCACGAAAACGGCGGGATTTTCTGGGATTATCGCGGGCTATGGCATGAGATCCAGCGCGGCATCGGCATCGCCGTCCAGGAACGCCGCACACCGCTCCACGGCATCGGCATCGATACCTGGGGCGTCGATTTCGGCCTGCTCGGAGCGGACGGCCTGCTGCTCGGCCGGCCGCGCCACTACCGCGACCCGCGGAATGCCGAGGCCATGCGCCGCGTGTTCGAAATCGTGCCGCGCGAGCAAGTATTTCAGTACACCGGCATCCAGGTGATGCAGATCAACACGCTGTACCAGTGGTTCGCCGCGCAGGGCGCGGAGACGGCGCCCGCGCGCCGCCTGCTGCTCATGCCGGACCTGTTCAACTACGCGCTCACCGGCGTGGCGAAATCGGAAGCCACCATCGCCAGCACCACCCAGTTCTTCAACCCGTGCCGCATGGACTGGTCCACCGAGCTTCTCGGCCGGCTCGGGCTGCCGGCTGAGATCCTCTGCCCGCTGATCCAGCCCGGCACGCTCCTCGGCCCGATGCGCGAAGCCCCGCACACCCCGGTCTACGCCGTGGCCGGACACGACACCGCTTCCGCCGTCGCCGCCGTGCCCGTCGAAGGCGGCGAGAACTGGTGCTACATCAGCTCCGGCACGTGGTCCCTGATGGGCCTCGAGCTCGATGCGCCCATCATCAACGCGGAGTCTTTCGCGGCCAACTACACCAACGAGGTCGGCGTCGCGGGCAGGATCCGGTTCCTGAAGAACATCGCGGGGCTGTGGCTGCTGCAGGAATGCCGGCGCGCCTGGAGCCTCGAAGGCATCGAATACACCTATGAGGAGCTGACCCGCATGGCCGCCGAAGCGCGGCCGTTCAGCGCCGCAATCGACGTCGACGCCTTCCTCGAACCCGGCGGCATGCCGCGCAAAATCGCCGAACACTGCCGCGCCCGCGGCCAGGAGCCGCCCCGCACGCACGGCGAATACGCCCGCGCGATCCTCGAAAGCCTCGCCCGGCGCTACCGCGAGGTGCTGGACAACCTGGAAACGCTCTCCGGCCGCAGGATCGCGGTGATTCACATCGTCGGCGGCGGATCGAAGAACCGTCTGCTCAATCAGCTCGTCGCCGATGCGACGGGCCGCCGCGTCATCGCGGGGCCGGCCGAGGCCACGGCCATCGGCAATCTATTGGTGCAGGCGATGGGCGCGGGCGAACTGGCCGGGATCGAGGAGATCCGCGCCGTGGTGCGGCGGTCCTTTGCGATCGAGACGTTCGAGCCGCGTTAAGGCTGGACATATGGCACGCCGCAGCAGCCGCAATCAGGCCGATGCCACGGCCGGAACCGATCGCCGGCCGCCGCACGGGGCCGCCGGCAAGCTCTCCTTCGCCGGGCTCGACGAGTAACCCTCACCGCATCCGCAGCCGGTTCCACAGCTTGCCCCACCGCCCCTCGGGCTTGGGCGGCGGCGGATGGGCGGTCCATTCCAGCCCGTCCGGCAGCGACCGGTCGGCCGAACTGCTGTGCGGCGCAGATTTCGCGGCGTGCGCATGCTGCCGCGCCGGCGGTTTCGCCTTCGCATCCTTGGAGTGATCCTTTGATTTCGGCTTGGACGCCGGCTTCTTCGGCAATGCCTTGGCCTCGACGGCCCGAGGCTCGGCCGGGGCCTCGATCTCGCCGAAGGCGCCGCCGTCCGTCTCCAGGCGGAATTCGACGTGATGGCTCTCCGGCCAGTACGTCGCCGCGCCCGTGTGCAACTCGCGCCGCTCGAGAGGCAGCTTGCTCACATGCGAGCCGTCGGTGATCGTCAGGGTTCCCTCCGCGGCATCGCGGATCTGCGCGCTCTCGGGGTCCCATTCGACGCGCAGTGCCGCGCCGTCATGCACCACCGAGAGTGTAATCCCTCCCTCGCCGGCGTGCCGCACCACCGGCGCGTTTGCCTGCCGGGCCTGAAAGTATTGCCACGCGGCTCCCCCCAGCGCGCCCACGCCGATCGCCGCGACTCCCCACCACCAGCGCATCGAACCGGTAACGGCAGTCGGCGGGCCATTGTACGCCGGCTTACCGCGGCTACGACTGCCGGATCAGCGGCAGCACCGCACGGTCCAGTTCCGCATCCTCCCAGCGCTCGATCTCGACTCCGCGGAATGCCGACCAGCGCTCGACGTGCGTCAGCGACTCGCCGGGCTCGAGAGTCTCCAGCGGACCGAGCGTTTCCAGCTCCAGAAAGTCCGCATTTGTGAACGTCTCGAAGGAGCAACCCAGATCCGGGTATGCCGCGGGATCGCCGGACGCATCGTAGCGCTTCACGAACAGCTCGCCATGCAGCAGGTACGCGCCCCAGGTTTGCCGGTTCCAACTGCCCAGCTTCTGCGGCGCCGGATTGGCCGGGTCCTGGCGCAACACCAGATAGCGTTCGAGCAGCCGCAGGCGCGGGTCCGCCAGATTGGTGAAGGCCCACATCGCCAGCGGATTTACGGGCGCGAGCATTTCGGGATGCGTGCCGCGCGGCGGAAATCCGTGAATGCCGCAGCCGCCCTGCGCCATCATGGTCAGCGCCCACGGCGCGATGCGGCACGCCGCCGCGCCCGCGTTGCGGATGCGATGCACGACTTCGACCGCCGTGCCGCTGGACGCCATCCGCAGCCCGATCTGCTTCTCCAGCCCCGTGGACGGCTCGACCGGCCCGGTCGCGACGACGCCGTCCGCGGTCTCCTCGATCCGCACCGCGCAGTTATCCGGCGCGTAGCTCCTGACGCGGTCCTCGGGCGCGATCCAAATCCGGTGCCCGCCGCGCGCCACCCATTCGCTCTCTCCCGACCGGCCCATCTGATCCGCAAACTCGCGGAAAAAATTGCGCCCGCCGCAGAAGCCGTAGCGCATCACGCGCGGCCCCACGTCGCCCGTCATCACGGCTTCCACCGTGCCGTTGGAAATCCGCCGGCAGTTTCGCCAGCCGCCATATTCGATCGTCTCGATGGTCACTGCGTCGCCGCTCCGATCAGCACCAGCCCTCCCCCATATCCCGCCAGCATCAGCGCCAGGTACCTGCCCGTGCCCGCCGGCGCGGCGCGAAACTCGCGCCAGATGAAAATGCCCCACAGCGCCGCCACCAGCGTCGCGCCCTGGCCGAGCGCGTACGAGATCGCCGGCCCGGCCACGCCGGAGGCGATCACATTCGCGCTCAGCGCCAGCATCCAGATGGCGCCGCCGAGGACGCCGGTGGCATGCACGCGCGCGCTGCCGCGGAAATAGTCGCGGTATCCGGCGCCGCTCGTCCGCATGAACCACGTGTTCCAAAGGAAATTGCTGAGCAGCACGCCCCCGCCGAAAAAGAACAGCGCGACGTAGGGCGTCAGCAGGCCGGGCGCGATCGGCCGCGTGTTGAAGTCCGGCGAAATCGTGCGCATCAGCAGCGGATAGAAAAAGCCCATGATGACTCCCGCCGCCGCGGCATAGAGGACGCCGCCGGGCCCGCGCGATTCACCCCCGCGCGGCAGGCGGCCGTGCGCCTTCGCCGACATCAGCATCGCGAACACAATCAGCGCCACGCCGGCGAACAGCAGCACCGGATTGCCTTTCGGCGCGGCGGCATAGCTCTCCACGGTGCCGATCGCGAGCGCGAGCCCGACCCCGACGGGAAACGCCACCGCCATCCCGGCCGCATCGATCCCGACCACCAGCAGAATGTTCGACAGGTTGAAGATCGCGCCGCTCGCCACGGCCATCCAGACGTAGCGCCACTCGGCCCCGCCGTGCAGATTTTCGACGGCGCCCATGCCCGCCGTCCCCATGCTTCCCGCCGTATGCGCGAGCACCAGGCCGAGCGCGAAGACGCCGATGGCGTAATCCCAATAGAACAGCGGGAACGGCCACTTCTCCTTGCCGGCGAGCTTCTGCGTGTTGGCCCACGAGCCCCAGCCCAGCATGGTGATGACGCACAGGAGGATCGCCACCGGCACGCTGTGGACCACAAACATGCGTTCCAGCGTACCACCGGGCGCAGCAGCTATCGTTGCGCCGGCTGCGACCCGCTGCTCGTGCCGGTGTGCTGCGCCGTGTCCGCGCTACCCAGCGAGGTGTTGGCGACGCCCACAGGTTGTGGATGCCGCCCGAGACGTAGAGGAAAATCGCCGCCGCGACCAGCACCACAAGCGCGGTGAGCAAACAATACTCGGCCAGATCCTGTCCTCGATCGCTGCGGAAAAACCCAGGGCCCCGATGCAACATGATAGTGGAAGCTCCAGTCTAGCAACCGGCGCCGCGCGCGGCTATGATGACTTTCGATATGGCACTTTCGCCGGGTTTACACCGGTATCGCGGCCGCGATTCAAGGCGCGCCGGAATCGGCCGATAAGCTGCAACAGAAAGGGAATGAGCTACGCCGTGACCATACCCGGGGATACCGTGTGGACGCTTCCCCCGCTGATTTTGCATCCGTTCAACGAGCGGGTTTCGCCCTCGGCGCTGCTGGAGAACTCGAAAGCCGCCCTGATGCTCTCCGGCCTGATCCCCGGGGACGGCTCCGACGATGCCGAACTGAAGCGCCGCCTGCTGGCCGGCCGCACCTCGGAAGCGCGCATGCTGTTTTTCCTCGGCAAGGACGTCTTCCGCTGGATGGAGCAATGCACGGAGTGGGCCGCCGTCGCCGAAGTCGTCCGCGACCTCGCGCTCGCGCCGCAGAGCTTCGCCGGGCTGCTCACCACGCACCCTCCGCCCGCCGTGCGCGACAAACTGCTGCGTTGGGGCGTTTCCGACTACGTTTCGATCTTCTCCCGCGCCATCGGCCTGCACGCCGCATTTGCCGAGCCGCCCTCGCCCGAGCTCGTGACCGCTGAATTCCTGCGCAGCTATTACCGCTACGCCGACGCCCTCTACCGGGCCTGGCTCGACGCGCAGCCCTACCCCGCCATCACCAGCGCCAACTTCCGCTTCGAGCTCTACGCCTCGGGCGAGTATTCGCAACTGCTCGAATCCCAGTGGGCAGAGTGAGGCCCGCCCGCTCGCTCTTTCGCATTTCCTCGGCGCCTCGGCGTCTCGGCGGTTAATATCAACCCCGCCGCGCGTTAAAATAGCCTCGTCATGCCACTTCCGCGTCTGCTGATCGTACGCCAGAAGTTCCCGGATCGCCGCATCCCGGACGTGCCCGGCGAAGTCCGGCGCCAGCTTGCCGCATCGGGCTTCGCGGGCCGGCTCAAGCCCGGCGCGCGCGTCGCGATCGGGGTCGGCAGCCGCGGCATCCACAACATCGCGGCCATCGTGCGCGCGGCCGTCGACTACTGGAAGGAAGCGGGCATGCAGCCCTTCCTTTTCCCCGCCATGGGAAGCCACGGCGCGGCCTCCGCGGCAGGGCAGGCCGACGTCCTCGCGCACTACGGCATCACCGAAGCGGCCATGGGCTGTCCGCTGGTGAGCCAGCTCGAAGTCGTCTCGCTCGGCAAGACCGCGGACGGCATTGAGGCCTTCATGGACAAGCGGGCCTACGAATCGGATGGCGTCATGCTCATCGGCCGCGTGAAGTGGCACACCGATTTCGCGGGGAAGATCGAAAGCGGCCTCTTCAAAATGATGGCCATCGGCCTCGGCAAGTTCGCGGGCGCACAGCGTTACCACGCCTACGCCTATCGCCTCGGCCTGGAGCATGTCATCCGCACCGTCGGCCGCCAGGTGCTCGCCTCCGGCAGGATCCTGGGAGGCCTCGCGATCCTCGAGGACGCCAATCACAACACCGGCAAAATCGACGCCGTTCCGGTCGAGGCCATGGAGCGGCGCGAGGAGGAAAACCTGGCGCTCGTCAAGTCCTGGATGGCGCGCGTGCCGATGGACCTCGACATCCTCATCCTCGATGAAATCGGCAAGAACATCAGCGGCGCCGGCATGGATACCAAGGTGGTCAACCGCGGCGTCAACGGCGAGTACAATCCGTGGCCCGGCATCCCGCGTTTCGAGCGCATTTTCGTCCGCGACCTCAGCGAGCTCACGTATAACAGCGCCGTCGGGCTCGGCATGGCCGACGTGGTCACGGACCGGCTGGTGAACCGCACCGACTGGACCCCGACCATCATCAATTCCCTGACCGCGAACACGCCGGCAGCGATCCGCACGCCCGTCCACTTCGCCACCGACCGCGAGTGCCTGGAGCGCTTCCTGCCGACCGTCGGCAAGCTCGATCTTTCCACGGTGACGATCGGCTGGATCCGCAACACGATGGAGCTCGGCCGCCTCGGCCTGAGCGAGAACGTGCGCGCGGCCGTCGAAGCCAATCCCGCGCTCGAGATCGAAGCCGTAACCGAATTCGAATTCGACACCGCCGGCAACCTGGTGAGCCCGTTCACTCCCGCGCACGAAACCGTGGGCGCGCACTGATTCCTTACCGCAGAGAGACAGAGAGCGCAGAGGTCACGCGGAGAGCAGCCTGAGAATTTCTCCGCGTATTCTCTGCGCTCTCTGGGTCTCCGCGGTGAAAAGGACGCCGCTTCACCGCCGCCCCGGCCCCGTTGGAACCGGCCGGTATTGACATCCTAACCTTAGGATGACATAATCTTCGCAATCGGTTAGATAGTTTTTCGGGTCTTGATTTTACTTTTGGAGGTTACATGAGACGTTGTGCGTCCCTGCTGTTCCTGGCCGCAATCTGTACGGCCGGGCTGTTCGCCCAGGATATTACCGGCACCATCGAAGGCACCGTTCTCGATCCGACCGGCGCCGCGGTTCCCAACGCTAAGGTCACCGTCACCAACACGGATCGCAACCAGGCTGTCCGCACCGTGACCACGGATGCCAGCGGCACTTATTCCGCCGTGCTGCTGCCGGTCGGCAACTACTCGGTGAAGTCGGAAGCCGCCGGCTTCAAGACGCAAGTACACAGCGGCATCGTTCTGAACGCCAATGACGTGCTGCGCATCAATATCACGATGCAGGTCGGCGCCGTCTCGGAGACGGTGGAAGTCTCCGCCACGGCCACGGCCGTAGAGCTCGGCACGCCCGCGAGCGAAGGAACCATCAGCGGCCAGCAGGTGCGCGAGCTGTCGCTGGCTTCCCGGAACTACGAGCAGTTGATTGCCCTGATGCCCGGCGTCAGCAATCAGGGAGCGGTCGACGAGTTGTTCCTCGGTACCACCGGCCAGTCCGGGACCACCACCGTGCTCCCCTACGCCGTCAACGGCATGCGCAGCTCCGCCAATAACTGGACGATCGACGGCGCCGACAACCTCGACCGCGGCAGCAACCTGACGCTCGGCTCGTTCCCCAGCATCGATTCCATCGCCGAGTTCAAGATCGGCCGCGCCAACTACACTGCCGACCAGGGCCGCGCCGGAGGCGCGCAGGTCAGCGTCATCACCAAGGGCGGCACCACGCAGTATCACGGCAATCTGTTCGAGTTCTTCCGCAACAACGCGCTCAACGCCAATAACTGGGCCAACAACGCGAATAAGGTGAACCTGGTCGACCGCGTCAATCCGCAGACCCCCTGCACCGCCGCGAACTACCAGGATTGCTATGCCAAGCAATCCCCCTACCGCTGGAACACCTTCGGCGGCACTGTCGGCGGCCCGGTGCCGCTCGGCAGCTACAACCGCGAGCACAACAAGACGTTCTTCTTCTACTCGGAAGATGTCAACCGCATCATCAACTACACCACCTTCACCCCGACGCTGCCGACGCAGGACATGCTGCAGGGCAATTTCCCGCAACCGGTCTGCATCACGACCCTCAGCCCGACCGGCATCACCTGCAACAGCGCTCCCGTGACCTCGATTCCGACCTCGATGTTCAACCCCAATTCGGTGGCCTACATCAAGGACATCTTCAGCAAAGTCCCGCTTTCGAGCGTGAATTCGGTCGCCGGCACCACGGCCGGCATCTTCCCCGAGCGCATCCTGCTGAACTTCCGCGAGGAACTGGTCAAGATCGACCAGCGCTTCAACGATAAGTTCGCGATGTTCTTCAAGTTCTCGAACGACACCATTCCGACCACCGAGCCCAGCGGCATCTTTAGCTGCTCGACGTTCCCCGGCGGCTGTGTCACCAATACCAACTCTCCGGGCCGTGCTTACATCGCGCACGCGCAGAATACCATCCGGCCGACGCTCCTCAACGAGGCCGGCTTCGCCTTCACCCAGAGCGCAATTCTTTCGACGCCGGAGGGCCTGACTGCCAAGAAGAATGCGACCGACATCAACGTGAAGGAGCCTTTCGTGAATCAGGACGGCGTGGTGCCGAACCTGACCTTCACCAGCGGCACCAGCGTCGCCGGCATCGGCCCCTACACCGATTACAACCGCAACTACAACTTCTTCGACAACCTGACGTGGATCAAAGGCCGCCACACCTTCCGCTTCGGCTATTCGGTCAATCGCTATAACAAGACCGAGAATGCCGATGGCCAGCAGGGCTCCTTCGGCTTCACCAACGCCGGCGTGCCCACCGGGACCAACAACTACATGCAGTCCTGGGCCAACTTCCTGCTGGGCAATGTGTCGACCTTCTCGATGCCTTCGAGCGACATCACGCCCTACATCATCGCCTGGCAGCACGAGGCCTTCGCGCAGGACGATTTCAAGATCAGCCCGCGCCTCACCCTCTACTACGGAGTCCGCTGGAGCTACTTCGGCCAGCCTGTCGACACCAACGGCGAGCTGACCAACTTCGATCCGGCGCTCTACAGCCGCGCCAACGCCCCTGCGGTCGATCCCACCACCGGTAACTTCGTGAACCCGCTCCCGACCACGCAGGCCAACCTGCAGCAGCTGGCGCTGAATTCCGGCATGGGCCTGATCCTCGCCGGCAAGAACTCCCCCTTCGGCGATAAGATCGCGCCGGATTCGTACCACAACTTCGCGCCGCGCCTCGGCTTCGCCTACGATCCGTTCGGCAACGGCAAGACCGCCATCCGCGGCGGCTGGGGCATTTACTACGACTCCGGCCTGTTCGGCACCTACGAGCAGAACATCTTCGCCAATCCGCCGTTCGTACAGAGCGCCACGTACTCCAATGCCTCCTTCAGCGATGTGACCGCCGGAACGCCTACCGCGACCATCAGCGCGCCGCTCGGCCTGCACGCCACGCAGCTTCCGGCCCACATTCCGTACGTGCAGCAGTGGAACCTCACACTGGAGCGCAACGTCGCCCGCGGCACCGTGGTCAGCCTGGCTTATGTCGGCTCCAAGGGCACGCACCTGCTGGGCATCGTGGATATCAACGAAGCGGTCCCCGGCGCCGGTGTGGCCGCGGGCCTGCTCCCCGCCGGCACCACGACCTTCACCACCAGCACCGACCCGCGCCTGAATGCGGTCCGCCCCTACTACGGCTGGAACTACATCAACGCGCTCGAAACGGCGTTCGATTCCAACTACCATTCCCTGCAGGCCACCGTCCGCAGGGATTTCCGCGGCGCGGGCACGCTCTACGCGGCCTACACGTGGTCCAAGAACCTGACGGACAACGGCTCCGACCGCTCCAACGCGCCGCAGAACAGCTACAACTGGCATGAGGGCGAATACGGCCCCTATCCCGGCGACCGCAGCCACAACTTCGTCCTGAGCTACGTCTACAACATTCCGATCTTCAAGGGCCGCCACGGTGTGGTCGGCCAGGCATTGAAGGGATGGGAGGTTTCCGGCATTCTCTCCGCCTACACCGGCCTGCCCCTCACGGTCACGACTTCCGGCGTCGATCCCGCCGGTCTCGGCATCCTGGGCAACAGCGCCGCCAGTTCGCGGCCGGATATGGTGTGCAGTAACCCGCAGCAGGGCGCGCCGCACCAGTACGCCGCCACCACGCAGGCCGAAGCGGGCGCGCTGAACTGGTTCAGCCCCTCGTGCTTCGCGCCGGTCCCGCAGGGCGTGATCCGCCCCGGCAACGCCGGACGCGGCGTCGTGCGCGGCCCGGGTTTCTTCAACCTCGATGCCTCCCTGATGAAGAATTTCCACTTCACCAGCAACGAGGCGCGTTACCTGCAGTTCCGCTTCGAGACCTACAACACGTTCAACTGGGTGAACCCGAACACGGTCAGTACAAACATCACCAGCGCAACGTTCGGCGAAATCACCGGGTTCCGCGCCCCGCGCCGTATCCAGCTCGCGCTGAAGCTTTACTTCTGACGCAGCACGTCTCTCCAATCTGCGGCCGGCCTCCGAAAGGGGGCCGGCCTTTTTTGTATAGTTGAGGTGAGGGACGCCAACCCTGCCGAAGACTCATTACACCCCGGAGGAATATCTGGAGCTCGATCGCAAGGCCGAGTACAAGAGCGAATACTACAACGGCGAAATCTTCGCTATGTCCGGTGCCAGCCGAAAGCATGACCGGATTGGCATGCAGTTGAGCCTTCTGATCGCGCAGCACCTCCGGGGAAAGAGCTGCGAGGTGCACAGCTCAGAGATGCGCATTCGCGTCTCGCCGCGAGCTTACACATACCCGGACCTCAGCGTAGTCTGTGGACAGCCGCCTAACTCACCAGCCCCATCTTCTTCCCCACCTTGCGGAACACCTCGAGCGCCCGGTCCAGCTCCGCCCTCGTATGCTCGCTCGTGACAATCGTCCGCACCCGCGCCTTCCCCTTCGGCACCGTCGGGAATCCGATCCCCGTCGCCAGCACGCCCTCCTGGAACAACTCGCGCGAAAGCTGGTGCGCCGCCGCCGCTTCCCCCACGATCACCGGCGTGATCGGCGTCTCGCTGATCCCTGTGTCGAAGCCCGCCGCGGTCAGCCCCTGCTTGAAATAGCGCGTGTTGGCCCACAGCCGCTCGATGCGCTCCGGCTCCTGCTCCAGCACGTCGAAGGCCGCCAGGCACGCCGCCGCCACGGCCGGCGGATGCGACGTCGAAAACAGAAACGGCCGCGCCCTGTGATACAGGAACTCGATCAGATCCCGGCTGCCGCAAACATACCCGCCGAGCACCCCAATCGCCTTCGAAAGCGTCCCCACCTGCACGTGCACCCGCCCGTGCAAGCCGAAATGGTCGATCGTGCCGCGCCCGTTGCGCCCCAGCACGCCCGAAGAATGCGCGTCATCCACCATCATGATCGCGCCGTGCCTCTCCGCCGCCTCCACCAGCCCCGGCAGCGGCCCGATGTCGCCATCCATCGAAAATACGCCGTCCGAGATCAGCAGCTTCCGCCCCGGCGCGCCGTCCAGTTCGCCCAGGATGCGTTCGGCCGCCGCCACATCCTTGTGCGGAAACACGTGAATCTTCGCTTTCGAAAGCCGGCACCCGTCGATGATGCTCGCGTGGTTCAGCTCGTCCGAAATGATATGATCCTCCGGCGTCAGGATCGCCGAAACCGTCCCCGCGTTGGCCGCGAAGCCCGACTGAAACACCACGCACGCCTCCACGTTCTTGAACGCCGCGATGCGCTCTTCGAGCTGCATGTGGAGGCTCATCGTTCCGGAAATCGTCCGCACCGCGCCCGAGCCCACACCGAACCGCTCCACCGCGCGCAGCGCCGCCTCGCGCAGCCTGGGATGCGTCGTCAGCCCCAAATAATTATTCGACGCGAGGTTGATCACCTCCTTGCCATCGAAGCAGGACTCCGCTGCGGCTTCCGATTGCAACACCCGCAGCCGCTGGTAGGTCCCTTCCGCGCGCCACTGTTCCAGCTGATCGTGAAGGTAGGAGAGAGGATTGCCCATCACCGTCCAGCATAGCGCCATTGCAGTTAACCCCTGCCGCCTTCGAGCGTCCATCTCGCCCGCCACGCGCGAGTATCTCGACGCCGCTGCTGGCAGCCCTATCTCGACCGCGCCGTCAGCATGGACGAAGCCATCGGGCGTCTCGTCACGGACCTCGCCGCGCCCCGTTAGCTCTGCGGAAACCGCGCGCACGCCCGCCGCGTCCGGAACAGGGATGCGGGTTCTGCCCGTTCTCCTCTCGGTCGCCGCCGCCTTCGCCCAGGAAACGCCCACCTTCCGCGCCGGCGTCTCGCTCGTCCACGTGGACGCCGCCGTCACCGCCGAGGACGGCCGCTTCCTCTCTGGCTTTACCAAGGACGACTTCCGCCTCTTCGACGAAGGCAAACCGCGTCCGATCGTACAGTTCTCGGCCGGCGACGAGGCGCTCGATCTCATCCTCCTCTTCGACGTCAGCGGCAGCATGCGCCCCAAGGTGGCCGAAGTCGCGGCCGCCGCGCGCCAGGGCGTCGCCGAACTCCGCCCCGGCGACCGCGTCGCCATCATGGTCTTCAACACACGCACCCGCGTGATCCTGCCGTTTACCGAAGACCTCGAAGCCGTGCAGCGCGGCATCCAGCAGGACGTGCTGGCGCTCCCCTTCGACGGCGGCACCTACATCCAGACCGCGGCCGAGGACGCCGCCAATCTCCTCGCGCGCCAGCCCCGCACCGCGCGCCGCCGCGCCGTCCTCATCGTCACCGATAATTACGGCCAGCGCACGCGCCGCGAAAGCACCGTGGTGCGCGAGTTCTGGGAAGCCGATGCCCTGCTCACCGCCCTGATCGTGCGCAGCACCGCGTATGAGACGTTCCATTCCATCAACACCATCACGCACCCCTACCTGCTGACGTTCGAGGTCGGGGTCAAAGGCATCGCCGAAAAGACCGGCGGCGATTTCATTCATTCCGACAACCCCGGCGCCGCATTCCAGGAATCCATGCACCGCATCCGCACCCGCTACAGCCTCTACTACCCGCTGCCGGACGCCAGGCCCGGCACAACGCGCACGATCCGCGTCGAGCTGACGCGCGATGCCCTGCAGCGCCATCCGAAGGCGCGGGTCCGCTCGCGGACCGGCTACGTCGTGCCCGCGCCGTAGCGGCCGCGCCCCAGCATATTCTCATCGAAGGATGAGCCTGAACCGAAGGCAGGTGGCCGGCAGCGGGAAGCTCCTTTCGGTTTTGGTTTTTGGTTTTGGATTTTGAGAGGGAGGACCAGCTGTCGGCGCGGTGGGAATG
>Ga0209062_1005030_pt1 | contig 13168 bp, 13 predicted proteins | sample Coa_R2_2_FD_187158 | JGI IMG/M metagenome (GOLD analysis project Ga0209062, IMG submission 187158) | Surface soil microbial communities from Centralia Pennsylvania, which are recovering from an underground coalmine fire - Coalmine... | ecosystem: Environmental > Terrestrial > Soil > Unclassified... | reverse complement strand
TACAAATTGCCCGCCCCACCGGAAACCGGTGGGGCGGGCAATATCGTGGGGGAAACTCTCGAACCGGCGTCCCCAAAACGGCTCGTTAGCTCCCATCCACCACCATCTTAGCCTGCCCAGGCCCGCCGCGCATGATGTAAAACTCACATTTTCTTTCGCGCCGTGAGCGATTCACGCCGCCTGTCGCGTCCTCACCGGCGACGCCCGCACGTCGACCGCTACGGCGTAGTCGAGGACCGCGGTGGCGTCGGCGTAGCGATCGGTAGCGCCCAGGATGGCCACGACGATGCGATGCCCGTCTCGCTGCACCGCCGCCACCAGGTTCTGCCCCGCCCGTGGCGTGGTGCCCGTCTTGACGCCAAACGCCCCGGGATAGACACCCAGCAGGCTGTTGCGGTTGTGCAGCACATAGGCCTGGTGGGTCGGGCCGCGGCCGATGACATGGTCCTGCGTCTTGACGATCTCGCGGAACAGGGCGTAGTGCCGCAGGTCATAGATGGCGAGGCGGAGCAGGTCGCGCGCCGTGCTGTACGCCCCCGGCGCATCCAGGCCGTACGCCTGCACGAAGTGGGTCCGGGTCAGGCCAAGCTCGGCGGCCTTGCGGTTCATCAGGCGGGCGAAGTTGTCCTGGGTGCCGGCGATATTGGCGGCAATGGTATAGGCAGCATCGTTGCCAGAGGGCAACAACAGGCCGTACAGGAGATCATGCAGAGAGAGGCGTTCTCCCGGTATCAGCCCCATGGCCGTGCCGCCGATGGCGACTCCCACCGAAGGGGCGCCATCCGGCACCGTCATGGGCGTGCTCGGCGCCACGCGGTCCAGGGCCACCGCGGCGGTCATCATCTTGGTCAGGCTGGCCGGAGCCCGCTCCACATCTGGGTCGCGGCTGTAGAGCTCTCGCCCGCTATCCATGTCCACGGCCAGAATCGCCGCCGCCCCGAGTAGCGGAACTGGAACGGGTCCGGCACCCATGCGGCTATAGAGCAGGTTCGCCGCATAGATGTAGGCCGGGCGATACGAGCCGGTGGAGACGCGGTACCACACGTCGTTGCCCGGCACTACTGCAATGCCATGCACGAGGCCAGTGATGGTTATCTGTGTGCCCGGCGCAAACGCGGCCTCGGAGGGCGCATCCGGGCGCGGCTCAGTATGGCTCGCGATCGCACCGTCTGTTCCGCTGAGCACGCCCGTCCAGGGGCCGGGCGCCTCGACATATCCCAGGCCGCTGGAATGCATATAGCCCACGCCGGAGTCCGACGATACCCGATACCACACGCTGTTTCCGGCCACCGCGTCGCCCTGCACCGCGGCCAGCAAGGTGACATGAGCGTCCCACTGCACCGTGCCCACAATCCTGGCGTCGAGCCTCGGCTGCGCCCGCAGATTGAAGTAGCTATTACTGCCCGGCCAGAGTGCGACGCCCGTCACCGTCACTGCCGGAGAGTCGCGCACTCCGGCGGTGACGCGAGCGGCCGGAGCCACGGCCAGCACGCAGACCAGGAGAACCAGAGACCGCCGGCAATATGCCCACATTCCTGGCATCAACTCCCAGCGATAAGAGCAGGGAACCCGCCGTGACGACCGCTCCGTGCACGCGGAGAGGGATGCCCACCCGCGAGCGTCCCGCTGCGCCAACCCGGCGGAACATAACCTAGCGGTGCGCCGCGGCCATCGCGCTGGCGGCGCCTCATGCGCGGAGCTTATCGATAAGCCCCGCCACCTCACCCTTCTCCGGGAAGCGATCCAGGGATTTCTTGGAGAAGATGAGCTTGCCATTGTAGGTTACCTCGAAGACGCCACCGCCCGAGGGCTTTAATATCAGGCTATTGATCTTGCGACCATAGGCCCGCACCAATTCTTCCGTCAAACTGACGGCATCAGGCAGGTAGTCTCAAACCTGGCAGAACTCGATGGTGATCTCCACGCCATGTCCCTTCTTTCTAGTCCTATACAGGATATAGTGTACCGGAGGGCTTCGGCACTCTGCCGCGAGCCCTCCATTGACGAGAGTGCCCACTCTAGCGTAGCATGGCGTCAATGACCAAGATGCCGACCTTCATGCCGTGGCTGGCGGCAGCATTACTGCCGGTGCTCGTCTCCCAGGCCGTCCGGGCCAGCACCGCGCCGGCAGCGCTGATACTCACGCCGGCCGACCTTCCCGGCGGATTCGTGCGCGACGACAGCCTCGAGAACGCGGATGCCACGGCGCGCACGGCTGCCTATGCCACCCTGATGCTGTCCGATGTCTTTGTGGGATATCGCAATTCTTCGGCCGCCGCCGTCCAGTTCACGGCGCTCCTGCGCAAGCGGGCCGACGCCGCCACCTACCTCGACGGCGAGTCGGCGGCGGTTGACCGGGACAAGAGTGCCCTGCGCATCACCCTGCCCGTCCGCCTGGGCGACCACGGGGCCATCACCTATCAGGCGCATGGGTTGCACGGAACGCCGTGGGTCCTGGCCATCTTCTCGGAGGGTCCATACATCACCACCCTGGGGGCCTACGATGAGAGGGGCGAGCAGGAAGCCATTGACTTGCTGGCTCGCGTGGCCGCGACGGTGGATACGCAGATGAAGCAGGCCGCGCGGACCGCGCCCGATCCACCGCCCACGCATTCCCCAGTGGCCGCGCATCCGGCGGTACGCATCATGTCGTTGCGTACAACCACCCTATCCGGGCGGGCGACGGATCGCTTCAAGCCGCATAGCACCGTGTGCTGGCACCTCGCCTGGACGATCACCGGCGTGGCGAACAGCGCGCCCGAAACGGTGCGTGAGACGCTCTCTGGGGGCAGCAAGGTGCTACTGGCCAACACGCTCAACGACCGCGGGTATGCGGGTGCGAACGTGCTCGCCGACCACATGCAACTGGACAACGCCCCGGCAGGCTCCTACACGCTGTCCGTCACGGTTAGCCTCGCCGGGCGCACCGCCACGGCCACGCATATCTTCCGCGTCGCGCCGTAGACTCAACGCGCCCGGCTGATCTCCTCCACCGCGGCAGGGTTCTCCAGGCTGGAGACGTCGCCCAGCGGCTGGCCCAGGTAGCCGGCGCGTATCACGCGGCGCAGGATCTTGGCGTTGCGCGTGCGTGGCAGGTCGCTCACGAAGCGCACGGCCTGGGGCTTGAGCGCCTTGCCTAGCACCGCGACGATGGCCGCCTCGATCTCGCCCCGCAGGGCCTCGCCTTCCTGATAGCCGGGACCCAGTACGGCGAAGACGACGACGGACTCGCCCTTCAGCTCGTCCGGCACCCCAACAGCCGCCGCCGCGGCCACTGCCGGGTGGGTCAGCGCCGCCGACTCCACCTCGGCCGGACCCAGGCGCTTGCCCGCCACCTTGATCGTGTCGTCCGAACGGCCGCGGATATACCAGAAGCCATCGGCGTCGATCTCGGCCCAGTCGCCGTGCACCCACGTATCAGGGAAGCGCGACCAATAGGTGTCGATATAGCGCTCGGGATCCTTCCAGAAGCCGCGCGTCATGCCCGGCCATGGTCCCCGCAGCACCAGCTCGCCGACGCGGCCGCGCACCGAATGCCCGTCCTCGTCCACCACGTCGGCGTCCATGCCGGGCACCGGCCCGGCGAAGCAGCACGGCTTCAGCGGCGTGATGGTGGTGCAGCCGACGATGCCGCCGGAGATCTCCGTGCCGCCCGAGTAGTTGACGATCGGGCAGCGCCCCCGGCCCACCGTCTCGAACAACCAGCGCCAGGAGTCTGGGTCCCAGGGCTCGCCGGTCGAGCCAAGCACCCGCAACGCTGACAGGGGATGGGCCTGCGCGGGTTCGTCGCCATGCGTGCGCAGCGCTCGCACCGCCGTGGGCGCGATGCCCAGGACGGTGACGCCATGCCGCTCGGCCAGCTCCCACAGGCGGTCAGGGCCGGGATAGTCGGGCGTGCCGTCGTAGAGCAGCAGCGTTGCGCCCAGCATCAGCGTGCCGCTGATGGCCCACGGCCCCATCATCCAGCCGAGATCGGTGAGCCAGAAGAGCACGTCGTCCTGCTGCACGTCGAAGCAGTGGGCCAGGTCCTGCGCACCCTTGATGGGGAAGCCGCCATGGACGTGGACGGCGCCCTTGGGACGGCCGGTGGTGCCCGAGGTATAGATGATCATGTAGGGGTCCTCAGGCTCGGTGCGGCAGGTCTCGAAGGTAGTGGGTCCGGCCTCGCGCAGCTCGTGCCACCATAGGTCGCGGCCCGGCGTCCACGGCACCTCGGCCCCGGTGCGCCGCACCACGACCACCGTCTTGACGGCCGGCGCCGCGGCCACGGCCTCGTCGGCGATGCGCTTCATCTCCACGGCCTTGCCGCGCCGATAGAAGCCGTCGGCCGTAATCAGCGCGACGGCCTCACAGTCGACCAGCCTGGTGGCCGCCGAGGGCGCAGCATAGCCGGAGAAGATCGGGATGGCGATAGCGCCGAGCTTGGCCAGCGCCAGCATGGCCACCACCGTCTCCGGGATCATCGGCAGGAAGATGCCGACGCGGTCGCCGCGGACGATGCCCCTTTCCTGCAGGGCGCCGGCCATGCGATTGGCCTCCTCTGCCAGCTCACCGTAGCTCAGCGAGCGCGTGACGCCCTCCTCGCCCTCCCACAGCAAGGCAGGAGCGGCAGATCTCGGGCCGGCGGCCCACTTATCCACGGCATCGTGCGCATAGTTGTATAGACCGCCCACGAACCAGCGCGCCCAGGGCAGGCCGCGCGCCGTATCGAGCGTGGCCGTATAGGGGCGATAGAACTCCAGCCCAAGCTCGCGCACCGCGGCGTCCCAGAACTCGGCCGGATGCGCGGCGGCCCAGGAGAGCAGCCTATCGAACGACTCGATGCCCAATTCGGACATCAGGCGCCGCAACCGGCTGCGCTCGATATATTCCCGGCTCGGGCGCCAGGCTACCCCGTCGGCATCGGCACGCAATGGGGGAATCTGTACGGAGGACATGGGATACCATCTCCTGGCGTTCACTATTGCTCATTACAGTACTATGTGTCTGCCTAGCTGGTGAAGCGCTTTGGCCACGGCCACACCCTTATGTTTATGTTCCGGCCGGCTATTCGACGGGCGGCCACTGTTGTGCACCGTGCACAATGCGCCAGACCTCGATGACCTGATTGGCCTCGTCCATGTGGTAAACGATGCGGTAGGGGTAGCGCGTCACCAAGCGCTCACGCGTTTCGGGCACCTCACCCGGCCGGCCCATGAGTGGAAACGCCGCCAGGCTGTTGATTGCGCGCAGGATGGTACCAACGACGCGACCGGCAGCGGACCCGGATCGTTCCGCGTAATAGGCGTGAATCGCAGCAAGGTCTGCCTCAGCGGCATCGGTAAGCGCAACCCTCACACGTCATCTGCATCCACATCACGTGCGTCAAGATCAAAGTCAGCCGGTAACATGCCCTTATCCTTGAAACGAGCGACCACATCCTCGATAGACGAAAGCTGTCCCGCGCGGGCCTGTGCGCCGCCCTCCAGGATCATTGCTATCTCATGCACCCGTCGCTGTCCTTCCATAAGCAACGCCTCAACCATGAGGTCATTCTTGGCGCGACCAGTAGCCTGAGCAATAGTCTCGTACAGGTCTCGAACCTCTTGAGGCATGCGGATGCTGGTTGTTATTCCCGCGGCCATCACCCTATCTCCTCCATTCCTGCAACACTTTCTGTAGTACAGGATAACCACAACTTCCGACATGGGCAAGTGAGGTTCCTTGCCGCGCGCCGCGCGACCGTCGTCTTGCCGCGGCGTGGCGGACCGCCAATCAGATATATCACCGGCTAACCTCCAGGTTCGCGCCAGGGTTTGCTCGCGCGCCCGCGAAGCCGAGGGGTACAATAGAGGTGTGAGCGCACAACAGAAGACCCAGGCACACGATTACTATAGCGTCCTAAACGTCACCCCCACTGCCACACCCCTCGAAATAAGGCGCGCTTTTCGCGAACTGGCGCGGCGTCTGCACCCCGATGTGAACCCGGCCGCGGACGCCGCCGAGCGCTTTGCCGCCATTGCGCGGGCCTACGATACGCTGTCCGATCCCGAGCGCCGCCGCGCCTACGACCTGTCCCGTTCGCGTCCGGCCGGCCCTTCGTCCCGGGCGGAGTGGAAAGGGCCGAGCATGGCCCAGATGGCGCGTCACGACCTGCACGGCGAGCGGCGGCCCGATCCCGCGGTGCCGGCCGATCCGGCGGTGCGCGGCCTGGATATCTGGCAAACGGTGCAATTGACGCTGCGCGAGGCGGCCTTCGGCACCGACAAGAGCATCGAGATTCCCCGCCACGAGACCTGCGTGCAATGCCGCGGTTCGGGCGCGGCGCCGGGCGCAGCGGTGCGACAATGCGGGCGCTGTCACGGCACCGGCCGCGGGCCGCAGCGCGGGACCGCCTGCCCGCGCTGTCGCGGCAGTGGCAACCTCCCCACCGTCCCCTGCGCCCTGTGCGGTGGACGTGGCCGCATCGACGTGGTCGAGCCTTTTTCGTTACGCTTCCCGTCGGCCCTGGAAGATGGCGAGGTGATACGCATCAAGAACCAGGGCCAGCCGGGTCCAAACGGCGGGCCGCGCGGCGACCTGCACCTCAGGATCGAGGTGCTGCCGGACCCGGTGCTGCGGCGCCGCGGCGCCGAGGTGTATGCAAGCGTCCAGGTCAGTCCCGACCAGGCGCGTGAGGGCATGCAGATTGACGTGCCCACCCTCCATGGCGAGGCCCACCTCAAACTGCCCCGGGACACGGCCGACGGCGCAACCTTTACCCTGAAGGGTCAGGGCCTGCGGCTGAAAGGGAAATGGCGTCGCGGCGACCAGCACGTCACCGTCCACGTCGCCGCTCAACCGGCAGCAGCCCCGGCCACGTGACCATCCATATGCCCCCATTAACGACATCACAGGGTAAGGCATGAGCGAGATTTTACCCGGCATCCATTTGCTGGATCTGCACTTCCGTGGGCGGCCAACGATCATCTCCACCTACGTGCTGGCCGCGGACGATGGAGCGGTCGGCCTGATCGAGACCGGTCCGGCCAGCTCGGGACCGGCGCTGCTGGCCGGGATGCGGGCCGCCGGCCTCGACCCGTCGCGGGTGGAAGACATCGTGGTGACGCACATCCACCTGGATCATTCCGGTGGCGCCGGGGTTCTATTGCGCGACGCCATGCCGGGGGCGCGCGTCCACGTCCATCCGGTGGGCCTGCAGCATTTAGTCGATCCCAGCCGCCTGGTGCGCTCGGCCACGCGCCTGTACGGCGACATGATGGAGACGCTGTGGGGCGAGGTGGCGCCCATCCCGGCCAATCGCGTGGTGGGCCTGGAGGATGGCAGTCGCCTCACCGTGGCCGGGCACGATCTGGAGGTCCTGTACACGCCCGGCCACGCCTCACACCACCTGGCATTGCACCACCGCGCGTCGGGCGCGATCTTCAGCGGCGATGCCGCGGGCGTACACGTGCCCGGACACGACATCGTCAACCCGCCGACCGTGCCGCCCGAGTTCGATCCGGTAGCCTGGGAGATGAGCATGGACCGCATGCTCGCCCTCAATCCAACGCGGCTGCTGCTTGGCCACTTCGGCCCGGTCGAGAACCCGCGCGCGCACCTCGATGAGTTGCGACGGCGGATGCGGGCCTGGACGTCCCTGGTCGAGCAGGGGCTGCGCGAAGGGCGCAGTCCCGATGAGATGGCCGCCGACCTGCGCTCGCGCGACGCCGCGGCCCTTGGCGCACACAGCGAGGCCCTGCAACAGCTCGAGCTGATGGCCGGCTATGATGCCGGCGTGGCCGGCATTATTCGCTACCTGGTGAAGCGGACATGAACGCACTGGAGATAGCCTGACACTGAAGTGTCACGGCAGGATACGGGCACTAAAGTGCCTTAGTGGCAACGTTGTCCGACTTTAGTCGGCGTGTTCCTGCCAGGCGACTTCAGTCGCCGGCCTCCCCCCTTCTTTTTCGAGGAGAAGGGGGGATTTGCGATCGAATGCAGGTTAGCGCTGGTCGATCGGCGTGTAGGGCACATTGCGCGGGCCGGTATACTCGGCGCGCGGCCGGATCAGGCGGTTGTTGCCGTACTGTTCCAGGATGTGCGCGGTCCAGCCCGACATGCGGCTGACCGCGAAGACCGGCGTGAAGAGATCGGTTGCGATGCCCAGACTGTGATAGGTCGAGGCCGAATAGAAGTCGACGTTGGGATAGAGCTCCTTCTCCGCCTTGACGGTATCGGCGACCCGGCGCGAGATCTCGTACCATTTCGGCTCACCGCGTTCCCGGCCGAGCTGCTGCGAGAGCCCGCTCAGGATGATGGCGCGCGGGTCGTCGGTACGGTAGACGCGATGCCCGAAGCCCATGATCTTCTGGCCCGCGTCGAGCTGCTGCTTGACGTAGTCCTCCGCCCGCTCCGGCCGGTCGATCGCCGTGAGCATCCTGAACACCTGCTCGTTGGCGCCGCCGTGAAGCGGCCCCTTGAGAGCGCAGATGGCCGCGACGACGGCGGAGTACATATCGGCCAGAGTGGCGGCGGTCACGCGCGCGGCGAAGGTCGAGGCGTTCAACTCGTGATCCGCGTGCAGGATCAACGCGACGTCCATGGCATGAACGGCGGTGGCGTCCTGTTCCTTGCCGAACAGCATGTACAGGAAGTTGGCGGCCAGGCCGAGGTCTTCGCGCGGCGCGACCGGCTCGCGACCATCGCGGATGGCGCTGATCGCGGCGACGATAGTCGGCGTTTGGGCCACAAGGCGCGTGGCCTTGCGTACGTTGGCCTCTCTTGAGCTGTCCGCATCGTCGGGATCGTACATCGAGAGCAGTGAGACCACGGTGCGCAGCAGCTCCATGGGCACCGCCGTGCGCGGCAGCTCGCGCATCACGCGCAGCACATCCGGCGGCAGCGCCCGGTTGTGGGCCAGATCGGCGGTCAGTTGCGCCAATTCATCGCGCTTGGGTAACCGGCCGTGCCACAACAGGTAGACCGTCTCCTCGAACGAGGAATGGGCGGCGAGGTCTCTGATATCGACGCCAAAATAGAGCAAGCGGCCTTCCTTGCCATTGACATCGCAAATGGCCGAGGTCGCGGCAACGACATCCTCCAGGCCGGCCGGCTTGGCAACAGGTGTGCTAGACATACATAGTCCTTGATTCTCCGATGGGGCACCACAACGCTTTGTACACTACACCTACAGTGTACGCGCCTCTGCCGTTCAGGCGTCAAAGGCTGTTGTGGATGAGCGCGGACATCTCGCCTGACGCGCCCCCACCAGGCATGGCATAGAAGAGGCGCGCGCAGGAAAAGCGCCAGATGGATTGGGGTTGCCACCACGGGCCCTTCAGCCGGTCAGCGCTCAATCTGGCCCCTTCCCGGATATCACGATCGACTTCGAGACGCAGTTCACGGCCTTAACGCCGATCAGGTCGGGCACTGTGTGTGGGTCCCCACGAGGACAGTTGGCGCTCTCGCCCTGAGATCGTGGCGCCTGCCTGTTCGGCTATCGGCACCCGCCAATACCGGTGATCGCTGATGCGCGTTATTGCGCCGGTATACTGCGGTCTTCCATCTCCCAGGCGTGGTCGAGGACGTGCCAGGCGATGCGGCGGGCCGCGTAGGGCGCCGGCCACCCCGTCGCTCCGGACGGCACGCCCTCACGGGTCGCCTCCAGCGCCGCGCCGATGGCCTCGCGCAAGGCCGCGATGGCCGCCGCGTCGTCGGGTGCCGGTTCGCGGTGCTTCACCCCGAGCTTGCGCGCGTAGGCGGTCTCGGCCCCCAGCACATGCGCGATCAGCCGGTCCCGGTCGCGGCCTCCGCCCCGCGGACCCTTGCGCAGCTCCGCCGGCGCACCGGCCGCGATCCGATCGAAGACGTCCCAGCAGGCCCGGACCAGGGCGACCTGGCGCGCTGCCTCCTCAGCCGACAGTGGTTCCCGGTCGCGCGCGAGCACCGCCCCCGGCACGCCGAAGTCGGTATAGCGGGCCGAGCCAGCCACCCGCCCCACGACGTGCAAGGCGCTCTGCTGAACCTCTTCCGGGAAAGGAATACCTGCCTCTCGCGCCACGACCGCGTACCGCGGGGCGTAAGCCGCCAGGGCCGCGAGCGCATCGCCCTCGGTCTTGCCGGAGCGGCACCAACCGGGCCAGTCCAGCGCGCAGGCGAACACGCGCTTCTGCCCCAGCTCGAGATAGACGTCGATCGGGCCGTTGGCGGACGTTTGCGCCATCAGATCACCGTGCCCTGTGCTGGTGATTGTACCATCTACTTACTTGCACGTACACAAAAGTCACAGCTTGTAGGTGGCTAGCAGCCATGGCGGAGGATAGAAGCCACGCAGAATCGCCGTGTAGCGCTCTGCGAGCGCCCCTTCCGGACCGCCCGCGTGGAAAACTGTAGGGCCTGGACCGTCGCCGCTCCAATCGGGGTGATGCCGAGGATCACGCCGTAGCCTTTCGTCGGGGAGAAGGCGAAGTGTTCGGGCCAGTGGTCAAACCGCGGGTCGAAGAGGCGCGGGTCAGTCCGTGGGCGCTGCCGGCCGCCCTTGGCATTGTTGCAGAAGAAGCAGGACCAGGCATAATTGCCGATGTGATCCGGGTTGGCTAAGGTCAGTCGTGCCGGCCGACGCAGGCCGGGGTATGTGCCGTTCAGGTACTCCGTCCAGCGCTGCTTGGGAATGATATGTTCGATCTCGAACTTCCCATTGCTGGGCATCAGACAATATTCACATGCATCGGCCGCACGCTGGCGTACGACGTCACGCACAATGGAGTCCGTGGGCTCGTGCCGGGCCTGACGGTTGAGGGCAGCGATGCGGCCACGCAGCGCCGTGGATAGGGAGCTGGCACCGATCAGCCGGCGCGCACCTGGCGCCGAGCTTTGGCCACCCGCACCTCGGCTGCCATGCGCTCCGGTTCGGCCATCAGGTCCGACCAGAACTGTGTCGCATCGGCCGTTTGCGTGGCGATATACATGCGCGCTACCTCCACTGGGAGGTCTAGACGCTGCGCCGCGGCTGCGAGATCCCGCTCGACCAGCGCCCGCCCCGCCTCGGCGATCAGCGTCTCCAGTTCGCGCTGCTCCACCGGGCTGAGAGGGAGTTCTCCCCAGTCGCGCTGTTCGGCCAGAGCGCGCAAGCGCGCGTCACGCTCAGTGTCGAGAAGGACATCGTCCGAGACGCCGGAGGCCGGCTCGGCTACCCCCACGGTACGGACATCCAGGAGGTCATCCACCGGAATCTGCAAGATCAGGGCGATCGCTTCGAGCACCTCGATGTCGGGCCTCTGCAGACGGCCGTCCCGCGTGAGCGCGTCCAGGGTGCGCCGATCGATGCTCACGCCGTAGCGGGCAGCGACGCGGGCGCGCAGATCCTCCAGATCCACCCCAGCCTCCTGGAGCAGGCTCCCGACCCGGGAGTAGACCGCTAGCGACATGGTTGTTTCTCCTTGATCCTGGACACCGACCCCTTCTGCACTCAGTGTACCCACCGCCCGATGGAGCCGGCAATCGCCCGCGGAGTTGTCTGATAGAGAGACACCTACGGTCACCCTATTGCCCGAGGTCACGCGGTGACATAAGATGGGTTCAGGAATACATCCGTTTGATATGCTACCCGCTAGGGGCAACGTGAAGTTGTATAACGGCAACATCTTTGTGTCAGCCACATCTTCCTGTGCGACCTGTGCGCCGGACAGGGGCCGCCGTGCTAGTGCTGTTTCAGAGGGGTTGCTTTGCAGCGGGGTGCCATCCCTGGCGGCGGCCCGCGGGCCGCCGCCGCCGGCACCCTTGCCGGCAAGCGGGGGCCGGCAAGGATGCCGGCGGTCCCAGGCCAGTGCTCCAAAGTCGGTCCCGTGATGGTGCACGAGGTTGGCGCTCAGTGCTGGGTGCAACAGGTCGACTCCTAGCCGGGCTGGCATTGCTCCTCTTGGCCTGTGGCTCTCTGATCGAGGTCAGCATACTAACGGGTGTGGGGAGTGGAACCGCCGTGACGCCTATGCAGCAGGAGGGAGCTTTCATCGCAATCAAGGAACACGCGTGAGCACACTGCGCGATCTGTATGGCGGCACCGCATATCAAGAGTTGCCGCACATCCAGCAGGAGGAGATTCGGCTCCTGTGGGTTGACGCATGGTACGATGGACCCATCGATGGCGTTGCACTCTATCGGGGCAAACGCCTGTGCTTCCAGATGGTGAATGATCGGGTCATGCATGACGCGACCTGGTTTCGTGCGTATATCCTTATCGAGCCTACGCCCGAACAGGAACGATCGAGCCTACGCCCGAACAGGAACGCGATCTCGTGCGCTGGCAACGTCTGTTTCAAGACAAGGTGGGAACCCACTGGGACTACAACGCGGACGGGCGCCCGAATGGCCCAACCTTCCTGAAGCCGGCGGCGACCCATCGGGCGTTCTATGATGCTCTGACGGTGCGCGTCGAGCCAGAATACGCTTCCCCCCAGGTCGTCGGCTGGTTCGAACTGGAGTTCGGTTCCCTCGCGGCGGATGACGGCGAAGCGGAGTCCGGGTAGGTCCGTGCTCCGTTTCCTTGGCGCACGCCTGATGGATGTAGCACACCTGACCTACGGTGTCCGATCCGGCACCAACAGCATCTCGAATTGGTCCTCGGGTTCGGCGGTGGCGCCACAGGCGGTCAGGAACGGGACCAGCGACGACGCTTCGGGGATGAGTTGAGGTAGGTGAAGCTCTTGCAGGTCGCCGTGCGCGGCGAAGATGGCGTGAAGTGCCGCCGTGCCGTGGCCGCGACGCCGGTAGCGGGGCACGATCCCCAGATGTACGAGATGGGCGGCGGGCCGTTCGCGCCCGAGCACCAGATAGCCGACGGCCGTGCCCGTCGCCGCGTCGTCGATCGCATAGAACGCCGTGGGCGCGGCGAGGCGCGCCAGCACCGTACCGTCGAGTTGCCAGGGCGGCTGCGCCTCGGGGCTCTCGTCCGACACGCACGCCGCGTAGAGGCTAAGGGTCTCGCGCCGTTCAATGGGCCTGAGGGCTACCGCTGCCCAAGCCGGTCTAGAAAGCCGATCGCGAGGAAGGGTGAATCCCAAGAGGCGTCTGGTTGGCCGAAATCGATGCGCTGCGTATAGGCGACGGGCCGGCTCATTCGTTGTGAAGACCTCCAGGGTGACGCTCCGCGCCCCGTGCTCGCGAGCGGTCGCGATGAGCTGTCGCAGCAGCGTGTGCCCGATCCCGG
>Ga0209062_1005026_pt1 | contig 13171 bp, 12 predicted proteins | sample Coa_R2_2_FD_187158 | JGI IMG/M metagenome (GOLD analysis project Ga0209062, IMG submission 187158) | Surface soil microbial communities from Centralia Pennsylvania, which are recovering from an underground coalmine fire - Coalmine... | ecosystem: Environmental > Terrestrial > Soil > Unclassified... | reverse complement strand
TGAGCTCGGCCATGTCTTCGTATGTCGAGATATAGCCGCGCGCGGTGGCGACGACGGCGTTCTCCGCCTCGTCGTTGCAGGCCGGCATGGTGCGTGAGATCGAGCGCAGGATATTGACGGCGGGATAGCGGTTGCGCTCCGCGATGGCGCGATCGAGCACGATGTGCCCGTCGAGAATGCCGCGCACGGCGTCGGCGATCGGCTCGTTGTGATCGTCGCCTTCGACCAGCACGCTGAAGAGCCCGGTGATGCTGCCGGCGCCGGTGCCGGGGCCCGCTCGCTCCAGGAGCTTCGGCAGCTCGGCAAAGACAGTGGGCGTATAGCCCTTGGTCGTCGGCGGCTCGCCGGCGGAAAGGCCGATCTCGCGCTGCGCCATGGCAAAGCGCGTGACGCTGTCCATGAGGCAGAGGACATCGCGGTCGCGGTCGCGCAGATACTCGGCAATGGCCAAGGTGAGATAGGCCGCCTGCCGCCGCATGAGCGGCGACTCATCCGAAGTGGCGACGACCACCACCGAACGGGCGAGACCTTCGGGCCCGAGATCGTCTTCGAGGAATTCCTGGACCTCGCGGCCGCGCTCGCCGATGAGGCCGATCACCGTCGCGTCGGCCGCGGTATAGCGGGCGATCATCGACAGCAGCACCGACTTGCCAACGCCGGAGCCGGAGAAGATGCCCATGCGCTGGCCGCGGCAGCAGGTGAGAAAGGTGTTGAGCGCGCGCACGCCGAGGTCGATCTTGCCCTGGACGCGGCGGCGGGCATGGGCCGGCGGCGGGCGGTTGCGCAGCGGATATGCTGCGGGGCCGTGCTTGAGCGGCCCCTTGCCATCGATCGGCTCGCCCATCGCGTTCACGACGCGGCCGAGCCAGGAGATGTCGGGATAGATGACCGGCGGGCGGTCGGCGGTCTCCACCTTGCAGCCGAGGCCGATGCCGTCGATGCCGCCGAAGGGCATGAGCAGCGCGCGCCCGCCGCGGAAACCCACGACCTCGCAGCGGACCCGCTCGCCGTTTTGTGCCAGCACCACGCAGTGGCCGCCGATGGCAAGCTGCCGCGGCAGGCCCCCCACCTCCAGCAGCATGCCCATGACGCCCGCCACGCGGCCGAAGCGCCGCTGCTCGGGGATGAGCGTCAACTGGTCGAGAAGGTCGGGAAAAATCACCGGCCGGAAGCTCCGTTTGGAGGGTCGAGCGGCGCGTCGCCGGCCCCGGTGCATCATCGCGAGACAGGCTTAATCCCGCGTAAACGCTGCTTCCTTCAGCGCCTTGCCCAACCGGCGCGCGAATTATTTGGGCGCATACAGCGCTTTCTCGTTGTTGGTTAACCCTGCTTTAACCTCGGTTGGTAAGAATGATTAAAACGGGGTATCGTTACTGCAAGGTATCGGATCAGTCGGAGGCGGGAAGATGCGCGTACTTCTGGTGGAAGATGATTCGGCGACCGCCGCCAGCATCGAGATGATGCTGCGCGCAGAAGGCTTCATTTGCGACACCACCGATCTCGGCGAAGACGGCCTGGAGATCGGCAAGCTCTATGACTATGACATCATCATCCTCGATCTGATGCTGCCGGATATCGACGGCTACGAAGTGCTCCGCCGCTTGCGTGCGGCGCGGGTGCGCACGCCGATCCTCATCCTCTCCGGCCTCGCCGAGCTCGACCACAAGATCAAGGGCCTGGGCTTCGGCGCCGATGATTTCCTCACCAAGCCCTTCGACCGCCGCGAGCTGATCGCCCGCATCCAGGCGATCGTGCGCCGCGCCAAGGGCCATTCCGAATCGGTGATCCGCACGGGCAAGCTCACCGTCAACCTCGATAGCCGCACGGTTGAGGTGGAAGGCCAGCCGCTTCATCTCACAGGCAAGGAATACGGCATCCTCGAACTCCTGAGCCTGCGCAAGGGGACCACACTCACGAAAGAGATGTTCCTGAACCACCTCTATGGCGGCATGGACGAGCCGGAGCTCAAGATCATCGACGTCTTCGTCTGCAAGCTGCGCAAGAAACTTGCCACCGCCACCAAGGGCGACAACTACATCGAGACGGTGTGGGGCCGCGGCTATGTGCTGCGCGACCCGCCCGCCGAGGCGGCAAGCTCGCCCGCGCGGAAGCTCGCGAAAGCCTGAGAGCGGGCGTATCGCCCGTACTACCTGTAGCTCTGTCATTGCGAGCCGCAAGGCGAAGCAATCCATTTTTTGGCGGCACTGGATCGCCGCGTCGGCTTCGCCTCCTCGCGATGACGACGTGCGAGGTGGTCGGGGGCGCTGAGCCGCGCTAACCCGCCGCCAGCTTCTGCGCCTTGGTCGTGGCCGGCAGCACCGGGCAGTAGATGCCGCGCTGCTCCGGCAGGGATTGGAACTTGTCGGTGATGCCGATCACCGTCTCGGCGCCGCCCAGATAGAGAAAGCCGTCCTGCGGCAGGATGCGCGCCATGCGCTCCAAGACGAGCGTCTTCGTCGGCTGGTCGAAATAGATCAGCACGTTGCGGCAGAAGATGACGTCGAAATGGCCGAGATGGACGAAATCCTCGAGCAGATTGAGCGCGCGGTAGCGGACCATGCCGCGGATGGCGGGGTCGATCTGCCAGCGGTCGCCCTGCTGCTTGAAGTATTTGACGAGGAGCTGGATCGGCAGGCCGCGCTGCACCTCGAATTGCGAATAGACGCCTTGCTGCGCCTTCTCGAGGATTTCGGTGGAGAGATCGGTGGCGACGATCTCGATGGTCCAGCCTGGCAGCTTCGCCTTCTCCTCGCTCAGAATCATCGCCAGCGAATAGGGCTCCTGCCCGCTCGAGCAGGCGGCGCTCCAGATCCGGATGGATTTCTTGGCCGCCCGCAGCTTGAGAAGCTGCGGCAGGACGAAATTGCGGAACTGGTCGAAGGGCTTGATGTCGCGGAAGAAGAACGACTCGTTGGTCGTCATCGCCTCGATCACGTCGCGCAGGAGATCGGTCTCGGGCCGGCCGCGCAGCGCGGCGATGAGGTCGTCGAGCGATTTCATGTTGCGCTTGCGCGCCACCGGCAGGAGCCGGCTCTCCAGGAGATAGGCCTTGTCGCGCGTCAGCACGAGGCCGGAACGCTCCTTGAGCAGACGACAGAGAAGATCGAAATCGTCGCCCGTCATCGCCGGCTCGCAAGTTTGACAAGAAATGGACCGATCTCGTCGATCGGCAGAACGGCGCTGCAAATCCCGGCATTGGCCACCGCGCCCGGCATGCCCCAGACGACGCTGGTCGCCTCGTCCTGAGCGATGACGGTGCCGCCCGCGGCGACGATCGCCTCGCCTCCCTTGAGGCCATCATGGCCCATGCCGGTCAAGATGAGGCACAGCACGCGCCCGCCATAGACCGCGGCGAGGCTGCGCAGCATCGGGTCGACCGCGGGCCGGCAGTAATTCTCGGGCGGCGTCTTCGACAGCCGCACGACCTTCTCTCCACGTCCCGTGCCTTCGACCGTCATGTGAAAATCGCCGGGCGCGACATAGATCTGTCCGCCCCGCACCGCCTGCCCGTCCACCCCCTCGGCCGCAGGATAATTGCTCGTGCGGGCGATATGCTCGGCCAGGATGGTGGTGAAGGTCGCCGGCATGTGCTGGGTGATGAAGATCGGCTGCTGCACGCTGTTGCGCAAGGCGCCGAGCACGCGGAAGAGCGCCTGCGGCCCGCCCGTCGAAGAGCCGATGGCGATCGCGTCGGGATGCTCGCGGCCGAGCGGCCGTAATATCGTTGCGCGGCTTGGCGGACGGAGCGGGACCGCTGGCTCGGTGCGCGGTGCCGCTCCGCGGAGGGGTGCCGCGTCCGAGCGACGCACTTCCCGGAGCGCCGGGGCGGCGCGGCGGGCGTGGCCCAGCGCTTTGACCTTGGCGACGAGTTCTCGCTTGAATTCATCGGCGCTGGTCAGTGCCGACGCGCCGGGCTTCGTCACGTAGTCGGCGGCGCCGGCCGCCAACGCCTTCATACTGACATCCGCGCCGCGCCGCGTCAGCGTCGAGGCGATGATCACCTTGACGCCCGGCTTGGCGGCCAGCAGCTTGGGCAGCGCCGTAAGCCCGTCCATGACCGGCATCTCGATGTCGAGAATGACGACCTCGATATCGTGGCGCTCGAGCGCGGCGAGCGCCATCTGCCCGTTGCTCGCCGAAGCAAGCACGACGAGCTCGGGATCGGCTTCGAGCGAGCGGATGAGCAAGCCGCGGATGACGGCGCTGTCATCGACCACCATCACGCGGTAGGGAGGTTGAGCGCGCGCCAGGAGCGCCCCGCTCGTCTCTGAAACCGGTGCCGCCTCGGCGCTTCTCACAACAATCCCACCTGAGCGAATTTGGCCTGGAGAATATCGCTGTCGAAGGGCTTCATGATGTACTCATTCGCCCCGGCGCCGATCGCCTCCTGAATGTGCTGCACGTCATTCTCCGTCGTGCAGAACACCACCACCGGCGCGTCGCCGCCTTGCGTCTGCCGCAGCTCGCGGAGGAATTCGATGCCGCTCTTCACCGGCATGTTCCAGTCGAGCAGGATCACATCGGGCATCTTGCGCAGGCAGGCTTCGAGTGCGATCTGCCCGTCGGCAGCCTCCTCGATCGCGAATTTCAGGTCTTCGAGGATGCGGCGCGCGACCTTGCGCACGACCCGCGAATCATCGACGATCAGGCAGGACTTCATATGCGGTACTCCGCCAGCGGCCGGCTTGCCGATCTCAAGCGGCCTCGGCCCGGACCGAGAAGTCCAGGACGCGGGCGACATCGAGCACGATGAGAAGCGTTTTCTCCAGGCGATAGATGCCGCCGGAGATTTCGCGCCACACCGGGTCGAGCGTCGCCGGGTTCCGCTCCGATGCTTCGGCGTCGAGGCTCAGCACTTCGCCGACCGAGTCCACCATGACGCTGTAAAGCTCGCCGCCGTGATCGACGACGATGCTCATGCCTTGCCGGCCCTCGGGCAGCGGCGGCATGCGCAGCCGCGTCCTCAGATCGATGGCCGTGACGATGCGACCGCGCAGATTGAGCGAGCCCGCGACCTCCGGCGGCGCCAGCGGGATGCGGGTGATCCGCTGCGGCCCGAGCACATCTTGAACTTGCAGGACGGGAATGCCGAAGAGCTGGCCGTCGACGGTGATCGAGACGAATTCCCGATGCTCGCCGCCGGCGCCGGCCTTGCGCGTCTCGGTGCTCATCTCCCTGCTCATGCGGCACCTCTCTCGGCGTTGAGCGCTTCCGACAGCGTATGGAGAAGCGCATCACGGTCGAATTTCGGCACGTAGTCGCTGAACCCCGCGGCGCGGCCGCGATCGAGATCCTTGGGCGTCGCGCGCGAGGAGAGAGCGACCATCGGCGTGTTCTGCCAGCGGCCGGCGCTTCTCACCGCCTCGGCGAATTCGAAGCCGTTCATCCCGGGCATCTCGATATCGCTGATGATGACGTCGAAATCCTGGCCCGCCTCGCAGAGGCCAAGCGCGCGGTCACCGGAATCGACGGTGGTGACTTCGTAGCCGGCGACCGAGAGGAGCGGCGTCAGGAGATTGCGGAAGAACGGGCTGTCATCGACAAGAAGAATGCGCTTGCCCTTCTCGACCTGATGCTCGCCATCGGCGGCGGCGCCGAACCAGTCGTTGAAGGCCTGGGTGAGATAGAAGCCGGCGTCGATGAGATCCGTGGCCTTGCCGGCGATGACCGCGCTGCCGATGATACCCGGCCGCGCCGCCGCCAATTCGATGGCGAGACGATCCTCGACGATGTCCACGATCTCGTCGACGACGAGGCCCATGGTGTGGTCCTGATCGGAGAAGACGAGGATCGGCTGGCGGCCTTCGCTCCCCATCTGATAGTTCGGGTCGATGGTGATGAGCGGCATGAGCTTGCCGCGATATTGGACCACCGGCTTGCCGTTCGAGAACTCGACTTGCGTGAGGTTGATCTCTTCCAGCCGCGCGATGAGCGCGAGCGGTACCGCTTTGGGCGCGCCGGGCCCGGCGCGGAAGAGAAGCAGGCTGGTGACGTCGTCGCGCGCTCCTGTCCGCGCGACCGCCTGCTCCTTGCGCACGGCGCTCTCGCTCGTCGCGATCTCTCCGGTGCTGGCGGCAATGCCGTTGGGATCGAGGATCATGATGACGCTGCCGTCGCCGAGAATGGTGTTCCCGGAGAACATCGTGATGTCGCGCAGGATGGGCGCGACCGGCTTCACCACGATCTCCTCGGTGTCGAACACGCGGTCGACGATGATGCCGAAGGTGTAGGTTCCGACCTGCGTCACGACGATGAAGGTCTCAGCCGCATCATCCGCGCGCTTGCCGAGCTTCAAGAGCTCCTGGAGCGAGACGAGCGGCAGCAAGCGGTCGCGCAGGCGAAGGACCGGCGCGTCGTTGAGCCACTCGACGGTGTTCTCGGAATTGGCGGCGGCGCGTACCAGCTCGACGACGCTGATCTGCGGGATGGCGAAGCGCTCGCCCGCGCATTCGACGATGAGCGCCGAGACGATGGCAAGCGTCAGCGGGATCTTGATGACGAAGGTCGAACCCTTGTCGGGCTGGCTCTTCATCTCGACCGTGCCGCCGATCTTCTCGATATTGGTGCGCACGACATCCATGCCGACGCCGCGCCCGGAAACGCTCGTCACCTTTGCGGCGGTGGAGAAGCCGGCCTTGAAGATGAATTGCTGGATCTGCTGATCGCTCATCGCCGCGAGATCGCTCTCGCTGGCGAGCCCGGTGGCGAGCGCCTTCTGCTTGATCTTCTCGACATCGAGCCCGCGCCCGTCATCGGCGATCTCGATGATGATGTGGCCGCCCTCGTGATAGGCGTTGAGCGTGATCGTCCCCGTCTCGGGCTTGCCCGAGCGCGCGCGATCGGCCGGCATCTCGATGCCGTGATCGGCGGAGTTGCGCACCATATGCGTCAACGGGTCCTTGATCATCTCGAGGACCTGGCGGTCGAGCTCGGTGTCGGCGCCGATCATCTGGAGTTCGATCTTCTTGCGCAGCTCGTGCGAGAGATCGCGCACGATGCGCGGCAGCTTCGCCCAGGCATTGCCGATGGGCTGCATGCGCGTCTTCATGACGCCTTCCTGCAGCTCGGTCGTGACATGCGAGAGCCGCTGCAGCGGCGCGCCGAACTCGCTGTCCTTCTGGCTCCTGAGGATCTGCATGAGCTGGTTGCGCGTGAGCACGAGCTCGCTCACCATGGTCATGAGATTTTCGAGCAGATCGACATTGACGCGGATGCTCTGCGCCGCGACCGCCGATTCCTTCGCTTCCTTGCTCTCGGCCGGATGGCTCGCCGGGGCCGGGGCGGGTTCGCTGGGCGTCTCGATGGCGGGCTCGCGCGTCGCCTCGGGCGCCGGCGGCTTGGCGGCGACGGGCGCCGGCTTCTCTTCCGCCGGCGCGGCCGCGACAGGCGGCGGCGCGGCGGGCTGAGCCGCGGGTGCCGCGGGTGCGGCCGGAGCCGCCGCTTTCGGTGCCGGCGGCGCGGCCGGCGCGACGCTGCCGCCCGATGCGAGCTGATTGAGGCGCTCGATGAGCGCGCTGTCCTCGCCCGCGGGCTCCGCTTCCTTCTCTTCGAGCGCGGCGAGCAGCGACTTGATCTGGTCGAGCGATTCGAGAACGAGGCTCACGGCCTGCGGCGTTACGGGCAATTCGCCGTCGCGAATCTTGCCAAGCACATTCTCCGAGGCGTGGGCCACATGCTCCAGGCGCGGCAGCCCGAGGAAGCCGCAGGTGCCCTTGATCGTGTGGACGATGCGAAAAATATTGCCGAGCAGCGCGGGGTCGTTGGGGTTCTGTTCGAGCTTCACCAGCTCCAGGTCGAGAACCGCGAGACTTTCGTTGGTCTCGGTGAGAAATTCACTGAGCAGGTCATCCATTGCCACGTCCCCAAGGCGCCGCGCGCGTGGGCCATCATCGCGTCGGCGATGGCCCTGAAGATCAGGCTAAAAGTGGCGGATATTCTTTAAGAAGCGGTTAGCGATGACGAAGCTGCGCAACCTTGGCGACAGAGAATCTAGCCGGCCGCGGCGCGAAAGACGGCACGCTGCGGCTCGGCCTCCGTCAAGGCCAATGCGGCACCCAATTGTCGAGCAAGCCGCGCCGTGAAATAGGCATGGATCGTGCGCGAGGTGAGCTGATCGACCGGCGTGCTCTCTTCGAGCGCCGCGCGCATCTCGGGGGTGACGTTGATGCTGTCGCCCTCCGCCACCACCTCGATGCCGGACAGGCCATCGCGCAATGTCCGCACCGAGACGCTGCCGCCACGCGGCAACGCCTCCATCGCCAGCACCAGCATATTGCAGGCAAGCCGCTGCCAATCGAGCGGCAATGTCGTCGATTCCGCCAGCCATTCGCAGCGCACTTTGCCCCCTTCGAGCAGGCCTTGCGACAGATCCCTGCCGCTCCCCGCCATCTGCCCGCTGGTGCTGGTGCTCGTGCCATAGGCGAAGCGATAGAATTGCAGCCGTTGCCCCGCTTTGCGCGCGCTCTGGCCGATCAACTGAACGGCCTCGCGCACGAAATCCGGATCATCCTCGTCAAGCAGCTCGACGCCGTTGTTGATGGCGCCGACCGGGCTGACCAGCTCATGACACAGCCGGGCGTTAAGAAGCTCGAGAACCCGAAATTCGACCATTCCGCCCATGCCGTCCGCCCTTCCAGACTCGGGCTGATAGACAAGTGCCCGCTCCTCAACTTCTATGATGACCGAGCACCCTCCATCAAACAACCCTTCCTGCCCTAGGGTTTGGCGCCGTTGTCGCCGTCCGTACCCGGATTGACGGCCCGCGCGGGATTGTCGCCCGGCGCAGGATTGGCGCCGCGATCCGGCCCGGGCATCGTGTGATCGACCGATCGCGCCGGCGGCCCTCGATCCGCGCAACCAATCAGACCCGCGGTCACCAGAGCGATAATCAATAGTGCGTTGGCACGACGATTCAGCATGGGCGAACCTCCCGTTGCGTGACCCCGGAGGTGGAAACGCTCCCCGGCTGAAAACGTCCTGCCGCCCCTCGGCGCAGGTCGGTGACAGAGTTTATCGGACAGCAAACCGGCGGATCGGCGTTGAACAAAACCGCTGGCGACGGGACGGTACGCCTCAGCTCAGAAGGCGGGGCAATTCGGCTCGCTCGCGGCTCCCAATCCCGGCAAATCCGGTCCGCCGGCCCCGGCGACACCCTCATTGGGCTGGAGGAAGCGCGGATTGACCACCAGCGCCGGATTGCATTGGCGGTTCGGCACGGTGCTGGACGAGTAGGAAGCGTTGCTCGCGACGCTCGCCTCGCCGGTGCGGTTCGCACAGCCCGCAACCCCGGCGGTCGCGGCGGCGATGATCAACACTGCCGGTAGATAAGTTTTGCGCATTGGCGAACTCCCTGCTGCCGTTGGCTGCATTAAGACGATATTGGGCAAACGACAGTCTATCGCAAGAACTTCGTAATATTACATTTATTTTATATTACATATATTTTAGAAGCTGCCGGACCGGCCGCGGCTCGGCTCGGCAAGGCGCTCCGCTACGACGAGATCCTCGGGATGATTGGCGTTGAAGAAAGGATCGACCGGCGCCACGGAAAATTCCACGACAGCCAAGCGATAGCGCGCCGTCCAGACATCGACCTTGCGGACGCCCTCCTCGGCCAAGGCGCGGCGGAGATCCTCGCGCAGCGCAACCGGCCACAAGCCGAAGACCGGGTGAGCCCGCCCGCCCGAAGCCGCGCAAGCAAGATCATGGCGGCCATCCGCGACCGCGTCCGCCAGCCGCGCCACCAGGTCGAGCGGCAGGAAAGGCGCATCGCCGGCGAAGCTCGCGACATGCGAGCAGCCGGGAACGCGCGCCGCCGCCCAGTCAAGTCCGGCCAGCACGCCGGCGAGCGGGCCGGCAAAGCCCGCGATGCCGTCGGCGACGACCGGCAGCCCGAAATCGGCAAAGCGCGCGGGATCGCCGTTGGCGTTGAGCGCCAGCGCCGTCACCTGCCCCTGCGCGCGCTCGATGATGTGCGCGAGGATCGGCCGTCCGCGCAGCGGACGAAGGCATTTGTCGCCGCCGCCCATGCGCCGCGCCAATCCGCCAGCAAGCACGATGCCGGCGACCGTCACGCCGCGTCCCCGTCGAGGCTTGCCTTGCGGCTCCGGCCCGTCTCCTGCTCATCGACGCGCGCCGGATCGCTGTCGAACACGATTCGCTCTTCGCCCGACAGCGCGATGAACCGCCGGCCCTTCGCGCGCCCGATCAAAGTGAGGCCGGCCTTGCGCGCGAGTTCGACGCCCCAGGCGGTGAAGCCTGAACGCGAGACGAGGATCGGTATCCGCATCTGCACCGTCTTGATCACCATCTCCGAGGTGAGCCGGCCGGTGGTGTAGAAGATCTTGCCTTCGGGGCCGATGCGGTGGCGATGCATGTAGCCGGCGATCTTGTCGATGGCGTTGTGCCGGCCGACATCCTCCATATAGATCAGCGGACGGTCCTCTTCGCACAGCACGCAGCCGTGAATGGCCCCGGCGGCGAGGTAAAGGCTCGGCGCGGTATTGATCTTCCTGGTGAGCACGTAAAGCCAGGACGTCTTGAGGACCGCGTCTTCCGGCAGGCGAATGTCGTCGAACTTCTCCATGAGATCGCCGAAGACGGTGCCCTGCGCGCAGCCCGAGGTCAGCGTCTTCTTGCGCAGCTTCTTCTCGAAATCCGTGCGGCGCTTGGTGCGGACGACGACGGTCTCGAGATCGTCGTCGTAATCGACCGCGGTGATCTCGTCGTCGGCACGCAGCATGTTTTGATTGAGAAGATAGCCGATGGCGAGATAGTCGGGATGATCGCCGATCGTCATCATTGTGACGATCTCCTGACCATTGAGAAAAAGCGTGAGCGGCCGCTCGACAACGACGGCGGTCGCTATTGTGCGGCCCTCCTGGTCGACCCCGGCGACCTCGCGCGTAAGCCGGGGATCGCCGGGATCGGGGCGGACGGTGAATTCTTCCATGGAAGCATGATGGGGAGCGCAAGGCGGCAGCGCAACCATCCATAGCTCCCGCGCCGCTGGGCCATTAAGCGATCTTTTACAAGATATGCGCGAAAGTTAGCCGAATATACCGATTGAGGAGGCATCAATGTCTCGGATTGCTGCGCTAACGCTCACGATACTCTGCGCTCTTGCGCCCGGCCTGGCACATGCCGAGGGCACCCATGGCACGGCGGACGAAGCCAAGGCGATGGTGGAGAAGGCTGCCGCGCTTATCAAGCAGGTCGGGCCGGAAAAGGCCTTTGCCGCCATCAATGACAAGGACAACAAGGAATTCCACGACCGCGATCTCTATGTCTTCGTTCGCGGCCTGGACGGCAACACCGTCGCGCATGGTGCCAACAAGGGCATGATCGGCCACACCGGACTCGATCTGAAGGACGCCGACGGCAAGCTCTACAACAAGGAGATGATCGAGCTCGCGCAGTCCAAGGGCAGCGGCTGGGTCGATTATCGCTGGGTCAACCCGGTCGACAAGAAGATCGAGCAGAAATCCTCCTTCGTCGAAAAGGTCGGCGACTATGTCGTCGGCGCCGGCTTCTACAAGAACTGAGATCGAGCAGCGGCGCGCTCGGCGGCGATCAAGGACTGAACGATCATGAAGACGTGGTTCAACAATCTTTCGCTACGCGTCAAGATGTCCCTCGCGCCGAGTGTGCTGCTGCTGGCATTGCTCGGATCGGTCGGCTATTCGCTGCATCTGCTCGATCGCAATGAGCACGCGCTCCAGGAACTGAGCGAGGGCGCTTTCGGGCGCGCAGCGGCGGTCGCCGCGCTCGAAAGCAAGCTCAGCGGCATTCATGCACGGCTCTATGAGCTCACTTCGATCGCGGCCAATGACGCCGATACGGAACGGGCGAAGGCGCTCGCCGCCGCGCTCGGTCAGGAGATCGCCGGCATTGGGACCCAGTTCGATGCAGTGGCCGCCGCCGTCGCGACCGATTCCCGCGCCGGCAAGCTGCGCGACGACATGGCCAAGACGCTCAAGGATTACGTCAGCGCCGTTCGTCAGGTCATCGACATGTCGTCGAACAGCGCCTATGCGCTCATCTTCATGGGCACCGCGCAGCAGGTCTTCGACGTCTTCGTCAAGCAGCAAGCCGAAATGAAGGCGGCCGTCGAGAGCGAGAAGACGGAGCTCATGCAGCGCATTCGCGCAAACGGCCGCAGCGCACGGATCATCTTCGTCGTCGCCTCCGGTCTTGCCATCGTGGTCGCCGTGCTGACGACGATTCTGCTGGGCAATTTGATATCGCGCCCGGTGATCGCCCTCGCCGGATTGATGCGGCGCCTCGCCGGCGGCGATCTCCAGATCGAAACCCGCTATGTCGGGCGGCGCGACGAGATCGGCGCCATCGCCGAGGCGCTCGCCGTCTTCAAGGAGACCGCCGTCGCGGCCGGGGAAATGGCCGCCGAGCGCGAGCGGCAAAGCCGCGAGCAGGAACAGCGTGCCCAGAAACTCGCCAGTCTCGCCGAAACCTTCGACCGGCAGGTCAGTGGCGTCCTCGGCACGGTCGCCGCCGCCGCGGTCGAGCTCGAGGCGACCGCGAGTTCGATGGCCGACACGGCAGAGCAGACGCGGCATCAGTCTTCCGCCGCCATGAACGCCTCGCAGCAGGCCGCGATGAACGTCAACACCGTCGCCGCCGCCGCCGAGGAGCTGGCCTCTTCGGTTGGCGAGATCGGGCGGCAGGTCTCGCTCTCGACCGATGTCGCGGGCAAGGCCGTCGCCGAGGCGGAGGAGACCAACCGCACGATCAAGGGATTGGCCGAAGCCTCCCAGAAGATCGGCGCGGTGGTGGCACTCATCAACGACATCGCCTCGCAAACCAATCTCCTGGCGCTCAACGCCACGATCGAGGCCGCGCGCGCCGGTGAAGCCGGCAAGGGATTTGCCGTCGTCGCTTCCGAGGTGAAGTCGCTGGCAACGCAAACCGCCAAGGCGACGGAGGAGATCACGGCTCAGGTCTCGAATATGCAGCAGGTGACGCACCAGGCCGTCCGCGCCATCGAGAGCATCGGCAGCACGATCGACAACATCAGCAAGATCGCCACGACCATCGCCGCCGCCGTCGAAGAGCAAGGGGCCTCGACCTCCGAGATCTCGCGCAATGTCCAGGAGGCGGCCGCCGGCACGATGACGGTCTCGCAGAATGTGAGCGGCGTGACCGACCTCGCGGC
>Ga0209062_1005019_pt1 | contig 13185 bp, 11 predicted proteins | sample Coa_R2_2_FD_187158 | JGI IMG/M metagenome (GOLD analysis project Ga0209062, IMG submission 187158) | Surface soil microbial communities from Centralia Pennsylvania, which are recovering from an underground coalmine fire - Coalmine... | ecosystem: Environmental > Terrestrial > Soil > Unclassified... | reverse complement strand
CAACCTGGTGCGCCAATGCGCCGACAAACGATCCATCAAGCGCCGCCGCAAGCGCGCCGCTTGGGACCCCAAATACCTGCTCGACATATTGGGCCCGCTGCGGCGTTAACCTCGACTCGTTGCCCTGGGCATGGCTCTGAAAAGGCGCGTTTGAGCTTTTTCGCGAAGATGATCGCTTCAATTACGGCGTCGAGAATTACCGCGTCCGGGCGCTGCGAGCTCCCCTGCCCCGCTTGCGGGAGAGGGGCAGGGCGCGGGTTCGCGCCGTGAGGCGCCCCCCGTCCATAGCCCTGCCCCGCAAAGGGTGGAGGGGCTGCGCGGCAATCACGGGGCAAAATGAATGGCGAATGACCCTTGCATTAGAGTTGCAATGAGTTATATGTAGGGCGTCAGATCGACATCTCATAACGATCGAAATATTCGATCGGGTTGTGAGAGTGGGCCCCGCCCGGGACCCGCTCTTTTTTATTACCTGCGTCGTCCGACCGCGCGAATAGCCGCTCCGACGACCTGATGAAAAGCAAAGCCGAACGGAGCATGATGACTGAGACCCCCGTTATCAATACGGGCCCGACCGATAAGGCCAACCTGACGGAGCCGCGTCTGATCGCGGAAACCGGGGTGGCGGCGCGCATCGCCTCGATCGTGACGCCGGTGCTCATCGATCTCGGGTTTCGGCTGGTGCGGGTGAGGGTCTCGGGGCTGGACGGCTGCACGGTGCAGATCATGGCGGAGCGTCCCGACGGCACGATGGCGATCGAGGAGTGCGAAGCGGTGTCGCGCGCGATCTCGCCGGTGCTCGATGTCGCCGATCCGATCGATCGCGCTTACCGGCTCGAAATTTCTTCGCCTGGGCTTGATAGACCGTTGGTCCGCCGCTCGGATTTTGAACGCCACGTTGGCGAGGTCGTGAAGGTCGAACTTGCGGTCGCATTGGAGGGGCGGCGCCGGTTCCGCGGCCGTCTTGTCGGGATCGACGATTCCGCTGTCCGCATCCGGGTGGAAGACGGCGCGGAGGGCGGGGGCGACGCACAACTGCGGTTTGACGACATAGCGGACGCGAAGCTCGTTCTCACCGACGACCTCATTGCCGCCGCACTGCGCCGCGGCAAGGGTCAGGCGGGCGAGGCGGGGGGCGGCGGCGCGCCGCGCCGGCACGGCGGTCTCGCGCCACGCTACGATCACGCTTCACGTCAACGCATGAAGAACAGCATGAAAAATAAACGCGCGCCCGGGACACCTGCGGCCGCGTCTCAGTCCGAAGGAGAATGACCGATGGCCGTCAGCGCCAACCGGCTCGAATTGTTGCAGATTGCCGATGCGGTCGCCCGCGAAAAGGCGATCGATCGCGGCATCGTCATTGCCGCCATGGAGGACGCGATCCAGAAGGCGGCTCGCTCGCGCTATGGGAGCGAAACCGAGGTGCGCGCCGAAATCAATCCGAAAACCGGCGAAATGCGGCTGTCGCGCCTGCTGCTTGTCGCCGATCAGGTTGAAAACGATGCGACCCAGATCAGCGTAGAAGATGCCCGGCGGCGCAATCCGGCCGCGCGGGTGGGCGATTACATTGCCGAACCGCTGCCGCCGCTCGAATATGGACGCATCGCGGCCCAGTCGGCCAAACAGGTGATCGTCCAGAAAGTGCGCGAAGCCGAGCGCGATCGCCAATACCAGGAGTTCAAGGACCGCATCGGCGACATCGTCAACGGCATCGTCAAGCGGGTGGAATACGGCAATGTCGTCGCCGATCTTGGCCGCGGCGAGGCGATCGTGCGGCGCGACGAGCTGCTGCCGCGCGAAGTGTTCCGCAACGGAGATCGCATCCGCGCCTACATTTACGACGTGCGGCGCGAGCCGCGCGGTCCGCAGATTTTCCTTTCGCGCACGCATCCGCAGTTCATGGCCAAGCTGTTCGCCCAGGAGGTGCCGGAAATCTACGACGGCATCGTCGAGGTAAAGGCGGTTGCGCGCGACCCGGGTTCCCGCGCCAAGATCGCGGTGATCTCGCGGGATTCGTCGGTCGATCCGGTCGGCGCCTGCGTCGGCATGCGGGGATCGCGCGTGCAGGCGGTGGTTAACGAGTTGCAAGGAGAGAAGATCGACATCATACCGTGGTCGCCGGACGTAGCGACGTTCGTGGTCAACGCGCTGGCGCCGGCCGAAGTCGCCAAGGTCGTGCTCGATGAAGATCGCGAACGCATCTCGGTTGTGGTTCCGGACCAGCAGCTTTCGCTTGCCATCGGACGGCGCGGCCAGAACGTGAGGCTCGCCTCCCAGCTCACCGGATGGGATATTGATATTCTCACCGAGCAGGAGGAGTCGGAACGCCGGCAAGCCGAATTCGAGAAGCGCACCAAGATGTTCATGGAGGCGCTCAATGTCGACGAGGTGGTCGGCCAGCTCCTGGCCTCGGAGGGTTTCAACTCGGTCGAGGAGCTTTCCCTGGTCGACCGGAGGGATATCGCGTCGATCGAAGGCTTCGATGACGAGATGGCGGGCGAACTGCAGACCCGCGCGCACGACTATTTGGCCAAGGTGGAGGCCGAATACGACGCCAGGCGCAAGGAGCTTGGGGTTTCGGACGACCTTACGGAGGTGCCCGGAGTCACTGGCAAGATGTTGGTGACGCTGGGAGAAAACGGCATCAAGACGGTCGAGGACCTTGCCGGCTGTGCGACCGATGATCTTGCCGGCTGGACTGAGCGCAAGGACGGCGAAACCACTCGCAACCCCGGGCTCCTCGACGGCTTCGAGCTCACGCGGGAGGAATGCGAACTGATTATCATGCAGGCCCGGCTCAAGGCCGGCTGGATCAAAGAGGCCGAATTCGCCGCGAAATACGCGACGCCCCAGCAGGCTGAGGAGGGCGCCGAGCAGCCAGCGTAAGCGAGTGGTGACGCCATGCAAGGACCGGCGACCGATATTGCCAGGAACCGGGAACCGCACGCCGCAGCAGCGGTGACGGAGCGCTTGTGCATCGCAACCCGCGAGGTGCGCCCGGTGGGCGAGCTCATACGCTTCGTGGTCGGGCCGGAAGGGGCAGTGGTGCCCGATCTCAAGCGCCGGTTGCCGGGACGGGGAGTTTGGATCACGGCGCATCGCCGCTTCGTTGAGAGTGCGGTCCGGCGGCGCGCCTTTGGGCGCGCCTTTAATGCTGACGTCAGGGTTTCTTCCGATCTTCCGGACGAGCTGGAACGGCTTCTGGAGAGGTCAGCGCTGGATGCCCTTTCGATTGCCCGGAAGGCGGGGCTCGTTGTCCTGGGCTTTGCAAAGGTAGAGGCCGCGGTTGCGGCGGCCCCCCTCGTGGCCCTGATCAGGGCGCGAGATGCAGGGGCGGAAAGCGGCCACAGGCTTGCGGCCGCATTCAAGCGCCGTGCGGACGACGGGGCGAAGGGTAAAATTGTCGAAGCCTTTACCTCCGCTCAATTGGATTTGGCACTAGGCCGCCTAAATGTGGTACACGCAGCGTTGCTGGCCGGTCGGGCGAGCGAGACATTTCTCGCACGTTGGCGGTTTCTCGAGTCTTTCCGAGCTGATAACCCGGGCGACCGGGACCGCGGCTCGCGGCAGCAAAATGGCACTCATCCAGAACCAGGATCGTAATGACTGAAACCAAGAATCCCGGCGAGAAGACCTTGACGGTCACCCCAACCAAGACCTTGACGCTCAAACGCAGCGTCGAGCAGGGGGTGGTGCGCCAAAGCTTCAGCCACGGCCGAACAAAGCAGGTCGTGGTCGAAAAGGTGCGGCGACGGTCCGTGGGTCCTGGCGATGGCAAAAGCGCCGAGGCTGCGCCGACCTCAGCGCCGGCCGGTTCCGCGCCACGGCGGGGAGCGCCGGGAGGCCGGGGCGCTGCGGCTGCCGCGGGGGCCGCCCCAGCGCCGGGCACGCCCGGCGGCAAACCGTCCGGCGTCGTGCTGCGGCAGTTGACCGAGGAGGAGCGCACGGCTCGTGCTCACGCGCTTGCGGAATCGAGGGTCAATGAGGCCGAGGAGCGGCGGCTGGCCGAGGAAGCGGCCCGCAAGCGCGCCGAAAAGGAAGCCGCCGAGCGCGCTGAGCGTGAGGCCGCGGAGGCGCGAAAGCGCGAGGAGGAAGAGCGTCGCCGGCACGAAGAGGAGGCCAAGCGCAAGGCCGAGACGGAGGCCAAGAAGCGTTTTGGCGATGAGGAAGCAAAGCCGAAGACTGCCACGCCGTCGCAGACGCTGACGACGGCCGCGCCGGTCAGCGCGCGCCATATCGTTCAGGAAGCCGATGAGGAAGACACGCCGCGACCGGCGCGTCGCGGCGCTGGCGGCGCCCGCACGGCGCCGGCGCCAAAGCCCGCTCGAGGCGGGTCGGAGAGGCGCCGCGGGCGACTCACGGTCGTGACGGCGCTGCAGGCCGACGAGGAGCGAGAGCGCTCAGTCGCATCATTTCGCCGCCGCACGCAGCGCCTCAAAGGCCATGCCGCCAATGAGCCCAAGGAAAAGCTGGTGCGGGAAGTGACGATTCCGGAAGCGATCACGATCCAGGAGCTTGCCAACCGCATGTCCGAACGCGCGGTGGACGTAATCAAGCTTCTGATGAAGCAGGGCCAGATCGCCAAGATCACCGACACGATCGATGCCGACACCGCCCAGCTCATCGCCGAGGAACTGGGTCATTCGGTAAGACGCGTCGCCGAATCGGACGTCGAAGAAGGTCTGTTCGACAAGGTCGACGATCCGGCCATGTTGCAGCCGCGGCCGCCCGTCGTAACCATTATGGGCCATGTCGACCATGGCAAGACTTCGCTGCTCGACGCGATCCGGGCAACCAACGTGGCGGGCGGAGAGGCGGGCGGCATCACGCAGCATATCGGCGCCTATCAGGTCACCTCGCCGCTTGGCGCGAAGATCACGTTCATCGATACGCCGGGCCATGCGGCGTTCACGTCGATGCGGGCGCGCGGCGCCAAAGTTACCGACATCGTGGTGCTGGTGGTTGCAGCGGACGATGGCGTGATGCCGCAGACCGTCGAGGCGATTCAGCACGCCAAGGCCGCGAAAGTGCCGATGATCGTCGCCATCAATAAGATCGACAAGCCGGATGCGAAGCCGGAGCGGGTGCGAACCGAGCTGCTGCAACACGAGGTGCAGGTCGAATCGCTGGGCGGCGAGGTGCTGGACGTCGAAGTCTCGGCCACGAAGAAGATCAATCTTGACGCGCTGTTGGAAGCAATCGGGTTGCAAGCCGAAATCCTCGATCTCAAGGCCAATCCGGATCGCCCGGCCGAGGGCACTGTTATCGAAGCAAAGCTTGACCGCGGCCGCGGCCCGGTGGCGACCGTCCTGGTGCAGCGTGGCACGCTGCACGGCGGCGATATCGTGGTCGCGGGAGCGGAATGGGGTCGCGTTCGAGCCCTGTTGTCGGACACGGGCGCATCCGTGAGCGATGCCGGCCCGTCCACGCCCGTGGAGGTTCTTGGCTTCAACGGAACGCCGGAAGCCGGCGACCGGCTGGCGGTGGTGGAAAGTGAGGCGCGCGCCCGCGAAGTCACGGAATACCGCGCCCGTCAGAGGCGCGAAAAGATCGCGGCCCGGGCGAGCGGCAAGCGCGGATCGCTTGAGCAGATGATGAGTCAGCTCAAGACCGCCGGACGCAAGGAGTTCCCGCTCGTCATCAAGGGCGATGTGCAGGGTTCGGTCGAGGCTATCGCGAGCGCGCTCGAAAAGCTCGGAACGCCGGAAGTCGCCGCGCGGATCGTCCTCGCGGGCGCCGGCGGCATCAGCGAGTCCGACGTTACGCTGGCCGAGGCCTCGGGCGCGGCAGTCATCGGCTTCAATGTGCGCGCCCATAAGGAAGCGCGCGAGATGGCCGAACGCGATGGAGTTGAGATCCGCTACTACAACATCATCTACGATCTCGTCGACGACGTGAAGAAAGCAATGTCGGGCCTGCTGGCGCCGATTTTGCGGGAGACCACGCTCGGCAATGCGCTGGTTCTCGAAATCTTCAACATCTCCAAGGTCGGCAAGATCGCCGGCTGCCGGGTCACCGACGGAACCGTCGAGCGCGGCGCCAATGTCCGCCTCATCCGCGACAACGTGGTGATTCACGAAGGCAAGTTGGCGCAGCTCAAGCGCTTTAAGGATGACGTCAGGGAAGTCGTCGCCGGTCAGGAATGCGGTATGTCTTTTGAGAATTACCAGGATATGCGGGTTGGCGACACGATCGAATGTTACCGGGTGGAGACGGTGCAACGCTCGCTTTGAGCATCAAGACCATGTCGCGCGGCCATGCCCGTGAGCCCGCCAGGGGGCCAACACAGCGCTCACTGCGCGCCGGCGAGGTCGTTCGCCATGCAATCGCGGAAATTCTCAGCCGCGGCGAAGTCCACGACGCGGTGATCGCAACGCATCTCATCACGGTTCCCGAGGTGCGCATGTCGCCTGATCTGCGGATCGCGACGGTCTACATCCTGCCTCTCGGCGGTCAGGACGCCGCAGTCGTGCTCGCGGCGCTGGAGCGCAACAAGCGCTACCTCCGCGGCGAAATCGCGCGGCGGGTGAACCTCAAATTTGCGCCTGACATCCGCTTTCGAATTGATGAACGTTTTGACGAGGCGGAGCGAATCGAACGGCTTTTGCGATCCCCAGAGGTCAGACGCGATCTCGAAAACAATAAAAGCGAGCATGAATGACTTCCATAATAACTGGTCAATATCCCGTCGATGCCGATGCTGGCGGCGCGAACGTCGTCGACAGCATCGCGCCGGAAGCGGCCCCGGCTGTCGATCGTGTGCGTCGAGGGGGCAAGGCGCGGCAGTTCAAACGCGAGAAATATGATGTTCATGGCTGGCTGGTGCTCGACAAACCGGTCGGCATGACCTCGACCTACGCGGTGTCGGTGATAAAGCGCCTGTTTGCGGCGAAGCGGGCCGGTCATGCCGGCACCCTCGACCCGCTTGCGTCCGGATGTTTGCCGATTGCTCTGGGGGAGGCCACCAAGACGGTGCCGTTCGTGATGGACGGGCGCAAAATTTATCGCTTTACCGTCCGCTGGGGCGAAGAACGAGATACCGACGACGCGGAAGGAAGGGCGGTGGCCGCGAGCAATGCGCGCCCGACCCCGCCGGCAATCGAGGCCCTTTTACCGAGATTCGTGGGCGCCATCGAACAGGTGCCGCCACGGTTTTCCGCGGTCAAGATTGAAGGCGAGCGTGCTTATGACATCGCGCGCGATGGCGAGGAGCCCGAGCTCAAGCCGCGGGTCGTAAACATCGACCGCCTGGCGATGGTCGCCATGCGGGACGAGGATCACTCCGACTTCGAAGCGGAGTGCGGAAAAGGCACCTATGTGCGAGCGCTTGCGCGCGATCTCGGCCGTGCGCTTGGCTGCTTCGGGCACGTCGCGGCCTTGCGTCGAATAGCCGTCGGGCCGTTTGCTGAAAGGGACATGATTTCACTGGAAGAGGTTCAGGCTTTGTGCCATAGAGCCGCTGCCGGCGAGGGTAGCCTTGCCGATGCACTATTCCCGGTTGCGACTGCGCTGGACGACATCCCGGCGCTAGCCGTCAGCAGGGCGGACGCGGCGCGGCTCCAACGGGGCCAGGCCGTTTTGATGCGCGGACGGGACGCCCCTGTCGTCCGTGGCACGGTTCACGTTACGGCCTCGGGCAGTCTGGTTGCCCTGGCCCAAGTCGACCGCGGCGAAATCGTCCCCAAGCGCGTGTTCAACCTCGCCGGACTGCAAGGCAGAGCCGGCCGACAGGAAGGTCGTTGACGATGTCGATCACTGCGGAGCGGAAGTCGGAAGTCATCAAAGCGCATGCAAAAAAGCCCGGCGATACCGGCTCGCCAGAGGTACAGGTCGGGATCCTTTCGGAGCGCATCAATAATCTCACCGAGCATTTCAAGAAGCACGTCAAGGACAATCACTCGCGACGAGGATTGCTGAAGCTTGTGTCCCAGCGCCGTCAGCTTCTCGACTACCTCAAGCGCACCGATGAAAGCCGTTACAGGGCCCTGATCCAGAAACTCGGTATCCGTCGTTGAGAAGAACTCGCCTGTTGTCGCGTTTCCCGCGGCTATGCGCCACTGAGAACGCCGGCCCCTCCCGGGGGTCGCCCCGGGAGCGCGGGCGTCTCGCCGGCATTTCTTCGGTTGCGCCAACGCAGGCGGGCGAAACGCCCGCGCTCCCAGGAGGAGGTTACGCAATTTTGAGCGGAGGCGTGGCGCATCCGCTGTATTTCGCCCCACCCTTTATCTTGCCGCAGGCGGAGGAGAAGAGGGCGGGGATGTTAGGCCGGACTAAGAATGCCCGGCAGCCCCAGGCCAGAACGCCATGGCAGGATCGCCAGATGCTGCGGCTCAAGCAAATCGCCTCCATCCTGCCTGCCCTCCCGGCAGGCGGGGACGCCAGACTGGAGGTCCGGCGGTTGAGCATCAAGCACGCAGTCTCTCGCTATCTTGCTTATGGCATTCGTGGCGCAAACCATGAAAGAAGTCGAAACCAATGTTTGACATCCATCGTGAAGAACTTGATTGGGGCGGGCGCAAGCTCGTTCTCGAAACCGGCAAAATAGCCCGACAGGCGGACGGAGCAGTATTCGCCAGCTACGGCGAGACCACCGTCCTTGCAACCGTTGTGGCGGCGAAGAAGCCTAAGGAAGGCGTCGATTTCATGCCGCTGACCTGCAACTACCAGGAAAGATTCTTCGCAGCCGGCCGCATTCCGGGCGGCTATTTCAAGCGCGAGGGGCGCCCGACCGAACGCGAGACCTTGGTGTCGCGGCTGATGGATCGCCCGATTCGTCCGCTGTTCGCGGACGGCTGGCGCTGCGATACCCAGGTTATCGCGACATGCATGTCGCACGATCAGGAAAATGATCCTGATATCGTAGCGATGGTGGCGGCATCCGCGGCCCTGACGCTCTCCGGCGTGCCTTTCATGGGGCCGGTGGGCGCCGCCCGCGTCGGCTTCATCAACAACGAATACGTTCTCAATCCGCAAATCGACGAGATGACCGAGAGCAACCTCGACCTCGTGGTTGCCGGCACCGAGGACGCGGTGCTGATGGTCGAATCCGAGGCAAAGGAACTTCCCGAAGAAGTCATGCTGGGCGCCGTCATGTTCGGCCACCGGCACTTCCAGCCGGTGATCGAGGCCATCATTCGTCTTGCCGAAAAGGCAGCCAAGGAGCCGCGCGAACTGGTGGAGGTGGACAATACTGAGCTGGAAAAGGAAATGCTCGGCCTGGTCGAGCCGCAACTGCGATCCGCCTACGCCATTCCCGATAAGATGGCGCGCCATGCGGCCGTGGATGCGGCGAAAGCGGCCGTGATGACGCATTTCTTCGCGGACGGCGTGGAGAATGCACGCTACGACGCCGAGCGGGTCGCCGCAGTTTTCAAGCAACTCGAAGCCAAGATCGTGCGGTGGAACATTCTTGACACGGGCCGGCGTATTGACGGACGCGATCTCAAGACGGTGCGGCCGATCGTGGCGGAGGTCGGCGTGCTGCCGCGCGCGCACGGCTCGGCGCTGTTCACCCGCGGCGAGACCCAGGCTTTCGTGGTGGCGACGCTCGGCACCGGCGAGGACGAGCAGTTCGTCGACTCGCTGACCGGCACCTACAAAGAAAGCTTCATGCTGCATTACAATTTTCCGCCCTTCTCGGTGGGCGAAACGGGTCGTCTCGGGTCGCCGGGCCGCCGGGAAATCGGGCACGGAAAGCTCGCCTGGCGGGCCGTGCACCCGATGCTGCCGCTGCATCATGAATTTCCCTACACGATCCGCGTCGTCTCGGAGATCACCGAGTCAAATGGTTCGTCGTCGATGGCGACCGTATGCGGCGCCTCGCTCGCTCTGATGGATGCCGGCGTGCCGCTGCGCGCGCCGACTGCCGGCATCGCCATGGGCCTTATCCTCGAAGACAAGCGTTACGCGGTTCTCTCCGACATCCTCGGCGACGAGGACCATCTCGGCGACATGGACTTCAAAGTGGCCGGCACCGAGAAGGGCATCACTTCGCTGCAAATGGATATCAAGATCGCCGGCATTACCGAAGAGATCATGCGGGTCGCGCTGACACAGGCCAAAGAGGGGCGGCTGCATATTCTTGGCGAAATGGCAAAGGCGATCGCCTCGGCCCGCGCCGAGCTCGGACAGCATGCGCCGCGGATCGAGGTGCTAACGATCCCGACTGACAAGATTCGCGAAGTGATCGGCTCCGGCGGCAAGGTTATTCGCGAAATCGTCGAGAAGACGGGCGCCAAGGTGGATATTTCCGACGACGGCACCATCAAAGTCGCCTCCTCATCGGGCGATTCGATCAGGGCGGCTGTTAACTGGATCAAGTCGATTGCCTCCGATCCGGAAGTCGGGATGATCTACGACGGGACCGTCGTGAAAGTGATGGACTTCGGCGCGTTCGTTAATTTCTTCGGCTCGCGGGACGGCCTCGTACACATCAGCCAGCTTTCGCCGCGCCGGGTGCAAAAGACCTCTGACGTTGTCAAGGAAGGCGACAAGGTGAAGGTCAAACTGCTGGGCTTCGACGAACGCGGCAAGGTCCGGCTGTCGATGAAGATGGTCGATCAGCAAACCGGCGAAGACCTCGAGGCCAAGCAGAAGGCGGACAGCGAGGCGCAGCGGGAGGCTGCCGGCGGGGAGTAACGGTTTCCGATCCTGTTTCCGGAAGCGGCTCGCCGTCGCGCTGCGGTAAAATTGAAGGCCGGCGAGAAGACGGTCGAGGAAATCGCCGAATGGGCGGTCCTGCCGGTTTCCTTGACCCGCCTCATCATGACGGATGGCTGGCCAGCCATCCACCGGGAATTCTGCTGCTAGGAAACATGGGCTAGAGCAAGAAACTGCATGACGGCGACCGCGGGCCGCTACCACGCCATCGGCCGGTCCCAGCCATATTTCCAGCCGGTGAGGCGGCCGCCGCGGAACTTGAGCCATAACCGCTCCCGTTGACGGACGATAAAACCGATGTGTACGGCGATCGCCTCAGCATAGTAGATGTCCGAGTCCCCGCGGCCGGCCAGTGGGCTCAGCGGATTTCCGAGGGCCGCTGCAGCAGCTTCCGGCGTCATCCCGAACTCCAGCGGCAGCGCATTCGAGCGCACGCCGAATTGAGGGCAGGAGGAAATCCACCCGAGGCAACCCCACACCACGGCCTGCCTGAACTGGCGCATTTGCGCGGTCTAGCGGACGTTTCCGCTCGTGTCAGCCCGGTGTTCCACCGACTGCCTTGCGCTGGGCCCGCCGGGCAGCACGACCACGCGGGTGCCCACCGTCACCCGGCTGTAAAGATCCTCGACGTCCTCATTGGTAAGCCGAATGCAGCCCGAGGACACAAATGATCCAATGGTGGATGGCTGATTGGTGCCGTGAATGCGGTAGAGGGTGTTTCCCAGGTAGAGCGCACGGGCCCCAAGGGGATTGCTTTCACCGCCAGCCATGAACCGCGGCAGATAGGGCTGGCGTTCGATCATTTCCTTGGGCGGATGCCAGTCGGGCCATTCGGCCATGCGGCTGATCTTTTCGCGCCCGGACCATGTGAAGCCCTCGCGGCCGACGCCGATGCCGTAGCGCAATGCCTTCCCGCCGCCGAGGACCAGGTAAAGGTAGGTGTTGGGCGTGTCGATGATGATTGTGCCGGCCGGTTCGCGAGTCGGGTAATCGACCATCTGGCGACGGAATTGGGGCGGCAATTCCTTGCGGGGCCCGGTCTCCGGCTGGTAATCCGGCGGCAAGGCCGCGTAGCTGGAGCCCGGCGGCGGGCTTCCGGCATTGGGCGTTATCTCCATCGGCGGCCTGGCAGCATAGTCCGACGGCGCGCCGGGGCCCGGCGGAGCCGTCCGGTCACCAGGCGCATAGATATCGCCGGGCGGACGGATGGGCTCCCAATTTCCATAGCGATATCCGCGGGGCGGCGGGGGCAATCCTCCGTCCGGATACGCGTTGCCGGCATATGGCGACGGCCCAACCGGCGGTAAGGCCTCGCTTTGAATGCCGGAAGGCGGTCTCGCGGGCGCATCATACGGATACGGCCCATTTGACGGCCGGCTGTAAGGGCCCGGGGCCGGCATCGGCGGGACGTCCTCATCGTCGTCAGGCGGGAGCGGCACCGCACGATAGGGCGGGACAGGCGTATAGGGGCCGGGCGGATAATATTGCGGGTATTGCGCCGAGGCTTCCCCGCGCAGCGCGGCGAGGCCCAAAATAGCCAAGCTCAGTCCGGTCGCCATCCGGGCGGCGAAGCGTGCATCCATGTTCGGAATCCCCATTGAGCCTCTTTAACGGCAACGTAACGCAGGAACAAGGCGAAAAAACAGTTAAATATTCGCCAGAAACGTTCGATTTCTAACGCGTGTGACGCCCGATTGCATGCATCAATCCGAAAGCTGCTCCACGCTATCCACCCGATCGGGGTAGAATGCCATGTGCCCCGCGATGGCGGCTACGCGTTCAAGCGGTTGTTCGTAGCTCCACACGGCGTTCTGGGCCGTCCGGTCACCCGCATGGATCGAATAGTAGGACGCTTCGCCCTTATAAGGGCAACGCGTTTTGTGATCGGTTCGCTCTAAGGCTGCAATGTCGACATCCTCGCGCGGAATATACATAACCGGCGCGTAGGATGCCTCCGCCAGCGACAGCGCCCGCTTGGTGTCGGCCACCACGCGACCCGCAAAGGTGACGCGGATCCGGTGCGGCGCTGCCGTGATGGTGATGGGATGGTCAGGCGTGCCTGCCCGGATGGGAGCTTGCAGCGGCGATTGCATCGAGGCCTCCTTTCTGGGCTCTCCCTCGCCGAGGGTCCCAGCTCGTGAACAAATAGGCTGTGGTTCCGGTTCGACACCCCTTCGTAACGCTCCCCTCCCTTGCACGGAGGAAGCCCTTGTGGTCGCCCCAGTGGCGCACCGCGTCCGCCAATCGCGAAGGCGCCACCATGGGGTCAGCTTGAGGCATGGCGGAAGATGCAGGACCGCATTGAGCGCTTGCTACAGCCCTCCGACTCGATTTTCCGGCGGCGATTAGGACAGCGGCAACAACAACTGCTCATCCGCCAACCAGAAAACAACCGAAAGTGTCGGTAGCTTTTCAAGATGTCCGGTTTTGGTAGCACATCAAATGTCCGCTTCTGGGTTAGGGTGACCTGGCCGGTTTGGAAGCGGTGGACGCCCCGGCTTGGTGTTGGCTTAGATTGCGGCTGGA